>MAAC01009722.1_pt1:2500-67559 | contig 67559 bp, 60 predicted proteins | sample 1115981 | NCBI WGS metagenome assembly MAAC01 (sample SAMN04961126, study PRJNA320927) | seawater metagenome | isolation source: sample BD02T64 sea water enriched with oil for 64 days | place: USA:Gulf of Mexico | collected 2013-07-27
AATGGAGGCCTGCTATCCGGCGTCTCCTCTCCTCTTAACCTGTTGAAGCATCGTTTTTTTGATAAAACAGGAACCGCCCCAAGTATCTTTGGTGTGATGATGTCATCTCTTAATATTGTTCAAGACAGACTTAGCCGGTCTCGATTGGCCGGAGATCCACCCGATGTAACAATTGCACCTAGGCTGGCGCATCGCGGTCTGCTCGAATTTGATAAAGCGGACGAAATGATAAAAGAAGGTGAGAATGCCGTAGAAAGAGCACTCCCCTTCCTTCATCATGCTTTAACTGTTCTGTCATAATTCCAAATTTGGACAGAACTCAACCTGTTGCGATGTAGTCTCTCATGGCAGCAGCTTCACGCTCGACTTCATCCATACGATATTTCACGATATCTCCGATGGAAATGAATCCGACTAGGCCACTATCTTTGATTACCGGCAGATGTCGAATTCGCTTTGTTGTCATTAAAGACATGACTTGGTCAATTGTATCTGAGGGGGCACACGTGATCACGTTTTTAGTCATCAGGTCTTCGGCCTTCTGACTCATGCAAATTACGCCATGACGTGCCAAACCGCTCACGATATCGCGCTCTGACAGAACGCCAAGGACAGCGCCGGAACTGTCGACAATTAGGATTGCGCCAATCTTCTTATCATAGAGCAACCCTGCGATTGACGTAATATCGTCATTTGCAGAAGCGGTAATAATCTTCCCGCCTTTTTCCTTCAAGATACTCGCTACATTCATGATATCCCTCCGCTTAAGAAGTTATTCAAAACATTGTAGTTAAAGATTACACTAATTATTCATTTTCTCAAATGTATCGTATATTTAGTGTTTTGGATCATCTTCTTCAAGTTCAGGCTCTGCTCTATGCGGGGCAATAACAATAGTTACCTCACCCTTTATTTTGACACCATCCAGCTTTTCAATCACTTCTTGAATTGATCCACGGTGAACCCTTTCAAATTTCTTTGTTAGCTCCACACACACAGCAACTTGACGGTCACCCAAACATTCCAGCGCAATTTTCAGTATTTTCACCACCCGAAAAGGCGATTCAAATAGTGCTATTGCTCCCGGTGTATCTGCATACGCGTTAAAGACTTTCCGTTGCCGGCCGGGGCGGCGCGGCAGAAATCCTAAAAAACTAAAAGCTGGTATGGGTAACCCTGAGACCATTAACGCAGTTATAACCGCACTTGGACCCGGCAAAGCTTCCACTCTAAAACCATCCTCAATCGCCGCGGTTGCAGCCCGTTGTCCCGGATCACTGATCCCCGGCGCGCCTGCGTCGGATGTAAGTCCTACGTTCTTACCGTCCCTTAACAAGGACAAGATCCTACCAACAGCGCGATCTTCATTATGTGCGTGACATGAAAAAATAATTGGTGGGCTATCTAGCTGATGACGCTCGAAAATCTTGCGAGTGTGCCGCGTATCTTCACATGCCAAGGCATCCACATTTTGCAAAATGCGGACTGTGCGGTAAGAAATGTCTTCCAGATTTCCAATAGGTGTCGGAATCAAGAAAAGCGTCGGTTCGGATGTAAATTCTGTAATTTCCATATTGCGGACTAACCATATTCAAAGCCACTAAGCAAGAAAACGATTTATCTGCTATTCTACAGGTCCAAGTTCGGATGTTGCCTCTTTAAGCTTTTGGCGCACCCAACGATTAAGCGCAGACCGTTCAGCCGAGCCATGCCAATAGAGATGAAGATCCAAATTTGGGGCTTCAAATGGCAATTCGAACACTCTGCAATTATATAAATTGGCAAGCGTTGAGGGAGCTGAAAGCATCAGATCTGTTTGGTTCAGCAATGCGAATGCAGCCTGATGATGCTGAAGACGGACAACCTTGTTACGTGAAGCTCCTATCTTTCCTAGGCCAATATCAACCACGCCGCCTCCTTTTCTACGGTAAGATACATGGATGTGATCACACGAAAGGTAGTCCTCCAACGACAACTTCGATTTTTTGGCAAACTTATGCTCATTAGATAGAGCACAAACTTGTCTGTCTGACATCAACAAAGTATGCCGCAATTCACCTTCTGTCGGCATTGGAATATCAACAGCGAAGTCAATTTCGTTTGCAGCTAGTTTACTGGCAATAGATCTCCTTTGAACTTGAAAGACCTGCAACGTTATATTCGGTGCTTCCGCGCGTAGAATGTTCACAAACTTTGGTAGAATTATTGTCTCTCCGATGTCCCCAATACTTAAACGCAACGTTTTCCGCACTTCGAGTGGATCAAAAATATAATCCTGATTCATGTTAGATTGAAATAGGCGTAATGCCTGCCTTACAGGACCGATTAACTCGTCTGCCCGCGCGGTGGGGTTCATTCTCTTGCCTGCATGCACGAAAAGCGGATCCCCAACCGTATCTCGAAGGCGCGCCAAAGAATTACTGACAGCAGGTTGTGTCTTGTTCAGTGTTTGAGCCGTCTGAGTGAGATTTCCTGTATCGTAGATAACTTCAAATACGACAAATAGATTGAGGTCGATATTTTGCAACAACATAAGTATTCACCATATTTATAATACCCTATCATTATTATAAATTTCATTGATTGTATACAAATCTCTATGCTGACTGCCATTCAGACATCACATATAGAGGAGTGAAGAATGTCATCAAAAATATCAGCAAAAGCCGAAGACCTAAAATTACGGGTCGAAGCCTTTATGAACGAGCATGTTTATGCAGCAGAAGAAGCTTATCACCATCATATTGAAACATCAGGAGATCGCTGGAGCATTCCACCAATTATGGAAGAGCTTAAAGCTAAAGCAAAAGCGGAGGGACTCTGGAATCTGTTTCTGGCGGAATTCAATGATTACGGCTCGGGTCTGACCAACCTTGAATATGCACCATTAGCTGAGATTATGGGACGGTCCCTCATTGGCGCTGAAGTATTTAACTGTAGCGCCCCAGATACGGGAAACATGGAAGTCTTTGCGCGCTACTGCTCTGAAGAACAGAAACAAAGATGGCTTACACCGCTTCTGGAAGGAGAGATCCGTTCTTCCTTTGCAATGACTGAGCCTGCTGTTGCCTCGTCTGACGCAACCAACATACAAACTTCAATTACCAGAGATGGTGATGAATATGTCATTAATGGGCGAAAATGGTGGATTAGTGGCGCTCCAGATCCACGTTGTAAAATTTTTATCGTCATGGGTAAAACCAATCCGGATGCTCCAAGACATGAACAACAATCACAGATCCTAATCCCCAAAGACACGCCCGGCGTAACGCTGGTACGTGCCATGAAAGTTTTTGGCTCCGACGACGCCCCCCATGGCCACGCAGAAATCTTGTTCGACAATGTACGTGTCCCTAAAGAAAATTTGATTGGTGAAGAAGGGAGTGGTTTTGCAATTGCCCAAGGTCGACTTGGCCCCGGCCGCATCCACCATTGCATGAGATTGATCGGATGTGCTCAACGGGCACTCGAATTGATGTGCGCACGTGTTGATAGCCGAGTAGCTTTTGGCAAAAAGATTAGTGAGCAGGGCTCCATTCGCGAAGATATTGCAAAATCTATCTGTGAGATTGAACAAGCGAGACTGCTTACAATGAAAGCGGCTGAAAAGATGGATCAAGGCACATATAAGGATGCCAAAGATCTAATTGCTATGATCAAGATTGTCGCTCCACTAATGGCCCAGACAGTCATCGACCGGGCAATGCAAGCTCACGGTGCGATGGGCCTCAGTCAAGATACTTTCCTTGCTGAAGCTTTCGCTTACGCACGTACTGTCCGCTTTGCAGACGGCCCAGATCAGGTTCACATGAACTCACTCGGCAAACAAATTATACGGCGTTATGCTGATTAATCTCTCGTAGATAAAGAAAAACCCTTGTCCATCGGACAAGGGTTTCCAGAAAATCAGGCCTTATTATTTTTCTGCCTCGGCCCTGGCATTCGTTTCGGCGGTGACCAACTTCCCTTTTTGATAAGGCAATTAACGATCAAACTTGAGATTTGGCTTTACGAGCAAAACCGTTTCTCATTCACCGAGTTTCTCCCCAAACGGGGAAAAGAGAATAATTTAAGCCAGGTCCGGATCTTGCCGCCCAGTTCCCCAGCTTGAGCAATTATTAGCAGGTAATTACAACAATGACAAATTGTCATTTTTGACAATTCATCAATTTTCATTGTGATATCGCAACAGCATTACAAAATTAGCTTTATTTTCATAACCTTAATTGCGGTGAAAAATTATTCTAAATACTTTTATTTCGCCGCGGCACCGTTGCCTCCCAACACAGAATCCGCCTATCCCATAAAAAAACCCGCTTCCGAACACGAAAACTTAGCGGAAAAGCCCGGAATCGCGAATCTGGTTTTTTTGAAATAATGAGATTACACTGTTCCCAAGACAATCACTGGGGGCTGATGTCCAATGACTAATTTAATTACATCTAGTATCAGTACCATTTGTTTATTTATGCTGGCGTTTTGCATGCCTGCACAAGCTTCTTTAGAGTCTGCCCGCGCAGCATATCTGAAGGGAAATTACTTACTTGCGCATGATGAATGGCTGCGCCAAGCGACTTTAGGAAATGCGGAGGCGCAATTTAATTTGGGTTTCTTGTTTGAAAATGGACAAGGTATCACACGGGATCTTTTTGCCGCAGAGAGGTGGTATGAACTTGCCGCTCGGCAAAATTATCCTACAGCATCCGACATGCTCGTGGCGCTTCATAGAAAGATCCGAAAAGAAAACAAAGAAAAGCTGTTTTACTGGCTCCCCAAGGCAGAATCTGGCGACTCTGTGGGCCAATTGGCTGTCTCAAAAATACTTGCTGCCGGTAAAGACACATTGAAAGACGACGTAGAAGCCATGAAATGGTTACTCCTTGCATTGGAAGATACGAAAAATGGCACTACATATAAACGTATGCTTCGCTTTAAAGAGCAATTGCAAGCACGCCTGAGTGGGCTACAGATGCAAGATGCGAGCAATCGTGTCACTGCTTGGAAGGATCTTCGAAAGCCAATCGACTAGAAAATATTCCTACTGAGCTATAGCTGGCATGAAGAGTGCATAACAGGTTTTATGTATTTAACTTTAGACTTGGAGGTTGCCGTGCTTCATACGCCACAACTCAACCGATCGATCCCTAACCGATTTGAGCAACGGGACTCTTTTCGTATTTCAAATCCGGTATTGCGGGTCGAAATTGAAGGACACTATTTCCAAACCGAAAACTGGTCTCTAAATGGCCTATTGCTCCGTGGTGTAATAGATGAGGCCTCTTTGGACAAACCAATACAGGGCATTTTTGGCCCACATAAAGGCGCTGAAATCTGCAAATTTGGCGGGCGTATCGTCCGCATAGATCTCAACGATGATCAAATGGCTATTGAACTAGATGGAAGTAGCCGCGAAGTCGCAGCACTTCTTCCCTTATGGGTTCTAAAATACGGCGCCATATAACTTGACGAATGTGGTGGCCACCGGCCCCCACATCCCTCTCGCATTCTTCTCTGATATCAAATAAGTCTTTCAACGTGATCGGCGATTTTTGTAAGTGCTGATCGCCAGTCCCCTTCAGAAAGTTGCTTGGCAATTGAGAGCGCCTTATTTTGCATTTCTCTATTCTCAACAGAATGCTTCAATATTCCTGTCATTTGATCCAATGTGACTGAAGAGCGTACTGGCTTGGCAACACCATTTAGTGCCATCAGTTTACTATTGAGCATTGTCTCCGAATGAGTTGGGAACGTGATCTGCACACGCCCTGTCATCAAACAAGAAGTTGAGGTCCCGCCGCCGCCAGAATGGATGACAACCGTTGATTTTGGCAATGCTTCAGAAAAATCTGCTGGAGCCCTCAACATCTCAATTTTTGTCGAAGCATAAGCCGATACAGTTTTCTCAGGTGCATCACGCAAGAAAACTGTGGCAGTCACACCAAGCCTTTTAATAGCGTCCAGCGCGACGTTATTTCTCCCGGCCTCACGGGCCATATACAAAAAGACATGGGGCCTTTTAGGTAGAGGAGCAAAATCTAGACTTTGTTCCAGTGGCCCAACCAAATTACTACTTCGATAATCGACATAAGGATCCAGCTGCGGAACAGTGCAGACATATTGCCCTTCAGTATCAAAAATCTGGGGTAAATGAGAGAGCGGTTCCCGTCCGTTCATTTGCAACACATCGTTAAATACGTCCAGTATTCGCGACTGCGCAATCAATGGTTTGCCTTCTGAAATGATAGGCGGGTAGGTTTCCAAATGAGAAGGCGGTAACGTAAAGCCATTTCCGATATTGATCATCGGCACCATCCCACGTGCAGCAAGACTTAACCCAGGGCTGTGATCGGCGATGATCACATCTGCTTTCAGCAGCGTCACCAAATTAGACCAAGCAGCAAACATGCCTTCCAGCGTTTCTTTATGAATAAATCCTTGCCGCGCCATCACATCCGCATAACTAGGTGTTGCACTTTTCTTAATGTCTGGATGTGAAGGATTTATCCAATAAGGGGCTTGGACAACTCTATATCCACGATCTTTCAAAGCTTGATGAGTTTTCGGCACGTCTCTCGCTGCAAAAATCACTTCATGTCCGCGACTACTCAAAAGGTCTGCTATTCTCAGCATGGGATAAATGTGCCCCAAATTAGCCCCGAATTCCGAGCCAAACAGTATTCTCGCCAAGATCCCCTCCAAATTTCGCTTTAATCAACAATGAACTTAGGGCAATGATACAATCATTGATTACCCACAATTGCAACCGCTCGCGATTTTGAACAAATGCCGCCAAGGAACTCAGCATATGACAATGGATCAGTTAGAAACGCCTACTTTAATTCTTGATGAAAAGCGTTTAGATGCCAACATTGGGAAAATGCGGGAAAAACTCTCCAGAGAAACTATGTCGCTGAGGCCTCACTTGAAAACCTGTAAGTCATTAAAGGTTGCCAACAAAATTTCACTCCCTGGTCTCGAAAGTAAAATCACTGTTTCCACCTTATCAGAGGCGGAGTATTTTTTTGAGGGCGGGTATACCGATATTCTGTACGCTGTCTCCATTGTCCCACAAAAACTAAAACGCATAAAAGCACTCCAAGATGCGGGAGCAACCGTTACTTTAATACTTGATACAATGGTTGCCGCACAGCAAACCGCCCAAATGGCTCAAGAACTTAAAACGACATTCCCTTGCCTCATTGAAATCGATAGCGATGGCAAACGAGCCGGTTTGGCGCCAGATGACGAGCAAATACCAAATATTGCGAAATATCTTGATGATGTCGAGGGTCTTAGTTTTTCAGGAGTGATGACACATGCTGGCGGATCCTATTATTGTAACAACCCTGCTGGAATAGCGATCGTCGCCGAGCAAGAGCGCAGTGCAATCACTCAAGCAGCTGATATTATCCGCAGCAAAAACATCAGCTGTCCTGTTGTCAGTATGGGATCAACGCCAACAGCTTTTTTTGCGAATTCGTTTGACGGCATTACTGAGATCCGAGCCGGTGTGTATGTTTTTCAAGATATGGTTATGCAGGCTCTCGGTGTTTGCGAAACTGAGGATATCGCCATTTCAGTATTAACCACTGTCATCAGTCATAACCCAGCCCATAATCGGGTGCTCATTGATGCGGGAAGTTTAGCTCTTTCAGCAGATCCGGGAAAAAAGAACCAATTTGGAAAAACTCATTTCGGACAGATTTGCAACGTCAAAGGGGCAAAAGTACTGGAAGGCGTTTTCGTCACCAGCACTAATCAGGAACATGGTCTGATATCGCTTGAGGGAACAAATTATAGTTTGGCCGATTTTCCAATCGGAAGCCGCCTTCGGATTCTTCCCAATCATGCTTGTATAACTGCGGCTGCGTATCCTGGTTATCATGTCTTGAAACAAAACTCGAATGAGGTCTCAGATTATTGGCTCCGCAGTAATGGTTGGTAAGAAAATGACTGTCCCATGATTGCAAAATCAAGCTTAACTCACCGCAACCTAGTTAATCATCCTCTGACAATGCGTCGCGCACAGCGAAAGCAAGTTCTTCCCTGTTATAGGGTTTATCCAACATACCGCTATTTAGTTTCACCAAATATTGATCATCACTATTTCTGATCTCTTCCTTCTTTTTTGTAAAACCACTTGTCAGCAGTATCTTTATAGAGGGTTGCTCCTCGTGAACAGTTTTGGCAACTTGATAACCATCAATACCGCCGGGCATAACAACATCACTGAAAACAAGATCAATACCCGGCTTATCTCGCAGAAATTCTAGTGCCTGCAAACCATCTTCAGCGACCAGTGTCGTATAGCCAAGCTCCTCCAGATAAAAGACCGCGACATCCCTCAGTTCTTCTTCATCATCCACGACTAAAACAGTTTCCGAACCTGTTGGTAGTTGCCTCTCATCGAGAACTTCGACATGTTGTTGCAATGCCGTTTTGTTTACTCGCGGTAAATACAGACGAAAAGTTGTTCCCTTACCAACTTCCGAATAGATTTTTAGGTGCCCACCCGATCTTTGAACAAACCCATACACCATACTCAAACCAAGGCCTGTCCCTTTGCCGGGCTCCTTGGTAGTAAAGAATGGATCGAGAACCTTTTCTCTGGTTTCTTCGTTCATGCCGATTCCGGTGTCACTGACAGAGATCATGACAAAATCACCTACCCGGCCTTCCGGATTACGACGAATATATTCCTGATCAAGCGTCTTATTTGCCGTCTCAATATATAATGCACCACCATCAGGCATTGCATCTCGGGCATTAATAGAAAGATTAAGCAACGCATCCACAAGATCACCAGGATCGATTGCAACATTCCATAGATCTTTTGCTAATTCTATTTCCACTGCGATAGAAGCGGTCAGGGATTTAGCAATAAGATCTTCAATATTTTCGACAAATTTGTTTATCGATAGAATAGAGACTTCTTCGGCGTCCGTTCGAGAGAAACTGAGCAATTTCCGAGCGATATCAGCCCCTCTTTTCACGCCATTCTTTGCTTTTTGAATACGGTCTTGCCTCTCATCTGATTTATCGGTCTTAAGTTCAAGTATTTCCAAATTGCCAAGAACAATGGCGAGTATATTGTTAAAATCATGGGCAATACCGCCCGTTAATTGTCCGACAGCCTCCATTTTTTTTGCATGCCGCACTTGTTCGTCCAGTTTCTTACGTTCGGTTATATCCCGCCCTACACCTAGTACGCCAACCAACTCGCCATCACTCGAGTACATCGGAGTCTTAATTTTTTCAATGAGTTCACTGTGACCATCGTCGGCATAGACAACTTCAGTTTCATGACGATTGAGACTACCGGTTGCAATCACCTCGCTGTCATTACTTGTATAAAAGTCTGCCTGCTCCCTATCACTGAAATCATAATCTGTTTTCCCGACAATATCTGATTGTTTAGCACCACGAAGCCGTTCAAATTTTTGATTACAGGCAATGTAAACACCATTGGTATCTTTCAACCACACAAGGTCGGGCAAAGTGTCAATTAGAGTACGTAATTTCTGCTCGCTAATATCCTTGGCCTCAAGCCCCATTCGCAATTCAGTCTGCATTGAATTTATTGCGTCAGCCAAGATGGAAAGCTCATCATTGGGGTGTCCTGAAAAACCGATCCGAGTCAATTCCAGAGGTACATACTGCCCCTGCAACTTTTGCGACTTTATGAAGTCCGTTATTTTCTTCAAATCTTTAATGATGATGTGGTGAATAATGAATGCCATTGCACAGACGACAAGCAGTGTCTTGATCGCATTACTGAAAAGAATAATAAGTGCTCTGTCAAATATGCGTTGATAAACTGTGTTTAGATCCGCAGTGACATGCAGATGACCTATTGCTATTTCTGTTTCGCCGTCATTATGGACAAGTAGAAAATCTTGAGAAATTGTATTTTCGATATTATCAGTTCCGACTGATGCCAATATCTTATCGTTTACGATAACAGAAACATGAACAACGTCAGCCAAGTTTTCCAAGCCCTCCAGTATTATGCGAAGTCCTTCAGTGTCTATTGTCCAGAGGGTTTCGCTAATGCTAAGCAAATGCACCTTTTCGATCTGCTGGAATTGCGTATCTATGCCACGTAGATCCATGTTGTAATCACGGAATAACTGTACGGCAGTCAAAACCAGAGTAATGACAGTACTGGTCAAAACTATATAGATAATCAGCCGCCTTGATACAGATGTAAACCTTGATTTTTCGTTCTCATTGGGCATAAGTAAATAGTGGTTTTCTATTTGAGATTTAGATAGGAACTCAATGCATTGATCTTTAAATCGAGATTATTAGACTGATCGAACAAGTGTATTTCACCAATTGAAATATTTCCACTTACCAGAATAGATATTTTCGCGAATTCATATTAGGCCATAGGCTACATAATACAAATTTAATTTATGAACATAGCAAGCAATATAGTGATCCTTCTGCCACCTAAGTAGAAGTATTTTAAGAGATATTACAGCCTCTCGGCGAAATCCCATCGTCTGGCATTTGATGACACTCCGAATACAACTTGACTAGAGAATACCGAATGAATAGCTTGCCTGCATCGCACTTTTATTGTGCGTATCCTGTACACTTCTGGTGGGAGAGATCGGCTTTGCCGGCGCCGAAGGAGCAACCGCCCCGGAAACTCTCAGGCAAATGAACTGTCAGAAATCAGGACTCTGGAGAGAGGGTGCATAGCGCTCCACCGAAGGGGTACCCGGCAAGGATTTTCCGGTCATCTTTCAGGTAAACGGACAGAGGGGGCATCGTCTTATACGTTGATTTTCGGATCACGAGTTTAAAGAAGTGCCTAAATGACAAACATCAAGAAAACCGGACTTGGAAATGTAACGCCTGTGGTGCCAAGTTCTTCAGGAGAACGATCGCCTATTTCAACTTCACAGTTGGATGTGAATATCTCGGTGACAGATTTGTATACCATTGGTATTGGTCCCTCTTCGTCGCACACAGTAGGGCCGATGCGGGCTGCGAAAAGATTCTCTGACCTCCTACAATCCACAAAATTGATCAATAAATGCGCCCGTGTCATTGTCGAGCTTTATGGATCTTTAGCGCTAACTGGCCACGGTCACGGAACTGATATTGCTATTCTTGTCGGCCTATCCGGGGAGCGACCGTCTTTAATTGATCCGGCCGGAATTTCCCCAATGGTCGCTCAAATTAGAGAAACAAATACTCTTAACCTTGGCGGAACAAAAAACATCCCCTTCTTTGAAGAGGATCATCTTTTGTTTCTTAAAGATCAGGTGCTTCCTGAGCATTCAAACGGCATGCGCTTCTACGCCTATAGCAGCGAGGGTGATTTACTCATTACGGAAGATTATTTCTCCGTTGGTGGTGGGTATGTTGTCTCTCAAGATGCAGGAGACAGAGCAGAGACAAAGGGGCATAACATCCAAATGCCACATCCGTTTACTTCGGCGGACGAGCTCTTGAAAATTGGACAGGAAACAGGCCTTTCCATAGCTGACATCATGCGAGAGAATGAAACCACTTGGCGCTCAAATGACGAGACCAACGAATTTCTAGATCGTGTAGATGATGCGATGATTTCCTGCATCCAGCGCGGCTGTGAAACCAAAGGCATTTTACCGGGTGGTTTGAATGTTAAGCGCAGAGCCTTTGATCTCTATTCCGGACTAATGGCAAATCCAGAACGGGCATCAAGAGATCCATTAACTGTACTTGATTGGGTTAATTTATATGCGCTTGCCGTCAACGAAGAAAATGCGGCGGGGAGCCGTGTTGTAACAGCCCCAACAAATGGGGCCGCGGGTGTCATTCCAGCAGTTCTCAAATATTACCAACGCTTCTGCCCGAATGCGACAAAAGAGGGCTCTCGTAATTTCCTCCTAACCGCGGCGGCAATTGGCTCTATTTACAAAAAACGAGCATCTATCTCGGCTGCCGAAGTTGGGTGCCAGGGTGAAGTAGGTGTCGCGTGCTCCATGGCCGCGGGGGCTCTAACCGCTGTTTTAGGCGGTACGAACGAGCAGGTAGAGAATGCCGCTGAAATTGGCATGGAACATAACCTTGGTCTAACCTGTGATCCAATTGGTGGACTTGTTCAAATTCCTTGTATTGAGCGCAATACAATGGGTGCCATGAAAGCAATCAACGCTACGCGCCTTGCACTTGCGGGGGATGGAACGCATGTGGTCTCTCTTGACGAGGTCATTGAAACCATGCGTCAGACCGGCCTTGATATGCTCAGCAAGTACAAAGAGACATCGCAAGGCGGTCTCGCTGTAAACGTAGTGGAATGCTAACGCGCTATTCTTCAGCTGTTAGTATCTTCTGAACGTAAAAGGGTAGTACAAACGACGCTTGGTGGATTTCGGGGCTGTAATAATCAGTCTCGATTTTCGCATCCAGATATCGCTCTGCCAAAATACCTGTACTCACTTTGCGAAGTGCCACGTTATCAGTAGCCCAACCAAACGCAAGAGGCCCGCCCACATAGCTCGGCACAGTTGCCATGAAAAAACTCACATCCACAAACAGGTCATTTAGACGATCATAGCTTGTGCGAAGTTCATCGGGCTGTACAAAAGGAACACCGTTTTGAGTGACAATTATCCCGCCATCGGTCAGGCAGGTTTTACAGTCACCATAGAATTCTTCTGTGTACAAGACCTCGCCGGGTCCGTGTGGATCGGTCGAATCTATTATAATCACATCCCATTTGTCAGCCGTGTCTTTAACAAACTGACAACCGTCAGCAACAACCACTTCCAGTCTAGGGTTATCAAAAGCGCCATCGCTCACAGACGGCATATATTCGATTGATAGATCAATAACGGTGCGATCGATATCAACCAAAGTCGCTTCGATATTTTTATGTTTGAGCACTTGGCAAGCTGCGCCGCCATCTCCACCACCAATGATCAGAACTTTTTCAACCGATCCATGGGCTAGAATGGGAACATGCGCAAACATCTCGTGATAAATAAACTCGTCATTTTCAGTCGTCTGTACGGCACCATCCAAAGACATGACACGCCCAAAACGGGCGTGATCAAAAATCATTAGATCCTGATGGTCAGTTTTATCGCGATAATGGACTTTACCTACCTCCAGCGCCAAATTTAACCCTGAATGCAAACCTTCATCAAATAATTCAATCATCCGATCACTCCGCGTTTTAAATCATTGATCTGAACACTATTCGGCTTGAATGCTTTTTTAAGTATTGGAATACATTTATGCGGGGTCGCATTACCACACATAAAGATATCCAGTGCCATATAGCCTTGATCAGGCCAGCTATGAAAACTGATATGGCTTTCGGCAAGGACGGCGACACCGGAAAGGCCATTCGGCTCAAAAGCATGAATATGAAAATGAAGCAATGTTGCTCCAGCAACTTCGATACACTCATGCAACGTTTTTTCGATGAATGTCGGATTATTCAGGTTCGATGCTCCCCATAGATCCACGATCAAATGAGTACCCGCAAACACTATCCCATCTTTTTCAACGAAATAGTCAGGCTTGTCATTTGCTGCAGCCGTAGGAAGTTCAATAATTTCTGAAGTTTTCGACATCAATTCCGCCATACTCTTTATTCATGCCAAACTGAGGGCAAAAGATGGCGCGTTATCGCGAAATTCTGCGCCTAATACAAGGAAAAAGTATCACACTTAAAATTCACAACGCCAGCAACGTATATGAATAGGTAGATCCGGAAAGAAAAGATCTTTGTCATCAGAATTTTGAATGATACTGATTCATACCTCCAATTGATAAAGTAGATCGCTTTTATGACCCGACAAAAACAAAAAGTCATTGCTGTTACACTTCTTGCCTTGGCACAAGTTGCGGCGCTGTCTTTGTGGTTTTCTGCAACCGCCCTTATTCCAGCGCTTAAAGCGGAATTTGAATTTAGCGGCTTCCATGCCGCCTTATTGTCTAGCAGTGTGTCTATCGGTTTTGTTTTGGGAACATTATGTAGTGCCACTCTAAATCTTGCTGACAGGTTTTCCCCTCATCGTATTTATATTATTGCAGCAATTATCGCCATTTGTGCCAATGGATCTATTCTTCTTTTCACTCCGACATCACCGACAGTTATTTTCCTGCGCTTGATCACAGGGGTAATGATGGCTGGTCTGTACCCGATAGGTATGAAAATGGTGGCGACTTGGGCAAACAAAGATACTGGCCTACTGGTAGGGTTACTGGTCGGCGCCCTTACCCTTGGAAGTGCCTCTCCGCATTTATTGAATCTGCTTGATATTCAAGGACTGGACTGGAAGGTCACGATAATCGCGAGCTCTCTTTTGGCAAGTACCTCAATTCTACTTATTCCATTTGTAAAGCTTGGGCACGAATTACCAGCGGCTCCCCTATTTAACGCCTCACTTGCTTTGCTTTCATGGCGTAACAAAGCACTTCGGTACGCCAATTTTGGCTATTTTGGTCACATGTGGGAACTCTATGCCATGTGGGCATGGATCGGGATCTTCCTTCTGGAAAGTTACCGGACTTTTGGGATAGCTAATCCTGCACAAAACGCCAATATCTCAACATTTGCAACGCTGGCCGTTGGCGCAATTGGCTGCATTGGAGCGGGCTTACTTGCTGACAAAGTTGGCCGGACTACTGTTACAATGGGGGCCATGATTATGAGTGGCACTTGTGCTGCTGTTATTGGATTATTCTTTGGAGGATCTCCCTACCCGATAATAATAATCTCGATCATTTGGGGCATCACCATCGTGGCCGACAGTGCCCAATTCTCTACCTGCATTATTGAATTAAGCCCTCCCAACATGATCGGAACGATGCTAACCGTTCAGACGTGTGTTGGATTTTTGATCAGTTTAATTTCCATCCATCTGATCCCCTACTTTGTAGAGAGCTTAAGCTGGTCGTATGCTTTTGCACCTCTTGCGCTTGGACCCGTTGCAGGGGTTTACGCCATGTGGAAATTACGCCAGCATCCTGACGCTGTGTTAATTGCAGGCGGGCGTCGTTGATAAGAAATCAATGACACAATGAGTAAATATGTTTTCTAAATCACTACCTATGTGCATGAACCGGCATTGCAACTTATTTTTCTCGAAAGGTTGACCCATGATGCCGTCATCCTCACATTACACACAAGGCGCCTCTATCAGGGAAAGAGATAAACATGATCAAAGGATTGCATCACAACGCATATCGTTGTCGTAACTCGGAAGAAACACGAAAATTCTACGAAGATTTTTTAGGATTGCCGCTTGTGCGCGCCTTTGGCATTGAAGAGTCGAAAACCGGCAGAGAAACAGCCGCACTACATACCTTCTATCAATTGGACGATGGATCAGCCCTCGCATTTTTTGAAGTACCGAGCATGGCATTTGAATTCAAAAATCAACATGACTATGACCTTCACATCGCGTTGGAAGTCACAATGGATGACATGATGGCGATGTTTGAAAAAGGTAAAGCCGCTGGAATTGAAACTCGCGGCGTGGCAGATCATAATTTCATCAAATCCATCTATTTCCGCGACCCTAATGGGTATGTCATTGAGCTAACGGCGCCGGTGGAGAAAGATCCTTCTGCGGAACAGTCGGAAAAACCCGCACCTCGCGACGTGTTAAACAGGTGGTCTGATCTGCACTCTTAAAAGAATTGCCTTAATCTTCCACGGCACTTCTGCTATGTGGGTGAGACTGCTTCATTGACCGAAAGATCTCTTATGACACGGCTGCTATCCAGTTTCTCCGCCTTCTTACTCACATTTCTCGTATTATCGTCGCAAATAAATGCCCAAGGTATACAAGATCGGTATGTTGGATATTATTATCCGTCACCGCAGCAAGTTGAACTTTATTGTGCGCGTCTTCCCATGCTTGCAGATATCAACAAAAAGCGGCGCGTTGGATTTATTATTGGTATCAAAAATGGCATGAACCGTCAGCAATACGAGTCACCTTACGCCGTTTTTGCGAAAGGCGCCAAGTCAACCAAACTGATCATAATTTCGAAAACTGAAGGATATCTGAACACGGTATACCGTGCCCGCGCGCTTCTCGCAGATTTGTCCACCAGCGCAAGAACAACACCAATTTTTGCCAAATCAAAAGCACCCGAAGAGCTGACGTTTCTCGACCTGATCAGTCTCTTGGGCTTTCAATCAGTTACTTTAAGCGATGGAGATTCCTTTGCGCATCAAATTCGCGTCCTTCCGCAGAAGCATCCAAACTGCCTCAAAACAAAGAAAAGCTGATCTCACAATTTATCGTATTGAATAGGTTGGTGGCGGTCTAGTGACCGCTCAACTTTGCCCATAGGATACTTTAACCCTGTGGCGCAATTGAATAGAACCGCTCTATCGCTTGAAGATATTCGTCCTTCCGCCAAAGATTGCTTGTACGCCACATAGGTTGCAGCCCCTTCTGGGCACAGTAAGACACCTTCGAGGCGGGCTACTTCTTCTTGCCCTTTCAAGATATCTTCATCTGGAACCGCAATTGCAAAGCCGCCACTTTCTCGAACGGCACGCAAGATCATAAAATCACCAACTGCGATCGGGACACGAATGCCGGACGCCACTGTAAAGGCACCTTCCCATAGCGGCGCGTGTTCTTCGCCCGCTTCATAGGCTTTCACAATTGGGGCGCAACCCGTCGATTGAACAGCGATCATTTTCGGGCGTTTCTTTCCAATCCAGCCCATATCTTCCAGTTCTTGAAATGCTTTCCACATTCCTATCAGGCCCGTACCGCCGCCTGTTGGGTAAAAAATGACATCTGGAACATCCCAGCCAAGTTGTTCAGCCAATTCCAGCCCCATAGTCTTCTTGCCTTCAATGCGGTACGGCTCCTTCAAAGTCGAACAATCAAACCAGCCAGTTGGCTCTTTCCCCTCACCAACAATCTTTCCGCAATCATTTATGAGTCCATTAACCCGATAAACAGTTCCGCCTTGCAGTTCAATTTCAGATACATTGACCTCTGGTGTATCATCTGGGCAAAAAATTGTGGTTTGCAGGCCCGCACGTGTCGCGTAAGCCGCCATTGCAGCACCAGCGTTCCCGTTGGTTGGCATGGCCAGCCTTTTTAGCCCCAGCTCTTTCGCCATGGCAACAGCAAGAGCAAGTCCCCTCGCTTTGAAGGATCCTGTAGGTAGGCGTCCTTCATCTTTGATGATCAACTCTCCGCCTTTCCCAGCGAGGCTTGGTAAGGATAAAAGAGGCGTTACAACTTCTCCCAAGGCAGGAATGCTGGCGCTTTTTCGAACAGGTAGGAGTTCGCGGTATTTCCAAAAACCTCCGCTTCGCGCCGCAATTTCATCTTTGCTGACGGATTTCGCAATCGCCGCCAAATCATATTTTACAATGATCGGCTTGCCTGCGCTTGAAAGACCATGGACCTGATCTGCTTCAAAACGCTCCCCTGTGTAAGCGCACTCCAGATGCGTCACAAAAGTTGGATACTCACGAGAGGTCACGGGAGATGGCATTTCAGTCATGGACAGATCCTTTATGGGATTGGTTAGCCTCTATAGGATCATAAAACGCGCCATGTTAAAAGTGCAATTCGCACTCTACTTTTTAGATTTTCCTGTGCTGATTTCATCTTCAGCATCAAAAGAGCGAGCGTCCAGCGCCTCCGCAATTTCTGTCCCCATCTTCAGTGTTCGAATAATTGTGGGCATAAAGATAGCGAAGAGATTTCGTTCCATCCCACGAACACGCTGGGCTTCCCTGACTTCTTGCGTAATCACGCCAATTACCGGAATAAAACGAATTGTAAGGGACAGCGCCAAACTTACTTTCGCAACTGGTATCCAGCGCTGAAATAACGACAATCCTTTTTCAAGTGCAGCAATCATGTCTGACATCATCGTCGTTAATGTTACGAGGCTTGCAGCCAAAATAAGAATAGCAAATCGCAAAACAACAAAAATTGCAGTTTCAAGGTCAGAGATAAATATTTGAGCAATAAAAACGATCGCTAAGAGGTAGAGAGCCGGCCTTAGCTGCCCAAACGCCAGTTTGAAAGGTATCTTTGCTACGCCGTATAAAGAGACAACTAAAACAGCAACCCCAACCAAGATTTCTATCTGTTCAACTTGGAAAAGAACTGTCCCCAGGATAAGCAGAAGAAGCACTTTGATGCCTGCAGCCAATTTGTGAACAGGTGATGTCGCCGGATAATAGAGGCTGATCATTTGTCACACGTGTTCAAGTACTTTTCGATCACAATTTCAGGCGTTCCGTCGGCAAGTAATTTTCCATCATGAAAGCACAATACCCGGTCAAATTCGGACAAAAGATCCAGATCATGAGTAATCATGATTATCCGTTGCCCTAATTCGCGAACAATTGACATAAGTCGTCGTTTGTTTCTCAAATCCAATAGGGTTGTCGGCTCATCTAGAACGATATATTCCGGCTGCATTATCAGAACACCGACCAGTGCAACCAGCTGCTTTTCCCCGCCGCTCAATTGATGGGTTAAGCGATCTGCAAGATGATCTATTCCATAAAGAGACAGAGCCTTTTCTATACGCTGCTCAATATCCTGTTTCGGGTACTTCAGGTTTTTAAGCCCAAACGACATATCCTCACGAACAGTAGGGTAGACGATTTGATTGTCGGGATTTTGAAAAACAAACCCGACGCGGCGGCGAACTTTTCGACCGTCCTTCCGGCTATCAAATCCATCCACAGAAACTGCTCCCGCATCAGGCAGCTGCAGCCCGTTTAACAGCCGAGCAAACGTACTCTTCCCAGATCCGTTCAAACCAATAACACCAACACGCTGTTCCTGCAGTTGCAGGGAGACATCTTCAAGCACAGGTCGGCCGTTAAAACCGACATTTACAGACTGTAGTGTAATCATGTTACGTTTTCTGAATCCGAGAAAGATCCGTTCTTATTTGGAAATCAGGGGATATTGGTTTTTCACTGCAACAATAACCGCCGAGGCAAAAACAGCCTTGATCAAATCACCAGGAATGAACGCAAGTGATCCCATAAGTGCTTTCATAAACGGAATTGATGCGGCAACTGTAACCCAAGGAATGCCGATAGCGTAAAGCAACACTACACCGCCCAAAATGCAGGCGCCCGCTGCGGAGATAATATTCAGTTTATTCCAGTATTTCTCGACTATGTAACCAACTGCGTACGCAGCAGCAATCCAGCCAAGAAGGAACCCGCCGGATGCACCTGAAAACACACCTAAACCGCCTCTTCCGCCCGCCAAAAGTGGAAGACCTACAGCAACAAGTACCAAGAAAAGGACTATGGACAGTGCTCCTCGCTTGGCGCCTAGAATGCCTCCAGCTAGCATGATCCCCAATGATTGGGCGGTCACCGGTACCCCGATGGAGGGAATGGTGATAGCCGGGACGAAGCCTAACCCTGCCATTAATGCAGCAAACAAAGCGATATAAACGATATCTTTGGTATTCATCATCAAAATTCCTGTAAGCCTTGAATAGACGGCACTTTAAAATTAAAGCGGTTTTACAGAGCTAGTCAGGTAAATGTCTAGTTATAAATGATGCTTTTCTTGTATTCACGCATTCATGGAATATGTGGCATACTTATACCACGGCCAAATATTCTGGATTACGAGCGCTTCGCTATTTCTTCCAGCATAACTTCCGTCGCACCGCCGCCTATTGATTGAACTCGTGCATCACGAACCATCCGTTCTATTGCTGCCTCGCGCATATACCCAAACCCGCCATGAAATTGCTGGCAATCATACATGACCTTATTCACCAATTCTCCGCAGTAAGCTTTCACCATTGAAACCTCTTTCACACATTCCTCGCCAGAGGCCTCCAGCCAAGCGCAATGATATAAAAGTTGCTGCCCTGCGGCGACTTCAGATTGCCGTTTAGCGAGGCGCTGACGAATGGCATCCTTATCCCAAAGGGTCCCACCAAATGCCTTACGGGTCTTCACATACTCAAGCGTTAGCTCCAGCCCCTTCTGCGCCTCCCCCAGCGCTTGAGCTCCCAGAACAATTCTCTCGTTCTGGAAATTTTTCATGATGGCATAAAAGCCTTTATTCACTTCACCCAGAATGTTCTCTTCCGGCACGCGAACGTTATCGAATATCAGCTCCGCTGTATCAGAGGACCGCCACCCCATTTTGTCGAGGGAGCGACCAACAGAAAATCCTTCCGCACCCTTTTCAACAATAAAAATCGTAACGCCGCGGGAGCCTTTTGCATCGGGATCTGTTTTTGCCGCGACAAAATAGATATCCGCGTGAACACCATTGGTAATGAACATTTTATTGCCGTTAAGCACCCAATCATTTCCATCTTTGACTGCTCGGCTTTTCATACCTGCAACGTCAGATCCGGCATCAGCTTCCGTAACCGCAACTGCGGTAATCTTCTTACCTGCGATAATATCCGGCATATATTTTGCTTTTTGTGCAGGCGTTCCGGCGTTTGCCAAATGTGGCGATGCCATGTCTGTATGAACAAGAGATGTAATGGCAAATCCACCAAACGAAGATTTTCCAAGCTCTTCTGCATATACGACGGTAGCGAGAACATCCAAACCAGCGCCGCCATATTCTTCGTCATACTGAATGCCGAGAAACCCAAGTTCGCCCATTTCCCGAATAGTTTCGCGTGGCGTCATACCATCTTGTTCCCATTGCTCACCATTTGGCAGAACTTTTTCGCGGACAAAGCGGCTAACTTGCGCACGCAGCATCTCATGCTCTTCTTTGAAATAGATACTTTTTGTCATTTTTATTTTCCTATTTACGAGCTTTGGGTTTCAGGATCGATTGTAAGCAACACAGCGCCTTTTTCCGGCGTATCCCCAACATTAAATCCAATTTCTTTAACGACACCGGATGCAGGCGCTTCCAATTTCTGAAGGAGCTTCATTGCCTCAAGTATAATTACGGGCTCTCCCATTTCTACGGACTGCCCTTTTGCAACCAATACATCCACAATAAGTCCCGGCATAGGCGCATAAACTTGATTGCCGCCTGAGGCGCTAGAGCCTTTCCCAGACAAATACACTTGTTCACTGCGTAACAGTTGAATTTCGACTTCATTGCCATTACTGGACGTCAACACCCGATCGCCCTGAACACTTGCAGTTACGGATCTAACTTGCCCTTCATGCTCAAATGTCAGCTGCCTCTCGTTCATGGAAACATTGCAAAAATTCGCAACCGGCTCGCCGCCTATGTTGACTGTGTATGTATCCGCATGTTCCAAAATTTCGATATCATGCGTCGCCCCTAGAGCATCTTGCAGGACAAAATGGCTCGTTGCGGGCACCCCAACACCCTGAGTTATGCGCCACGCTCCATTACGCCCCCACGGTCCCGCCACAACATTTTTCTTTTTGGCTAAATATCCGGCGAGAACAGCAACAGCCTGATCCAGAGAAGTAATCTTAGTCGCTTTCCATCCAGCAGGGTAATTGACACTCAACGTTCCTGTATGATGACGAGCAACGCCGAAATCGTGCAAAGATAAGATATCTATTAGGAAATTTTTATTTGTGCCGACACCGGATATCTCAAATTCTTCCAGCGCATGCTTCAGCTTACGGACAGCGGAATTTCTGTTTGGTGCATGTGCAATAACTTTCGCCAGCATACTATCATAATAGTGAGAAACCAGACTGTCCTGTGCGATCCCGCTATCCAGACGCACATCTTCAATTTCTGGCGGCTGGTAATTTGATATGTGTCCCGTTTGCGGAAGGTAGTTCTTCTCCGGATTTTCTGCTGCCACACGTGCTTCGAGGGCCCAGCCTGAACACTGCACATCGTCTTGTTTGAGTGTCAGCGCTTCATCCATTGCTATTCGAATTTGCCATTGGACCAGATCAATACCTGTTATGGCTTCCGTGACGGGATGCTCAACTTGCAAGCGCGTATTCATTTCAAGGAAATAGAATTCTTGCCGATTGGTATCGTAAATGAATTCCACGGTTCCTGCGCTGTCATATCCAACCCGTTTGGACAGATCAATCGCAGCCGATAACATCTCGCTTCGCACATTCTCTGGCAAATTTGGCGCGGGTGCTTCTTCAATTATTTTCTGATGGTTTCGCTGGATTGAACAATCACGCTCAAACAGATGAATAGTATTTCCATACCTGTCGCCCAAAACCTGCACTTCGATGTGACGTGCGTTTTCAACATATCGTTCCAGCAATACAGCCGGGTCTCCAAACGCTGCCTCTGCTTCTTTTCGCGCCAAACCCAGTTCTGCCTCAAACTCGGATAAATCCACGACAAGTCTCATGCCACGTCCGCCGCCGCCTGCGCTCGCCTTGATCATCAGTGGCACCCCAATTTTGGCTGCCGCTTCAATCAATTTTGTATCTGACTGATCCGGAGAATGACATCCTGGCACCACTGGCACGCCGGCTTCAATTGCTACCGTTTTTGCTTCGATCTTGGAGCCCATTTTTTTAATCAAACCAGCACTTGGCCCAATGAAGACCAATCCACTTTCAACGCATTTTTGTGCGAACTCCGCATTCTCTGCCAAAAATCCGTATCCCGGATGCACTGCACCAGCGCCAGTTAGTTTAGCCGCGGCAATTATCTTCTCCATGTCGAGATAACTTTTAGAGGCCTCAGAGGGGCCGATAGGAACAGCCGTATCCGCCGCCGCTACAAATGGGGCATTTTTGTCCGCCTCAGAAAACACAGCGACAGTTTTCAGATCGAGGCTTTTACAAGCTTTTATGAGACGAAGCGCTATCTCGCCGCGGTTTGCAATAAGAACAGTATCAAACGGCATTTGAGTTTTCCCGGCGGTCACATTAATGACTGGATTTAATGTCATTTTCTTGCCCTCACATTCTGTAAACTGGAGAGAATTTATCTGCATCTGGCGTCGATCTTATGATTGAGAGACATAAGCCCAGAATTGTTCGAGTTTGATCCGGTGCAATGATGCCATCATCCCAAAGTCTGGAGGTGGCATAATAGGGATCACTCTGCTCACCATATTGCGCCCGAACATCATTTTCGATTTTTTCAAGCTCTTTGGCCTCGGCAGCCCCTCCATCATGTTTCCCGCGGCGAAGTTCGAGCATCACGTTGGAGGCGATATCCGCAGACATCGTCGCCACTTCTGCGTTCGGCCAAGCGAATAGAAAATCTGGCCGAAACCCGCGCCCGCACATACCGTAATTTCCTGCACCATAAGATCCGCCGATCACAATCGACATCCGCGGCACTCGGGCAGTGGACATGGCATACACCATTTTGGCACTGTTTTTTGCAATTCCCCCGCGCTCGGCTTCTGTCCCGACCATAAATCCTGTTATGTTATGCAAGAAAAGAAGTGGGATATTCCGTTGATCACAAAGTTGAATAAACTGTGCACCCTTCAACGCAGATTCGGAAAATAAAGCCCCGTTATTTCCGAGTATCCCAACCGGGTGATCGTGAATTTTCGCGAAACCACAAACAAGGCTTTCACCCCATTCAGGTTTAAACTGTTGGAAATCACTTCCGTCAATCAGACGCGCAATCACTTCTCGCACATCATATGGGATTTTCCGATCATGGCTGATAACGCCAGTTATCTCGTCTGAAGAATACAGGGGCTCTTCAGCACTTTCTGCAGTAAAGCTTGGCAAACGTTCCATATTCAAGTTGGCCACAATATCGCGAAGGCGCGCTAAAGCCTCAATCTCGTTTTCAGCCAGATGATCACTCACACCAGAGACGGTCGTATGCATCCGTGCGCCGCCTAATGTTTCGCCGTCCACGTCTTCGTTGATCGCCACTTTTACTATGGAGGGTCCCCCCAAATGAATGCGGGCATTTTCAGCCACCATGATCACTTGGTCAGACAACGCTGGAATATACGCACCGCCCGCTGTACATCCACCGAACACAACTGAAATCTGGGGAATTCCCGCAGCTGACAATTGGCATTGCCGGTAAAAAGTATTGCCAAAATGATCACGATCAGGAAACACTCGGTCTTGCTCAGGCAAATAGGCTCCCCCGCAATCCACAAGATACAAGCAAGGGAGACGCTGTGCTTCAGCGATTTCCTGTGCGCGGATGTGCTTCTTCACTGTTTCATGAAAAAAGGCGCCCCCTTTTACGGTCGCGTCGTTGGCAATGATAATACAAGGTGTCCCCGATACGATGCCAATTCCAGTGACTATCCCGGCTGATGACAAATCGCCACCGTATTGCCCCCAAGCGGCCATGGGAGAGAGCTCAAGAAAAGCTGTCCCTGCATCCACAAGCCGGTCGATCCGGTCTCTAACCAATATTTTTCCGCGCGCATTATGGCGTTCTTTCAAGGCGGGCCTACCACTGGAAGTCGCAGTGGCCATACGTTCCCGCCATACGTTCAGCAGATTTTCGTAATGTTCTTGGTTTTGTACGAATAATTCTGAACGCACATCCAGCTTACTTTCAATCGCTACCATTTTTCTATTCCATCAAACCATTTAACAAAATTTCCAGATACCCGTTTGCCAATTCTTCCACATTCCCATGCTCAGGATCGAACCACTCCAATGTGGCATTTAGAGAACCGATCAACATTAAACGAAACAGCCGCAGATCAACGGTTTCATTCAGTTGACCCGCCGCTTTCACACTTCCCAAGATTTCGTCCCAAAGGCTCTCGTATTTTCGGCGAACTATTTTTGCGTCCAATTGAACAGTTTGCGGCACTTGTCCGTATATCCTCACATTCGCCGATGTATAATCGGAATGGGCAAGAAGTGTATTTAAATGAGCTTTCACACATTCGGAAATGATGCGGCTACCCGATCTGCTCTCCCGTGCGTCGTCATACGACGATTGAACAGCGTCATGTACGCGCTCAATCCCTGTGTTCAACACCTCCAGCACAATCTCTTCTTTGCTTTTGAAATGATAGTAAACGCTACCTGCTTTCATTCCGGCCATATCCGCGATCCCCCTCAAAGAGACGGCGGCGTATCCCGCATCCTTGAAGAGATGAGCCGCTGCATCAAGAATTCGCTGCCGCGTTTCCGGCGCTGTCGGTCGCTTTTTTGAGGTTTGTATAGAGGGCAAAAGACTACCTTTCATTCTTATTCTAACTAACGTTAGACAACATAATTGATTTTGTCAAACCCATGCTATCACCTCTTGGAAGCGATAACATGGGTATCATTTAGTCAATTACTAATAGGAAAGCGCTAGCTTAGACTTTCACGCAGTTGGGTGAGCGTTGCTGTTGGCGTGCTGGCTTCGGGATCAGTCAGAATGTGAATAAGTGAGGGCTTCCCGCTCACTTGCGCACGCGCAAGGGCATCCTCGAAGTCTTCACTACGGGTCACTGTTTCCGCGTGTCCCCCATAGGCTTTTGCGATCATCGCAAAGTCCGGGTTCTGCAAATCAGTACCAGAAATACGAGCTGGATACTCACGCTCCTGATGCATACGAATGGTGCCGTACACGCCATTATCAATCAACAGGACGATAATATTTGCGCCGTATTGGGCGGCCGTTCCAAATTCCTGCATGGTCATCTGAAAACACCCATCTCCTGCAAAACAAATCACCTGTTTTTCCGGATGGCGGATTTTGGCGGCGACCGCTGCGGGCAATCCATACCCCATAGATCCAGATGTCGGCGCTAGCTGTGTCCCAAATTCTCTAAAGCGCCAAAACCTATGAAGCCAAATTGCGTAGTTTCCTGCGCCATTCGTCATAATCGTATCGTTTGGCAGTTGCTCTCGCAAATGCTCCATAATCTGCCCCATCTGCACATCACCCGGCGTTTCGGGGAGATCATCTGTCCAGCGACGGTAGTAGGTATGCGCAGTATCTGCTGAGGAACTCACGGAAGTTGTCTCGACGTCATTCATCGCCTGTAAAAATGCACCCGGTGTTGCGTTTATGGCAAGATCTGGCGCGTAAATACGGCCAAGCTCTTCTGCCCCCGGATGAATATGCACAAGTTTCTGTTGGGTCTTAGGAATATCAAATAGTGAAAAACTCTGACTGGGGTTTTCAGAAAAACGTGCCCCCAGCAAAATCACAAGGTCACTCTCTACTAGCTGATTTTTAAGAAACGGGTTTATTCCAAGACCGATATCACCTGCATAATTTGGATGCAGATGATCAAACAACTGCTGACGCCGGAAAGAACAGCCAACAGGTAGGCCCCAGTTTTCGGCCAGTTTCTGGACGTCTTTGACTGCATCCTCCGTCCAGCGGCTGCCGCCCAATACGAGAAACGGCTTTTCAGCGGCTTCGATCATTTCTTTCAGGCGATTTACTGCGTCCCGAGTTGGGGCAGGTTCGGCGACTTCCACATATGGTCCAGCGCTCACGTCACATATTTCAGTTAGCATATCCTCTGGAAGTGCCAAAACGACAGGCCCTGGGCGGCCGCTCATTGCAACATGGTAGGCATGTGAAATTATTTCGGGGATACGATCAACATGGTCGATTTCTTCAACCCATTTAGCTAAATCGCCAAATGTTTGGCGATAATCAACTTCCTGAAATGCTTCACGCCCACGCATGCGGCGCCCGATTTGTCCGACAAACATTATCATGGGTGTGGAATCTTGCTTGGCAACATGCACACCAGATGCTGCGTTGGTTGCGCCGGGGCCCCGCGTTACGAAACAAATGCCGGGGCGACCCAGCATTTTTCCGTCGGCCTCCGCCATCATAGCAGCCCCACCTTCTTGGCGAGCGACAATTGTTTCTATTTTACTGTCATGCAATGCATCCAGCACTGCAAGATAGCTTTCTCCCGGCACACAGAACGCACGATCAACACCTTGCGCTTCCAAGCACTCAACAATTAATTCACCACCAGTTTTCATTGACCCTACCCCGTAAATCTATCGCATCCCGAACGCTTCGCTTTCGAGTAATTTTGATTACCCTATTCATAAACAAACCGTTTTGGTAGGCAAATTTTTAAGTGCAATAAACTATTTCGATAAGTTGTATCGAGTACGAATAATTACTGGGCACAGTCGATACATCTGCTGGTAAAAGGCAGAATTTCGAGACGCTTTTCCTGTATGTCTTCGCCGCAATTTGAACAAGCGCCATAGTTTCCCTCTTCTATGCGAACAAGGGCAGCCTTAATTGAAGCGATTTCAGCGTTCGCTTCTGCTTCAAGCCTTTCAATAACCTCATCATCTTCACGTTCGTGGGCTTGCTCCGAGAAGTTTTGGCTATGCTCGCTTCGCAAAGAACCCTTCATCTCATCTGCACGCTCTTGCAATAAAATCATACGGGTATTTAGTTCTTCTTTTGTCTTCTGCAAATCTAACATCTATTGCTCCACGTTAAAAGATTGCGTCCATTGGCTGAAAAGAACCTCCACCCATTTAGATAACTCTTCAAAGACAGAAATCAAAACCCGGCTTTGTAAAATTAGTGTAACGATGTTTGTATATGTGGCTGTATGAAGTAAAAACATACAGCTTTTGGTGATTGATTCACGATGCGTTACGCGAGGTTCAATGGGAATTTTCGAGAAATATTTAACTTTCTGGGTCGGCTTGAGCATGTTCTTCGCAGTTCTTCTTGGCAGCCAAACTCCCGCTCCATTTACATTCGCGGCTTCTTTGGAATGGGCCCATATTAATTTCCCTATTGCTGTTCTGATTTGGGCGATGATTTATCCAATGATGATCCATGTTGATTTAGCAACCATGAAAAATGCGGGTCGAAAGCCAAAAGGAATTATTCTCACTTTGGTTATCAACTGGTTGATTAAGCCGTTTACAATGGCACTTTTGGGATGGCTTTTCTTTCGCTTGATTTTCGCAGATCTGGTCTCTGTTGATACAGCAAATGAATATATTGCCGGTATGATCCTGCTTGGCGTAGCACCTTGCACTGCGATGGTTTTCGTATGGACCCAGTTAACAAAAGGCGATGCCAACTACACGTTATTACAAGTCTCCATCAACGATGTGATTATGATTTTCGCCTTTGCGCCGATCGCGGCCTTCCTCCTTGGAATTAGCGAAATTTACGTACCGTGGGACACATTGGTAGTTTCCGTTATTCTATATGTTTTACTTCCGCTTCTTGCAGGCATCGCAACACGGAGGTACTTTTTGACAAGAGATGATGTAGTTGGCCTTAACAACTTCCTCACAAAACTCAAACCGCTCTCGGTCATTGGATTGCTTTTGACAGTCTTCTTTCTTTTCGGATTACAGGCTCCCACGATCCTTTCTAACCCGACAGCCATTGCATTGATTGCTGTCCCGCTGATCCTGCAAAGTTACGGCATTTTTTTTATTACCTATGCGGGAGCGAGAACTTTGAAATTACCCTATAACATCGCGGCCCCAGCTTGTTTAATCGGAACGTCCAATTTCTTCGAACTTGCTGTTGCAGTTGCTATATCCTTATTCGGCGTACATTCAGGCGCGGCGTTAGCGACTGTTGTTGGGGTATTGGTGGAAGTACCGGTGATGTTATCTCTTGTCGCTTTTTGCAAACGTTCACAACATTTATTTCAAACATCGGAGACAACTGGAAATGGCAATTAAGGTTGGAATTAACGGATTTGGCCGAATGGGCAGGTTGGCGTTTCGAGCCGCTTGGGGTTGGCAGGATATTGAATTCGTTCAAATCAATGATCCGGGCGGCGATGCTAAGACTTTTGCTCATCTTTTGAACTTCGATAGTATCCACGGCCGTTGGCAACATGAAGCATTACATGACACTTCTCATTTGAGGGTTGGAGACAAATTTATCCCCTTTACGCGTAATGAAGCAATCGCAGAGACCGACTGGTCAAACTGCGATATTGTTATTGAAGCCTCAGGGAAAATGAATTCTACTGATAAATTACAAGCTTACCTGGATCAAAATGTTAAACGGGTCGTTGTTACGGCTCCGGTGAAAGAACCGGGCGTGCTAAATGTTGTCATGGGCGTCAATGATGACTTGTATGATTTAACTTCGCATCGGATTGTCACTGCCGCGTCTTGCACCACAAATTGCCTGGCGCCAGTTGTTAAAGTTATACATGAAAGCCTCGGGATCAAACATGGATCCATGACAACAATCCATGACATTACGAACACACAGACAATATTGGATGCCCCCCACAAAGATTTGCGACGTGCCCGGGCCTCAAGTATGAGTTTAATTCCCACATCCACAGGATCAGCCTCCGCAATCACACATATATTCCCCGAACTACAAGGAAAACTGAACGGCCATGCAGTGCGTGTCCCTCTCGCCAACGCCTCCCTGACGGATTGTGTTTTTGAAGTAGAGCGCGCGACGACGGTCCATGAAGTAAATCAACTTCTTCAGGACGCCTCCGAAGGAGCCTTAAAGGGTATTCTTGGGTACGAAGTTCGCCCTCTTGTTTCTGTTGATTATAAAACCGACCCAAGATCCAGTATTATCGACGCCCCTTCAACCATGGTGATAAATGATACTCAAGTTAAAATATATGCTTGGTATGACAATGAATGGGGATATGTGAACCGCACGATGGAATTGGTCCAGATGATTGGTAATATGGACCAGAGATAACCAATGCAATCCACACAAAGTACACCGCATTTCAGACAATACATGTTGATCACCGGCAACTATTGGGCGTTTACGCTTACAGACGGTGCATTACGAATGCTGGTGGTTTTACACTTTCATGAACTTGGCTACAGCCCCTTGTCGATCGCAATGCTGTTTCTCTTTTATGAGGCATTTGGTGCCATCACAAACCTTGTTGGCGGCTGGATTGCAGCGCGACTTGGACTGAACCGAACCATGAATTTGGGCCTCGCTTTGCAAATAAGTGCACTAGTGATGCTATTAGTCCCCAGTGCTTACCTGACCGTTCCTTGGGTAATGGCTGCGCAGGCGCTATCAGGCGTCGCAAAAGACCTGAATAAGATGAGCGCTAAAAGCGCCGTGAAACTTATGGTTCCGCAAGATGCTGAAGACAAATTATACCGTTTGGTTGCCCTTCTAACCGGCTCTAAAAATAGCCTCAAAGGGATAGGATTTTTCGCAGGCGGTCTTTTGCTGACACTCTTCGGCTTCCAGTATGCAATTGCGATAATGATCGTCATTTTGCTGCTGGTTCTCGTTGCCAGTCTGATGTTCCTCGAAAAAGGCCTAGGACAAATTAGAAACAAGCCCAAATTCCGAGATATTTTTTCTAAAAGTCCTGCTATTAATACCCTTTCAGCGGCACGTTTGTTTCTGTTTGGCGCTAGAGATGTTTGGTTTGTTGTCGCGTTGCCGGTTTTCCTCTCGAGTACTCTTGGTTGGAACCACTGGTCTGTCGGGAGCTTCCTTGCTCTTTGGATTATTGGTTATGGCGTAGTGCAGTCCTTTGCCCCTTTCCTCACCACCCAAAAGCAGAAGAACGCTCCCGATGGCCGCTCCGCTTTTCTATGGGTAGTCGCGCTAAGCATCGTCCCTTTTTTGATTGCCTCTGCCGTTACAAATAACTTCTATACCGAGATTAGCCTACTCGTTGGCTTGCTCATTTTCGGAGCACTGTTTGCTGTCAACTCTTCTCTGCATAGCTATCTTATTATCTCATACGCAAATCGCGATAGTGTCTCGTTGGATGTTGGTTTCTATTACATGGCAAACGCGTTAGGGCGTTTGATTGGCACTGTCCTTTCCGGATGGGTCTTTCAGATGTGGGGTTTATCTGCATGCCTCATTATTTCAGGATTTTTCTTAACCCTAAGCGCAGCAATTTCTTACTTTCTGCCCCAATTTAAACATCCACCCAAAGCACTTCACAAATAAACAAATCAGTCGTCTCTAGTTGGGAAAGAATATTAAAATTCCTTCTTGCTATTAAGAATGATTATCATTAGTAATGGTCTCACAATTTGTCAGACCATGTACTGGTTGGCTGAATAACTGGACATAAACAATGAAAAAAATCGCACTTTGTGCCCTTCCTTTAATTGCATTTGGCGCAGCAGCACATGCAGAAGAAGCCTCTTATCCCGCTATATCAGGAGAGATTTCGTTTGAGCTTCAAAATGACTGGACCCACAAATCTGATGACCCGTCGGCGGAAATTGATGACCTTTATCCGATGATTAATCTTGCGACAACTGTCAGCTTCACGCCTGAACTCTCCGTCAATTTGGAAGCAACATTGGAGCCTGTTGAAGATGCCACGGGTGACCGCGCCTTTGAAGATCTGGGCGGATATGTCGGCGCACTTACTGTGAATTACGATACTAATGATTATTCGCTTTATGCCGGTAAATTTTCTGCCAACTTCGGTATTGCATGGGATGCGACTCCGGGACTTTCCTGGGGCAACCTCAGCGAGGATTATGAGTTAGCTGAAATGTTGGGTCTTGGCGGTAGCTTGTCCTTTAATGCTTCAGGCCGACACACAGTATCCGCGAGTACATTCTTTGCTGATACTACATTCCTCAGCGACTCTGCTGGAACCAGTCGCGGTCCTGTCGATAAGCCAGATGGCGGTGTCGCAAACACAGAGAGTTTGGAATCATTTGCCGTTGCACTTGATGGCTATTTTGAACAACTGGAAGGTTTCCGCTATCACGTCGGTTTTTCATCCGCAGCAGAAGGCGATGATGGAACAACAAACCAGCTCGGTTATGCCGCTGGCGCCGAATATGAAATTCCACTTAACGAAGATCTAACTTTAACGCCGTTATTTGAGGTTGCCTACCTAGACGATGCTGGGGGAATTAAAGGCGACAACACACTTTATACAACAGCAGGCTTGACGCTTGGTTACGGTAACTGGACCGCAACAAGTAGTTACCAGCGCCGCGACATTGAAAGTGCTGGCGGTGATACCGACGATTATATCGCAGATGTAACACTCGGATATGAATTCGACTTTGGTCTGGGTATTTCTACAGGCTACCGCTTTGTTGAAGAAGGTGGCGTTGATAGTCGCGTGTTTGGTATCTTAGCCGCCTACACTATAGAGTTCTAAACTACGCAATTCCCTGTTAGCACAGAAAAACCCGGCTCGATGCCGGGTTTTTATTGTGTATAGGGTTTAACTCCAGTCAGGTTCTACGTCCCAATCGAAGCCTCCGGGCGCGCCGTTTGAAACCTTGTCTGCAAAGTCAGGCTCGCGCTTATCAAGGAAAGACTGAACCCCCTCTTTACCGTCTCTAACACTGGAATGAAGCATCGTGCGACTTTCCAGCTTATGCGCTTCCATTGGATGGCTTGCGCCCATCATGCGCCATAAAAGTTGTCTATTGGCAGCAACGGACATGGCACTGGTTCCCGTGCTAAAACTACGCGCAATCTCCCGCGCACGATCTTCCAACCGATCCCCGTTCAGCACTTCACTCACCAACCCGCCAGCTAGAGCTTCCTCTGCGCCAAAAACCTTTCCGGAAAACGACCATTCCAACGCTTTGGGTAATCCCACAAGGCGCGGCAAAAACCAGCTCGCGCAGCTTTCTAGCGTGACGCCACGTTGTGAGAAAACAAATCCAAATTTGGCTCGCTCACTGGCAATTCGCACATCCATTGGCAGCTGCATTGTGGATCCGACACCTACAGAGGCACCGTTGATTGCTCCAATCATTGGCTTCTTCATTCTAAACATACGAAGTGTTAGAATGCCGCCAAGATCTCGGTTCTTCTTCATTTCAGGAGAATCCGGATCAATCGTTTCATCAAGTCCGAACACATTCCCACTGCTAGACAGATCCATACCAGCGCAAAAAGCTCTGCCGTTACCTGTAAAAATAATCGCCCTTACATCGTCATCCTTATCCGCCCGGTCCAGCTCTTCAATTAGCTGCTCTCCCATGGCGATGGTAAATGCATTCATTTTTTCTGGGCGATTAAGCCGAATGGTCAGAATATTTTCTTCTAGTTCGGTTTGAATAGATTGTTCTGTCATGCTTTAGCTTTCTTCATTTTTTTGCAGACGATAAGAAGAACTAATTTATAGGTTAAACTTCAAAATCGTTGGTACAAAAAAAAGGCACGCCCAAACGAGGCATGCCAGTTTTACGTTAGTGAAAAGTTGCTTCAGCCGTAACGATACGGGCGACCAGCTTTATCCATTGTCGCGTTGTACTCTTTAAGGATTTTTACAACGCGTGCTTTGGTTTCAGATTCCGCCGCAATTTCATCCCAAAATTTATGAGCTGCTGTTTCGACAGTTGCCCATTCTTCATCTGGAATTGTTGTAAGCTTCATTTTCGTGCCTTGCGTACGAAGAGTTGCTTCCCCGCCCCAGTACCACCACTGACGATAGTAATGCGAGCTATCCATCATAAACGTAAGCAACTGCTTCAGATGATCTGGAAGTTCGTTATAACGATCCATATTGGCAAAGAACGATCCAGCCCAAGCACCTGAAATGTTATTGGTCAGGAAGTAATTGGTAACGTCCGCCCAACCAACTGTGTAATCTTCAGTAATACCGGACCATGCAACACCGTCCAGCTCACCCGTTTGAACCGCAACCTCAATATCTTCCCAAGGAAGTGTTACTGGAACAACACCAAACTGGCTTAAGAAACGACCGGCAGTTGGGAATGTAAAGACCCGCTTACCTTTAAGATCCGCCAAGGAGTGAATTGGATCTTTAGTCGCAAAATGACATGGATCCCATGCACCAGCAGAAAGCCATTTCACACCAACCTTTGAGTACTCTTCCTCCCAAATTTCACCAAGGCCGTATTGATTAAACAACACAGGCACATCCAGAGAATACCGGCTAGCGAACGGGAAGTATCCACCAAAAACTGTAACCTCAGTTGGGGATGCCATGGAATCATCATCAGACTGGACCATATCGATGGTCCCTTTTTGCATGGCACGGAAAAGCTCACCCGTCGGAACTAACTGATCCGCATAGAACAGCTGAATTTCCATTTCATCACCAGCAATTTTATTGAATGCTTCAACGGCTGGTTTAATCACATGCTCACCAAGTGCAGAACCTGCATAAGTTTGCAGTCTCCAACGGATTTTTGATTTCGCATGAACAGCAGGTGCTGCAAGTGTTGATGCACCAACTGCACCAGCTGCGCCAACTCCAGTTAAAAACTTACGTCTGTTCGTCATGATTAACCCTCCTTGTTTATTACCCTGTTAAACTCATTTACTTATCGACGTTTCTTATTGGGACCACCGCCCAAGTTTTATTTCGCGTATACGTATTTTGGTAACCACAGTGCGATTTCAGGAAACCACATTACAATCCCCAGCGCCACAACCATTATCAAAACAAACGGTGTAATGGATCCGTATATATCTTTAAGCGTGATTTCTGGTGGTGCCATCGCCCTCATCAAGAACAGATTGTACCCAAATGGCGGTGTCATATAAGCGATCTGTGTAGTGATAGTATACAACACGCCGTACCAGATCAGATCGAAGCCAAGCGCGTGCACCAAAGGAACGTATAGCGGCGCAACAATCACCAGCATCGCAGTATCATCAAGGAATGTTCCCATGATGATAAAAGAAAGTTGCATCAGAATGAGAATAGTCCATGGAGACAGGCCCAATTGCTCTGTAAACAATCCAGAGATAGCGCGAACTGCCCCGAGACCATCGAAGACTGCGCCAAAACCCAGCGCCGCTAGAATAATCCACATGAACATGCATGAGATTGCAAGCGTTTGGCGAACTGAATTTTCAAACACAATTTTCGTCATGCGGCCTTTTAAAATCGCGGCAAAAAATGCGGCGAACGCTCCAATTGCAGAACTTTCCACAAGACTGGTCCAGCCATTGACAAACGGCACCATCATCGTTCCGAAAATAATGATCGGAAGAAGCCCTGCCCGAAGCAAAACCAGTTTTTCTCGCATTGGAATGTCGCGTTCTTCTTTCGGCAACACCGGACCAAGTTCGGGCTGGATCCGACACCTGATCACAACATATAGAATAAACATGGCTGCCATCATAAGGCCAGGGAATACCCCTGCGAGCCAAAGCTGGCCTACCGGTTGACGCGCTATCATCGCATACAAAACAAGGACAACAGAAGGTGGCACCAAGATCCCAAGTGAGGATCCCGCCTGGACCACCCCGGTGACCATTCGCTTGTCATACCCCCTCCGCAATAGTTCAGGTAGGGCGATGGTCGCGCCAATGGCCATACCGGCCACGGACAATCCATTCATTGCTGAAACCAATACCATCAGCAAAATAGTACCGATGGCAAGCCCACCTCTTACAGGTCCCATCCACACATGAAACATCTTGTAGAGATCGTCTGCGATCTTGGATTCTGATAGTATATAACCCATAAAAATAAACATGGGCAATGTAAGCAGCGGATACCATTTCATCAGCTTCATCGCAGCAGAGAACCCAATGTCACTCCCGCCGGTTCCCCAAAGAAGCAATGCAGCCGTTACACCGACAACACCAATCGCACCAAATACGCGTTGGCCCGTCATCAGCATCAACATCATCATTGAAAACATCAAGATGGCAATCAACTCATAAGACATTAAATTTCAGTCCCCCGAATACGTGCAATGTCTTTGAAAAACTCTGAAATCGATTGCAATAACATCATAAAAATACCGAAACACATGACGACCTTAATCGGCCACATGTAAGGGCGCCACGCGGAATAACTGCGCTCACCATACTTTAAGGCATATGTCGTGCTATCAACCGCGCCGTAGAGCAAAACACCCAGAAAAAAGATCAGGAAGAAAATTGTAAAAGCATCTACCCAGGCTTTTGTTTTCAGTGACCAACCGCCATAGAACAAATCCATTCGCACATTCGAGCCCAACTGCAAGGAATAGGGCCCGCCAAGAATGTAATAGGCAACCATTGCGAATTGGGCCATTTCAAGCGTCCATAACGACGGCATGAAAAATGTTTTTGAAATGGACGACCACAACAAGATCCCTCCCATCACAAAAATAAAATACATAATGAAACGACCAAGGCGCCTGTTAGCCGCATCTACAAAGCGGACGTAACGCCTAATGAACGGGGGCATTTTCCTCTCCTTTTGATAGCTGCACCCCAAGCCCTGAAAGCGCAGTTTTTGTCCAAAGTTCAAGAAGGCCGGCCATATTTTCAACCTCGCCCTGTGTACTAACTAAATTGTTCTTAATCTCTATCATTGCATTGAACAAGCGGTTCTTCACCCCAAATTCAGACAATGTATGTGTGACACCATCCGTCGGACCGTAAGGCTCGTTCACTCGTACAATGAGATCCTGAGTGTTACTTGCAGCCTCACACATCGCATTTGCAAGGCGTGCATCCGCATCGTGAAGTATTCCCACATCAACTGCTCTGGGCATACCATGGTAAACAGGAGTAAAACTGTGAATTGTTACTACGGCCTTCAAATGCTTGCGCTCTGAAATCATACTCGCCACAGTCTGCTCAAACGGGCGATATATGTACGCTGCTCGATTGGCACGGTCTGCTTCAGACAGATTTTTGTTTCCGGGAATGTTAAAGACCTCGCTTCGTTCGGGAATTGAATCCCTAGCTTCAGGTGGTCGATTACAATCATATAACAGTCGAGAAACACTCCCTGCAACAAGCGGAGCATCCAACATATCTGATAGATGCCGAGCAACATCCAATGCCCCCGGATCCCATGCTGCATGACTTGAAATTACAGCTTCATCCACACCGAGCATTGCATATTGTGCTGGAAAGAAATTAGACGCGTGCTCGCATATCAACAAAACAGGGGCCTGGCCACCTTCGTTGAAAACTGTTGGCAGGAACATATCTGCATCTGTCATTTTTTGACTAATTTCCGTCAAAATCATTCTGAACTACTCTAATTTTTGTACAAATCACTACAGATCGACTTGCTCTGTCAAGAATTATTCTGAAATTATTGCTTCATTCCACCCACTTCTGTTGGTATTATTTCATTAAAAGGGAGAGCCGATGCCAACTGACAAAGGAACCATTGCCGACAAATTACAGCAATCGGTCGCACAATTGACTCGAGCAGAGCGCCAGTTGGCAGGGTCTATATTGGATAATTATCCGGTATCAGGACTTGGAAGTATCACTGAGGTCGCCAAAAATGCCGAAGTTTCAACCCCTACAGTAGTTCGCATGGTAAGAAAACTGGGATTTGAAGGATTCCCACAGTTTCAAGCAGAATTACGACGAGAGCTGGAAGCCAAAATCACCACCCCTATCTCAAAACATGAAAGGTGGGCAGGAAATGCCCCGGATAAACACATCCTGAATAGTTTTACAGGGGCCGTAATTGAAAACATTCATCAGACGCTATCCCAAATCGATCACAAAGATTTCGATGCTGCTTGCGATTTTTTGTCAGATCCCAAGAAATCCATATTTGTTGTGGGGGGCCGTATTAGCAGTGCGCTCTCCGACTACTTTTTTATGCATTTGCAAATGATCCGCAAGGGGGTTAGCAATGTCGAGACCCGATCCAATTCCTGGCCTCATTTCGTATTGGACATGCAATCAGATGACGTCTTAATCATTGTTGACATACGGCGATATGAAAACAGTACAATAAAGCTTGCAGAACTCGCGAAAGAGAGAGGCGTCAAAGTGATCCTGTTTACGGACCAATGGCGCTCCCCAGTCTCGAAGCTCGCAGATTTGTGTTTCAGTAGCAGAATTTCCGTTCCCTCTGCGTGGGATTCCTCTGTCGTAACCATGCTCTTGATGGAGACAATGGTGGCAGAAATACAAAAGAAAACCTGGGGCGAAACCAAAGGGCGCGTCGAAGAATTAGAAGATTTGTTCAATCGCACTCGGGTTTTTCGAAAATTTAACTGAAAGTTTTGGTTGAGAACACTTCACCCAAAAGAAGTGTTCTCAACCAAACGTAATTAACTCACCTTCTGCACAAAATTCGTCACTTGCTGACGTAAATTATCCGATTGTTCAGACAATTTCCGGGAAGCTTCAAGGACTTCCTTGGAAGCATTTCCCGATTTTGTGGCCGCAGTGGTTACAGTATCGATTGAACTCGTAACCTCTTGGGTACCACTGGCAGCGCGCTGCGCATTAGACGAGATTTCTTGCGTTGCGGCACCTTGTTCTTCAACAGCAGAAGCAATAGAGGCTGCAATTTCATCTACTTTACTAATCGTGGAAGATATCTCCTTAATGGCGCTGACAGCATTAGTAGTAGAATCCTGAATATCAGTAATCTGCGCACCAATCTGCTCTGTCGCCTTTGCCGTTTGAGAGGCGAGGCTTTTCACTTCTGAAGCAACGACAGCAAATCCTTTACCTGCATCTCCTGCGCGGGCAGCTTCAATGGTGGCGTTTAGTGCCAAAAGGTTCGTTTGTTCGGCGATATCCTGAATTAAGAGAAGCACGTCTCCAATTTTTTGAGCGCCAGCATCCAATCCTTGTATAAGTACATCCGCTTTGTTCGCAGCTGCAACGGCTTGATTGGTTACTTTAGAAGATTGTGTCACACGATTACTAATTTCCAAAATCGAGGCTGAAAGTTCCTCCGCGGCAGATGCCACAGCCTGTACATTATTTGTTGCGCTTGTAGACGTTTTCGAAACATTAAGCGCCTGATCTGAAGTTTGATCAGAAATGTTGGTCATCGTTTGAGCTGTCGCTTCCATATCAGATGCCGCGGCCGCAACACTGTCGACAACTGAACCAACAGAGTTTTCAAAAGAAGCAACCAATTCAGCCAAAGCCGCACTTTTCTCCACCTCCGCTTGAATTTTCGCGTTCTCCACGTCTTCCGCAGCCTGCAGTCTTTCCTCATCTGCAACCACTCTTTCAGCTTCGGCCTCTTTTCGTGATGTCGCTTGCTCTTTTTCAAGCGCCACACTCTTAATGGCGGATTCCTTGAAAATCTGAAGGGCGCTTGCCATCTCACCTACTTCGTCTTGCCTTGCCAGTTCTGGTATCTCGACTTCATTATTCCCCCCAGCAAGGGTCTGCATGGCATTCGTAATTCCCTCGAGAGCCTGCACAACACCACGTGCAAACAAAACACCTACACCGCCAACCAGCAGTAACAATAGTACACCTGCGATTGCCATGTTATTCCGCATTGAATTTATAGGTTCTTTGAACTCACTTTGATCGATTTCAGCTAAAACCCCCCACTTGACGCCCATAAACTCGAGCGGGCCATACACGCTAACTACCGGAACATTGCGGTAATCAACTGTCTCCATGGCACCAGTGTTTCCATCCAGTGCTAATTTTGCAGTTTCAGTTAGAACTTCGCGTTTTAAAATCGTTGAGGTCTCAGAGAACCGAGAGTCACTTCGCATCAAAAAATCTTGACCTATAATGTAGCGTCCTGCATCAAACCATTAATTCGGCTAATAGACATCTGGAACGCCAACACACCAATTGGTTCGCCATTATCAAAAACTGGGGCACCGATGAAACTGGCCGGTGCGTCATAACTCGGTGCATAGGGTTTGAAATCTTCAAAAGCCCTATGTTCAGGAGAAAGGGTCGATGAAGCAGCTCGAAATATGTCGCCGAGCCCGCTTTTACTCCATTTTCCCTGCATAAGGTTAGTGGCATAGTCCAACTCTTTAAACACGCTATAAACCAGATTCCCTTCTAAATCGAATAGGAAAATATCGTAATATTCACGTGTATTAAGTGCCGTTCTAAACCATGGATGATATCGTTTGTGGACAGCACTATAAAGAGTTCCATCATTTGCAAAATCTAGCTTTTCTTTCTCGCCAGTCGGGTATTGATTACCCTCGATGTAAGAATTTTGCAGGAAACTTTCGGGATTGCCTTCTATGGCGTTCCACCCTTCAATGTATTTTTTTAATGCACTTACGACCACCGGATTAGAAGCCGTAATCGACAGATCTTCACGAATAGAAGACAAATAGTCACTCAAGGCAGTGGTTCTGGCTTGTAACACGACTTGAAGCTTCTTTGTCACCTCTTCATGCACAGCATTTGAACCCTGAATATAACCAAGAACACCAAGACTTAAGCCAAGAACTAAAGAAGCACACACAATCAACAAGGGTAATTTTTGAGCGATACGCAATTTTGATCTAGTCATTTCAAACGTTCCTTGTATTCCTTATCCTCCAGCTCATGGCTAGAAAACACCACAATTGATGAAACTAGCAATTATTATCAAACACTAATTAACTAATGATTTACATCAGAGGAAAATTCGGTCTCTAAATGGACACATCAATGCAAAATTTGGTGCAGTTTTAGACCCATCCAGTAGGGAGCGGTTTTCCCGCCTCCCTCCTTTTCAGAAATTTCACATACCAAACATCTTGCGGTATTGGCCTCTCTCAGCAGCGGTGTCGGGTGTGAAATTGCACTTAAAATCGCGAACGAAGGAGAGGCTTTAAGGTCTCTTTAAGTGTGGTTCCAATCATTCGGATCATCAGAATTATTGGGTGATAAGCCAATAATGTCACCATCGGTTGAACAGCCCAGCCCTAACACCGTCCGATTTGCATAACTAAAATAGGCAGAGACCTGATTAATTTCCAAAATCTCGCCGTCTTCAAATCCTGCATCCCGCAGCTTAGAAACCAGTTTTTCAGTAATGCTCGAGGGGTTAATCGTTAATAATTGCGCATATTCCATCGCCAATTTTTGCTGATCATTTAGCGGTGCAGCATCTATTGCACGATTATCAATTGCTGACCGAATAGCCGCAGTTTTTTCATCGTCATTAAGCAATCTTTTCAGCCCCGCGAAATGATGATCTACGCAGTAGGGACACTTGTTAAGTGAACTAACCCAAACGCCGAGAGTTTCTAGAAACCATTTGGGGATAGTATTATTCGAATGATGCAAGACATATTTATATATTGCCATATGTCCTTCCATTGTGTGTGGCCGCAGGGAATGCATCATCATGATGTTATCTACGTTATTATCCGGCCCTTTGACCCGATCATAAAGTGTCTTTAGACGTCCAGTAGCTTCCTCATATGGGACCGTATCAATCCAAGGCATTGCGTATTCATTCCTTTATTAAATTCAATCGAGCAGAAAGCCGAAACCAAAGGCTATATTGCACACGATTGAAGGAACCTGCAACAATCGCGATAGTAATGTATTGCGGCAAAACTGTAGCACTTTCCTCGTTTGTAAGGTCAGGAGTGACAGATATCGGCTGGACATAAAAAGGAAAAGTGTATGCGGAACACGGACCAGATCAGGTCGTTAGCTTCCGGTTCGCGTCAGCAGCGCCTGAATTGAGCCTTTCATTACCAATTTCTGCCACGCAAGGAAGGACTGCGATTACAGGCTGATACGCAAAAACCATACAGCAACAATCCCGGCAATCATTGTGAGCGGCAAACTACGTGTCAACATGGCCACAGCAAGAGCTATGCTTGCCGCCAACCAATCTGCCGTGCCTCCTTGAATGAGAATGACAGCAAGCAAAGCAGCGATTAAACTACCGGGCAAGGCTGTAAGTGCCCGCGACCATGCGCCTGAGGACGGAAGCTGAGCGCCAAGAAAGTATCCTCCGAGCCGGATCGAATAGGTTCCAATTGCAAGGCCAAGTATAAGCCACCATTGTTCAGTCATTCTGGAATATTCCCGCGACAGCGGCTCCTGCGACACCCCCGAATGCAAGCGCCCATGAAGGCTCGACAGGGGTCAACAGTGTCAGTGCCCCAGCGCAACCAATCGAAACGGCCCACGGCAGAAAATCTTCCACGCCTCGCCACAAGTTACAAAGAATAGCTATGAAGGCAGCTGTGAAAGCAAAATCTATTCCAACAGCGCGAGGATCAGGAAGCGCCTTGGCAAAGCTAACCCCCAGAACTGTTGACACGATCCAAACTAACAAAAGAGATGCACCGCCACCGACGAGGTACCAATATCCAGCATGCATCCCTTTTGCGCGTGCCGCATGCATCAATGCCCAGTTTTCATCAGATGTCAGGTGAACTCCCAACAAAACCTGCCAGATCGGACGACCTGCAAACTCGTCCCGAAGCGACGCTGTCATCAGGAGGAGTCTCAAGTTCAGCGCTAACCCAGCTACTATCGCTGCGAACGCTCCAGCACCTGCGACCAATCTTTCAGCCGCAACGATTTGTGATGATCCAGCAAATACAAACGTTCCCATTACGCCAGTTTGCAGCTCGCTCATCCCTGCTTGTGCGGCCAACAAACCAAAGGCTGCGCCATAAATCGCCACTCCAAATGCCAATGGGATAATATCGCGAATGGCGGCTCTAAACTCTTGCAGAGGCGTCCGCCGTCGGGTTTCTTGTATTGTCTTCATAGCCTTTTCCATTTGCGTAATGAACGTTGTCCGATATAATGAACGATAATAAGTCGTTCGTCAAATAGAACGATTGGATAATATAATGGACGATAAAAACTCATGAGACCTGCGGAACTCATTGCTAGTGCAATTAGTCGGGAACGAAATAAAGTGGGGTTAAGCCTTTCTGCGCTCGCGGCAAAGGCTGGTTTGTCAAAATCCACCCTGTCACAGCTTGAAGCTGGAAAAGGAAACCCGAGTATTGAAACCCTTTGGGCTCTCGCAACAGCGCTAGAGATTCCGTTCAGCTTCTTGTTCGAAATCACAACTTCGCACAGTCAAATTATACGCGCGCAAGAAGGATTGGAGCTATCCTCTGACTCCTCAGAGTTTTCCACGGTGCTACTTGCGAAATGCCCCCCAATGATTCGACGAGACCTTTATCGGGTCAGCCTGTTGCAGGGACTGGCTCGCAGGGCTGAACCACATCCACAGGGGACGGTCGAACATGCTTTTGTTTGTTCTGGGTCGGCTCGATTAGGTCCGTCTGGAGGCGCAGAAAACATCAATACTGGCGACTATTTCCGGTATCCCGCAGATGTGCCGCATTCCTACGAAGCGTTATCAGAAACAGCGACTATTTTACTGATCATGGAAAGTACAAGTTAATATTATAAACCATCGCTGATATTCGTCGAATGTCCGCAAGGCCCGCACTTCCGCAATTAGGTTGGAGTGAGGTCAACGCCCCTTTGGGTCACAAGCGGCTTTTCTACTATCGAAACAACTATGCCTGCAGTACGCTTTAGCCCGGACCGCCTTTTGGAAATACAGCAGTATCTACATTCGCCCCGTCTAACTTTACATCGGTCATGCGCGCATCACTGAAGTTAGTATTATAGAGATCCGCCCCTTGTAAGCTTGCTCCGACCATATTGGCACCATTGCACTTAGCATTGATAAGCCGAGCGCCATCAAGCGTTGCCATTGAAAGATTGGCGGCCCATGCGCGCCCAGTTGGTTGGCCTTCGTCATTCATCAACGTCAAAGGTACAAAGCTTGCACTCGTCAAGTTAGCCATTATCAATGCAGCACCGCGCAAATTGGCACCGTCCAATCGGGCATTTTCTAAATTCGCCTTGAAAAAGGTCGTACCGGATAAATCAGCCATTATTAACCTTGCCCCCGCCAAATTGGAACGGCTAAGGTCGGCCCCACGCAAATTGGCACCATCCAGTATGCCGTTGGAAAAGTCCATGTCGGTCAGGTCAGCATTCTGGAGAGAACAACGTTCACCCTTGGTGCCATTGCTCCTCACCCAGAGCCTGTGAGCCTTAAGCGTGGCCTGTATTTCAATACGAATACGGGATTTAATTTCCTCTGGAGACTCTTCCGTCCCCTCAAGCGTAATTCCTATCGCACTATCAAGGTTGGCACCAGCCAAATGGGCACCAGCCATATTAGCGCCAGAAAAATTACTTTGCTGCAAATTCGCTTCACTCAAATCAGCGCCTTGCAGATTAGCGCCAGTCAAGTCGGCACCAACTAATCTAGCACCGCGCAAGTTAGCACGCTCAAAATTTACCCCTGAAAGATTTGCACCCTCAAAATCACACCCCCCCAATAAAGCACCGCGGCAATCGGCATTCTTAAGCGACGCGCCTGCCAGACAGCCGCCGGTAAGTTTAATATTCTGCAGATCCGCATCGTCCAACTCAGCTTGACTTAAGTCGGAGGTTATAATTTTAACAGTCTCACCGGCATTGTTCAGGAGCACTCCGCGGCGTAAATCTGCATTTACAAGTTTGGTCCCGTGCAACATCGCTCTATAAAATTTTGTGCCTCGCAAATCTGCTCTTGAAAAGTCACTGTCAGTAAGGTCAGCTCGAATAAACGAGGCCCCGAAGCCATCCAAGTCCTGTAAATCTGCGTTATAGAGGTCACATCCCTCTAGATTTGCGCCTACCATTTTGGCTAAGCGGAGATTAGAGCTGCTGAAATTAAAGCCACTCAAGTCAGAGAAAGTCAGATCCGCACGGCTTCCACTATTTTTATCTGAAAGCCATTTCTCATGATCGTCCATGAGAAAAACCAAACGTTGTGGATCCATGCTGCTCTACCTATACAAAAAACGTAGGCCACCATTATAGTGCCAAGTGTAGACTGATTTTTATACCATCAAAATAATATTCATTTAAGAAAATTCTGCAGCTGCCAAGCTCTCGCCCTACCAAAAGGGCTATATAAAGAAGTCCCGCAAGGAACTCTGAGCAAGCCCCTAACAATCAATCAGATACCAGGAAAACTGTGTGCTAGAAAATAGACAATCAGTATTTACTGATAGCTCTCCTTCTACCTTGAACGCAGAAAGGCCCTACAGTTTCCTGCTGGGCGTTTTAATTTGGTTGCGGGGACACGAAGTCATTAATACCGAACCTTCGCTAAACGTACACGTAGTGTAATAATTCAGATTTGATCTGATAGGCTTTCGCACGAAAACCGACTAAATCGTATTGTCAGCTTTCTCCTCTGCAAAGGATATTTATTGATCCAATAGGGCCGCAGTTGTTTGTACTGCTTTGTGCCAAAAACGGATATGCAGGACGGAAATACTTGCACTTCAATTCAGCTACAATAGAAGGATAGGGTCAGGAGCGAGTCCAAGAGGCGGTTTCAGTTTCAATCAATCAGAACTTTCGAATAGGATCACGAACCGCCCTTTTCACCTACCCAAAATCACTTCCACGTTGCCTCCCTTGACGGACATTTATGAGCCCTGTATGGACGTAGTTCTCAGTTTCGTTATGTGTCAAAAGTAGATGTTTTTACATCGAACTTACTGATACGATGTAGCGTCGAACTATTTAACAGGTGAGTTGCACATTGGAGCCAACCCAGTCGTTCAGCGTAGAAGAACGCGCTCAAAAGAAGCGGTTTGAAGAATTTTATGAGCGATCGCTAACACCCGTGATGCGTACGATCGGAAATCAAGTGTGTGGCTGTGATTATGGAGGCAACAGCTGGACGACGCATGCCGAAGCAGATGATGTCATTGAACGTCTTAAATTGCGAAGCGGTCTGCGTCTGCTTGATCTGGGCGCTGGGTCAGGCTGGCCTGGTCTTTACACTGCGCAGAAAACAGAATGCGACGTTGTTCTGGTTGATCTGCCCGAAAACGGCCTGAATATTGCTTTGAGCCGGGCCGTCACAGATGGAATCGAAGATCATGTCACCGCTTCAGTCGCTGACGCCTCGACCCTACCCTTCCCAGACCACTGCTTTGATGCGATCAGTCACAGTGACCTGTTGTGTTGTCTCCTTAGAAAACGAGCTGTTCTAGAAACCTGCCGGCGTGTCATTCGACCTGACGGGCGCATGGTCTTCACCGTTATCTCCGTTTCGCCCGGATTATCCGCAACTGATCGATGTCGAGGGATCAAAAATGGCCCTGAATTCATTGAATGCGAAACGGATTATACTACTCTATTGGCACAGACAGACTGGACGATTGAGGCATGCGAGGATGTAACGGGTACTTTTGAAGCATCCTATCGTCGCCAGATCGTGGCTGACGAACAAAATCATGACGAACTCTGTACATTGATTGGCAGCGCCAACCTGACCGACCGCATGCAAATGTGGCGGTCAAAATTGTCCGCTATCAGTGATGGACTGTTACGCCGAGAAATCTTCCTAGCAGTCCCCGCGCGGGTCTAAAAGATTGGGTTGGGCTTGTGCCCCTGTCGAATGGAAACGAGTGCTTATGAGGCATCTCAAACAAATAAGCCAACAATCCGCTCACCCGAACTATTGGCTTGTTCTTATAAACAACAAGTGTTTGATCACTTTTTGTTATTTGTCGATATTCTCACTCAAAATTTTATAGGATGTTCCAACACTGAAATAGTGCACATCAGACCATCCCCCTGGGCTAAGTTCCTTTTGGCGGAACCGCATACTGTAAACTAGGGTGTTTCCGCTGGAAGCTTCTTTCACCAACCACAGGCTGTAATATTTGAAGCGCCCAACAACCCAGCCGTCATTGATCCATTTGGCTTCCAGTTTCTCTGTCCATGGATCAATTTCTGCCGACCGTAAAATCTCTGTTCCAAACTGTTTTTCCGCGACTGCCAGAACAGTCTCATCGGCAGCCTTGGTATAACCTGGTGGGAATCTGTTTGCGGCAAGGCGTGCCTCTTTAGCTTCAGCAACACTTTTATCAATAGCCGCTATTTGCGTTTCGACGTCATTCCGGTCTTTTTCAATCGCATTTGCTTGGCCTTTCATCTTTTCAGAAGCTCCTTCGCCTAATGCTTTCATAGCCAGATCAAACTGCACAAAATCTTTTTTCATCCAATTTGCCGCTTGGCCAGCCTGATAACTACGTTGATTATCATCTTGGTCTTTAGCTGCTATCAAAGCGTCGCTGGAATCTTTGATGGTCACCTTTACACCGTCAAATAATTTGCTTAAATACGCGTCCTTCTTCCCTTTTTTATCTCGATAGGTATAGCGAAGCTCTTGCGCATACTCTTTGGCATACCTAGCAGCACGTCCCTTGGTTGGAAGTTTATTAGCTGAGGCCGCTGCATCATATCCTTCCAGAGCAGATCGACTGGTATCCAGCGCCACGTCAAACGCAGAAAATGCTTTAGAAATATCACCTACCGTCTTGTAGGTTTTAAATGAGGAAGCTCTCGTAAGGGACACGTTTGCCTCGTCCAGAATGTCAATTATTTTCAGCCACTGGTCGTCTGTTTCAGCAGAAGCTTTCGGTGCTTGAGGCGCTTTAGTCGCGACTACGGTTTTCTTCATAGGTGTCGTTGTTGTAGGCTCAGTCGCAGCTACAGATTGTGCAGGTGCCGCAGAAGACGGCTTTACGATTTTTTTGGCTGAAGCTGTTGTCTTACCGGCCGTTATCTTGGCCGTCATTTCATCGCCAAGACGTTTACCAAGGGCACTGATTTCTGAGCGGGCAGCCACAGCGCGGCTATGTCCTTCCAGTTTTGGGTAGTTTCTATCAAACTTACCCAACTGCCGCATGGCTTCTTGCAAAGAGCTCAATGCAGTATTGGTATCACTGGCAGCTTCCTGTTTTTTGGCGGCGCCAATATGTTTTTCCGTCTGCTCCATATAACTTTTGGCAAAGCTTTTAAGCGGCGCTTCTGCTGGGGCGGAGGACACAACACTACTTTTTGTGGTTTTACCCACAGAAACTTTCGCCGCCATATCATTGCCTAGTTTTTTACCCCAATCACTGATTGAAAGACGTGCTGCTGTCGCCCTGGAATGATCATGGTATTTTGGGGTTTTATCAAATTTTTCTAGTTGGTACATGGCCTTTTCCAAGGACATCAACGCAGTATTGGCATCCCCCGAGGCTGCCCTTTTCTCAACGTCTGCAAGTGCTTTTTCAACTTGCTTCATATAGCTTTTAGCAAACCCTTTAAGGGCCTCCTCCGCAACACTAATACTAGTAAGCGGCAAACTTAATGCCAAAATCATTCCAAAAACGGCTTTACTTCTACGCACTCCAAAAAAATTTCTAGACATTTAGGACCTCTATAATTTGATTTCTAATAAGATGAACTTTGCCACCTTCATTTTTACAAACTACGACTTGGTACTCTTAAATTTCAACCACACGCGGCTGCGCTCGCCAGCTTTGCCGCGCGAGTTTACAAGCTACAAATTCTTATTATACGAGATACACTCCACAAGTAACCACAGCGAACACCAGATATCAATAAATGACATCAAGTTTCGTCACAAAATTCGGCATACAAGAAGAATGGAATATTCTATTCTACTAGGCTCGAAGGCTTGATAAACAACTAAATTGGATTGTTCTTGATGGGCTGTAAGAAACGGGTTTATTCGGAAGGTAACCTCTGACGGACTTAGCCTTCCTTGTGGAGAGATCGTTAGCCGAGTTCAAAAATCACCGCAATGTATTAAGAAACGCAGACATCGACTACCGCTTTGCTCTTTCGTCGCGGGCATTGAAAATCGATTTTCAGAGTTCTCAGAAATAACTTTCGCTTTCCTGGCAATTATCGACATTAAACTCGTCGATCTCAAATGGTCTAAAAAGTGCCAACCGAAGACATTTCAGTTCTGCGAATAGAACCTTTATTAGATGTCATTCGTCACGATAATAAGCGAGTTCGCATTCGTCTGACAGTACCCTCGAAGCTTACACAGGGAATTCGCTAGTAATCAGTGAACTCAACATTGGTTTCTTCTGTTTTACTTTGGACAAAAAAGCGAGAGATACGCTTGCTCAACGAGGTTTGGCGCTTGTCTATAATTTTGGCTTCCTGTGTTCGGCTGAGTTTTCGGGCAGCCAGCGTTTGATCTTCCTCTGCCTGCCATCTTGCGACACTTTCGGCGATATGCTCCATGGCAATGGGGCGGCGCTCGAATATGGCATGTAACGCATCACTGTTGATTTCCCAGGCTGCTGTTTCAATAGCAGCCCTAATAGTTGTTTGCTGTGATGCGCCCGTCAGGATAGCCATAATTCCGGCTGTTTGACCCGGGCCCAACTCATCCATTTTGATTTCGGAACCGTCGTCAATGACTTCAAATACATCGGCTCGACCAGAAGCAACAATAAACATCGAAGTAGTTGTCTCTGAAACGGACACAATTCTTTCCGGTGGACCAAAAATTCGCCAATTTGCCGTCTTGGCGAGGTCCTCAATATCTTCTTCCAACATTTGCTCAAATACAGGTACCCGGCCAAAAAGGGTCACAAGGTCTTCCCAGTTTGAATCATCCAACAACGAGTCAGGAAGAAGTCGGTTGTCATCTTCTGGAAAAGCGAAGTTCAAATGACGTTGAAATGCGAAACGAATGCCTCGACGGTTCAAACCATACCAAAGGGCATTTGAAACCTGATCGCCAGCGAGAAACCAATCATCAAAATCTTTTGCATGAAAGTGCATCTTGTATATTGCGCCTTGTTCATCAAATCCGATAAAAGCTGCAAAGTTCCCAGGATGAAGCGTAACTTTCGGGCATTCCTTGATTGCCTGCTCCGCCACCTCAAGTACGATTGATGTTGGTACGTTGTATTCCGCATGAAAGGAGAAGGTGCGACGCATAACTTCTGTTGGACGTGTCAGGTTGCGGATTTTTCCTTCAGCAACTTTTGAATTAGGGAGGACAACGATATTCTGGTCCATATCCTGACAGGTAACGCTGCGCCAGTTCATATCCTTGATATAGCCCCACTCTCCATCAAATTCGATTAGATCTCCTTTTTGGAAAGGATCATCCAGATTGAGTGATATGCCGGCAAAAATTTCCTTCAATGTTGATTGGGCCGAATAACCCATGACAAGCGCGACAACGCCAGAAGTGGCTGCAACGGCAGTAATAGGTTGATTAAATACAAACCGGAGGATGATCATTCCAGCCGTCAGGTAAATAACCACCATAACAATTTCGCGGAGCAACCGAGGTACTGCAGGCTCCCCGTCCCACGCAAGTTTGCCGTACCAGATAAACCTGTTAAGTGATTTATTGATTAAGAAAGCCATAGCTAGCCACCACAGGGCAGCTATTGTATTGGAAACTGGTTCAGAAAAATTTTCCGTCGGTCCATCAAATAAAGCCAGTATTTCTAGTTGGGAATGATACAGAAAAGACAAAAAGACAATGGCAGACAAACCAAGATTAACTCGATTTTTGTCTCGCTCTCTAAACCAAATAGTAAAAACAGTCAGGAATATGGTAGCCGTTGCGCCCGTTGCTAGAAGCTCCAGATTGACGATCAGTTCCATGGAAACACCCTAGCCAAGAAATACGCATAAATACTATCAGGGATATATCATTCATCCGTATACTTAAACGTCGAATTTAGAGCAATGCTGAAGGCCCTGTCAAAGGAAACTCGATTTTGATCAGGTCACTGCATTATCATAATGTTGTGGATGAAAAATCTAAACCCAATTTTCTATTTCAAAACCACGCCAGAGATAACCTGCTTGGCAGCGATGAGGTGCTTTCGATCCTCGATCAATGAACTATAAAACACAGCGCGAAAGCTGCAAGCATACAACGTCCGTTTTGGGTCATGAGCCGTCCTTTTCCTGCATTGAAAATTGAGTCCGCTATACCGCTCAAACTAGATATTGAAAATCGATTTTCAGGTTTCTTAAATATAACTTCAGTTTTCCTCGCAGTTACGGACATAAACTCGGCGATCTAAAAGAGCCTGAAAAGTGCCCACTGCGGACATTCAGATTAGTTCTGATGTAGCCCATATATTTGCGGGCCCGTCCATCATTTTTTGGTTAGCATTCTCCTCAACCGATAAATCTGGTGGAGCGTATAGCTGTGATTATCGCTATAGGATGATCAAACCAGTTGCTTTTTCGTAGTATACCTTATGATGCGATGATCCAAATGGATGGATCATGGACGTTCAATACGATTTTTGACGCTCTGGGCATTTCACCGCTGGCAAATTTACCCCATGTACCGATTTCCAATGTGCAAACAAATCCGTCCAATTGTTCAGCCAATAGCTTTTTCATACCAACTGTTTTTCGCTTCAGAAGCTCGGTTACGAGAGCGAGATATCGGCGATAAAGGATGCGATCGCCAATGGTGCTGCGGCTGTGACAACACATCAGGAGCAATTTCCCTTTAGCTCGGCGGTACCAATCATACGCGTTAAGGATTCCAGAAGGGTGCTCGCAATGCTTTCGATTTACGCGCGTCGAGAGTTTGTCGGCAAGATCATTGCGGTGACCGGTAGTGTCGGAAAAACCACCACGAAAGATATGGTCAGTAGTGGCTTGTCGAAGTTTGGATCGTCCTACAAGACAAACAAATCAAATAATCCTTTGTCAGGCGTTTGTATGACGATGATAAACGCACCATTCGACAACGATTATTTAACCTTGGAAATCGGTTCAATGGGATCTGGGCATATCCGCCAAGCGGAATTCATCCAACCGAACATCGGCATTATCACTAACGTCTGGCCATCTGCCCACCTTGAAAATTATCCGGACGAAGAAGCGCTTTTTCGAGAGAAAGCATCTCTATTGGATCTTCTTGCCGGCCCAAAAATAGGCATCATTCACGAAAGTGTTAGAGATGCGGATCGGAAGGCAGGGGGCGTCATCGCCGACAAGCAGTTGGGTCGCCTGATTACCATTGGCAGTACCTGTGATAACGATATTTACTGTGAAAACGCTCATTTCGATGGCATCAAAAGCACCGCGTTATGTGGGTGTTCGGCACGCCCTATCCGTTTGAGCTGGACTTGGCTGGAGCCCATTTCATTGATAGCGCCATGTTCGCGGTGGCAACAGCGGCAGCTTTGGACCAGGATGTCTCAATAGTGATTGCATCATTCGCGAACCCGAATGTTACCGGAAGGCGTCTCGAACGATACTGTATCAAATTGAAAGACGGAGATATCGAGTTTATCGACGATAGTTATAATGCCAGTCCAGTTTCCGTTCGCGCACTCATCAATACATTGTCCTTCCGAAAAGCACCGAGGAAAGTAATTGTCTGGGGTGATATGAAGGGGCTGGGCGACCGGACGGAGTTTTACCATTCGCAGATAGCTTCGATGATTGGCCGGGGCAATATTGATCTCGTCTTAACCATCGGTGAGCAAACACAGAAAATTTGTAAGGAGCTCGGTTTATCGAACAAGCTGCATTTCCCTGATTGTGAAGCCCTAGCGCCCGCTATCCCGGATTTGATCCGGGCCGGCGATCTGATAGCTGTGAAAGGGTCCGGGCTTTTGAAACTCTCCCAGATAGCTGACATAATCAAACTATTGGGTCCTTCGACCGTTGCCGGCAGCTGGCGGATAGAGGACGCCATAAGCTGTTCTGATTGAGAAAAATGAGCTAAAGTTTGTCCGATTGATAGACAGGCAGTAAGTGATAATTATAGCTCTCAATGACTGCTTGGGATCACAAACGATCTTTTTTTCTGAGTAAAATTTTGACCGGTTATCACCTAATCGCTGACATTGGCGAAGGGGCCCCCCTACAGAGAAAACACACGCCCCCGAAATTATTCAGGGTCTTTCCTCAAAAAATCACAGAACTACTCCGTTTCATAAGAAGCAAAACTTGAACTACATACTGGTGCTAAGAGGCCTTGTGTAGAGGGATGAAGCGTTTAATCACGATGTTCAACGAAGCAGGTCTTTCTGTATAAAAACTATAGTTTTACTACTTTCCAAGGGCGCCCTATAGGTGCCTTGAGAGTTAGTAGGCTTCAGGGTAAATACACTAAGTCATTGCAAAATTTGGCGCACCCGATGTAGTTCGAACGTGTGACTTCTGTCTTAGGAGAGGAAGTCTATTAATGAAAGTTGGCCCGTACTGACGTCCAGCGTAGCAACGAACACAGCAATTATCTCACATACGCTTTTAGCTGTCGCAGCACTTAGAAACGGGGGAAACCCACGTAACTCGTTGAGTTACGTGGGTTTAATATTTTATTGCGGGGGCAGCAACCATCTTTGTTTGCTCTTTATGGCGAACGGATTAAGTACACTCAAGCCTCAAGGATTGAGTGGTTAAATCTAAATCTGACCTTCCACATTATCCAGTTCAAATCTAGACTGTCTATTTAAGGGTTTGTACACCAACTTTGAAAAATTCTTTTGCCGTTATGTATTTCCGAACAGGACCCTTTTTAAGGCACATCGTCAGGGATAGCTGAATCATTTAAAGTGTTACAAAAGAGAGTATTCAGATATTTTTGTTGATTTAAAAGTTTGGTTGAGGGAGCATCCAACTAACTAGTTGTCTAGAAAAACACCGGTCAAACTAATAGTAGAAATCAGAAAGAATCCCTCTCTCAAAACTTAGCTAAAACTTTCTTCCAGTGCTTTAAATCCACCCAAAAAGACATCGTTCGCAACGAAATTTTCCCAATGACTTTCTTGTCCATCGCTGACTGAAAATTCGGCTGTCCATTTGGCAAAGGTCTGATTTTGATTGGTAATCTCTTCAAAGGACATCGTTGAGATATAATCAACAAAGGGCAAGGGACCGCCAGACAACATGTTATAGGTCAGTGTCTTTTGAAGATCAGATATCCTGAGTAAAGTCTCCCGAATTCTGCCCGACCCATCACTTAAAGCGAAGTTTCTAACGCAGCCGACTTCTCCCGGATTACGGCTTTCTTCGATCCTGCTGTCTGTCGCAGCTGGGTGCCAATTTGGGAGGCCGTTGAAATCTTTAACTTTGGTCCAGATATCTGCCAGTGGAACATTTATGATTGTTGTTGAGCAAACTTTAATCATTGTTAGACGATCCTTCTTTTTGTTGAGGACCGCCAACGGCGAGCCTGGTAAACTCTTCTGTTCTTTGTGTTATAGCCATTTCGACAGGCAAACGCTCCATACTAGAAGCGCCATAAAATCCATGACAATCTGGGCAACGGGAGAGTAGATATTGTACATCTTTTGGTTCAGCCAGCGGGCCCCCATGGCAAATGAAAATCATATCAGATTTTACAGTACGAACAGCATCTGCCCATTCATTAAACATCTGAACACATTCATCTAGAGAGTATGTATCATTGGCACCAATTGATCCACCTGCTGTTAATCCGAAATGCGTAACAATGACATCCGTCCCTGCTTCGGTCATTTGCAAGGCTTCGTTTTTCGTAAAAACATAAGGAGTAGTCAGCATATTTTTATGATTTGCCCGTGCGACAACATCAACTTCCATGTCATATCGCATACCAGTGTCTTCCAGTCCTCTCCTGAATTTTCCATCAATAATGCCAACAGTCGGAAAATTTTGCACGCCCGAAAAGCCGATACTAATTAGATCATCTAAATATTTGTCCACGATGAGAAATGGATCTGTGCCGTTCACACCGGCCAAAACAGGGATTTTTTTAATAACAGGCAATACTTCTTTTGCCATATCGAAAACAATTTCGTTGGCATTCCCGTAGGCCATGTAACCTGAAAGCGACCCGCGACCAGCCATCCGGTAGCGGCCAGAATTGTATATAACGATCAAGTCTGCCCCACCCTGCTCTTCACATTTTGCACTGAGGCCAGTTCCTGCCCCCCCGCCAACGATCGATTGTTTATTTTCTATTTTGCGCTTTAATCTGGATAAAATTTCAGATTTTTCTATTGCAGCCACAATGGTATCTCCTAACAAGCCTTAGTTATTTGGCTGTAATTTCTTTGAAATTTTTCAAAGCAATTACAGCAAATTCTTTTGAATTTATGTGATAATTTATGCGAATGACTTGCCGGTTGTCTGTTTGTACAACGGTGTCTTCTATAGCTCTAAATAAAGCAGCATTAGCTTCGATGTCGTAAAAAGGACCTCCCTCTACATCCAATGCAGACATTCCGAGCTCCGGGAGTAAAAATCGCACAGGCCCATTACAATTGTTCAACTTCCGACCGATCCAAACACCGATTTTCTCTGCTTCATCGGCAGTTGATCGCATTAATGTCACTTGTTCGTTGTGAATATAAAAATTACGATCCTTAAAATGAGCCGGGACAGTATCTCTTCCCCAAAAATTGGCCATATCTAACGCCCCACAGGACCCCACATAGGGAACACCCGTTTGGGCGATACTATCCAAACGTCCTTCGCCTGCACTCAGCATTCCACCAATGATTAAGTCGCAAATCTCGGTCGTTGTAATATCAATGACAGCAGAGACATCTCCTTGCGCTACCAATTTCTCCATGGAACGGCCCCCCGTCCCTGTGGCATGGAATACCAAGCAGTCCCATTCTTTTTCAAGTGCTTCGACCAATGAAAGCACGCAAGTTGTCGTTACCCCAAACATGGTAAGAGCGACGGCGTCACGTTCCATATCCATTTCAGGCGCTTTCCAACGCATCATCCCTGCCAAAGCATGAGCCGCATTGGCAAGCACTTTAGAAGACACCCGATTAATGCCGGCAACATCCGTTACAGAATGGAACATGTTAATATCGCAAGGTCCGACATATGCAGACACATCGCCGGAGGCAAGCGTGGAAACCAGAATTTTTGGTATTCCTATTGGCAACGTTTGCATGGCAGGAGCAATCATACCTGTACCACCAGACCCTCCTAAACCAATAATTCCACCCACGTCAGAACGTGTACTGATAAAAGTCTCAAGCGCTCGGCCCATCTCCTTAACAGCTAGGCCTCGATCATCAATAAAGACAGATGATGGTCCGTCTGGATGGTGCATCGCGACCTCTATTGCCTTCACATCAGCGGCACATTCAATGGGTCGTGTACTAATATCGACGAGAACAGTGTCCAATTCGGGATTGGCGCTTGCGATAAGATCCCGAACATAGATCAAATCAACCTCTTTGGTATCACATGTTCCAATCACATACGCTTTACTTTGTTTATTCATATATCCGTCCTCACGCGCTTAATCGCTGAAGGTAATTCCTAGATATTCCTGCTGCATTTCAGGATTATCTTTGAGTGTGTCGGCCTTCACTTCATTTATAATTCGTCCGTTGACCATGATCAGAATGTCTTCCGCCGCCTCGAGAGCTACGGAGATATTCTGCTCAACAAGCAACAATCCAATTCCCTCCGCCTGAAGGGACAATAGAAGCTCCGTCACATCATCTACAATGGTAGGTGCTAATCCTTCTGTAGGTTCATCCATGATCATCAGTTTTGGATCGAGCATAAGTGCACGGGAAATTGCCAGCATTTGTTGCTCGCCTCCTGACAATCGGTCCCCCATATTGCTTTTACGTTCTGCCAATCGCGGAAAAATCGAAAATATTCTATCAATTGGCCAATTTGTATTTTTTCGTTCTACAAGCTTCAAATGTTCTAGAACACTTAAGGAACGAAACATTCGTCGCCCCTGGGGCACATATCCAATTCCTGCTTTAGCTCGCTGTTCTGGTGGGAATAAACTGATATCATGTCTCTCAAGAAATACGTGACCTGATGCCATTTTCGTCAAACCAACTAGGGCTGAACAAAGTGTGGTTTTCCCCATCCCATTTCGCCCGAGAATTGCCTTAGGCTTGTTTCCCATCGAGACATCGATGTCCTGCAATGTATGGCTTGATCCATGAAATACATTCAATTTTTCAATCTTTAGAAGTTGACTGTCCATCATTGTTTTTTCCCCACATAGATATCTCGAACAATATCGCTGTGAACAATTTCTTCTGGGGTCCTCTCAAGCAGATGCTTTCCGTTATGCATCACGCTTACAATTTCAGAAGTCTCAAGGGCAATATCCATGTCATGCTCAATTAAAATGACACTAATTGTTTTAGGTAATGACAAAAGCAGTTCCGTTAATACGGGACGCTCTGCCGGTGACAAACCTGCGGCAGGCTCATCAAATAAAATGATTTTTGGATCTCCGGATAAAGCGATACCAATTTCAAGCTGGCGCTTCTGCCCATGTGATAGATTACCAACCAAGGCATCCAACAACGAAAACAAACCCGCTTTTTTGGCGAGCATTTCTGCTTCCGCTTGATATTTATTGTTCTTTTTAATGGGGAGAAAAGATTGCCATCTATTGTGGATCCCCACCGATGATAAGAACAATGTTTCCCGGACGGTCAGACCGTCAAAAAGAAGGGCATGCTGATAGGTCCGCCTGATACCAGATTTTATTCTCTTATACGTCGGCAGCTTTGAACTTTCTACGCCTTCAATTTTGATGTTGCCTGCAGATAAGGCCAAATCACCTGTTACGAGATTGAATAAAGTGGTTTTTCCAGCTCCATTTGAGCCAAGAATGGCTCTTCTTTCGCCAGTCTTGATTGACATATTGAAGTTTTCAACTGCAACGAAACTTCCAAACCGTCGGGTGACGCCCTGTAAACTCAGAGCGTCACCATCATTAGAAGTCGGTGTGTTTGTTACGGACAAGATGGGTTGTCCCGGCTGACAGGGCCCAGTGCTTTAAATTTAGCAGCATCATGACCCATTGTTTGGTTCACGTTGCGAATAACCTTCAGTACACGATTACCGAAAGTTCCATCTTCACGTTCAAAGACTTCCGTAACAAAGCTATCAATAATACCATTGCGGTTTTCATCGAGTCGCATGGTACCACCAGTCGGGGTTACGAATTCCAGTTTTTCAAGGACCGCACGGAAAGCTTTCTGGTTATTGGATAAGTCACCATTTACTTTTTCCAAGCCTAACAAAGCAGCTTTACCAGCCATATAATAATGGTGGGCAAAGATTGAAGGAGCAGATAAACCGTCCGGGAATGATTTGGCATATGAGGCCGAAAATTCTTTCCACTCTTTACCTTCAAAATCACTGACAGTTGGCGTACCTGCTGGTGTCCCAACAAGAAGCTTTTTGAACGGACCTTTACTATCCAAAATGGACTGATCAATTGTGATCGTGCCGCCTATGATTGGTTTATTCCCGCCCGCTTGATTGTATTGTGTCAGGAAATTTACCGCGTCAGCGCCCCCAAGGGCCACAAAGATTGCGTCCACATCATCCGGGATTGCATATACTATAGATGAATAATCTTTCGTTCCGATAGGTGTCCAGAATTTATTTGGAACACGGCCACCCGCTTTACAGTATTCAGACATAAAGCCCAATACTTGAGTATATGGGAATGAATAATCTTCAGCAACAACTGCCACTTTCTTGTAACCTAATTTTTCATAGGAATAGGTTCCAACGCCCGCCATCCATTGTGCGCCATCTCCACCAAATCGGAAGAAGTTATCAGAACCGTCACGGAAGGTTGTATCTTGGGCCGCGGAAGAACCGTTAATAAAGGTAACTCCCTGATATCCTTTTGAAAGATCGCGAAGGGCAATACCCTCTGAACCAGAAAGTGGACCGATAATAATATCAACCTTGTCTTTTTCAATCAATTTGCGAGCCGCATTTACTGCAGAATCTGGACTTGCATCCGAAGACATCACAATAATCTCAACATCTTTACCCGCGGCTTTGTTTCCCGTTTCAATAAATGCGAGTTCTGCACCACGAATACCGTCTTTGCCCAAAGCCGCAAAAGCGCCTTCCAAAATCGAGATCACTCCGATTTTGACTTTCTCTGCAGCAAACACCGGGTTTGCTATAAATGTTGCGGCGATGACACTCGCCGCCAATATTTTCTTAAAGTTTGAGATCATTGAATTTTTCCTCCATTTGTTTAGCTGTTCGTTAGTTGAGTACTATTTTTTTGATCCGCTCTTTGACGGACTTCAGAATTCCAAGAATTCCTTCTGGAGCCGCAATTACGATTAGTAATAAAACCAACCCAATTACCGTGTTGAAACGATCCCGGCTTATAAGGTCAATCGCAAAGGTATCGATCATCACATAAGTGATGGCCCCGATGAACGCGCCCAAAGGATGGCGCATTCCACCAATAACAGAAATTATCAAGACATCGATTGTTGGCCCTAGGCCCACCGAAAATGATGAAACTCGCTCCTGATGCCAAACATTCAAGATCCCCGCCATACCAGCAATTAATCCTGAAAAAGCATAAGCAGAAACAATGACAGGTGATGTTGGTATGCCTATTGCCCGAACACGCCTTGCTGCATCTCTAACGCCCTGGATTGAAAGTCCCAAAGGGCTGGAGGAAAATTTAACCACGAATAAAGTCGCCAACGCGCCGGTAAACAGGCAAACATAATAGAATACGACCGGTGCCCCTAGATCCAAACCCATCACCGACGGCGCAGATATACCCGAAAATCCGGTCCATCCATTGAAAACGGAATAGTTTTGACGCGTGAAGTAGAAGAAAGCCATACTGATAGCGAGGGTGATCATAATAGAATAAATGCCGACAGATTGCCTCGCGATTAAACCAACAAGAGCACCTGCGATTGTAGAGAAAAACAATGCGAGTAAAACTGCGAATACCCATGGCAGTTCCGCACCGATGCCTGCTGTATTTGCACTAAAATATGCAATCGTGTATCCCGCTATCCCAGCCAACGTTACTTGGGCGAATGAAACCACGCCCAAATACGCAGTTAGGAAGGTCAAACTCAGGGCCATTACACCAAGAATAATCGATCGACTAAGAATTTGTGTAAGCCAGAAATCGGCAGCAAAAACAGGTAAAACACTACAAATTATAAGCAGAAGTATTATGAAACGGTTCATTTCTCGGATCTCCCCAAGAGACCTTGAGGTCGGATAGCGAGAACCGCAATCATAATCACAAAAGTAAATACCACACCGTAAGTGGGTGCATAAGCAAGGCCATATTGCTCGGCCATGCCAATCAGCAAGGCTCCTAATGCCGCGCCACCAATACTGCCCATTCCGCCAACTATAACGACGACTAAGGAAGAAAGAAGAAACTGCATGTCGGTACCAGGTGCAATTGACAAGGCACTGCCAGTAATCACACCTGCCATTCCTGTCAGCATGCCGCCAATTGCGAAAACGATTACAAAAATCTTCTTTGTCTCGAAACCCAATGCCTGAAGCATTTCCCGATCATCTACACCAGCACGGATTATGATCCCTAATTTTGTTTTCGCTATTAATAACCAAAGCAAAATACCAGTGACGGCCGCCATAGCCATAAGCGTTAATCGAACTGAGGAGTAACCAACGTTCAAAATAGGAAGTCTTACGCCTCCTAGAAGCATTTCAGGCAGACTAATTTGATAGGTTAAGCCTCCCCACGCCCATAGCATCAAATCTGCCATAATAATCGATATGGCGATTGTAATGAGTGTTTGACGAAGTTCGTCGCCCTGATAACGACCTAAAATGTAGGCCTGTATTGCAGCGCCTACTATTGCTGAAGTCAGTCCGCCTGCGATTATGCCGACAGTCCATAACCCAGTGATTTCTACCACTTCATAACCAACATACGCCCCTAAGAGCAACAAGGCCCCGTGCGCCATATTGACTGTCCGCATTAAGCCAAAAATTAGCGTAAAACCGCAGGCTGCAATAAAATACAACGCCGCTAGTGTCAGTCCATTAAAGAAAACTATAAAAAAGAACTTCATTGCTACTCCCTTTGCATCAATTATTTAGGGGAAAAGCAGAGAACGCCAGAAAATGCTTGAATAAATAAAATCAAATAAATCAATTACTTAAAGAATATTGTGAAAATTCCTTTTCATAATAAGGAGAAATAATCGGAAAATAAGTACTATTCTTCTTATATTTTCCTTATTGTTACACAATGAAAACCTTAACCTTGACTTCCAATTGTGAAAAATCACTATCCGATCAAATCTTGTGTCCAATTTTGGAAGGGCTCAACGCTACGCAGGCGGATTGTGCAGCGATCATACCCTCAGGAAATGCCAACAATCTTCTTGTCAACAAATTACCGTCGCATTCTGGCTTATTAACCTATCAAGCCGCCATTCTATGCTGTGATCCCTTTATGAACAGGGAAACGTTTTTCACTGAGTTGTATTCACGAGGTGTCCGATCCGTATCGAATTGGCCCACGACTATCTTTCTTGAACATAACTTCAAAAAAGCCATGAATAATATCAATGCCAATCCCATGACAGAGTTTGAATGTCTCGCAGACGCGATGAAAATGGGCATGGAAGCCAAAGCCTTCATACTCTCATTGGAGCAAGGGAAGCAGGCCATTTCTCAAGGCATTAGAGACTTGATTGTTCACCCAGGACTACAGATAGCGCTCTCTGAAGGTGCGCAGAACACACTGTACGAGTCATTACATTTCATGATTGAAACATTGTTGAAAATTGAACCAACACTCAACGTCTATATTTATCAACATACAAAACATGAAATGGAGGCCCATCACAAGCGTTACAGAAAGAACCCTCCCTCAATTTCGGGCTATGTCATTTATCAGGGGTCAGAATGAGAAAATTAGTCTCTAACAAAAAAGCGCCCTTCAGTTTTGCTGCTGCGGTCGGAGCTGGCATGACGGCCATTGCAGCGGAGAAAGGGGGCGCCGAGTTTTTATTGCTTCTAAATGCAGGTCGCCTGAGGATGCGAGGCGGAGCGTCATTAGGCTGTTATTTACCACTTGAAGATGCAAATAGTTGGATAGATCGAATTGGAAGAACCGAAGTCCTCAACAAATGCAAAATACCTGTTTTGATGGGTTGCAGCGTTGCTAATCCCAACTTGGGTGTAGAAACAATTGTTGAAACAGCGCGAATGAGTGGTTTTTCAGGTGTCACCAATTTCCCCACTGCCGTCCTAATCGACGGAAAAATAAGGGATATTCTTGAATTACAAAACATTGGTTTTGGCAAAGAATGCGAGTTGATCAAAGTCGCATCCCAGCAAGGACTGCAAACATTAGCTTATGTCTCGAACAATACCGAAGCGTCAATGATGGTTGCCGCCGGAGCCGATATGCTGTGCATCAACATCGGATTTACACACAATTCATCGATTGAAGCAAGCGATCTAACCATTGATAACACTGCCAAGATAATAGATCGGGCTCTAAAAAACATTCCTTTGGAAATTCCAACATATGTGGAAGGCGGCCCAATTACGACACCCGAATTTGCCCTTGCCATATATAACAAGAGCCGTGTGCAAGGCTATATTGCGGGTTCCACAATTGATCGATTTCCACTAGAGGAAACAATTGTTGATGTTGCCAAATCATACCGCATTATAAGTCAGATAAAAACTGACAACAAATCTGACACTAATTCCAACTTTATCCACGGTTCTTCGAAAAAAATGCGCGAGATTCAAAAACTCGTTGGGTACTTCGGAGAAAAGAATGATCCAGTTTTGATTGTCGGTCCTAGTGGTTCAGGGAAAAGCCTCCTCGCTGAGGAAATTCATCGCCACGCGGAAAAAAACCATCCAAAATTGATCCATATAGACTGCCTCAGCCTTTCACCAAATAATAGCGTGGAAGAACTTTTTGGTACTGCTTTAGGCCATTACGGCAAAGGAACGCCATCTCAAGCAGGTATTTTGGAAGACGCCGATCAGGCCACAGTCGTTTTTGAAGAAATATCTGCATTGAGCCTTGAGGCTCAGGCTAAAATTGTGAACTTTGTTGATACTGGTAACGTCCACCGAATGGGGGGCGACAGACAAAAGAAAGTCAGATGCCGAATTATTGCAACGACCAATGAATCTATTGACGACTTGCTGGAAAAAAAATTACTAAGAAAAGACCTGTATTATCGCCTTAACGCGGTGCAAATTCTCATTCCGGCTCTAAAAGATAGAGCCGGAGATATTCCCCATTTGGCAAAAGAAATACTAAGCGGAGCCACAAAATCCAAGAAAAAGTCAATTTCGAATTCAGGATTTGGGGCTTTATTGGACCATGACTGGCCCGGCAATGTCAGAGAGCTGAAAAATGCCATTAACAGGGCCTGCCTATTAGGTAATTCAGAGACACTAAAACCTTCAGATTTTAGTTTTTTAACAGACCTAACAAAAACACTTATAGAAGATCAGCAACCGTCTTTTTCTGAACCAGTTAGCCAAGCAGCCCCCCAACCGGCAATGACGGAAAGAGATTGGATTGCTGATGCCCTCCAAAGAAACAAGTTTAAAAGAGGTCCAACAGCAGAAGAACTCGGGATAACAACAAGAACTCTTTATAGTAAAATAAAAAAATATTCTCTTTATTCTCCGTGACCCTCTTGGTCCAGCCCCGTCAACGCAAAAACCCTCCCAACACGTTGTGCTGGAAGGGTTATTATTTGGTTGCGGGGGTAAGATTTGAACTTACGACCTTCAGGTTATGAGTTAGTTATTTATCGTTTACACGCAATACCTTTCGATACGCTAAATCATCATATCTCATTGTTATTATTCACTATAAATAAAAATACATACGCTTGCGTACTTACTTTTTTGTTGCATTTCGCTGCCAATTGCTTCCATTATGCTTCCACAAACAGAGAATTGGAAGCACATGCCACGATTAAACAAACGAACATTGGATGCTCTTAAAATAGAAGAGAAAGAGTATTTCCTTTGGGATGACGATCTACCCGGTTTTGGCGTTCGTGTAATGTCCTCTGGTCGGAAGAGCTTTCTAATCCAATACAGAGACAGTGGACGGCGCACCCGCCGCATAAGCCTTGGACGGTACGGCACTGTTACAGCGGACGAAGCTAAAGGAACCGCTCGTGAGTTATTATCGTCAGTCACTCGCGGCGGCAATCCAGCGGAGGATTTACGGCGCAAACGCGGCGCTTTAACTATGATCGACCTTTGCGAGCGTTTTATGGAGGATTACGTCCCGTCTCACTGTAAGGAAAGCACTGCCAAGGAATACCGCCGCTGTGTAGATCTATTTATTGCCCCTGCATTTGGTAATGTAAAAGCTGAAGACATCGACAGGCCGCTTATTGCCGATTTACACCATAAGTACCGCAACAAGCCCTATCAGGCAAACCGAACGCTTGGCGTATTATCAGTGATGTTTAATCAAGCCGAGATTTGGGGATTGCGCCCTGATGGATCGAATCCTTGCCGCCATGTCAAAAAATACGAGGAGACAAAGCGCGAGAGGTATTTGAGCCCAGAAGAGCTCACTGGATTAGGAAAGGCGCTTTCCAAAATAGAGGTAAAGGGTACTGAGTCTCAATCCGCCATTAATTGTATCCGGCTGTTGATATTGACGGGTTGCCGCCTTGGGGAAATTCAAACTCTTAAATGGGAATATGTTCAGGGAAGTTCAGCGTGGCTTCCAGACTCAAAAACCGGCGCGAAGAGAGTTTACCTTGGCCCTGCGGCTGTAGAGGTCTTGAATACCATAGAGCGCCTACCGAATAATCCATATGTCATCACAGGGAAACTACAGGGATCATATCTTACTGATATGCAAAAGCCTTGGAGGCGTATTCGCAAAGTGGCCAAGATTGAAGATGTTCGAATGCACGACCTTCGGCACTCTTTTGCATCTAGCGCTGTTGGGCTTGGAGAAAGCCTTCCGATGATTGGTAAGCTTCTAGGCCACCAACAAGTACAGACAACGGCACGCTACGCGCATTTAGCAGATGATCCCATACATAACGCAGCGGATAGAGTATCGACGGAAATAGCGCGGCTACTCGGCGGAAATTAGACCCCATAAACTCAAACGTACCAGTAAAACAACTGGTATTGAGGGAATATGTACAGGTTCCGACTAATTTTGAGGGCGGTTCTTATTCCCTTAGGGACAAAACCGGTTTGTTCCGTAAGGGATAGAACCAGTGCTGAACTAGATTTAACCAGTCCTCTCTGTAAGGGAAAGCTTTGGCGCGAAGGGCTTCTCACCAGAAACTTCCCGACTAGCAAGCTAGTCGAGTTTTGGGGTTTACAATATAGTTCTTCCGGCCTTGTCCGGTTGTTGAACCGCTTCGGTAAAAATCGGAGCGAACCCAACCCCCTTCCTCCAAAATGGTTACAGCCTCCGCTATTTCGCTGGCTGTTTTAAGGCCGGACAAGCGAATGTTCCGCTGTAACTCTCGGGTATTAATTTGCTCCGGCTTTGCCTTCCGTATCCATTTGGCGAGCGTTGCCGCATTAATGAGCTCTACTGGTAAAGCCGCATCACCATAAACCCGTTCCGCCATTGGCTTGAGGTATGCCTCAAGCAGCACAGTTGCTGCCTCGACAGAGGCACGATCCACCGTAAATTTTTCTGGCTTTTCAGAAGTGGAATATTTGAGATATTCAAAACACAAGGCTAGCCGTAAACAAACACCGGGAAGCTTCCCCCACCACCCCAAAAGCCGCCCTGCAGGATCGCCTTTGATATGTTCCTCTCTCCAGTTTTGAAAAAAATCAGCGGCATTGTCTTCAAGTCGAATAATAACAGGAGAAAGTTCTCCGCTATCGTTCGGTAACATTGAGAGTTCATGCAATCGCCGAATGGCCCTTTCAGCGCCAAAATCATCGGTAACGCTTTGAGGTCTTTTCGGCGGCACTGGGTC
>MAAC01013417.1_pt1 | contig 67434 bp, 60 predicted proteins | sample 1115981 | NCBI WGS metagenome assembly MAAC01 (sample SAMN04961126, study PRJNA320927) | seawater metagenome | isolation source: sample BD02T64 sea water enriched with oil for 64 days | place: USA:Gulf of Mexico | collected 2013-07-27
GAAACTCGAGCTACCATATTTAGTAAGGGCAATGTAATAGAACAGGCGATTAAGCAAGCCGGAGGTGATGCAAAGGTAAGGCTTATTGAAGTTAGCTTTGCATCCATCCACAAAAAATCAATAAAGCGCTTCTTCAATAGCTTGCCCACCAGCCTAGAGCTTGGCAAAGATGAGGTTAATGCCTTAGTGTCTGCAGGCGGCCTTTTATTAAGAAACAATATAGATTATCAAGCCTTAGTTATGGAGCTAAATGCAAAAATGCCCCCGATTGATGAGACTAAGAATAAATCTATATTGGAGAAACTAGATTCTGATGATTCATATATGCCGCATCCGACAAAGCCATCTCATCGCATGTTAGAATAATATTTCATAACTCTATCAAATTGAGCATCCTGTTATCCTGGAATGCGCTCGCTTATACTTGTATCTAGAAAATGGGTACATACAGCTATAGTGGACTTAATGCTGACGTGTCAGCCAACATTTTTGGCAAAAGTATTTTAATCTTCATTCTCGACAATTCAATAAGCCCCTGTTTTTCTAGCGATTTAAGATGCCTAGAAACAACTTCACGAGCCGTCCCAAGTTGCCTAGCGATATCTTGATGACCAATCCTCAAAATACCATCTTCCGGACAGGCCCTGACTAAGTAGCTGTTGATACGTTGACCAACATCCTGGGTTGTGACCTCCTCAATCGACGACATCAACTCAAAGATACGATGAGACAGGGAGTTGACCAAATAATCTCGTACCCATAATTCTTTTTCATACAGTTCCTGAAAAGACTGTGTCGGGATGGAAATGATGTGGGTATTCTCTGTTTCATTTCTTACCCATGCCGGATAGAGCATTTTGTTAAAAATACAATTGACGGAAAAAATGCAAAGTTCTCCAGAGGACACTCTATAAATCGGTTTTTCGTTGCCATTCAAATCCAGCGTATAGACTCGTAGAGTGCCAGATTTAATAAGATATGCACCACCAATCTTGTCACCTTTATGGATAATGGTCGCGTCTTGGTCGGGATGCAAAGAGGTGGCACTTTGCTCCAGCTTGCTCACTGCAACGTCTGATAAGCCATCCAAAAATGTGGATGATTTATTTTTTTCGGGTTTGACCATGATTTTTGATTCACCAGATTGCACTTTATATCAGACACCTAATATCTCGTACTGACACCAATTTAGCCATTTATCTTCTTTCATTCGACCTTCATCGTCAACTGATGACTCAAAAGCATGCCCCATCCCTAACCATCACGAAAAGAATGGGCCATGGGCTTCTTTGCAAGCAATAGCTCCCTACGCTGCTAACTCTTTTATGAACGATTCGTGAGTCATAGGCTTAGAAAACAACGGAAAGTTATCTTCAACACTACTAATGTGAGCGGCCTGACTGATAGAAGCCATACAGTCAATCAATGATATGGCCTCGTAACCCATGTCATAGGCAGATCGAACAGATGTTTCAAGGCAGAGGTCCGTTACCAATCCACCAAAGATAAGTCGATTAATACCCTGCTCATCTAGGATTTTTTTAAGCTTGGTTTGTTTAAATGCACACATCGTATTCTTTTGAATAACCATGTCATCTTCGTTACTATTGATTCCATCGGCGATCGCTGAACCCCAGGTATCACGGACAAATGCACCAGACTGCTTAACGGTTGCAAGAATGCCGTAAGGGCTTTCACCCATTTCAGAATAATCTTCACTAAAGCACATCGACGTAAAAATAATGGGTATCCCCTGCTTGCGAGCACTTGCGATACTACGGTTGATATTTCGAACGACGTCGTTAGCATTTAGACTATCAACGACTGCAGGGTACAACACCCCTTTCTCTGCTAAAAAGTCATTTTGGCAGTCGACAAGTATTAATGCTGATATTGTTGTATTCATAGGAAAGCTGTCCTTAAAGATAGATGTTTATCGGTGGGTAAGACAGCACTATAGAACTCAGCCAACCTGCCGTAAGTGACTAGAGTCACTTACGGTTATCTTTATAACAGAAGCTAAATAGCAGATACAAAAACGGCCTCACTAGGAGGCCATTTTTACAACACCAATACTACTTACTTATCTAACAATGAAATATCCCTAACGGCACCACGATCTGCACTGGTTACCATGGCCGCATAGGCTTTCAACGCAGCACTTACCTTGCGCGGGCGATCTTCAACAGGCTTCCATCCATCAGATCCTTTTGCATCCATCGCTGCTCTTCGCTTAGCTAACTCGTCATCAGAGATATCTAGATTAAGCGTACGATTTGGAATATCAATATTGATAATATCCCCTTCTTCTATCAATGCAATCGCTCCGCCAGATGCAGCTTCAGGTGACACATGCCCAATTGACAGTCCAGAGGTTCCGCCAGAAAAACGCCCGTCCGTTAGTAAAGCACATTCTTTTCCAAGACCTTTCGATTTCAAATAACTTGTTGGATACAGCATTTCCTGCATACCCGGGCCGCCCTTTGGTCCTTCGTAACGAATAACAAGTACGTCACCGGGAACCACTTCATCAGATAAAATCCCTTTTACTGCGCTATCCTGACTTTCATAGATACGCGCCTTACCTTTAAAAACAAGAATGCTTTCATCAACGCCGGCTGTTTTAATAACACAACCGTCTTCCGCAATATTACCTTTTAAGACGCCAAGACCACCTTCTAAAGAATAGGCATGTTCGATAGAACGAATGCAACCGTTTTCTCTATCGCCATCGATGCTATCCCAACGACAATCCTGACTAAAGGCTACTTGCGTAGGAATACCAGCAGGGCCTGCTCGGAAAAATTTATGTAACTCAGGATCATCATTAAGTTTAACGTCCCATCGCTCTATAGCTTCTTTCAGCGTGGCGCTGTGAATCGTTGGCGTGTCGCTATTAAGCAGTCCTGCCCGATCAAGCTCCCCCAATATCGCCATAATACCACCGGCACGATGTACATCTTCAACGTGGTAATCTGGCGTATTTGGTGCAACTTTACATAACTGAGGCACTTTACGAGACATACGATCGATATCATCCATCGTAAAATCAACTTCAGCTTCTTCGGCTGCAGCCATCAAGTGAAGAATGGTGTTTGTTGAACCACCCATCGCTATATCTAACGTAATGGCATTTTCAAATGCAGCAAAATTAGCAACACTTCTTGGAAGTACAGACTCATCGTCTTGCTCATAATACTGCTTAGTGATATCAACAATAATTCTGCCCGCCTCTTCAAACAACCGACGGCGATCAGCATGGGTCGCCAAGGTTGTACCATTTCCTGGCAACGACAATCCTAGCGCTTCGGTTAAGCAATTCATTGAGTTCGCTGTAAACATTCCAGAACAAGAACCGCAGGTAGGGCATGCACTACGCTCGTAGGTTTCAGCATCTTCATCCGATACATTAGGGTCAACCGCAGCAACCATTGCATCAACCAAATCCAACTTAATAATTTTGTCTGAAAGCTTTGTTTTACCCGCCTCCATTGGGCCACCCGATACAAAGATCGCAGGAATATTAAGACGCAGGGCCGCCATCAACATTCCTGGAGTGATTTTGTCGCAGTTAGAAATACACACTAACGCATCAGCACAATGGGCATTTGCCATATATTCTACGGAATCTGCAATAAGGTCACGAGATGGCAGGCTGTACAGCATACCGTCATGGCCCATGGCAATACCGTCATCAATTGCAATGGTATTAAATTCCTTCGCCACACCACCGGCCTTTTCAATCTCACGAGCAACCAGCTGCCCCATGTCTTTTAAATGTACATGGCCAGGTACAAATTGAGTGAATGAGTTAACCACAGCAATAATAGGTTTTTTAAAGTCACCATCTTTCATGCCTGTTGCACGCCACAAGGCGCGAGCCCCAGCCATATTACGGCCATGGGTGGAAGTTTTAGAACGATAAACAGGCATGGATTTCCCCTTGATTACACTGTTGCAATAAATAAATGACAAACGAGTCAGTAAGATAGTTAGATATCAATTTCAAACGCACAGAATAGCAGGAAACCGGGGCGATTACAGCCCAGACCGATACCAAGGTGTTCTCTAATATCAAATCAGAACACCTTTAATAACGGCGTTATAACGTTTTATAACTTAAGCAACCCCGTCAACCAACCAGGCTGCTCCATATACCCCAGCTGAATCACCCAATAACGCAGGCAATACAGGCGTATTAAATTCATCCGTAAAAATGTGCGGCCTCATCAAAGGAACAATATCCTTGTATATTTCAGAGACCATCGACAAACCTCCTCCCAGAACAATGAGCGATGGGTCAAGTATATTTACAACTGGCGCCAGCGCTAGCGCCAACTGCCCCATGTACCGCTCCCAGATAACAGTCGCTTTGCTTCGACTTTCAACACAGCCTTCACGCATATGTTCAATGATTTTTTCAGGCGTAAGCATTTCACCAAAACGTTGCTGATAGCTCAACGCCAAACCCGGCCCGGACAAATAGGTTTCAACGCAGTTAACGCGGCCACAATAACACTGGCGAAACTCTTCTTCCCCCCCCTCCAACGCCCGACCTTGAAATGGCATCCTGTTATGCCCCCACTCGCCTGCAATCGCATTAGGGCCATGTAAAAGTGTACCGTTAACGACTATCCCCCCGCCAACACCCGTACCAATAATGACACCAAATACAACATCAGGCACCTGGCCAACGGAATTCTTATTGGTATTACAAGAAAACATCTTCGCGCCCTGGCCACTCAGCGTTTCTGCTAAAGCAAAACAGTTCGCATCATTTGCAATGCTCACGGTACACTTCAATAGTGACGAAAGGTCTTCTCGTAGATACTGTCCATTTAGCGCGGTTGAATTACAATTTTTCATTCTTCCTTGTTTGTTTTCTGCTCCAGGGGTTCCTATTCCAATCGCAGCAGAGGGGCTAATGCCAGCAAAACATTTACCCTCCTTTACCAACTGAGCAATTGCGCTCAAAGTAGCATCGTAATCTCCCTGAGGGGTACGTACACGCTGACGCCAAGACACATCACCGCTATTGTCCAAAATCACCGCCTCAATTTTAGTACCGCCAAGATCGATGCCAAGTCTCATATTAATTCCCTTAAAAACAGATTTGCATTATGTCACTCAGTATCAATCTCAGCACAACACCCCTCACTTTCAACTAAAAAATAACAGATCTAAAAATCAAACAATAGATTAAGTTCAGCTGATTTCATCTTTTCCGCTGGCTGCGATAGAACATCTATCTTTTGCTTAATAGCTCCTCTCTCCCCAATACGGATAGGCAACATCGCAGCATTCACAATAAACCCTGGGTTCGCAATCACCATCCCTAACTTTGCCATTTCGTAATCCTTGTCTCTAATTTCATACTCTTGATCAGCTATATCCAGCGGTGCCAATACCTGTGCTAACGACCAAGCTTGATCCCGCGCCTTACTCATGCTGAAATTCACCAAAACATCATCCACCTTACTCAGTGTCAACAGTTTTAGTGGCGGCCAAATTTCAGACAACTCTTCAATTATAGAGTCTACCAGTGACGCTAAAACATCATTGATTTTGTTAAAATCATTTTTGAGTGTTGGTAGTGCGTTTCCTGGAGCCGTTCTTGCTGCAGCGATACCCAAATCCAAATTGATATGTGCATTCATACCCAGAAACAATTGTTGTACAACAAGCGGTCGCCATTCATCCAGCGCATGAAAAGTCGTTTGCCAAACCATCGACGGATTTTTTCCATCTCGCCACTGACTAAATGCTTTTAAATAGCGGTTCGCAAAAATCACATCAAACCTTTCCATTCGAGCATTATCATCAAATACTCCAGCCTCAACTTCCTGCTTTATTTTAATGGTAACTTTACGATACAACGCTGCGAAATACCCTGCTCGACTATTGTGTGATTTTGACCACGCTACAATATCATCCATGTACGAAATAGCTTCATCAATTGTATTGGCTTTCATCCTATACTCCTTGCTCTGATGGCAGTGGTGCGAGATTGAAACAACACACCACAAAAATAAAAAGTAAGTTTAGTAAAAAAATGACCAAAAAGTCACAACATATGTGGATGTTGTTTATTAAAGATAGGATTTAGATATAAAAAGTATCACCAACGTATGTTTTTTATACATTATTCATAAATAGAGCGTAAAAATAACTCCCTGCAAATCCAAAAGCAGTGAATGGACTAGCCCAACGCATTATGTAAAAAAATCTTAGCCATTTCTTTTGCTCGATCCGCAGAGCTATCATCTGCGCCAACATAAGTACAAACAATCGCCCCTTCAATTAACAAATTCAGTTGCTTTGCTAACTCATTTGGATTGTTCGCCCCCGCTTGCTCGGCAAGATCTCTTATATAATCACACACTAAACGTTTATGCTCTGCACTTAAAATACGACAGGGATCTGCGGTATCAGGAAATTCAGCGGCCGCGTTGATAAACATACAGCCAGAGAAACCTTTCTCCTGAAACCATGCACTCACCACATCAAATACCGCCAGCAATCGTTCTCTTGGTGTTGACGCTAAACGCTCCGTTTCTCGCATTAAATTGTTTCTAAAAAGCTCGTCCCGCTTTCGCAAGGTAGCTAATACCAACTCATCTTTGGATCGAAAATGGTTGTATAAGGTTTTTTTAGATACGCCCGCCTCAGTAATAATCTTATCAACACCGGTTGCATTAAAACCATGTTGATAGAAGAGACGCAACGCCTCACTGATAATTTGCTCTCTCTTTGATATTGCAGGCACAACGCCTCCTGATCCTAAAATAAGTAAACCGATATGTTTACAATAAGCTACGTTTTAACACATCTCTCTTAAATTTACCACATACCCTTATAGTACTGCCTTACGTCCTATTAGCTAACTCACTATGTTTTCCCGACGCTAGATATAACAAATCCATTACAAGAAAACACATTGACAAAGGAAACAGATCGGTATACCTTTAACTCAAGGTAGACAGAACGGTTTCCCTTAGCCCAAATTTACCAGCCAGCAATTTAGGAATATTGATATGAATGCACCTATTACCCCTCCTTTCACATTCGAATCAGCTAAAGAAAAAGTGCAAAGGGCTGAAGACCTCTGGAATGGCAAAGATCCAGCACAGATTGCGCTCGCTTATACAGCGCAATCTCAGTGGCGCAACCGGAATGAGTTTGTTCAGGGACGAGACGCTATCACTGAGCTGCTACAGCGAAAATGGGATCGTGAGCTGGATTACAAACTCAAGAAGGAGCTATTCAGTTTTTCTGGTAATCGAATTGCCGTGCATTTTCAATATGAATATCACGATGATAACGGCCAATGGTTCCGCGCTTACGGTAACGAACACTGGGATTTCGATGAAAACGGTCTCATGCATACAAGAGATGCAAGCATTAATGAATTAGCGATAGATAGCGCCGATCGAAGTTTTCTCTAATTTTTCAAACAACCTTTTGCTACTCATCAGAATAGCCAGGACATACATCATGACAAATACCTCATCAACATTCAGTTTCACAACATCATTTAAAACACTCATCAGTGCTGCTGCGATATCATTTACGGTAGCAACACCAACAATTGCAGCCCCCCAAACTTTACATAAAACCATCGAAATCGATAACCTCGACATTTTTTATCGTGAAGCAGGACCCAAAGACGCCCCCACGATTGTGCTTCTGCACGGCTTCCCTACATCATCCCATATGTATCGAGACCTAATTCCAAAACTAGCAGAGGACTATCACGTTATTGCTCCGGATTACCCTGGCTTCGGTAACAGCTCAATGCCAAGCGTTGATAGTTTTGATTATAGTTTTGACACACTCGCAAAGGTGACAGACAAATTTCTAGAAACCGTTGGTGCTGAAAAATACAGTCTATATTTGATGGATTATGGCGCACCTGTCGGATTTCGTATTGCGACAAAACACCCTGAGCGGGTTGAAGGTTTAATTATTCAAAACGGTAACGCCTACGACGAAGGTTTACGTGATTTTTGGAAGCCAATCAAAGCCTACTGGAACGAAAAAAGCGCAGCGAACGCAAAGGTACTTAGTGATTCATTGCTTACTATTGGAGCGACAAAGTGGCAATACACCAACGGTACACGTAATGCTGAAGTAATTAGCCCTGACAACTGGATTGTTGATCAAGCGAAACTCGACCGCCCAGGAAACAAAGCCATTCAACTAGAACTCTTTTATTCCTACGGAACTAATCCTGCGCTTTATCCTGAATGGCAAAAATACTTCAGAACACATCAGCCACCTACGCTGTTGATGTGGGGAAAAGGCGACTACATATTCCCTGAAGAAGGCGCTCATCCTTATAAGCGAGACTTGAAAAATATTGACTTCCATATTCTCGACACAGGGCATTTTGCGCTAGAAGAAGACGGTGACGTGATTGCAACTCAGATTGAGACGTTTATGAAAAAAAACCACCCTTAACATTTTAACTACGGTACATCTCTTCATTTAACCCTGTATAGGTAGTGCTACCTCCGGCATTTTATATGGCATTATCTATACTGAGTTAAATGCGACTATCCCTGACCAACTGCAACAGGTGCTTACCATGTCTACGCCTATAAAACCTACCTTTGACAGTATATCCCCCACCTCTCCCTTTCACCGGGGCGAGCAAGCGGTACAAACCCGCTTAGGAGTCAGAGATAAAATGGAGCGGTTCGGCAGCCGTGTTATTCGCGACCATATGCCGGAACAACACCGAGACTTCTATCAAAAACTTCCATTTATATTTGTTGGTCACGGGGACAAGACTGGGTGGCCGTGGGCGTCCATCCTATTTAATGATCCAGGGTTTATAACCTCAAGCAACAACAAAGCATTACATATAAACGCCTCTCCTATTCTAGGAGACCCTCTAATAGATGCGCTAGAAGAAAAAACACGATTAGGGTTATTAGGTATCGAATTAACCAGCCGCCGTCGCAATAGAATGGCCGCTCATATTACAGAAGTATCAAACGACACATTCACTCTGAGAGTTGATCAAGCATTTGGTAACTGCCCCCAGTACATTCAAGATCGTGAACTCGTAAAATGCTCCACTGCCACAACACCAGAAGTCAAAAAACTCACGCATTTTGATCAACGCGCCCAAGACCTCATTAAAAAAAGTGACACTTTTTTTGTTGCCAGCTATGCCAACAGTGGAAAAAACTCGGTTAGTGATGGAGCCGACGTGTCTCATAGAGGAGGTAGACCTGGATTTGTTCGAGTTGATAATGATAATACCCTAACTGTTCCTGATTATTTGGGAAACTTCCATTTCAACACCTTAGGAAACTTTGTCGAAAATCCCAAGGCTGGACTACTATTCCTTGATTTTGAAACAGGCAGCGTATTCACTGTCACCGGAACCGTTGAAATCATATGGGACGATATTAAATCAGACAGCCCTGATGCCGAGTTTTTTGAAGGCGCGGAAAGATTATGGAAGTTTCATATTGACCATGGGTATTGGATAAAAGACGGATTACCTCTGCGCTGGAAACTCAATGAGTTCTCCCCCAACAGTTTATTAACAGGAACATGGGATGAGGCTGGAAAATTACGGCAAGCTGAGACTCAAAAGAATCAGTGGCTGCCTTATACCGTATCAGATGTCATCAATGAAAGTAGTGTAATAAAATCCTTTCATTTACTCCCTCAAGGACACCTGAAACCTGCCTTTATACCCGGTCAATTTCTAACGATCAAGTCTAATATTAATGGCCACGACCAGATTCGCACCTACACTATCTCCAGTGCGCCTGCCGATAACATGTTGCGAATTAGTATTAAACGCGAAACAAGCCCCGGCCAAAGCACATCACCCGAAGTCCTTCCTGATGGCGTTTTTTCTAACTACGCCCACGATAACATAATGCCAGGGGACACTATTTTGGCAAAATCCCCAAGCGGAGCTTTTACTTTTGACGCATCCATCCAGCGCCCAGCAGTATTGTTGGCTGCCGGCATAGGTATTACCCCGATGATATCAATGGCTCGCCACACACTAGTCGAAGCCCTTCGTACCCGTTACATTCGCCCTCTCACCGTCATCACTTCCGCTCGCGACACACTCCAGCGTGCATTTTTTGATGAGTTAAATGAGATCGTTGACAAATCTGGCGGACAAATTCGAAACTTCTGGGCATTAAGTCAAACAAACAAAACAGACATCGCAGGCAAAGATTTTCATCAACAAGGGAGGATTTCTGCTGAATTACTACAGGCCGTCTTACCACTAGATGATTACGATTTTTACTTATGTGGACCAAGCGGATTCATGCAATCAATGTATGGCATGTTACGAAATTTGGGAGTGAGTGATGCAAGAATAGCCGCAGAAGAATTTGGCCCCGCATCGTTAACACGGGACTGCGATGAAGCGACGGTTACGTTTACTCCCCGCCCTATTGCAAAAGAAGCTATTATTGAATTCGCAAATTCAAACGTTGAGCAAGCCTGGTCAGAAGGTGATGGGACATTACTTGAATTCGCAGAATCTCACGGCTTCACTCCCGAGTTTGGATGCCGAAGTGGGCAATGCGGCGCATGTAAAACAACGTTAATTTCTGGCAAGATTTCTTATCAGTCGGAACACTCTTCTGTTGTGAATGATGATGAGATATTACTCTGCTGTGCAGCTCCTGCGGAGGTAAAAGGTGAAGATGTTGCTCGACTTGTTATCCAGCTATAACTAGTCGCACCTCTATCTAGCCAGCTGAGCTTCAAAAAAATCACACATTCGCGTTATTGCTAACCGAGCATCTTTCAACAAAGGGTACATGTAATGCCAAACATGCTGCATATCATCCCAGATTTCTAATTCAGCGACACCTCCGTTGGCTCTCATTTTTTCAGCTGCACGAATAGAATCCTGCAATAATATTTCACTAGCACCTACTTGAAACAACGTCGGGGGCAAGTCACCAAAATCACCAAATAAAGGAGATACTTTAGAATTATCTCTGGCAACGTCACCACAATAATTGTCGGCAAAAAGTTTAAGCTTTCCTTCTGAGAGAACCAATTCCTCCATTTTATTCGTTTTCATAGAGTTCCCGCTCAACGTTTTATCTACCCAAGGTGAGATACAACATGCAGCAGCTGGCTGGGGTAGCCCCAAATCCCGGTTCCTTTTAAGCAAGGACAACGTCATTCCACCACCAGCAGAATCGCCCGCAAAAACAACTTCATTTGGGTTGTAACCTTGTTGCAGAACCCATTGATATACTTCCAGAGCATCGTTTATTGCTGCAGGAAAAGGGTGTACTGGTGCCTTGCGGTAACTAAACACAATAGCTTGGCGATTTAGTTGTTTTGCCAAATATGCCACCAATGGACGATGGCTATCAACTGAACCTATGCAGTAACCTCCCCCATGAATATAAAATAAAAGCCCATCTTTTGGTTTACGGGGAGTGAGCAATTCACATTTAATGTGGTTTACCATAAAAGCCTTTTTCTTCACCCCCCTTGGTAAAGGCGTCATGCGGCCAATTTTATCCAGCTTTTCACCTTCCTCCAATAGCTGTCGTGGGGTGCTAACACGATCAAGGTCTAACAACAAAGGAAGTAGCTTATTGAGCGTTGTTTTCACTAATGGATGCGACCGGGACGGTATTCGTTGCATGATGTACTCCCTGTGTTATTTCTGTATCGCTAAAGGTGGCAAAAATGAACACAATATTGCCTGCTAAACATACTAAAATCAAGCAGGCTTCCCTTATCGCCTAACCAACTACATCCATCGTAGGGTAATCTGTATAACCTTTTTCCTCATGGGTATAAAACGTTGCGCTATCAGGCTCCGTTAACGGCTTTTTATATTGGAAACGCCCAACCAAATCAGGGTTAGAAATAAAGGGCCGTCCAAATGCAATCGCATCTGCTTCGTTATTTTTTAACGCGTCATCCCCCCCTGCTTGACTAAAACCACCATTAATCAACAAATTCCCCAGATACTTCGCTCTTAACAGTGGTGTCAAATAATTACCCGACTCTTCCAGTAATTCCAAACCAGGTTTGGTTTCCAGAATATGCACATACGCAAGGTTGAATGTATTCAGACGCTCTACAGCTCTAACAAAGGTAGCGGTAGGATCAGAATCTTTAATACCCCATACATCATTCGTTGGAGACAAGCGTATGCCCACCTTCCCCGACCCAATCGCGTTACAAACAGCCTCAACTATTTCCAACATAAATCGCAAACGGTTATCAACAGCTCCTCCGTATTTATCATCACGCTGGTTAATACTATCTCGTGTAAATTGATCGATTAAAAAACCATTAGCAGCGTGTAATTCAACACCATCAAGTCCAGCCTCTATCGCCCGCACAGAAGCAGCAACAAAATCTTGAACAATATATGCAATTTTTTCTTCAGTTAATGCTACGGGAACAACAAATTCTCGATCTCTCCCTAAGGGGGTCGTAAGGGCCCCCTGTTGCTTCACAGCAGATGACGACACGGGTAACTCGCCTTCCAAGAAATCAGGATGTACGATGCTCCCCATATGCCAAAGTTGTTGGAATATACGCCCACCCTTTTCATGTACTGCATCTGCAATCATACGCCACCCCTCTTGCTGCTCATTCGTAAAGTTACCGGGGGCATTCATCCAACCTAAACCCTGCTTAGACACGGCTGTTGCTTCTGAAATAATCAGACCTGCACTGGCTCTTTGTGCGTAATACTCTGCCATTAATGCATTGGGAACTCCATTACTTCCCGCCCGCGCTCGTGTCAACGGCGCCATGAAAATCCGATTAGGCAACTGATAGTCGCCTAGCGTTATTGGAGTGAATAATGTGCTCATAATGTATATCTCAGTTAATTAGGGGCTAGTACCAACGGCATTGGTATCTATAGAAACATCTTAACTGCAGACCTTCCGATTGAAAATTATCGACATTTGCACGCTTTCCGTGCAAAAATGCACGAATGACTGATTGGGATGATATTCGTTATTTTTTAGCAATTGCACGCAACGGTAATATCACCGCAGCGGCAAAAGCTCTTGGTGTAAACCACTCAACGGTTTCACGCCGTATCAGGACGCTAGAAGAAAAGCACGGCGTCAGACTATTTGAGCGCATCCAGAGCGGATACGAGATGACTGCAGCTGCCAGTGGCATCTATGAACTCGCATTAGAAGTTGAAACTAAACACCAACACATATCACGCCACTTGTTTGGCCAAGACAGTCGCCTACAAGGTGAAATAAACCTCACCATGCCCCATGATATTTTGGGGTACTGTTTGATTGATGACGTAGCGGCATTTAGAAAAAAACACTCTGAGATTCAGTTAAACTTATTTGTTGCCAAGGGGCTAAAAGATCTCGCAGCTCGAGAAGCCGATGTCGCAATTAGATTAACTGCTTCACCTCCTGAATATTTAATTGGCAAAAAAGCGGCCAGCCTTCAACACGGAATTTATGTCAATGAACAGGTTCAAGCGACATTAACCAAAACAAAAATGCAAGTACCATTGATTCTATGGACCAATGACAACGCTCAGCCTTTATGGGTAGAGGAACACTTTCCTTCCTCAGAAGTTGCTCTACGTGTTGATGATTTATACAGTATGTACGCAGCGGTAAAAGCAGGAATAGGTATTGCCCGCATGCCCTGTTATATGCCAGATAGCTTGTCGAGTCCCCTGAGTGGCGACACAGTGAAACGTCTACCAATTGAGTTACCGGTATCCAGCTGGGGTGTTTGGGTATTAAGCCATGCCGATTTACGTCATACCGCTAGAGTACGCCACTGTCGGGACTTTTTTTCAGACAGCCTACAACAACGCAAAGATTTATTCGAAGGTAGAAATTCTATTTACTTTAAGTAGCTAAGGTATGTCGTTAAAACATGGCTACTTATATCGTAGAGATTATCTTATCGACATACAATCGATATAAGCCATGCGCCCGAAATATTGTAGAAAAGCTCTAAAACCATTACTCCTGCCAATGCGGAATCTAAGCAAATTTCGGGACTCACATTTTGGCTTATCTAGAGCGAGACTTACAGCGTCACCCTCATATACCTGTAATTTTTACTTGTTCCACATAGAGCTCAAAATTGGGTATAGAAGAAAACAGGTAGCCCCCGCAAAAACGGTCATTATAAATTGCTCCGGTGCAGCCGTTGATTAGACTTTCATTTCGGTTTCGACCACAAGTAGGTCATGAGATGTTAGAGCCTTTTCAAAGCAAATTGCCTGCTTAACATCATCTAGAGTGACATCATACCAACTGGTTGAATTGAAATTAAATTCAATCGAAAAGTCGCTAATGCCTATAGTTATATATGTTCTAAACCCAAAACATTTCGACTGATTTTCATACTTCATCCAACAATTCTCAGTATCTACGATAAATGCTGGAGGACACCATTCAGCTGGTTCTTGGCTATATAAAAAATATGTAACTCCAATCGTATCTAATGCCTTTAACAGCTCTTTGCCATCCGATAGGGTTATCTTACCTAAAAGTTTATACCCATCATTATATTGCCCACCTCTTGGATATTTCAATCTAAATATCTGGCACTTTCGAAGCTCGCTTTTAAATTCTTCACTTTGATAAATTTCATTCGTTGAAGTCATTAAATAGAACCCTTATACATTACAATCCCCCGAAAACTTTTAGGCCTAACGCTTGCATGAGCCGCTGAAAGTCCGGTCGCGTATTTTGCGTCGTTTTCAAATATCTTAGGCCCTACTTTACTGTTAGTTGATAACTTGTAAACTTACAGCCAAATAATTCAGTTTCAAATACAGATTTTGCAATTTTCTTTAAGAATTTGTAGTCGGGACGAGTATGTAGAAAATTTATATACACGTCATCATGGTTTAGTCCTTTTGCCCAGCACATCATATCCTGAAACACCTTCTTTCCTATGCCCCAAAACTTATCATCAATGATAATTGCAATCTCATATTTCTCGTCTTCAAATTGAATGCCGCACCAACCAATCAATTCACTTTCACAAACAATCCCTCTGACCTTACAACCAGAAGTAGCATCTACTTCAATTTTTGAATTCATCCAGGCAGTTAAAGTTTCAACTGTAAACAAGTCGTGCTCTATCAAGTGCTTTCTAATCTTTCGACTATTTAGCAAAGGTAGGAATTCACTCGGATTGATATCATTAAATCTTAAATAGTCTACAGTATTATTGATATTCACGATTTATCGATTCGCCTCACAGTGTATTGATAAGATATACGTTGAGGTAACATTACTAGCAGCCCAAAGCTCATTAATCAAATGTAAACAACCCATTATATCAATTAGTTACAAAAAAAACGATGCCCTGCGCCTAATATTTTAGAGATGCCATTGTGCATACCCTGACAGCCAAGGTCAATTATACAAACAACGCATCTCTGACAAATCAAATACTTAAGAAGTAAATTTGTGTGGAATGAAGCGCGTACAGATAATTACCAGGGAATAGGAATATGGAAAATTTATCTACGATTACAACATTTTTTGGTTGGTGTACAACAATTAATATAGGGCTACTTACATACAGCTCTATAATGATAATTATATTAAATGCGCCTGTAAAAAAACTACACGCGAAGATGACCCATATTTCCCCCGAAAAGCTTAATGAAATGTATTTCAATTTCCTAGGTAATTACAAATTAGGCATATTTATTTTCAATCTAGTGCCATATTGTGCTCTAAAAATCATGGCATAACTAAAATGATAATTGCGTATAATAAGACCTATCACTGTAACACTATTGATGACTTTTTCGATAGTAGGGCTTGCTGGTACGATCACCTTTAATAAAGGGGCGGAATCCAAGAAAGAATACAGATCGTCTAAATATGTAGAAGGCACTTTGCTGTTACTTCTTTGAGGGCCAAATTAACTGTTGAAGAGGTATCCAGCTATAGTAAAAAAGGGTACCTTAGAATAAGGAGCGTCAAAAAAATTGATGCATACTGCGAGCACCAAACGTTGAGTGAGTGTATTAACCAAATCCCAAACAATGGCATGGCAGGTCAAATTGTCATGTTGAATATGACAGTGATTGGTGCCTTGGTATCGATACGTAATATCGTGAAAAAAGAAGAAACAGCCAATGAAGAGCCTATCTAGCAATCAAATAGGGCTGGGGACACTGGCGTTATTATTACCGGGTGCAGCCCATGCAAATGCTGGTGTCCCCATGTTGTTTTTAGCTATGCCAGCTTTCGCAATCGCACTACTACCAATAATCATCGTTGAAGTATTATATCTGTCTAAGACGCTCAATCTTAGCATGGGTCATTCCGCTAAAACGGTAACCATATCCAACTTTGCATCAACTATTGTGGGTGTTCCACTTACTTGGTTTCTATTAGTTTTAATACAAATGGTCACGGGGGGCGGCTCAGCTTATGGAGTAGACACCACTCTTGGGAAAATATTGGCTGTTACTTGGCAGGCTCCATGGTTAATTCCATACGAGGAAGAGCTGGCCTGGATGATACCTATAGCTGGCGTAGTGCTTCTAATACCGTTCTTTTTTGCATCTTGGTGGTCAGAGTACTTCGTGACTAAACACCTGTTGCCTGAATGCTCTCCAGAAAACATCAGAATAAAAGTGCGCAATGCTAATTTAATTACATACAGCCTGCTTACTCTATGGCCTATTGGGATGTTGGTATTTGATTATATATCAAGTAGTAACTCCATTTAACAGTCGCGGGCATGCGGCGTAAACGTGCACAGAAGTGTTAAAAATACACGGGATATCGATGGTACTTGAAGTTATTGCGGAAGTAGTATTACCGTTTATTGGTCGAGTAACAGGCTATATCCTTTTTGATATTCTTGGCCAAATTATTTTTTATTCAACTGGCTACCTAACTTTAAAAACTGTTACATTTGGAAAGTATCCAGAAAACCATTCTCCGAAAAACGGTGGCAATAAAAAGGAAAATCACGTCATAATAATAGGTGCCGTGATCTGGATGCTCGGAGCTTTAGTGGGGTATACTTATTTTGGTGGCTAGCATTGTTAAGAAATCATTTGACAGAAGATAGGCTCGACGTTACATTGCTCTTGAAACTTCCTGACAACCGGCACAGACCGGTCGCACTATGAGCAACACTGTTACTCTTTCTAGTAACCCACTTCAGCCCCATTCCGAATTATCACAAGACAAAGGCGTCATATCAATACGTCAGTATTTAATACACCACCTTGAAGATCTACAATACGTCGAAGAAACGTCGATTCATCACCCCGAAAGTGATGCGTTATTTCATTCGTTACAGGTGTATCAATTAGCGCTAGCACAATCAAACGACCCCCGCCTACACTGCGCAGCATTGCTCCACGACATTGGAAAATCAATGGATTATCCCAATCACGCAGGCGTAGGTGCCGACGCGATCGAGCATTATTTCTCACCTAAAATAGTATGGCTTGTTCGCCATCATCTTGACTTACTCTCTCGGCAAAAAAGGACCCGTAAGCAATGGAAAGGGTCGAAAAGATTAATCGACTTAGAGAAATTACGGCGCTGGGATCTGCAAGGTAGAGATGTTGACGCAGAGGTCATGTGCGTAACAGCTGCGGTTGATACGTTACTTCTTCACTATCTTATTATTTCAGACTTGTCTGATAACTACTAAACTCAATTAAGTCGGTGTTGTAACCACCGTCTTTTCTAGCATTTCTATTATCTTTCAAATATCCGACCGGTGTACCACTCGTGACTTGAAAGATAAATGGAAACGATATTTAGGCAACTATTCGACTACCGTCGACCTATTCTATGCGTAACACTCGATATGTAAAAGGCAACCCAAGAATTCGACAACTATTGGTGCGTGAGGCCGCCAGACTGATGTATGAAGAACACGTAAAACAATACCATGATGCCAAAAGAATGGCCGCCAAACGTATTTTTGGACAAGGCAACAAAGGCAATACCTATGTGCGATCTCAAGACCTACCCTCAAATGGAGAAATTAATGACGAGGTTGCGAAGCTAGCGAATTTCCATGAAGGCGACAACATATCCAAACAACTCTTTCTCATGCGCGTGACCGCGCTGGATATCATGCAAACGTTTGAAAGTTTTAACCCTAGACTGATCGGCTCTGTCAGCACAGGTAACATCAAGAAAAGCAGCGACATTGACATCCACCTCTTTCTCGATCACATTGAACATTTGGAAATGCAATTAGACGCATTGAGTTGGGACTATGAAAGAAACGACGTCACAATTAATCGCGCAGGGCGATATGTTGACTACACACATTTCTACCTCGAAAGACAGTTTCCAATAGAGCTCTCGGTCTATCAAACAAGTGACATCAAAATCCGGACTCGCAGCAGCACCGATGGCAAACCTATCAAACGCATCAGTTCTGACAAGCTATTACAAATGTTACTGGATGAGCATGGAGAAGAATGGTCCGGTTACCTTCAATCTTAGTGTCACTGCCTCATATCCAACAGCACCTAGAGCTTCTCAATCTGCTGCTGTTTTGCGAATAGATGCAAAAAAAAACCTCTACACTTGAGACTTTAACTCTACTGTATTTCCTTCTGGGTCTTTGATATATAAAGACGGCCCAAAACCTTGAGCACCATAACGTTTAGAAAAATCATCAACCGAAACACCATGGGACAACAAATACTGTTTTATCTCGACCTCAGAAATTGGTTTTAATTGCAGACAGAAATGATCAAGGTTGTTTTCCGTTAGCGTAGGTGCCCCACCACCAAGAACACCAAGCTGACTATCAACCACCACCAAATCTATCAAGGAGCTTCCTACACGAAGCTGGGTCAATCCTATGCCTTCAGCTGTTTCTCTCTCGATAGAACAACCAAGAATATCGCAATAGAAATGTGTCATCGCAGATAACTTGGTTGTTCTTAAAACAATATGATCAATTCCAGCTAATTCAAACATGCCCCTCTCCCAACCAAAGCCCTAGCGAACAGCACCTTAAACCTTCTATTCAAGATAGCATTTTAATAGTCTTATTCCCCAATTATAAAAATATCACACAGGAGCTAGTAAAGTAAAAAACTCATCTAAACTTGCAGGGTCATCAATGGTAGAAGGTACAACAAAATCCTCACCATGGGCTATTTGTCGAATAGCCTTACGTAACACTTTTCCTGATCGTGTTTTAGGTAAACGAGAAACCACGTGCATTTGATGGAAACACGCAATAGCTCCGATCTCTGCACGCACCAATGCGACAACATCTTTTCGCAATTGATCTTCCAATATATCAATACCGTCTTTTAAAATAACAAACCCAACGGGTAACTGCCCTTTTAAATCATCATTAATTCCAACCACTGCGCATTCTGCCACAGCAGAGTGCGCAGCCACTACCTCTTCCATTCGCCCCGTGGATAAACGATGTCCCGCAATATTAATGACATCATCTATTCGCCCCATAATGAACAAGTACCCTTCTTCATCAAAGTACCCACCATCACCAGAAAGGTAATAGCCGGGAATAGGGTCTAAGTAAACTTTCTTGAAACGAGAAAAATCTTGCCAAATACCCGGCAAACAAGAAGGAGGAAGGGGCAACTTCACAGCAATATTACCCTGCTCTCCCGTCGGTAACACACACCCTTCATCATCAATAATTTCAATATTAAAACCCGGTGTAGGTACACAAGATGAGCCAGGCTTAGTAGGCAAACGTTCTACCCCTACCATATTTGCAGCTATTGCCCAGCCTGTTTCTGTTTGCCACCAATGGTCTATTATAGGGCGCTGAAACCTTTCGTTTAACCAGTGGTAAGTTGGTGGATCTAGGCGTTCACCTGCGACAAAAATTGTTTGCAAGGAATCCAGATTATATTTTTTCGCCAACGCTGCTTCTGAATCTTGCTTTTTGATTGCACGAAATGCTGTTGGGGCAGCAAACAGTGCTTTAACGTTATACTCCGAAACTACTCGCCAAAATGCTCCCGCATCAGGTGTCCCAATAGGTTTGCCTTCATACAAAACAGTGGTACATCCATGAATAAGCGGAGCATAAACAATGTAAGAATGGCCAACGACCCACCCTACATCGGAAGCTGCCCAAAAGACATCACCTTGTTTCATACCATAAATAGCTTCCATGCTATATTTCATCGCTACCGCATGGCCTCCGTTATCACGAAGGATTCCCTTGGGTGTTCCAGTTGTACCAGAGGTATAAAGTATATACAGAGGATCTGTTGCTTTCACTGACACACAATCAGCACTGACGGCTTTGGATACCTGCACAGCCCAATCCAAATCATAAGGTTGATCAAGTTTTGCTGTAGATTCTGGCCGTTGAAATATCATGCAGTGCTGAGGTTTATGTTTTGCCGTATCTATAGCATTATCCAGTAAAGACTTATATTGAATAACCCTATTAGGCTCTACTCCGCAAGATGCCGCCAACACCACTTTTGGTTTTGCATCATCAATTCGTACCGCCAATTCATTCGCGGCAAATCCACCAAATACAACAGAATGAATGGCTCCTAACCGTGCACAAGCCAGCATTGCAAATACCGCTTCCGGAATCATTGGCATATATATTATGACGGTATCACCCTTATCGACGCCAAGGTCTTTCAGCGCACCAGCGACTAACGAAACTTCATTCAACAGTGATTTATAGGTAAATTGCTTCTTGCTTTCCGTTACAGGTGAATCATAAATTAACGCACACTGATCTGCCCGACCATTTTGTACGTGGTAATCTAACGCCAAATAACAGGTATTTAGTTCGCCATCAACAAACCAGCGCTGCACTCCATTCTCATCACTACCTAAAATTTCAGAAGGGCGTGTAAACCAATCCAAAAATCCAGCTTTTTCTTTCCAGAAACCTTCTGCATCAGAGACGGAACGTTGGTATTCAGATTGATATGTTGCCATGGGTTTCCCTTATTGTTAGTGGCTTAGATTGCCTTATCTGTAAAGATGAAATACAGCGTATACTTTTATAGGTTACAAAAACATTCATTTTTCATCAACAAACTCTGCCAATAGAAAGGGTGGAAATGTATCAAGCTATTTCGATAGTTGATCGGCGTTTAAAATTAGTACAATTTATCGACCACTCGTCTTATTTTCTCAACAGCTTCATCCATTTTTGACACGTCGGTATTTGCAAACCCCAACACTAAACCTTGGTATTCAGGTTTATCGACATAATACGTTGATAACGCACTCCCATAAATATGCATTTCATTCATGGCATTAACAACATCTTTATCGTTAACGCCTTTCAATATAGCTGAGTTAAACGTTAAAACGATATGCATGCCTGCGCCAGAATAAATAGGCGTTGCAATTGTAGCCAAATGAATATTACAAGCTGCCAAAATCGCCTGTAGCTTTTTTTCATACAACAAGCGCATGCGATGCAGATGGCGAAGAAATAAGCCGGACTGTATAAACTCAGCCGTAGTTGCTTGATCAATAATAGGAGACTGGCCTGACATATAGGTTTTTGCCGTTACACATGCCTTCACTAATCGTTTTGGCACCACCATATAACCCAACCTTAACGCTGGAAACAACACCTTACTAAAGGAACCTATGTAAATAACTTGCTCGCTTAACCCCAACCCCTGCATTGCTGCTATTGGCTTATGGTCGTAATGATATTCACTGTCATAATCATCTTCTATAACCCATATGCCATTAGTTTCTGCCCACTGTAAAATGCGCAAACGATTCCCCAAAGGCATGATGCCACCCATAGGGTATTGATGAGTAGGTGTAAGACAAATGAGTTTACCCGTAGGGTTTTCAGGTAACTGAGTTATATCTAACCCTTCATCGCCAACGCCCACCCCCTGAATATTCACCCCACGAGCAGCAATCGCTTTTCGCATCCCAATATAACCAGGATTTTCCACGTAGGCAGTATCACCTTCATTAAGCAATACATGCAGTGCAATGCTATTTGCCTGCTGTGCCCCGACGGTAATAATGATCTGATCCAATGAACATTCCAAACCTCGTGATGAACGCAAATAGTCAGCAAGCACTCGACGCAAGGGCTCATAACCTTGAGGAGCATCGTACCCCATTAACGCTATTCGCAAATTGTCACTAACTATTTGACCCCATTTTTTAATGGGAAAAGCCTTTAAATCCGGTACACCAGCTGTAAAACTTGTGTTCTTTACCTCTACACTCATCGCAATAACACTGCTTGCGTCATCGCTCTCCTGCTCCCCAAGGGCGCGACATCCAAAATCCGAAATACCTAGCCCTACCGTATTAACGGTCTTTGAAGGTAAGTTATTATCTGGCTGTTTATGCACCAACAAAAAACTCTCCGGCAACTCATCGGAAACATAATGCCCTGCTCCTTGCTTAGTTTTGATATACCCTTCAGCTTTTAGCTGTTCTAACGCTCCGTTTATCGTATTTCGACTAACCGATAGCGACGATGCTAACTGTCGGCTCGAGGGTATACGTGTCGAAGCAGTCAATCGACCCGTTAATATCCGCGACTTCAATGCTAGATATAGCTGCACCTGCAACGTAACACTTGAATCAACCTCGAACTCAAAATCCCTTAAAATGTCCACAATCATAAAATTGGCCCCATCAAAACTCGAAAACTGGAACTTACCTAGGAACCAATAATAACCAATACTTGCTTCATATCCAAACATTGAAACATCAAAAAATAAGGAGCAGTACGGTGTTAGCCAAAACAAAGCAATCTGAAATAAAAAGAGCATCATCAAGAGCTAGTTATAAAAAAGAAGAGTTATTCCCTATTATTGATGACCTGATGATGGCCCATATCTGTTTTATTCAGGATGGATCTCCCATATCAATCCCGATGCTTTGCTGGCGTGTAGACAATCTCGTTTTTATTCACGGTAGCCGAGGTAGCCGTCTGATAAAACAGCTCAGTAACGGAAATAAAATATGCCTTTCCTTTGCCGAGCTAAACGGCTGGGTCATGGCAAAATCAGCTTTTCATCACAGTGCTAATTATCGTTCGGCCGTATTGTTTGGGGAGTTTTCAGTAGTGAGCGACGACGCTACACAGCTACGCTATTATCAATCCTTTGTTGAGCAGCTAGAAAAAGGGCGCTGGCAGCATATTCGATCACCTAATGCTAAAGAACTAGCCGCCACAACATTGCTTAGCATGGAGATTGACGAGGGGGCAGTAAAAGTCAGAACCGGAGGGCCTATTGATGACCCAGAAGATATGGCATTATCGGTTTGGACGGGAGAAATCCCACTTTTAAGACAATGGGGCGAGCCCAAAATCAGTGATTAACACACATGGAGCTTTACCTTCTGACGATTCCTCTGGGAAATCATTCAGAAGGTAAGTCTTCCTCTCCAACCACTCGGTTTCTGCCTTGCTCTTTTGCTGCATACAATCCTCGATCAGCGCGCTCAACAATACTAGCCAAATCATCTTTTGATGACATTAATGCAACACCTACAGATATTGTAACGTTACCCAAGGATTTTTTCTCTTTCTCATTCATCGTTAACTTTGTTTGTGACACTTTGTCACATAGAAGCTGGGCAACCACCTTGGCTCCTTCATAGTCTGTCATCGGTAACAAAACAACAAACTCCTCTCCCCCATAACGAGCGACAAAGTCTGTACCTTTAACCCCCTTTTTTAGCATCTTAGCAACAAACGTAAGTACCATGTCTCCAACGCTGTGCCCGTGTGTATCATTAAACTGTTTAAAATGATCTATATCTATAATGAGCATTGAGAACAACTGACCGCTATTTTTATAGCTTTCCAGCAATCGTTCAATTGCTTCATTAAACGCTCGGCGGTTAGATATACCCGTCAACTGATCCGTAAGCGCAGCAACATTTAACGCCTCCATATCACCTTTTAGAACATCCACCTCGCCCTTCATGGTAATAAGTTTTTGTTCCATTGCTGCATTGGCTTTTTTTACTTTGTCGGTTTCTTCAATAAGATCTCCTACCAGCCGACTAACCGATGATATATCAGGGTTTTTCATTAATTCTTCTTGGCTACTTTTTAAGGTGCTCGAAAAGCTTTGTGTACCGTCATACATTCCTTTTATTTCAGTCAGCAAATTACGAACTATTTGCTCGGTTTCGCCTTGTGCGCCAACTAACTTTCCACTCGGCAAGCTAGTGATATGCGTATCATACAGTTCTCGATTAACCTCCGAAGTGAATTCCATTCCAGAGTTTAATAAATCATCAATTGCTTTATTTAACGCTAGATTGGCACCGCTGGTGTACTCATACCACACCGTATAATTCTCTGGTGTAATAGGAATTTCAAGATTACTCATGCGGGGTATGGTTAATCGAAGGTACTTTACTGCTTGGACTAATTCTCTTTGTTTTTTTTCATCCGACATAGGTATGAATTACTCATTGACGCTAGGCTTACTAACAAGGTGGATTACCCAAAAAATGAGTAACATACTTATAAGAATAAACCATTCACCCCAATGAGCAAACAAACAGAGTTAGGCTGCTTTTTTCACTAACCCGACTTAACCAATTCGCTGTAATAATTCTATCGAAGCATCAACTTCAACTTTTCGAATAGCGACACTTTCAATATTACAACCGACAGGAATACCCTTTTCGTCGGCAAACGCTTTTAATTCGCGCCAACTTTGTTCACAAAAATCCACTGACTTTTGAAGGATATCTTTGGAGTGAACAAGGTCATTTTCTAACCACCGAGGAACACTGATACCTAACCACTTCATAAATTGTAGGGTTTTTAGTGAGCCACAGGGTGTTAGCGTAAATAAGATTGGTACCAACGGAATATCATGCTCTAAACCATAGTAATAATATTCCGATAAGAAATCTTTGGAGGCATTCACATCATAAACACCCTGAGATACAAAAAAGCTACAACCCTGAGCTATTTTGTTAAACACGCGGATATGTTCATCCCCCTTGCTTTGATGACGCTCTGAAATCGTAACACCACCTAACAACAGCTCACTATTTGCAGCTTTCCTGAGTTGATAAGCGTCATTCATCGTCAAGGTAACACCCTGATTTTTAGAAGGTGACCCCACAAATACCGTTAGCACCTCTTCAGGGGATGCGCTTTTCATAAAGTCACGAATCTCGAATTCGCTGTACTTGCCAACAGAACGGTAAATTATTTTTGGAATAGATAGTGAATTCAAATGATTTTCACTATAAGCGTAGGCATCCAGCGTTTCCATATATGGGAATGGTCGCTCTACTGAGGTTCGAGACTTTTCATCTTGAATATCATAAAGAATCAAGCCATCGACATTAAGGCCCTGTAAACGCTGAATCTGTTTTGCTGAGATGTCTTCAATCTTCTCAAGGCTTGTACCCTTTTTAGGAGGTGTTATCCCATAAAGCACAATACCACTTTCTCTATTTTTGATTTTCTCAATCAGCATTACATGCCTCAACTATTTGAAGTTCATACGTTTTAGCGCTCATACGTTAAAATTCGTATCGCCCACCCAACGTATAACTTTCACTCGTTCGGTCATCTTCTCCCAGTAATGTATCATATCGGAAGAAGCCCGATTTGCCCCCTGAAAACATCGCAGACACAGAAAATGCAGCATTCATGTGATCCCGATCGGACTGTTGAGTTTCAATTGAAAACGACCCCGATGAAGGTGATTGAGCAAAAGCTGCTTCAATCTTTCGAGCGTCTTGATTGTATTCATGCACCCACTCTATCTCCAACGACGGAATGAAAACGGCCTTCTTCGTATTGAAAACATAAGCTGACTTAACACCAATAGCCGTTGCCAACGACTCATCCCTTTGTTCTGACAATGCTAATGCGTAAAAACTTCCTGTCTCTTCATAACTATCAATAATGGTATTGATATAGTCTATTCGACCAAACCCTGTTACTTGTAGTGGGCCCCTTACATAATCGTACCCGCCACCGACAGCAACACTATATTGGTGGCCATCAGGGCTAGCTGATATATTATGGGTGGACCCTAATACATCCATTTTACGCTTTATATCAAAATCATTTTCGGTATAACTGACAATCCAATCTGCATAGATTTTGTTATTAATAAAGTGGTTACCAAAAACCGTCAACGTGAGACTTGAGCTATCTTGAGACCCTGAATTTTGGTTAAAATCACTGTCTGAACCACCAAAACCAACGGCAACACCAACAATCATTTTTCGATTAATTCGATAATCAACGCCTGCGGTGATACCTTTACTACGTATGTCATAACCAAGGGAATCATCAACATCATCCTGCTCTCCTACTGAAAGGGTTCCGTTCACAAACGCCCCCCAAGGTGAATCCAACAACCCTCCTTCACCAGCTGCACCACCAACAGAAGCATCCAACATCGACTGCATCGCAGCAGGTAATGGTACATTCTCATCAAACAGCGACATATTTAATCCAGCAAGACTAACTTGATTGCGACCACCTCGTAGTTCCGACAAACGCTTTCGTAAATTCTGTAGCTGGTTACCCGCCAACGCTACAGCACTTTCAATTTGTGCTTCAACCGTTCTTGGTTGAATAATTGCTAATACTTGTTCAATTTCGGCCTCATCCAACTCACTGAGCTTGTTACACTCTGCTAGCGCACTTGCATCACTAGAACTCACGTTCGAACAGACGGAATCAATAGCATCAGCAACTTCTTTAACAGGGCTGTCGTCGGCAACAATATTTCCTAGCAGCTCTTTCGCAAAAATAACTACACCAGCTGAATCGGCAGCTTCTTTAATTTGCACACCTCCAACTAGCGAGTCCGGATCTAACACCAAAGAGAAAAATTCGCCATCAAGGTCACCATCAGCATCACCAGATGAATCTGGGCTAATGCTGACCGTCAATGTTTTGATGCCAACTTCACCATCGAGCCACGTCACAACGTTATCGCCAGGTAGGGAAAAATCGTTACTATCCGCTGGCGATATTCCAACGCCCGGCTCATCAGCAACTAATACAAATGATACGTTCACTTCTACCAGCCCTACACCGGTTCCTGTTCTTAAAAAACCTACATCAATAAAGCCAGTCTCTTCCGCTGCCCTGTACGTTGTACTGGTGAATCCTATTGAATCCAATTCAGTAATACCGCCATCGACAATAGTCACTTGTGTCGAAGTATTTGTACCCAAATTGCTCCCTATCGACGTCGCGTTAATAGATAACGTAAACGTTTCAGCCTCTTCAACGGTAATATCCGCAATAATCGGAATATTTATCTCTTTTAACCCAATTTCACCATCAATCCAATTAACCGTAACTGAAGCTCCAAATATAAAATCCATACCTTCCGATGCTGTTTCTTCGGCAGCAAGTTCTACAATGGCTGACGCGGCGCCAATACCATTACCCACTCGTTGTACTTGCACAACGACTGAACCACCACCTTCTGTCATTGAATACGTTGTCGCTACAAAGCTAACATCATCAACAGGCACAACATCGGTAATCGTTACCTGTGTTGATACAGGAGATACTTGATTTAGATTTGTCGACGACGCACCTAGTAACAGAGAAAATGTCTCATCACCTTCAACTAGCAAGTCCGACAAAATAGGTATGCTAATATCTTTTGTACCTGTTTCACCCGCCCCCCAATTCACCGTCACCGCCGAAGCAAAGGTGAAATCTACACCTTCTGACGCAGTCTCTACAGCTCCAAGCTCAACAATCACAGATGCTGCTCCAACACCACTCCCCACTCGTTGCACCTGTACAACTACTGAACCATTTCCTTCTGTCGTTGAATACGCTGTCGTCGCAAAGCTAACATCATCAACAGGCTCAACGTCGGTAATCGTTACCTGTGTCGACACTGGGGATGCTTGGTTTAGATTCGTCGGCGACGTACCTAGTAACAATGAAAATGTCTCATCACCTTCAATCAGCAAGTCCGGCGAAACGGGAATACTAATATCTTTTGTACCTGTTTCACCGTCGCTCCAATTCACCGTTACAACCGAAGTAAACGTAAAATCTACACCTTCTGATGCAGTCTCTACAGCCCCCAGCTCAACAATCACAGATGCTGCCCCAACACCATTACCAACACGTTGCACTTGCACTACAACTTCACCAGCCTCCTCTGCAACTGAATACGTTGAAGCCACAAAGCTCACCTCATCTATAAACACCACATTGGTGATAGAGACTTCAGTTGAAGTTATGTTTCCTAGCACCAAGTTGTTTTCAGAGGTTAATCCTAAGGCAATACTTTCAGTGCTTTCTAACGCATCAGTATCATGGGTAATCGGAATCGTAACCGTTTTATTTCCGACCTCACCAGAGGCCCAGTTTACCGTAGTTAGATTAGTAAAGGTAAAATCAGAACCTTCCGTCGCCGTTGAAGATCCCGTATTAAGGAGTAAAGCAACAGACGCTGCTCCTGACCCTGTTCCAAAACGAGCCACCTCTACAACAACACTTCCCCCATCCTCTGATACCGTATATGTCGATTGTACAAAACTCACAGCGTCTGTTGCTGCTATGCTGAAAGCTATATCCGAACCTTCATATACAGCACCACCCGTTGTATTGGTGAACGTTACAAAAAGAGATTCTAGAGGTTCAACCGACGTATCTTCATTAATAGAAACGCTAACTGTTTTATTAGCAGTATCCCCTGCTGCCCAGGAAATGGTGGTTTGGGATAAACTAAAATCAGATGCATCCGCTGTTGAAGCTACAGACCTTGATACTTGAATGCTAATAGCCTCCTGACTACTGCCGGTTCGTGTTAACGTAATAGTAGCCGAACCGCCTTCAGCTATAGTCGAACTGGACGATGACGCATTAATAACAGATTTAGGAGAAGTCCCCGAATCAACTAACACCATCACTCTTGCTGTTTGCCCATTGACCGCATCAACGGTATAAGTAAAAACATACGTACCGGCAGACAGCCCCGTTGCATCAAATGTAAAAACACCGGAGCCACTACCAGCAGTTAAGACACCTGCAGGCAAAGTAGAATCATCTATATTCACAGAAAATTCACTCGCTGAAATAGTATCGTTACTTAATACATTAAACGTAACGGTATTACCTCCCGTCACAAAATAGGTATCATCTAGCAATTTGTCCGAGCTACCTGCTGTCACCTCAATCGAAACAAACGCTTCCGACGAACCGTTCGTATCCGCCACCGTATAGTTGAATTCAATCGTGCCTGTCGTAAATCCTGCATCAGGGGTAACTTCTAAGTACGGGATTCCTTCTGATGGATGAAACACATTCACAGCGGCGTTGCCCGAGAATATCTGACCGACAAAAAGATTGACGTTCCTAAAATCACTCTCAACGTCGTCATTATCAGTAACATGAACATTTAACGGAGACTCATCCGCAGTACTAAATGAATAAGTGTCATTAATAGCAACTGCAGCATTTGCTGAGCCACTAATCAATGCGCCTAAAGCTGCAACTAAAAGAAATACCCAACGATTAATACTCATCCGTTCCATTATCTTCCACCTAACTGTTTTCTAGATAAACCAAGCCTTAAAAATTATTGTTGGAGCGTACAGCACTCTGGCGATAGGTTAAAGATCATATTGAAGATAAAAAATGGTAATAATTACAAACCAATACGCCTTAGGTAAAATTCACATAAAGCGTATTGGTTTCCTGACTAATACAATAAATCATTGTAAGGCATAAACATGACAGCCTGGCCCTGCTGTATGGTTTGACCAATCGGCGCTAACACCAACCCATTCCCCCAACATGTTGACGAAAGCACGCCAGAGCTTTGGTTTGGGTATGTATTCACCATCATCGTGCCATCAACAACCTCTGCATTAGCCCGCAAATACTCTTGACGCATACCCGCTTTTTTATGAGAAAAATTTGCCGGTAATGTGAACGTAGGTGTTGATATATTGCCAACCCCCTGCTTTGTTAACAGATAAGGACGACACAGCAGTAAAAAGGTAGCAAATGCTGCAACGGGGTTTCCTGGTAATGCTAAAAGCGGCGTCCCCTTAACATCACCAAACGCAAAGGGTTTGCCCGGTTTAATGGCAAGTTTCCATAAGTTCAAACGGCCCAGTTTTTCAATAGCAAGTTTAACATGGTCCTCTTCTCCAACAGACACCCCTCCACTGCTAATAATGCAGTCAGCACTCGATGCTTCTATTAGCGCTTCTTCTGTTGCGTCAAACGTATCAGCAACCACACCTAAATCAACAACCTCAAAGTGTAACGCTTGCAATAAACCCCGTAAGGTATATCGATTGGAATTAAAGATGGTCCCTGGGCGAGCAGGCTCACCGGGTTCGATTAGCTCATCCCCCGTTGACAACAACGCCACTTTTAATGGCTTATAAACAGGAACCGAACCAACTCCAACAGAAGCAAGCAAACCCAATTCTTGCGGACGTAACCGCTGACCTTTAGAGACAACAACACTGCCTTTAAGTATATCCTGCCCCTGATCCCGAATATTATCCCTAAGCGCTAACATCGGTGGCAATAGCACGCATCCATCTTGTTCACTGCAGCTTTCTTGCATTACAACGACATCAGCCCCCTCTGGCACCTCTGCACCGGTAAAAATTCGTGCCGCCGTTCCAGGTTCTAAAGCCTCAGGCACGACACCTGCCGGCACTCTTTGGCTGACAGGAAGCATTCCATCAACAGCCTTTTCTAAATCAGCAAGTGCCAAACAATAGCCGTCCATCGCACTATTATCTGTTGGAGGTACATCAACAAACGAAACAATATCTTGAGCAACCACCTTACCCAAGCAACCAACAAGTGGAACCTCGATAACACTTGTTACCGATTTCACATCCGCCAATATAGTTTTTAATGCCTGTTCGATAGGCATTAAACCTGGGCGATCACAGTAACTCATGATCGACTCTCACACTCAGCAGTCGCCTGCCGATGCTTGGTAATTAGTGCTACAAAGTTACATGGTCGATTAGTGGCATCCAATTGATCTTTGATCACGCCATTCCATGCGGTTTTACAAGCGCCTGTAGAGCCCGGCATAACAAAAATAACCGTCGCATTCGCCAATCCAGCAAGGGCTCTAGATTGTATTGTCGAAGTGCCAATTTCATCATAAGAAACCTGGCGAAACAGCTCGCCGTAACCTTTGACCTCTTTATCGAACAAAGGTAATACCGCTTCAGGTGTACTATCTCGCTCAGAAAAACCTGTCCCCCCGGTGATCAAAATTGATTCAACGGCCTTATCTGCGACCCACTGCGATACAACAGATCTGATCTGATAAATATCATCAGTCACTATCTTTTTATCGGCCAACACATGCCCCGATACCGTTAAGCTTTCAACTAAGCTACTACCAGAAGTGTCATTGTCTTCCGTACGAGTATCAGAGACGGTTAAAACAGCAATATTAACGGGTACAAATTCTTTACTAGCGGACATAAGTTTCTCTATTTTCCGTTCACGGGATCTATTGACTATCGGGCTCCACAGGCGTCGAGCTTTACCGCTTTATTACCAAGGTTAGCCACCGGTCATATTCATAAAACGTACAAGCTGTGGCTCTTCATTCAAATCAAAATGATGACGTTCTGGTTTGATGTTCATGGCATCCATCAGCACCTGCTTAATCTCATCATCGCTGCGTTGCTGACGTAATAATGGCCGTAAATCAACGGAATGTTCATTGCCTAAACACAATAGCAACCGACCATCAGAAGTAAGCCTCACTCGATTACAAGTACTGCAGAAATTATTGGAATGCGGAGAAATAAACCCAATGCGCGTATTACTGCCTTCTAAATCAAAATATTTGGCGGGCCCACCGCTGTCTTTGGTGCTCGCAATGAGAGAGTATTCTTGTTCAATAACATGTCGCAGTTCAACCGATGACATAAAACTCTCAGCGCGATCATAGGCCAACGTAGTTCCAAGCGGCATCTCTTCGATAAATGAAATATCAATACCACGTTCTTTTACATATCGAATGAGCGGGATAATTTCATCTTCATTTCGCCCCTTAATAATGATGGAATTGATTTTAATACGATCAAAATCTGCTTCAATAGACGCTTCAATACCTTGAAGTACGGGTTCTAACTTTCCGGTTCGAGTAATTTGCTTGAATCGATCGGCTTTCAAGCTATCCAAACTTATGTTAATTCTACGTACACCGGCATTTTTTAAAGGTTTGGCTAACGATTTTAACATTGATCCGTTGGTGGTAAGCACCAGTTCACGCAACCCTTCTAGTGCACCAAGAGGTTCAATTAACGCCATTATATTACGACGAATAAGTGGCTCACCCCCGGTTAAACGAATCTTTTCCACACCAAGGTCAACAAAATTGGAACAAATCCGTAGCTGCTCCTCTAGAGTAAGTATTTGGTCCCGGGGCAGAAAGGTCATATCTTCCGCCATGCAGTACACACACCGGTAATCACAACGATCTGTCACCGACAGCCGCAAATAATTAACTCGACGCCCAAACTGATCAACTAACTGTTTGTTTACCATAGGTTTTTTACTCAAAGCGCGACAATAACCGGTCAACTGCTTACTACGAACATTGGCATATAGAATACCAATAGATAAGCAAACAGATCCCGACATAGATCAACTAGAACCTCTATTTTATAAGAGAAATGGGGGTAATATCTTCCTTAAATTTTCTGGGGGAATTGCAGTTCGTAACCGGTAAAGATAAATCTTAAGCGTCCAAAAAAAGCAAGTTACTTTTCTAACTCCCTGGCTTTCACATATTGCCAACCTTCTTCCATTCTTTTCAAATCAGCACCCTCTAACGTTTCCCCGTGATCAGCCAAGAAACGCTCAACCCCTTGAAAACGACGTTGAAATTTATCATTTGCTTTTTTCATCAGTATTTCAGCATCTAATTTGGCAAAACGCGCAACATTCACCGTGCTAAATAATACATCACCAATTTCATCTGCTACCGCATCAATGTCCCAACCATCCCTAGGGCCAAGCAACTCATGTTTTAGCTCGTCGACCTCTTCTTGCAGCTTATCTACCACCAACTCCATAGATGGCCAATCAAACCCTTTTTTAGCGACTTTCTTTTGGATTTTCTGTGATCTTAGCAAAGGCGCCATGCCCTCAGGAATATCGGCCAAAATAGACTTATCAGCCATACTCTCATCACCTTGGTTTTGAGACTGTGCTTTCTCTAATTTTTCTGCTGCTTTAATAAGGTCCCATTGTGATGAAACATCCCCACCTTGTGGAACCACCTCCGATCTAACACCTATACAGCTATGCAAAGTTCCTTCTGGGAACACATGAGGATGCCTGCGCACAAGCTTTGCCACTAATCCATCAGCAACATCGTGTAAATCAAACCTGCCTTCTTCTGTGGCTATTTGGGCATAAAAAAATACTTGGAAGAGCAAATCACCTAATTCTTCTTTTAGATGATTGAAGTCGCCCTTTTCAATTGCATCAACTACTTCATAGGTTTCTTCAATAGTAAACGGCACAACAGATTTGTACGTTTGCTTAATATCCCACGAGCACCCAGTATCTTTATCCCGTAAACGGGCCATTAAATATTCGACCCTCTGCATGGGGGTCATTTCTTCCAAACCCATTGCACTTATAGCTTTAATATCAAGCATCACTCAACCTCCCGATGCATGGTAACGTTTTACGTCAACAACATTCGGTAGCTGATTGATTTTTCCTAGCAACCCCCCCAAACATTCCAAACTAGGAACCTCAACAGTCAGCAACATTGTCGCTGTGCCGGTCCCATGATCTGAGGAGGTATTCACTGCTGTTACATTCACTTTTTCATGAGTTACGGCACTCGTAACATCCATCAGCAAGCCCTGGCGATCGTATGCTTTAATAAAAATTTCTACCGAATAAACGCTATCATTACGTTTACTCCAGTTCACTTCAACAACACGCTCGCGGTTAGTTTCCATTAACCTTTTTAATTCAACACAATCATCTCGATGCACGGTAACACCTCGACCATAGGACACATAACCAATCACATCGTCCCCTGGTACTGGCTTACAACACCCAGCTATATTGGTCAGAATATTTGATACGCCATCCACTGTAAAATCGGCATCACTTTTATTAATCTGAGGCTTGCGTAAATCAAAAGGTAACACCCCTTGCTCAGGTTCGGATTCAATAGCAGATTGAATTGCATTTAGCACCTGCCCAACTCTTAGATCTCCAGCACCTACCGCAGCATAAACATCTTCTACCGACTTAACACTAAACACCTGAGTAAAATCAGTTAAATCAATTTTCCCAACATCTAGCCGATGAAATTCTTTTTCCAGTATGGCTTTTCCATCGACAATATTTTGTGTTCGGTCTTGGCGCTTAAACCAATGAATCGCTTTTGCTCGAGCTCGAGCAGTACCTAAATAACCTAAGGACGGGTTAAGCCAGTCGCGACTGGGTTTTGCTTCATTACTTTTAATGACAGTAACTTGCTCACCAGTTTTTAACGTATAGGTTAACGGTACTATCCGGCCATTAACTTTTGCGCCCCGACAACTATGTCCTACCTCTGTATGCACATGATAAGCAAAATCCAACGGGGTAGCACCCTGAGCTAAGTCAACAACATGACCATCAGGTGTAAAAACATAAACCCGCTCGTCAACAATGTCTTCACTAAACTGTGAAATAACACTGCTTACATCAGTATCACCTAACTCCTCCTGCCACTCCAACACTTGGCGCAACCAGGTAATTTTATCTTCGTAGCTTTCACGACTTTTAGTGGAACCTTCCTTATATCGCCAATGAGCGCAAACACCTAATTCCGCTTCATCATGCATATTTTGTGTGCGAATCTGTACTTCAAGCACTTTTCCATCAGGACCCAGCACAGCAGTATGCAGAGAGCGATAACCATTTTCTTTTGGCGCAGCAATATAATCATCAAATTCTTTCGGAATATGCTGCCAGAGATTATGTACTATGCCTAACACGGCATAACAGTCCCGCACCTCTGGTACTAAAACCCGCACAGCTCGCACATCATATATTTGGTAAAAATCAATACGCTTGCGCTTCATTTTCCGCCAAATACTATAAATATGCTTAGCTCGACCACTGATACCGCCATCTATACCTACGGAAATAAGTGACGACTGTAAGTTATCGATCACAGTCGTAATATAATCTTCGCGAACTAAGCGTTTTTCATCCAATAATCGGGCGATTTTCTTATAAGCGTGTGGTTGCAAATAACGGAATGACAGGTCTTCAAGCTCCCACTTAATATGGCCAATACCAAGTCGGTGAGCCAATGGGGCATATACATCGAAGACTTCTTTTGCAACTTTCTGCTTTTTCTCCTCCGGCGCATCTTTAACAGCTCTTATCGCGCACGTCCTTTCTGCTAGTTTGATCAACGCAACACGAACATCATCAACCATTGCCACTAACATGCGTCGCAGGTTTTCCAACTGATTACTACTCTGACCCAGCACCATGCGTTTATCCGCATTCATTATCGCGCTGATCGCAGCCATCTGCAGCACACCGTCAATCAGGTTCGCAATATGTTCTCCGGCAACTTTTTTCACTTCTACAAGTGTTGTTTGACCTTCCCTTACCGCACGATAAATAACCGCTGCCTTTAAGCAATCGGTATCCATATGAAGGCCTGCAAGAATCTCCGCCATTTCCAAGCCAGTATTGAAACTACTAGCACCTTCAACCCACAAGTTATCGCCCGCCGACATATCCTGTTCTAACGAATAACTTAATTCGGCAAGTTCCATCAACCCCTCTGGGTCAGAGATCTCTACCTTCGTTTGTAGGCGTGCCAACCAATCTTGTAAGTTAATATCACCTTCTTCAATTAACTTATGTACGTCTCGTACTTTAACCATAGGTAGATATCAATTCCTGTTTAGCCACACTGACTGTGTCAAAAACTTAATACTTAGACTCAAATCATTTACTCTTTATACGTTCAAATAGCGCAATGGATTCCACATGCGTTGTATGAGGGAACATATCAACAACACCAACTCTCACCATCTTATACCCCTTTTGAATCAATTCGCCTGCATCCCTAGCTAATGTGGCAGGGTTACAAGAAACGTAAACGATTTTCTCGGGTGAAAAATGAGCTATATTCTTGATAATATCTAGCGCCCCTGATCGTGGTGGATCGATAAGGACTTTAGTAAACCCGTCATAGGACCATGGTTGATTATCCAAGGTCTGAGTCAGGTCGGCACTATGAAAGTCAACATTTGACAACCCATTACGGCTTGCGTTTTGCTTTGCCCTAACAACCATGTGGTCACTACCTTCAACCCCAACAACTTTTGAAACTAATGTTGCAATGGGCAGTGTAAAATTACCGATACCACAAAACAGATCGAGAACTCTGTCGTTTTTATCAAGGTCTAGAAAATCAATAGCTTGAGCTACCAACTTACGGTTATTTTCTCCATTCACTTGAATAAAATCATTTGGACTAAATTGGATATCTACAGGCTTTTGAAGTTCCGGATATTTAAAGGTATACGATAATGGCTCTTTATCATTATCCGGCCAAACGCGGTGAATCGACGCGGCACTATCAGGCTGCAAATACAAATGAAACAAATGTTGCTGACAAAATGTTAGTAACGACTGGAAATCGTTATCTGTTAAGGGTTTGATGTGGCGAAATGTTAGTACTGTTACGCTATCGCCTTGCGTTAAATCGACATGTGATATAGCTGCACTTTTTTGCAATCCAGAAACGAGTACCTGGAGCTCCGGAATAAGGTTACTCAAATTACTGGATAACACTGAGCAGTGGGTAATTGGTACAACACGAGCGCTATTTTTTGCCCTAAAACCTATAATGCAAGATCCTTCTGACTCATGTTTAATTGCAAACCGTGCTTTGCGACGATACCCCTCGCTAGGTCCCCAAATTGGCTCTACAACATGCTCTGGTTTAATCTCACCGAAATGTGTTAATTGCTCAACCAATACGGACTGCTTTAAAGATATCTGCGCATCAGTCGATAAATGCTGCAAACTACACCCTCCACACACATCCGCATGTTGACACGGGGGGGTAACTCTCTCGGAAGATGACTCTAAGACACGAACAATAATCGCCTCATCGTAACGGCCATGACACTTAACATAACGGAACTCTACTGACTCTCCTGCCAAGGCCCCATCAACAAATGTCGTTTTCCCATCAATGCGGGCAACACCTCGGCCATCGTGGCTAAGCTTCTCAATCGTCGCGACAACCAACTCCTTAGGAACTGGCTTACTGTTACGTTGAGAATTTCTAGCACCGGACTTTTGAGCATTAGTCTGTTTATGCCTAGAACGGTGATTATTCCTATTTTTAGCTTGGCTTTTCTGATTCTTTTTTGTCATTAGTTTACAACCAACTCTTCGTTGGCTTCCCATTGCTTTACGAACTGCTCAAAAAGAGAATGCCCTCCAGCAACGTCCGGTACAGTTTCAATATCGAGTACAAGTACATTCATTTACTACTGATTCTCCCAATCCACCTTCGCATTATTAATGTCTATTCGACGCCTTAGCTAGGAAAGACACCTGTAGATAAATATCGATCACCACGGTCACAGATAATTGCGACAATAACGGCATTTTCTACTTGCTGAGATAACTGTAACGCTCCTGCAACCGCTCCACCCGAAGAGACTCCGCAAAAAATACCTTCTTCTCGGGCCAATGCCAGCATTGTTTGCTCTGCATCCTCCTGACAAATATCCATAACGGTATCAACTCGTGCCGCATCAAATATCGAGGGTAAGTAAGCCTCAGGCCAACGACGTATTCCTGGAATTGAAGCCCCCTCTTTAGGCTGCAAACCCACTATTTGTATCGCTGAGTTCTGCTCTTTTAAGTACCGAGAGGTTCCCATGATGGTGCCCGTTGTCCCCATAGAACTTACAAAATGTGTAACTGCTCCTTTCGTATCCCTCCATATTTCTGGGCCAGTTGTCTCATAATGGGCTAGAGGGTTATCCTCATTGCCAAACTGGTCAAGCACGATGCCTTTACCATCTTTTTCCATCGCTTCCGCCAGGTCTCTAGCCCCTTCCATCCCCTCTTTCTGAGTCACGGAAATCAGCTCTGCACCATAAGCTCGCATTGATGCTCTTCGCTCTTCACTCATATTATCCGGCATGATAAGCAGCATTTTGTAACCTTTAATCGCCGCAGCCATTGCCAATGCTATACCTGTATTGCCACTAGTAGCCTCAATCAGAGTATCTCCAGGCTTTATCTGCCCTCTTTTCTCAGCTCGATTTATCATACTAATAGCAGGCCTATCTTTCACCGAGCCCGCGGGGTTATTGCCCTCTAACTTAACGAGGATAGTGTTTGAGGTATCGCCAGGCAGCCGCTGCAGCTTGACGAGTGGGGTATTTCCGATAAATTGTTCTATTGTAGGATATGTCATAGCTAAGAAGTCTAACGAATTTAATAACTTGGGCCAATGGTAATACGCTTCTAACCTTAGAGCAAAAAGCAATAAGCACGCAATATATGTGCCTAGACAGACATTCTGTAATACACTACATAATAACAATGGACTGACAGACATTACTATTTGAGGGCGCATGAAACACTGGGGATTACTTGGCCGAGCGATATTTCTTGGCACGCTACCAACACTTTTTATCAGCTGGGTTCTAGGATCCTTTTTCTTAACAACTCGCTTTCAGGAGTTAAACGATAATTCCACCTATCATGGTCATACCCTTGCTACGTCTTATGCCAACGCTCTTAGCGGGACCTTGTCTAATATTAAACAACCTGATGCCAGACAAAATGAAGCTATCGATAATGACAAACTAAAGAAACTCCTGTCTATTCCAAGCTATATTATCGAAGACAGTAATATCCGTTCAGTTATTATCTACAATGAAAAAGAACAAATAATTTCGCAAGCCGGCCCAACGATGCTAGCACTAGTCTATGCAGAAAAGCGCTTACCATCCAATCACTCTCTAAATCCAAGCAACCATTACCAAGGCTCCTTCTCACGAGAAACCAGTGCAAGTACACGCATTATTGCTCCGATTTACAGCCAGATGGGTACACCCAGTGCGAGTAAAAAAGTAACTGGCTGGATTGAGGTTGAAATTGACGCTTCTAGCACTATTATTGCGAAATACCAAACAACGCTACTTATTCTCGTGGTGATTTTTATCGCATTGATCATCAATATTTATGGGTCTTTTCGTTATTCAAGGGAAATTTCATCCACCCTTCATAATGTTATGCTCTCGATCGGCACTATGATTTCAGGTAAATTGGACACACATATCCAGGAAGACAGTTACGGAGAATTAAAAGAGCTTCAAGAAGGTATCAATACCCTCAGCCACTCCATTTTGGAAGGTCACAGAGAACTGCAACAAAACGTTGATCAAGCATCTGAGGACTTACGAGAAACCCTTGAAACCATTGAAATTCAAAATATTGAATTAGACCTAGCTCGAAAAGAGGCACTGGAAGCGAGCCGAATCAAATCAGAATTCCTTGCAAATATGAGCCACGAAATTCGAACGCCGTTAAATGGCGTCATTGGGTTCACTAACCTTCTTTTAAAAAGCCAGCTCAACCACTCACAACGAGATTACCTTGATACTATTCAAAAATCATCTGAAAGCCTTTTGGCAATTATTAATGATATTTTAGATTTCTCGAAGATTGAGGCCGGAAAACTTGTACTTGACCATGTGCCCTTGAACTTATCCGAAATTGTAAGTGATGTGCTCACTATGTTAGCCCCTATGGCTTATGATAAAAAACTCGAACAGGCCAGCCTCTTTTATTCTGATGTTCCACAAAACATTCTTGGCGATCCGTTGCGGTTAAAGCAAATCCTCACCAATCTTGTCAACAACGCCATCAAGTTTACTCCCCAAGGCGAGATCACTGTCAGAGTAATGCTCGATGAAACTAAAGACGATATTGCTGTCATCAAAATCACCGTATCAGACACAGGCATCGGTTTAAGTAACGAACAACAGCAACATTTATTCAGTGCCTTTCGTCAAGCAGACACGACAACAGCCCGCCGGTTTGGAGGCACAGGGCTCGGGCTTGTTATATCCAAACACCTTGTGGAACAAATGCGGGGACAAATTGGGGTTGAAAGCTTGCAAGGGGAAGGCTCTACCTTTTGGTTCACCTTTAGGGCTGAAATACATACATTACATGATGAGCGAGATATATTAATACCTCACAACACTCATAAAATAATGCTTTTCGATGAGAATGCAACCGTCAGAAACGCGCTAAAAAACACCTTACAGAAACAAAAATACACGTTAATCGAAAGTCCTAACTTTTCTAGCCTATCGAACACATTATCTACTCCGCCCGCAGGGAATGCTCCATCAGCAATACTTATGGGAATATCCCCCCAATCACCCAAACACCACGAGATTGCAGCACTGATCCAAAACAATACTAACAATATCCCCGTTATATTATTAGGCAATCATATTGATCAGGTAATTATCGGTGAAATACTCAAATCAGCTCCACCGCCACTGATACCCAAACCTTTTGCACAAAAGAAAACCTTAAGGATCATCAAAGAAGTACTAAATGCTGATAATTGGCAATCTATAGGGCTAGAACAATCTACTGACTCTATCATCCAAACACACCCAGAAGCACAAACTCTTGCGCCAACAAACCTCAGAGCAACACCAGAAAAAAGCGTCACTATCTCATCTGGGCTTAGTATTCTCGCAGTAGATGACAACCCTGCAAACCTCAAATTACTAACCGTTCTACTATCGGACTTAGGCGTAAGCGTCACTCCATGCAACAATGGCCTTGGAGCTGTTGAACTAGCGAATGCACACCGCTACGATCTCATTCTTATGGACATTCAAATGCCAGGCACTGATGGTGTTGAAGCGACTCAATTAATCCGAGAGCAAGAAGAAGGCAAGCGCAAGTCGCCCATAATTGCAGTTACCGCACACGCACTTGCCAATGAAAAACAAGCACTGTTAAATTCAGGTATGGATGATTATGTCACTAAACCCATTAATGAAAACCAGTTATTGCATATCATTAAACACTGGACAGGAAAAGACTTAACCTGCTCCGCTGGAGGTCAGCCAGAAAACGCTCCAATAATGCGATCAAACCCGAGTCAAAACCTAGTTGTCAACTTGGAAATGGGCCTTAAGCTAGCCAACAATAAGCAAGACCTTGCTGATGATATGCTATCCATGTTGTTTGAGTCCTTAACAAAAGACCGCGCAGAATTAAGGGATAATCTACACAACCAAGACTACGCATTAATGCTAGAACGTGTTCATAAACTCCACGGAGCTACTCGTTACACCGGCGTACCTAATCTCCAACTATCAGCAAAAGCATTAGAGGAGAACCTAAAGCTTAAGCAATACAACGGCATTAAAACGTTATGTGAAACGCTCATTATTGACATCGAAGATATCATTCAATGGTGCATACAAAACAAACACTTTGAAATGCCTACTGCCTAATAATATGAGCGTAACGGTCAACTTTCCAACACAACAAATGCAACGGCATACTCCCTTTCGTCTGAAAGGGTTACATACTGTTGATTCACACCTAAAGACTCAGCCCTAATCAATGCCTTACCTGAAAAGCAGAGTATCGGCTTACCAAGTTCATCGTGTTCAATGTAAATATCCTGCCACGATACCCCCTCAGAAAAACCTGTCCCTAACGCTTTTGAAGCAGCCTCTTTAACAGCAAAGCGTTTGGCAAGAAATTGGTCCCTCTTGGTTACTGTTTGTAGCTGTAGCAACTCAGAGCTATGTAATATTCGCTGTGAAAATTTATCACCATTACGATCCAGTGATGTTTTCATTCTAGCAACGCTGACAATATCTGTACCTATGCCAACAATCATTAATGCGCCTGCAAAATCAGTTTCTTCATCTCTTTCACCGCACCTTTCAGCCCTGTAAAAACAGCACGTGCAATAATACTATGACCAATATTAAGTTCATTCATCCCAGGTAATGCAGCGATAGGCTCTACATTTTGATAATGTAACCCGTGCCCTGCATTCACAACCAAACCTAACTTTTGCCCGTACGCGACGGCTACTGCAATACGCTCATATTCCTGCCGCATAGCTTTTGGCGTTTCTGCATCGGCATAACATCCCGTGTGAATCTCGACAATAGGTGCGCCAGCATCAGCGGCGGCTTTAATTTGTTTTTCATCCGGGTCAATAAACAGCGACACCTCAATTCCTTGTTCAGCCAATGTCTCACAGGCTAACTTAACTCGATCAAATTGGGATAAGACATCAAGCCCTCCCTCTGTTGTAAGCTCTTCTCGTTTCTCTGGAACTAAGCAACAGTATTCGGGTTTAATTTCACAAGCAAACGTTATCATTTCGTCTAACACCGCCATTTCAAGGTTTAGGCGGGTATTCATTGTTTGCTTAATCAACCGTACATCTCGTTCTTGTATATGCCGTCGATCTTCTCGCAAGTGAACCGTAATGCCATCGGCTCCCGCCTCTTCCGCATCCAATGCAGCCTGAACAGGGTCGGGATAACGCGTACCGCGAGCTTCGCGCAACGTAGCCACGTGATCAACATTCACACCTAACAAGACTCTATTGTGAAGATTTGTTTTGTGAAGATTCATATTTTGAAATTCCCATAAATAATTTTTTGCTTTCTAATGGTTTCTCGCCAAGATGAGGAGCAAGCACCAGTCGCATTAAGCGCTTGGCTTCCGGTAAGAGGTGTAAACTTAGGTTATCATGATACGGTTGTTGCTGGGCGTAAACCGCCATGTCTTTTGAAATCGTAAGTAATAGCTCGCCTGAAAACACTCTAGACCTTGGCGCAAGAGGTTCATCGAATATAGCGGAGTCATAAATAAAACCATGATTTGCCTCATACCGATAATAGGCATCCACTACAATTGGAGCTCCACTTTGAGCATCACATTCACAGGGCAGTTGGTATCCAATGGCATCTAACAAGCGCCACTCAAATTGACGTAAATGCACTTCGATACTTTCAGTCTTAGTATTGGTCGCGCTCTTAGCCTTACCCACTGCCTGCAATTCAGATAGACATTGCTGGTAATGCTCAAAAACCCCATCCGCCGGAGCATCTCGGTGTAACATACGCAGGAGTATCTCATTGAGATAAATACCGCTGTAGAGCTTCTTGCCAGACAACATATGCGGCATACCACCTTGCTCTACACTCTTGCCACCTTTTAGCTCTCTTTTACCATACCATGAAGCTAACAAGGGCTGAAAAGGTTGTAGTAATCGAGACTTAGCAGAGTTTTTCGTGCTACGAACCCCCTTAAAAATAACACTCACACGCCCGTACTCTTGAGATAACAGCTCTACAATAGCGCTGGTATCTTTGAAGGGCTTGCTATGAAGAACATAACAAAGAGCATTTTCAACGGAATTCATATTAGGAAACTAAAACCTATGGCAGCAGGTTACAACAACCTGGCAAAACTATAAATCATCATAACCCAAACTTTTTAACGCTCGCTCATCATCAGACCAACCACCCTTGACCTTGACAAATAAACGCAACATCACTTTTGAGTCCAACATACGCTCCATATCCTTACGAGCCTCCATTCCAATCTTCTTCAAACGAGCGCCTTGTTTGCCTATGATGATAGCTTTTTGACCGTTACGCTCAACTAAAATCAATGCTGATATATGCCACACTCCTTTTTCAGAAGAGAACTCTTCAATCTCCACTGTCATTGCGTAAGGCAGCTCCTGCCCTAACTGGCGCATTATCTTTTCCCGGACCATCTCTGCAGCCATAAAACGCATACTGCGATCGGTAATTTGATCCTCTGGATAGAAATGATCACTTTCTGGTAAATAGTCTGCAATTGTTTCTTGTAACAAATCCAACTTTTGACCTTTCAATGCAGACACAGGAATAATTGCCGCAAACTCAGCTTTCTCAGATAAGGCGTTCAAATGCGGAAACATCTCATCTTTTTCTTCAACTTTATCCATTTTATTCACGACAAGAATAATGGGAGCCCCGGTATGCTGGATTTTATTCAGTACGTGCTCATCCGCTTCTGTCCATTTAGTACCTTCAACGACAAAAACAATAACGTCAACATCCGTCACTGAAGCTGTTGCAGCCCGATTCATATACCGATTAATAGCCTTTGGCTCATCTTTATGTATGCCAGGGGTATCAACATAAATCACCTGCACTTGCTCTTCGGTTTTAATACCCAAAACACGATGCCTAGTTGTTTGTGGCTTACGGGATGTAATGCTAATTTTTTGACCTAGAATATGATTTAACAACGTGGACTTCCCTACATTCGGGCGACCAACAATTGCAGCATAACCACATCGATAAGTATCTGTATTTGACATCATAAGAATCGTTACTATTTAAATAGAATATACTAGTGGAGTACAACGTTAGAGAAGTACGTTAATGGTCTGTATTGCTGAGCGTTAAGGCCAATATTATATGGAGAACTAAGCAGGTATCGCTCAACGACTATTACTCTGATGATAAGTGAGCAAAGGCTTTACCTGCGGCAATTTGCTCTGCCTGTCTTCGGCTTGGAGCCGTTCCAGTATAGGACCCATTTTCAGAATCTATACGACAAGCAATGGTAAAACTCTGATCATGGGATTTACCATCAATTGCAACAATCTCATACTGTGGTAAAGGGATCTTTTTAGACTGCAGTAGTTCTTGTAACTTGGACTTGTTATCTTTGACATTATCATCTGCAGCCAACTTGTCTAATCTAGAGCTAAACCAGAACAACACAACACGCTGGCAATCGCTATAGCCTGAGTCTTGAAAAATGGCCCCAATAATCGCCTCTATAGCATCTTCTAATGTTGATTCCCGTCGACGCCCACCGCTCTTTAGCTCCCCAGGACCAAGGATCAGGTATTCACTCAAGCCTAACTCTATTGCAACTGCAGCAAGTGATGAACCATTAACTAAAGAGGATCGCATGCGGCTCAACGCGCCTTCCCTGGCATCAGGGAATTTTTCAAAGACACATTCACCAATAATGGCGCTTAATATCGAATCACCAAGAAACTCTAAACGCTCGTTATTCCGCACACCATCAACACTGCGGTGTGTTAATGCAAGGGTAAGCAGGGCGCTGTCAGCAAAGGTATAACCTAACACTTTCTGTAATGCTTTTTCAGCTGCACTCATTTAGAAACTCATTTACTTGGGTATAATTGTTGAGTGTGAAAACTTTGCAACTAAATCCACATTCCCTACAAAATCAACACGCCTTTCATAATCGATTGCAACAGACAGGCCTTCTTTGGTTTTCTCAATGACAATTTCATTCTTATCCAAATCGACCCGATTGACACTCAAGCGCGTTTGAATCAGTCTCCTAACAACTTTCACAGAGGCTCCTTTAGCTTTATTGTCACTCGCCAAATTTTCAACAACGGTTTTAACCGATAAATCATCATAAACGGGTCCATACAACATAAACCCAAAGTACGCTACAAAACCTATCAACACCCCTAACATAGCCATACTGGCTAAAGTCATTCCTTTCTGATTTCGAACCTGCTTCATAGAAACGCTCTCCAATAATCAAGAATTTTATTATTTGATGAATCTAACGCTATCGAAACTTGGCACCCAACCGGGCATATGCATCCAAACCGCAAACGCTTTGCCAACGATATTACCTTCAGGAACAATACCCCATGCCCGACTATCGCGACTGTTATCCCGATTATCACCCATAGCAAAGTACTCCCCCTCCCCAATGGTCCAGGTTCTGGCATTAGCCTGATTTCGAAGAACCAATACCTGAATATTATGAGATATCCCACTAAAGTCTTCAGTATAGATCTTTTTCTGAGGTGTGAGAGGTGGCAGCTGTGCAACCAATTCCTGAGGCATTTCTTCACCATTAATGTACAAGCGTTTAGCCTCATAACGAATGGTGTCACCAGGTAAGCCAACAACACGTTTGATATAATTGATTCTAGGATTTTCGGGATATTTAAACACCATCACATCACCACGCTCAGGCAACCCAACAGGAACAACTTCTGTTCCTATGACAGGTAATCGAAAACCGTATGCAAATTTGTTTACTAAAATATAATCGCCAACATTAAGTGTTGGTATCATCGAACCAGAAGGGATTTTAAACGGCTCAACTAAAAATGAACGCAATACTAATACTAGTGCTAATACAGGAAAAAATGCTTTCGGGTATTCAATCCACCAAGGCTCCAACAGCAATCGATCAACAACAACATTATCAACCGCTTTCTCGTCAACTCCTTTTTTATAAGTAATGACTGCCTGTTGACGTTGACGATTAAAAAACAACAAATCCAACGCAACAAATACACCGGTAAAGCCAACAAGCACAACAAGAATAAGCGAGAAATCCATATCCATTTAACTATCCACCTTCAATACCGCTAAAAATGCATCCTGAGGAATTTCAACATTGCCCACCTGCTTCATACGTTTCTTTCCGTCTTTTTGTTTTTGAAGCAATTTTTTCTTACGACTTATATCACCACCGTAGCACTTTGCTGTTACATTCTTACGTAACGCCTTTACCGTTTGACGGGCAATTATTTGACTACCAATGGCGGCTTGTATTGCGACATCAAACATTTGACGAGGAATGATTTCTCGCATTTTATCCGTTATCGCCCGACCGCGACTGTGTGCTTTATCCGCATGACAAATCAATGCCAATGCATCAACTTTATCGCCATTAATCAACATATCGACACGAACTAGCTTACTCGCCTCAAAGCGCTTGAAGCTGTAATCAAGAGAAGCATAGCCACGGCTAGTGGATTTCAACCGATCAAAGAAATCCAACACTACTTCACTCATCGGAATCTCATAATGTACAGCTACCTGGCTCCCTAAGAACTGCAGATTTTTTTGCACGCCACGTTTTTCAACACATAACGTAATAACATTACCTAGATGCTCTTGAGGCACAAGGATATGAACTTCAGCTATCGGTTCTCTAAATTCAGCTATTTTTGATCCTTCAGGTAGCTTTGATGGGTTATCAACCAACAAGATCTCACCATTATTCAGCAACAACTCAAAAACCACTGTCGGTGCTGTTGTAATTAGATCAAGATCATACTCGCGCTCAAGACGTTCTTGGATGATTTCCATGTGTAACATGCCAAGAAAACCACAACGAAAGCCAAACCCTAAGGCATCTGATGATTCTGGCTCAAAAAATAAAGACGCGTCGTTTAACCGTAGTTTCCCCAAAGCATCTCTAAATGCCTCGTAATCTTCAGAACTAATAGGGAACAGTCCTGCATACACTTGCGGCTTTACACGTTTAAACCCAGGCAATGACTCAACTTCTGGCGTTTTTGCATGCGTCAATGTATCGCCAACCGGGGCGCCCTCTATGTCTTTAATGCCGGCAACAACATAACCTACTTCACCTGCACTCAAGCTCCCTGTTTCTTGTCTTTTAGGAGTAAATATACCAATTCCGTCAATTCCGTGCTGCTTGCCAGTAGTCTTCACAAGAATCTTATCGTTCTTCTTAAGCTCACCATCAATCACACGAACCAACGAAACAACACCAAGATAATTATCAAACCATGAATCAATAATCAGGGCTTTAAGTGGTCCGTTTCTATCGCCTTTTGGTGCTGGTATGGTATGAACCAGCTGCTCCAGCAGTTCATCAACTCCCAACCCTGTCTTGGCGCTCACTCTTGCTGCATGATCAGCTTCAATACCGATAATTTCTTCAATTTCGTGGATAACACGGTCAGGCTCAGCTTGCTGCAAATCTATTTTATTCAAAACAGGCAGCACTTCTAAGTTCATTTCAATAGCCGTATAGCAGTTAGCAACAGACTGCGCTTCCACGCCTTGCCCCGCATCCACAACAAGCAGCGCGCCCTCACAGGCAGCCAAAGAGCGAGACACCTCATAAGAGAAATCAACATGGCCTGGAGTATCAATAAAGTTTAACTGGTATACCACTCCATCCTGAGCCTTATAATCTAAGGTAACGCTTTGAGCCTTGATGGTAATGCCGCGCTCTCGCTCAATATCCATTGAGTCCAAGACTTGAGCTTCCATTTCGCGAGCCGATAAACCGCCGCACATCTGAATAAATCTATCCGCTAAGGTAGATTTACCGTGGTCAATGTGGGCAATGATGGAGAAATTTCGAATATTCTTTATGTCTGTCACAGCGTAGGGTACTTACAGGATGATGGATGGGGACCGTATTGCAAGACCTCAGAAAACCAGTTCTAAGGCTGCTAACGCATATCAATACCGGTTTCGTGTTACCAGTGGTAAAGGGTAATTCTACCACTAATCACTGGCACCTCGAAAATCAATCCGCGATTCTACCTTACTTTGGGGGTTTGGGTCACGTTTCAGTGTATTTCAATAGCCAAAAATTCTGGGGAACCCCGCCGATTAATCAATATAGGCACCCACTTACCCTTTTTTTGCTGCTTAACCACGCTTACGAAACTAGCCTGGTCCAATATTGGTTGGTTTGCCAGGTTAGTAATCACATCACCTACGCGTATACCTGCTGCCTTAGCAGAATCCCCTGAGACTTTCTGCACAACCACGCCACCACGAATACCCCACTGCTTGGCTTTTTCTGTCGACAAAGTAGAAACGACTAATCCAAGCACACTCCCTTTTTGAGGTTTCGTATTTTGGCTGGACATTACATTCGCCCGATAAGGATCTTTAGGTAAACTACCTAATGTAATTTCTAACGTTTTCTTTTCGCCTGCCCTGGAAACAACCACGTCAACCATATTTCCTGGCCTAACTGCCCCAACATGATTACGCAACGAGGAGGAATCATTAATCTCTCGGCCATTAAAACGTAAAATAACGTCTTTAACTTTAATCCCACCCCGGCCAGCCGGGCCACTATCAAGGACCTTGGCAACAATAGCACCTGCCGGCTTATCCAGTCCAAGTGATCGAGCCAAATTACGATTAACATCATGTATCACTACACCAAGCCAACCCCTGGCAACTTCCCCAGTCTCTTTTAGCTGCTTCACCACCTCTACCGCAATATTGCTGGGAATTGCGAAAGAAAGCCCCATAAACCCCCCCGTCCGACTATAAATCTGAGTATTAATCCCCACCAATTCACCATCCAAGTTAAATAGCGGCCCACCTGAATTACCGGGATTAATAGCAACATCCGTTTGGATAAACGGCACATAATTATCGCGAGAAAGAGTTCGCCCCTTAGCACTAACAATACCGGAGGTCACACTGTGATCAAAACCAAAAGGCGTACCTATAGCCATGACCCACTCACCTATTCGCAACTCATCAGAATCACCAATATTTACCGCATTCAGATCATCGTCTTCCACCTTTAATAAAGCCAGGTCACTTAACTCATCGCCCCCTACCAATACCGCATCTAATACACGATGATCATGTAAGCGAATGGTGACTTCATCGGCACCGGCAACCACATGATGATTCGTCAAGATATAACCGTCAGACAAAATAATACCAGAACCTTGTGCCTCTCGTTTCTGCTCGGGCATTTGAAAGCCTTCACCAAAGTAATGACGAAATAGATCTGGCGTCTGTCCGCCAGAAGCTCGCCCACCGTAAGGTTTAACTTTTTGCACCGTATTAATCACCACAACGGAAGGCAAAAGCTCTTCTGCCAAGTCGGCAAAATCCGGTAACCCCGCATTTACAACCATACTTTGCATACTAAAACCTAACAGTACAAAAAACATAATGCGTGTTAGAACAGTATTCTGTCGATAAACGGTGATATGGTTCATACTCTACTCTCGGTGATTCTTTTCTACTCAGGCAACGCAGGATATATTTTACAGACACCAAAGGAAGTACTATTAGCTGGCCGAATAACTGATGGTTGAAATCGAGCATCATCTCGCTTAATCAAAAAGTGCCAACGCACAACAGCAAAACCTAATGCTAAACCAAACATCCCGAACAGGATGGTATAGCCTTCACTACTCAACAATAACTGCCCTGCAACACTGAACGCCAACAAACTGATTAACGGTAGCAAATACGCAATCATCGAACCGATCACAACAACGTCTTCTGGCACACCAATAACCACATCATCGCCAACAGTAAAGGAATGGCTATTTGATGATGGGTTTAAAACTCGAACGTGATTCTTCCCATCACCCAATTTAGCTAATACACTATGACCACAGCCTTTTTGCGCAGCACAACTATCACAAGAAGCCTTGCGAATGGTTTCAACCCACAAGGTACTGTCTTCCACTGCTACAACTCTACCCGTCTCTTCTATCATGCTCTGATCTTTTTTACTGTTAGATTATTAATCTTTTACAACGGAAGCGGCTACTTGCATCGCGGTATCCATAGGGACCTCACCTACCACTGTCACTAAAAAATGGTCATTAGGTTTAGCCAATCTTCGACTTAAAGCAACGGTTGCACCACGCTGCTTTGAGCCCTCGATATTTTCTACCCGCTCAAGCTTTTCCATAAAAATAGTAAAGGCGGCAAGTCCATCACTATAAACCTGAGCATTAACGCTTACCCCATCAATATTACGAATGCTATTTTCCGCTAAGTTAAACCCTTGGGGCAACCATTTTGCAGCCCAACCTATCTTTTGTACTGCTGGGCCAACTACAGAATCGCTAACATCGTTACTCTCGCTGCTATCCCTTCCCTCTTTAGATGGTTCGACACCTGCAGCTTCTAACCATTTAACACCTTTTCCAGGAGCGAAATCTTCTTTTGACAGCACATCTCCAATGGCAATATCAACAAATTCAAATACCTCTAAAGCTTTACCCTTTCGATTCAACATCACGGTTTTCAGCAATAACCCTGTCGCTTTATCCAACCCAAGTTGATAACCGTATCGAGCTCGATCTACAGGAATAATATTAATTAATTGCACAGCTCTTCCTGCGACCCGGCCTTCTCGCCCCATTCGTAATTGATAACGATCAGGTATCGCTAGCTGACCGTCATTAAACGCATCAAAAAATGGTATTTTTGCTGCATCCAATTTGTTTTTCTCTGCACTTAATTCAACGGTGCTTTCGGGATGCAAACAACTAATTTTATCGCCTTTGCGAAGCACTTCGGCAGGCTCGCCACTAAGGTGCACGACCCGATCCCACTGTTCCCCGTCAATCATTCCATGAATGACTTTTAGCGACATCATTCTATTGCCATTATGGAAGATTGAACGCCCTTGATAACTTTCAGTTTTAATCGCCTTGACCATCTTCTGCAACCACTGAGCAGCAAGCTTTTGCTCAACATCACCAGCATTAGTCGCCTCTCCCACAGCAGGCAACGATTGAAAAAAGACAATGCACACCAAAACACCAAATACACCTTTCACTTGCTTCACTTCACACTCCGTGATGATGATTTTAAAGTCACAACGCGAGCATAAGGTATCGCACCACTGACGGTGTTAAAGGCGGCATTTCCAGAATGAGAAAGAATATAACGATTAAACCTGTCGTCTTTTGGAATCTGTAAGCGAATAACATCCTGCGAAGGGATACTACCTGATCGCGACACTTGCTGAGCCGAGTCATCCGCAAGGATATACCCATTGGTACGCCCATTAAATGCGGGTATACGTGAAGCTGCATATATTGTTGAGGTGTCACTTACAGAACCGGAGACTGCCTTCGTAGAGAATGAGGGGGTTGATACCGCAGCAACCGCTGGCGCACCTGCCTGCTGAGAATTAAATCCACCCGTACTCTGCCACCCGAAAATCACCATCGCTGATACCGATGCAGCCACAGCAACACTACCAAAGGGCCGCAATACCTTATCAACCCATGGATTACTTTTTTTGCTGGCGACCTGATTGCCTCTCATCAACACGCTATCAGATTCATCTGCATATGACGGCTCATCAGCAATGGCTTGAGAAACGGCAGTAGCTATATCTAATGACATATCCATCGATGATTTTGTTAACAGCGCTTTATCTCTAGCTTCTCCCCGAACCACCGACCGCACCACATGGTAACGTCGCCAAGATGCCCGCAGCTCATTGTCGGTTTCACTGCATTTTAATACGCGGTGAAACTCCAATTCTGTTGCTTCTCCATCCATCAAAGCCGACATTTCTTCCCGAGCTTTATCAGTCATATACCTTTACCTTTCATACCGCGTAACAACACTAGTGGCGAAACTTAAGTACTTAAACATCAGTACTTAAACATCAACATTCAAACTTATAACACCTAACACCAACTCTACTTACTCACCTACGCAACCAAATCTTTAATTCGACTATCTATTGCCTCTCGCCCACGAAAAATACGAGACCTAACAGTACCTACGGGGCAATCCATCACTTCTGCAATCTCCTCGTAACTAAGACCATCAAATTCCCGTAAAGTTACTGCGGTTCTAAGGTCGCCAGGCAAATCACTTAACGCCTGATACACCAAAGCCTCAAGCTGATCTGTCATCAATTGATTCTCGGGTGTCGATATTTCATGCAACACAGCACCCCCATCATAAAATTCTGCATCAGCCACATCGACATCTGAACCAGGAGGTCTACGCCCTCTCGCCACCAAGTAGTTCTTGGCGGTATTTACAGCAATACGATAGATCCACGTATAAAAGGCACTCTCTCCCCGAAATTTAGGAAGCGCTCGATAAGCTTTAATAAATGCCTCTTGGGATACATCTTTTGCCTCATCCGGATCATTCACAAAACGCCCAACAATTGACAATACCTTATGTTGATATTTGCCAACTAAAAGGTCGAATGCCCGCTTGTCACCTTTTTTAACCCGTTCTACTAACTGCTGATCGGCTTCACGCTCGGTCATGCATCAAAACTCCTAATTACAATGTCCACCGACTACGTTAACCTCCTCGTGAACACATACTATTGGTATGACTGGCAAAGTGCGTGCTAGTTCCCCACAAACCAACCAAAGATTACGCTGCACTATACCAGCGTCCATATACCGGTCTCAATCCCTGTTTACGCGACACCTAATTGCAATAAACGCCACCCACCCTTCAGCTCTACTTTGGACACTAGTAAAGAATAGTCCCAAAGCAGTATTTTTATCGGCGCTAAAGCATTATCATTCCAGCCTTTGCATTTTGGAGTCCAGGTAATGGGGCAATTAATTAAACACGACATACTAGTTATTGGCAGTGGAGCGGCAGGCCTTACGACGGCCTTACACCTTGCCCCTCACGCCAACGTTGCTGTTTTAAGTAAGGGCTCACTTACTGCCGCCAATACATATTACGCACAAGGTGGCGTAGCTGCTGTATTGGACAAGGGCGACTCTATCGAAGCCCACATTACCGATACCCTCAATGCAGGCGCCGGCTTATGTCATGAAGATGCGGTACGCTTTACCGTCGAGAATGGACCAGCAGCAATCCACTGGTTAGTCGAACAAGGTGTTGGTTTTACCACGGAAATGCTGCCAGATGGCCAAGAAGATTTCCATTTAACCAAAGAAGGTGGTCACAGCCACAGGAGAGTCATTCACGCCGCTGATGCCACTGGCTTTGCTATATCTAACGCCTTAATAGAGCAAGTATCCCAACACCCTAACGTCGATATTTTCGAATCTCGCGTTGCCATCGACTTAATCACCTCTGATAAGCTCAGTGGGAAAGATAAAAACCAAGTCGTTGGCGCCTATGTTCTCAACAAAGAGACAGGTGAGGTTGATACACACCGGGCACGTTTTGTTGTACTGGCTAGCGGAGGAGCAAGTAAAACCTACCTGTACACCAGCAACCCCGATGTTGCCACTGGAGATGGCGTTGCCATGGCTTGGCGAGCCGGTTGCTCTGTTGCCAACATGGAATTTAATCAATTTCACCCTACCTGCCTATACCACCCCGATGCGCGTTCATTTTTAATAACCGAAGCCGTTAGAGGTGAAGGCGGCTATTTACGCCTACCTAATGGCGAGCGTTTTATGCACCGGTTTGACGAACGAGGTGAACTAGCTCCCAGGGACATTGTCGCTCGTGCTATCGACCATGAAATGAAGCGGTTAGGTGTTGATTGTTTGTATCTCGACATTAGCCACAAGTCACCAGACTTTATTCAAGCCCACTTTCCTACAGTCTATGAGAAATGTCTTTCCTTAGGCATAGACATCACCAAAGGCCCAATCCCCATTGTCCCTGCCGCTCATTATACCTGCGGTGGGGTCACCACCAACGAACATGGTGAGTCAGGTGTAGATGGCCTCTATTGCATTGGCGAGACGGCTTTTACTGGGTTACATGGTGCGAACCGTATGGCCAGTAACTCTCTGTTAGAATGCTTGGTATATGCGATTTCAGCAAGCAAAGCTATTAGTGGGAAACTGAACACCCCTGCCATCTCTCTAGACATTCCTCAATGGGATGAAAGTCAGGTAACAGATTCCGATGAAGACGTTGTCATCTCTCACAACTGGGATGAGCTACGCCGTTTTATGTGGGATTATGTCGGCATAGTAAGAACAGACAAACGTCTCGCTAGAGCCTTACACCGGGTCGAGCTATTACAGCGAGAGATTGATGAATATTACAGCAATTACAAAGTCAGTAATGATTTGATAGAGCTGCGCAATTTAGTACTCGTTGGAGAGCTAATCATCCGCTCAGCGCTTCAACGCAAAGAAAGCAGGGGGTTACACTTTACTCTTGACTACCCTGAGCAGCTACCAATCGCTAAAGACACCGTTTTAACACCGATATAACACTATCACTCGCTACCATCTGAATAACGAACATAACAAAAGTAGCGAAACCCCTTTTACTTCCCCCTATCTCCATAATCAGCAAGGCCAAGTAAGTCCCCTCTCTGCCAACGCAGCCACACCTGCAGTCGTCGATATGTTGGACCGCTTACACTATCAGGAGCAATCAATAATGACCTGGTTAAAAACGGTGCAAGCACGCGACTACTTCCTATCGGTTTAAAAGATAAAAAGATAGCAAACCGACTAACAACACTGCCTCCAGATAATAGATACCACTGAACAGAGCCGTCCGCAAAGTGCAACGCCCATTCCCCTGTCGGCGCCTGAGTCACTGCACATATGCGTCGCTTCCTATTCAATAGGTCAATCTTTTTAAACTGATTTGGCTGTGAATTCCTTTTTTGGAAAAACCCTAAAGATGCCAAGCTAACCAACCAGCTCCACATCACTGCAATAACACAACACAGTGCAACCAAAACTAGGGAGCTATAGCTAATTATCGCCCAAGCCACAGCCAACAATGAGATTACATGTAAAGCGCTAACAAAAAGAGCTGCCGACCAGGTCGGAGCTAACTTAAAGTCCGGGCGCCATTCGTGAAAGGATGACATCAACCATTGCCGCCGTCTGTGGATCAGCAGGTTTTACCCGCAGCGTAAACCATTCAAAAATATCAGCATCCTGCTCTTTCAAAAACGCTTCGAAGCCGTCTCGATCAGCAGCAGATAACGTATCAAAGTATTTTTCAAAAAAAGGTACCAATAAAACCTCTACCTCCTTGATTCCCCTACGACATTGCCACGTTAATCGACGCTTTCTATCCTCAATGGATTCAGTAACTTCACTATTTGACATAATACATCCTTAATTCGAGGCCACTCCAACAATGGTGGCCCATTCGCAAGTGCTTGTGTGAGTGATTATACCCAATTAATTACCAATACCCATACAACTCACCTGCTGACAGCGACGCTATATGGAATTATCATAGGCATACATCAAAAGAACTGTAGGTATCCCATGCAAAACCAATGGCAAACACTGCTCAACACCCTCTCCCCCGGGTTAACTGCGCAATTACAATCCCCAGCATACACCCCTGAGATCGGATACCTGTCATGCTTAACTGAGTTTGAAACCCTCAATATCACGGGGCCAGACCGACTTACCTTCTTACAAGGGCAAATGACCTGCGATTTCACAACAATCGGAGGTAAACTCCTAATCGGTGCAAACTGCAACCTAAAAGGCAGGGCTAGCGCCACCTTTTACGCAATTGACAATACTGCTAACGAAACAACGCAACTCATTCTTCCTACTGGTCAAGCCACTTACCTCAAGGGATTACTTGATAAGTATGCCCTATTTTCCAAAGCAGAATTAAGCGCAGAGAATGAAGAGCAAGTAGTCATTGGACTCATTGGAGAGCAATCACTGGCTATAACCGGCATTGCCTCCCTGGAAAGTAATCAAAGCGTTAATATAGCGCAGGGAAATGTATCAAGAGTTAACGATACAAACCTCTTTCTGTGTATCATCAATACAGAGCTCGCCCAACAGTGGATTAATGCTATATCTGAAAATACAACGACTGACAAAAGCCTAGTCATTGCCCATCAGAACATCTGGAATCAACAGCAAATAGCATCCGGTATCTCTCACGTAACAACAACCTGCCAAGACCTTTTTATTCCTCAAGAGCTCAATTACGACTTAATCGACGGCATTAGCTTTACTAAAGGGTGCTACAAGGGCCAAGAAATCATCGCCCGCCTTCATTACCGAGGCAGCTACAAACAACGCACATGTCGATTTCAATGCAAAACAGATGCAGAACCAATGCCTGGCACATCAATCTACAGCAAAAATACTGATCAACCCTGTGGGCAGGTTGTCCAAAGCTGCTCTACAAATGACGGTATTGAATTACTCGCGGTGATGAAGATTAAAATGTTGGAATCAGAAACCCTTCACTTAGATCAAAAAGATGGCCCTATTATCCATGGCCTCACGCTCCCCTATGCTATAACTAATGAAGAGGCATAATTAACGAAAAACTGGAAGCGAAGCGACAATATATGGCTAACCTTGATGAAGTTGTATTACAAGAAATCACCGAACTTATTGATAATGATCGTTTGGTGTTACCCACCTTGCCAGAAGTCGCCCTAAAAGCTCGGGACACTGCTGAAGATGCTAACGCGTCAGCAAAGGACCTTGCAAATGTGATCAGTAATGACGCGGCAATGACAGCGCGAATTATCAAAGTTGCTAACAGCCCCATCATGCGTGGGGCAAGAGAAATTGAAGATGTACAAATGGCCATTGCACGTTTAGGTATCACGTGCATTAGCAATCTTGTGACCGGCCTAGCAATGGAACAAATGTTCCAAGCTACATCTGACTTTATTGATAAAGCCATGCGTAACTCCTGGGCCCACAGCACTGAAGTCGCTGGGATCGCCAACGTATTGGCACGGCACTATACCAAGCTTAAACCAGACCAAGCCACACTAGCAGGTTTGGTACATAACATTGGTATACTCCCTATTCTTACCTACGCAGAAGACTCCGGAAAACTTAATGACCACATTACTTTGCAAAATGTTATTGAGAAAATCCACCCTACAATTGGCGTAAAGATACTAGAAAGTTGGGATTTCCCGAAAGAGCTCATCGCAGTACCAGGGCACTATTTGGATTTTAATAGAGATACTGGTGTGGATCGCGCTGATTATGCCGACATTGTTATGATCGCAAATCTACAAACCTATATAGGTAAAGATCACCCCTACACCGCGCTTGACTGGCAAAACATTCCCGCATTTGGCCGTGTAGGCCTTGACCCTAATGTTGATGACCAGGAAGGGGAAGATTTATCCGATGAAATGGATGCAGCAATGGCAATGCTACGTTAAATTTGTTGACCTACCTCAGAAAAACCACAAAAAAAATCTATATAATGCAGCTTTCACATAAATGTTAACACCTAGTGAGACTGCATTATGATTTCCAATTTTTCTGAATTACTTAAAGCAGCGGAAGATCAACAAGAACCTCAGCGCTTGTTATTTTTATTTGCAAAAGCCGAAAAAACAAAAAAAAAGAAAAATAAATCTCATCAAAAAGGCACCATATCACCTGTAATGTGTGTGGACAAACTACCTTCAGAAATCACCGACTTCGATAGCTTTATTGTAGAGGCGGATTCAATCTCTAAAGAATGGGATTTCATGTTAACTGCAGGGTTAAACGGCAAAGATGGCGTTGCTCCTACCACTGAAGAAGCAGAACCTTACCTAAACCAGATGACCAACCAATTAGCCAACGGCCAAGATATTTCTCAATTTGTAATTTTTGATAGAGAAGAAAACCCTATCGATATAATGTCTAATTAAAAAGCGGCTTATCCGTTGTCAGCGCAATAAACCGGGGCATAGTGAACAACTCATCGATTCAGTGTACTATGACCAATTCTGAGACCATACTTTGCCATCATTTCTTCAATGTTACGATAGCCTTTAAAGGTGATCATAGGCCGTTCAGCATGACGGTTTTTTGAAGTATTACCCTCTATTCTAAATCCATTCTATTTTCGGATACCTCTTGTGCTACCCATTGATGAATATCTTCCAGTAATTGCCAGCAAACTTATTACCGGTACCAACCTAGTCCTACAAGCGGAACCTGGTGCCGGCAAATCAACGGCCTTACCTTTGAGTTTACTGGACACTGACTGGCTGAGGGGAAAGAAGATCCTAATGCTAGAACCGCGACGTGTTGCTGCGAAATCCATAGCACACTACCTCGCTCGCCAGTTAGGTGAAAAAGTTGGTCAACGTATTGGCTATCAAATAAAGAATGACCGAAAAATAACGAAAGATACGGTATTAGAGATTGTCACAGAAGGTATCCTGACACGTAGGCTACAGGGTGATCCAGAAATATCAGATATTGGTCTCATCATATTTGATGAATTTCATGAGAGATCAATTCATGCTGATTTATCATTACTACTCTCGCTCGAGATACAACAAACCATCAGAGAGGATCTCAAGCTATTGGTGATGTCTGCCACCATTGATACAGGGCTCATATCACGATATATGGGTGGAGCCGACATTATAGAATGTCCAGGTAGAGTTTTTCCTGTATCGGTTGAATACATTCATGCCCAAAAAGCCCCCTTGGTTCACCTGGTTACTAATGCGTTGCGTTCAGCGCTAGAAGCCGATAAAAAAGGGGACATTTTAGTTTTTCTCCCAGGTCAAGCGGATATAAATAGATGTATTTCTGAATCCAACAACATCTTTGATACTGATCCGACCATGCTTTTTCTACCGCTCTATGGCGGCCTTCCGCTGTCGCAACAAGAACAAGCCTTAATCCCAGATCCTAGCGGTAAGAGACGTATAATTTTTACAACCAATATTGCAGAAACAAGCTTAACCATCGAAGGGGTCACATGTGTTATTGATAGTGGCCTAGAAAAAGTACTTATCTATGACCCTGCCAGCTGCATGACCCGCCTTGAGACAACGTATATTTCTAAAGCTTCGGCTGATCAGCGAAAAGGCCGTGCTGGCCGCACCCAGATGGGTGCATGCATCCGCTTATGGGATGAACAAAAACAGAGATCCTTAAGAGACTATCAGGGCGAAGAAGTTTTGTCGGCTGATTTAAGCGCATTCGTGTTAGAGCTTTATATTTGGGGGGCTGGAAATTACGATGATATCAATTGGTTAACACCGCCACCAAAACCACATTTCTTATCAGCCCAAGCAACACTGATGTCACTAGGGTTAATAGATTCGGAAAATAAAGTTACCCCTTTAGGTGCAAAGGCAGCCGGCATAGGTCTTTCACCAAGATTGGCCGCAATGCTTCTTCGGGCTGAGACAACGATTGAGAAAGGTATAGCATGTGAACTTGCAGCCTTGCTGTCTGATAGGGACATTTTCTATCGCAATAAAGGCGTTGATATCATTGAACGTTTATTGGCGTTACAAGACTATACAGCCAATCGCAACACAGCATTGAAGACACACCCTATTAAGCGCTCTTCCGTAGACCAACTACTGACTAGCAGTAGCGCGTTAAGAAGAGTTCTGAAACTTGATAAGTCAGTCTCTAGACCTTCACTAACCCAATTACAAGACTCGGCGGGTAAACTGTTGCTGCACGCCTACCCAGATCGCTTAGCCAAAAGACGTTCAAATAGTTGCGGCCGATATCAGCTCGCAAATGGAAAAGGCGTACATCTGTATGAGGATGACCCTCTATATGGCAGTGAATGGCTAATCATCGCCGATTGTGATGCCCAAAAGAAAGAAGGTCGGATTTACAGTGCCTCCTCGATTTCCTATGAATCCATACAAGAATGTCTAGCTGGCAGCTTTATCACCAATGATCGATTTGAATTTGATAAAAAGAAACAAAAAGTCACTGGCCGGCGCATTACTGAGTATGGAGCCATTATTGTAACGTCTGCAGTAATCTCCGTAATTCCGCCAGAACAGTTTCAAAAGTGCCTGCTTCAAGTGCTTCAAGTGAGTGGGCTGAATATACTGAACTGGACCCTTCGCTGTGAAGGGTGGCTATCAAGGGCTCAGTGGTTAGGGGAAAATTTGAATTCTTTTCCCCTATTGTCAAAAAACTCGCTTCTCAAAAACGCAAATGATTGGTTATTGCCATACATTTCTAACGCTAACTCTATTGCCGATCTTAAAAAGGTAAATGTATTCGAATTATTAGTCGGCACTCTATCTTGGGATGATCAACAAACGCTAAATCGAGAAGCGCCAACCAATTATACGACTCCTAGCAACAAGTCAGTCTCCATTGTGTATGACGGGCAACAAGGGCCTACAGTATCAGTGCAACTGCAGGAGATGTTCGGGGAAGTTAAATCGCCAAAAATTGCAGGAGGAAATGTCGCTATCCGGTTTGAGTTACTATCACCAGCGCGCAGACCCATTCAGATAACAAGTGACCTAGATAATTTTTGGCAAACCTCTTATTTTGACGTTGCCAAGGAAATGAGGAGTAAATACCCTAGACACAGATGGCCTGACCAGCCCTTGCTCGAAAAGGCTGGCCGTTCAATCAAACGCAAAGGCGGTCAATGACCGTCATAAAATACTATCAAACCTGCCAACCTTAGATAGCAAGTACAGTCGTCAACCCTTACTCCTCTTTAAACATATTCTGAATACTGGAGAAGTCCAAGGCTCCACTACCCTTTCGCCCATGCATCCCATACAAGCTTTTTGCAAGATTCCCCATCGGTGTAGCCGACTTACTATGCAGTGCAACCTCCATCGCCAAACCAAGATCTTTGTTCATTAGGTTAACCTGAAACCCGCCTTTATATTCATTTGATGCAGGCACCCCATCCATAACACCAGGGTAAGGGTTATATAATTCTAACGACCAGTTTTTTCCTGAGCTTTGCAGCATGATTTCTGACAATACTTTTGGATCAAGTCCATTATCAACGCCAAGCTGCAGCGCCTCAGCGGTTCCAATCATTTGTATAGCTAACAACATATTATTACATATCTTAGCAGCTTGGCCCGCCCCGTTACCGCCGGCATGAAATACATTTTTACCCATATCCGATAATACAGGTTTTGCATTTTCAAACGCTGTATCCGAACCACCAACAATAAACGTCAACGTCCCCGCGACGGCACCACCAACACCACCAGATACCGGAGCATCTATTGCCACAATACCTTTGGCTTCCGCTGCAACAGCCAAATTACGAGAATTTTCAGGTGCAACTGTAGAACAATCAATAACTAACGTATTTTGATCGATAATATCAAGCAGGGCAGTTTCATGGATATAAAGGTTTTCCATGATTTTTCCGGATGGCAACATCGATACAATGACATCCGCTCCCACAACAACATCACTCGCCACACTGGCCTTTTCTGCACCAGCCTCTGCAACAATATCAAGCAATGCATCAGATAAATCATAAGCAATAACACAATGCCCTGCCTTCACTAAATTCATTGCCATGGGGCCACCCATGTTACCTACACCGATAAATCCAATTGTTGCCATTGCTATTTCCTTCCTATTCTTACATTTAAGGTCATGTGAAAAGTCATTTACACACTGCTTGAGCGTTGCGTGAATGTTGCTTAAAGGTTATTCAACGGATGGGGAGCATCCACCCATGGTGCAGTAAAGTGCGCGTCAATCCAATCTTGTGGTACCTCAGCAACAGAGCTGTGCTGCCATTTCGGAGCGCCATCCTTATCCACTAACAACGCTCGTACACCCTCAGGAAAGTCTGGGTGTTTACTGCATTGTAACGATACAATCAGCTCCATTTGGAACACCGCTTCTAGCGATAATTTTTGACCCCGACGTAATTGTTCATAAACAATATACGCTGTGGTCGGACAACCTTTCAGCAGCCCTTTTTTGGCACGCTGCAACCATTTATCATCTGCTTCAAATTGAGTGAAGTTATCAACAATTTCAGGCAATGAATCGCCATCGGTTAATTGATTAATCACATCAAAATGTTGTCGCACCGATGATTCAGGCAAGTCAGAAAGCTCTTCAAATCGACGCAGCACTGAAGAAACAACGCCAAAATAGGTATCATCTGAACCGCCCCAATCCGCAGCCAACAACCCCTCGATTACATTCGTTTTTTTATCGTGAGTAACAAACCGATCAGCCAGCCCTACGAACAGTGCATCTGCCGCATTTATATTCGCCCCTGTAAGACCAAGAAAAAGCCCTGACCTACCTGGCGTGTGATTTAAAAACCACGTACTTCCAACATCAGGATATAAACCAATGTTAATTTCTGGCATCGCCAATCGTGATTTTTCAGTCACCACACGGTGACTCGCACCAGACATCAGGCCGATCCCGCCCCCCATAACGATACCATGCCCCCAAACAATAAACGGTTTACGGTATTGATGAATCAAATAATCTAAGCGGTATTCCTGTTCAAAAAAGTCTTCGGCGTATTGGTTGGGTTTATCTGCACCACACTCTACCATCGTGTCATATAACCGACGAATATCACCACCAGCACAAAATGCTTTTTCACCGGCGCCCTGTAATATCACACAGGCAATCGACGATTCCTTCTGCCAAGCTTCTAGCTGAGGGCGTAACAATGCAACCATTTCAACACTGAGAGAATTTAAAGATCGCTCTGAATTTAATGTAGCTACACCAATCTGTTTTCCGTCAGCCGTACCTAATACAGCAAAAAGCACAACATCGCTCTCGGCACTACTCCCTATTTTACTCCCAACGTCACTCATTGGTTTTTCCACTCAGGTTTACGTTTTTCAAGAAAAGCATTCACGCCCTCTTTTTGATCTTCTGTATCAAATAGATTAACAAACTCTTCTCGTTCAGCAGGCAAAGCTTGGCGCATTGGGTTATCACGAGCTGCCATAATGAGTGATTTACAAACTCTCACAGAGCTGGGACTTTGATTGGCAACCTGCTTCGCCAATGCCAATGCACGAGCCAGTGACTCGCCTTTTCCAACGACTTCTTCTACCAAACCAATTTCAAGCGCTTTGGGAGCCTTAACTTGCTCACCGCATAAAATCATTTTTTTCGCCCAGCCTTCTCCCACTAACCAGGTAAGATTTTGCGTACCACCTGCACAAGGAAGTAATCCGACCTTTGCTTCCGGTAGTGCCAACACTGCCTGCTCTTCTGCAATACGAATATCACAGGATAATGTACATTCAAGACCACCGCCCATCGCATAACCGTTTATCGCCGCAATAGATACACCGGTATAATCACTTAGTGCTTCAAATGCAGCTCCAAAAACACGTGACATGGTGCTTGCAATAGCAATATCTCCATCTGCAAACAACGTAAGATCAGCACCCGCAGAGAAGAACTTCTCTCCTTGCCCAGTGATTACCAAGCTATAATTTTCTTTATCATCATTTAATTCCTGAATAGTCTTCTTCAGGTCATTTAAACTCTGCTCTGTCCAGGTATTTGCGGGTGGATTATTAATCGTTAATACCGCAACAGTACCTTGCTTTTCTACTTGAATTAATTCACTCATCGAACAATCTCCGTGGCACCATCGATTAATAATCGTCGTGCAATAATATGTTTCATAACTTCATTGGTACCCTCAAGAATTTGATGCACTCGTGCATCTCGCATATATCGCTCAAGCGGGTACTCACGCATATAACCATAACCACCATGAATTTGCAGTGCTTCGTTACAAACAGTAAAACCTGTATCTGTTGCAAAACGTTTCGCCATTGCACAATAGGTCGTTGCATCAACTGCCTTACCATCTAGTTTGTAAGCGGCTAAACGTACCAATTGCCGTGCAGCAACAAGCTCTGTCGCCATATCTGCAAGCTTAAACTGCAACGCTTGAAAACTCGCAATTGGCTTACCGAATTGGTGCCGCTCATTCATATAGGCTTGCGATGCATCCAAAGCCGCCTGTGCAGCACCCAGTGAGCAGGTCGCTATATTTATTCGACCTCCATCCAAACCCTTCATGGCAAAGATAAAGCCTTGGCCCTCTTCACCAACACGATTTTCAACCGGAACCTTTACATCTTCAAAAGTAATGGTGCGGGTTGGCTGGCAATTCCAACCCATTTTTTCTTCTTTTCGACCAAATGAAACACCTGGGGTGTCACTGGGTACAACAATACAACTAATACCTTTGGCTCCGGCATCACCTGTTCGGACCATAACAACCAGCAACTCTGTTGAACCCGCGCCGGAAATAAAACATTTACTACCGTTCAATTTATAGTGATCGTTATCGCGGCGAGCGGTGGTTTTAAGAGAAGCAGCATCAGACCCTGCATTTGGCTCTGTCAAACAATAGGACGCTAACAATTCCCCTGAGGTAAGTTTGCTCCCCCACTGCTGCTTGATATAGTCGTTACCAAATGAGGTGACCATCCAGGTACACATATTATGAATCGTAATGTATGCCGCTGTTGCGGTACAGCCGTACGCTAATTCCTCAAAGATAATATGCGAATCAAGGCGGCTTAACCCTAACCCACCAGCATCTTCTGGCGCGTACAAACCACAAAAACCCAGCTCTCCCGCTTTACGAATAACATCAATGGGAAATTCACCATCACGATCCCAGTCAGCAGCATGAGGAGCAAGCTCATTGCGCGCAAACGCCCTTGCCATTTCTTGATAGGCCAGTTGGTCTTCGCTTAAATCAAAATCCATTCATGTCTCCGAATCAATAAAACATTTGCCGTCTAGACTCAGACCGGGTCACCCCGGTCTGTACCGATTATTATTTTAAATCAATAGTCATATTTAGAGCGGAAGGGATATCACTATCAAACCAGCGAGCGGTAATCGTCTTAGTTTCTGTAAAGAAACGTATTGCCTGTTTACCGTAAGCATGATGGTCTCCATAGAATGATTTTTTCCACCCAGTAAACGAAAAGAAAGGCAATGGCACAGGAATCGGCACGTTAATACCCACCTGCCCTACTTCTATTTCATGTTGGAAACGGCGTGCAGCAGCACCGCTCGCAGTAAAGATTGATGTACCGTTTCCATAAGGGCTATCGTTAATAATCGCGATTGCCTCTTCCAACGTATCCGCTTTCACTAAACACAATACCGGCCCAAATACTTCCTCACGATAGATACTCATTTCTGATGTAACATCAGTAAATACCGTTGGTCCAACCCAGTTACCATCAGGAAAACCTTCAACCGTACAATCGCTACCATCAAGCATACACGTCGCACCGTCGTCTTTACCTTGCTGTATCAATCCCAACACACGCTCTTTCGCTTGCGGGCTAATCAATGGCCCATATGCTGCATCTTTATCATCCCATGCTCCAGGGCGAATTTCTGCAATTGCATTTTTAATATCATCAGCCCATTCTTGAGCTTCACCCACCAAAACGGCAACGCTAATAGCCATACAACGTTGGCCTGCAGCACCACAAGAGGCCCCTACAAGGCTGTTTACCACCTGTTTTTTTTGAGCATCAGGCATTACAACCATATGATTTTTTGCACCCGCGAAAGATTGAACGCGCTTTAAGTTATCCGTTCCCGTTTTATAAATATACTGGCCTACCGCGACGGATCCAACAAATGAGATTGTCTTGATATCTTCATGGGTTAATAAGAAATCCACTTGCTCTTTACGACCATGAACAACTTGTAAAACACCTTGAGGTAATCCCGCTTCGATAAGCAACTCAGCTAAGCGCGTTGGTGTATTAGGGCATTGCTCAGAAGGTTTTAAAATAAACGTGTTACCGCACGCAATTGCCAACGGGAACATCCACAAAGGAATCATTGCAGGAAAGTTAAACGGGGTAATACCTGCACACACACCTAGTGGCTGAGTATAAGAATAGGTATCTATCGCTCTGGCAACGTTTTCTACGGTTTCACCCATCATCATGGATGAAATATTGCAAGCGTGCTCAGCAACTTCAATACCACGCCATACGTCACCTTTTGCATCATCAAAGGTTTTTCCGGTTTCTTGAGCTAGAATTGTAGCAAGCTCATCATGGTGTTCTTTCAATAAGGCCTGGTATTGCAACATAACCCGGGCACGTACTGGCACAGGAGTATCTTTCCATGTGGTAAATGCTGTTTTTGCAGACTCTAGCGCACGTTCCATTTCATCCATCGTCGTACAAGGAGTCTCACAAATAACCTCTTGAGTTGCAGGGTTAGTAACAGCAATCCATTCGTTACATTGGCTAACCTCAAACTCACCGGCTATCAATTGTTTAACTTTATTGTTTTTCGATTGGTTGCTTTCTGGTTGGTTCATATCCTGCTTCCTCGTAATTGCCCCAAGGTATAATGGGGATGGATTTTCAAAAAGCGGCTAAACTAAACGGCTTCAAGATGCTATAGGTGATATTTCAACATAAAAAACAAGAATAGAACATTGACGAAATTGCGAAATATGTGGATTATTTTGCTATCACGCTACCACATTCGGGTATAACAATGCTTATCTCATCAGAGCGGCCCCTAAGTAACAACGGCATTCGTTTTTTGTCCCTCAATTTGCCATATCCAAGCTAGAACAACACCCTATAACACAGACGCTGTAGGTATTAACTCTAGGTTATTACCTCAATGCCAAACAGCATAAAATTCGAGGTCGTAGTATTAAGCAGCTTAGCAAAATTTACTTTTTCGATACTGATCAGGCGACAGTCCCATTACTTTTTTAAATAAACGCGAAAAATAATAAACATCATCATAGCCGAGCACTGCACTGACTTGTTTAACAGAACGACTACTACTATCCAACAGGTAACAACCACGCTGCATTTTCATGTTAATAAAGTATTGAATGGGCGAATGTCCCGTTAGCGTTTTGAATTTTTTAGAAAAATGGTATTTTGAAAGTTGTGCTTCAGCAGCCAGGTCGTCAAGGTTTAACTGTCCATGCACATGCTCCTGCATCATAGCGCGAATACGATCCCAATTTAAAGCCTGACCGATCTGAGGCTGCTGTTGACGAACAAGAAGCGAAGCATAACTGAGAAGCGCTTGAAGTTGATGACAACCTTGAATGAATTCTGCGAGTAAATAACCGCTACGATGCAACTCTGAAAGAGCAT
>MAAC01005943.1_pt1 | contig 67361 bp, 59 predicted proteins | sample 1115981 | NCBI WGS metagenome assembly MAAC01 (sample SAMN04961126, study PRJNA320927) | seawater metagenome | isolation source: sample BD02T64 sea water enriched with oil for 64 days | place: USA:Gulf of Mexico | collected 2013-07-27
TGTAGCCTTCTTGGGTTATTTGCTTAACTGCTGCAATCTTAAATTCTTCGGTATATCTTTCGCCTGCCATATAGATCTCCTCATCGTTACATTGTAACTCTTTAGAGTGTCTAGTAAATCAGGGGCTATTCAGGGGCTATCGGTTTCTTCTGTTGCAGGCACCATTTGGGTAATAGGTGTATATATGTTTATTTTCCTTTATCCATTACCTAAATATGGAAAGTTTATAAAAGGCCAGGAGTTATTAAAGGAACGCCCGGCGAGAACGAGAGCGGAGGTTGAACTTATTAAAGGGCGCGGCACACACTCGGCAATACCTAGAAATACGCTTAAATGGTTCATTGCATTTTTTTGTATTTCTGGGGGAGTCACACTTGTTGGCATCATCACAAGCACATAACAAACACTTGCAGCTGACCGTAAAAAGCGTCACTTTTTTGCTATCACAAAATAGCGCCTCTTTTTACGTCAGCTGAAGTTAAACGTTATACGTAACAAAAATGCAAAGTTAAGTTTATACATTTAAAAATAAAGGGGTCATGTGTATTGTGATGTTTAAAGCTTATGCTATAGTCTGGCCATGCCTAGACCTCTAAAAAAAATACCGAGAGCGGCGTCGGGATGAAGTAAAGGACTCGGATATTTTAACCCTGAGAAACGTATTACAGGATAGGCCTGAGATCAAAGAAGTGCTCAATTTAGTGAGTAAGATAACCGGATTGAAACTGCTGGATTTAAAAAAGCCCGGCAAAACAAGTGCCGTTAACTCCGCAAAAAGAGCTTTTGCAATTTATGCGTGTAAAACCTATTCAGGTGCCACTTACAAAGCGATCGCTGAACATTCCAACCTAACTCATGTTGGTAGTGTTTGTTACCCACTAACAAAAATTAAAAAGGAAATAGCCGATGGGGAATGGGCGAAAGAGATTGAAAAGATAGAGAAAGAATATTGCATTGTAAAATATACATGACCCCTTTATTTGCATTGCATTGTAAAATATACATGACCCCTTTATTTGCATGACCCCTTTATTTGAAATAGTTTTTAAGATTATCCTGACTCAAACGATCGGGGCAACGATCATAAAAGGCCGTCACTCGTCTAACCGCACGGCTATAAACATCAATGGTGGAAAGAGCCTTGCCCTGACGGTGCAATGCGTTACCATGGAGCTGGTACAGTGAATTAAACTTTTTTTGCTGTGCTTTGTTCATGCAATAGTTCCTCTAGTTGTCGCGCTCGGGGATGAGCACGTAGAGGAGTTATTGCTGATGAATGGGGGTGGTTTATTTTGCCGCCGAGCGGCTTCGTTCAACAAGGCGTTCACGCGGGACTCGCGAAAAAGCGTCGCGCGCCCCTTAACTTGAACGTTATGTTTCTGAAGCCATTTGTTAATAAATTTAGTAGGCGGTTGAAAATGTTGGATTTTTTAAAAGACCTTTTGAAAATAGGATTAACTGCAATCTTGCAAATGCTAATCGCATTCTCTATTGGTACTGGGGCTGCTGCTATTGCGTGCTGGTATTACAGTATTCCCCTGGTTTTTTCTATTCTTGGCGGCATATTGGTTTTAGGGCTTGCATTAGCACTAATGTCAGACTCTATATTTGATAGGTAGTAATTACCACAAGATGATAAATGCAAAACATAACCAGTGTAATTACGCGGAAAAATATTCCGCTGCGCTTCATATTTTCCCGTGTTACGGGCGTTATATGTCAAAAGAATAAGGGGTCATGTATATTTTACAATTAAATATTCGCTATCCTGCAATTAAAGCCGTCCCGTTTAATCTATGCTTGTTAATTTAGCAACACGCTTTATGTGTAAATGAATGGGGCAGGCTAGATTAGTTCCTAATTTGCTTTTTAAAGGGTACTGAGATCCCCCTTTAATCCCTGCTTTCATAGATTTAAGGGGACGTCTCGTTTAATTTGGGAAAGCTGAAGTTAAAGCTGGCAAATGGCAATTTTCAAAGGCGGGTTACCATCAGGGCTAGGAAAGTCGGTGTCGGGTAATAAAATTTCAATACTTTTTAAGGGGCGGCCCGCTTTAATGGCGCAACGCTTTAAAGATTCTAACCACTCATCACGATTAACTTGTGCCACATTATTGCAGCAAATTAATTGCCCACCGTCTTTTGTGGCCAATAAGCTGGGCTTGAACAGCGACTGATAATCACGAATTAAATCCACATTACCAAACGCACTTTTTGCCCAGCGTGGTGGATCTAAAAACACCAAATCAAATTGCTCTGGTTTGTGCTTTGGGTACTTAGGTAATTTTTTACCGCGGCGCGCCGTGATGGGCATATTGGCAAATTGCTTAATGGCCGGAAAAACATCCGATTGAATAAACTCAACTTGATCCAGCTTATTAAGCTTGGCGTTCTCCATACCCACCGCAAGAGAAGACTCGGCGAAATCAACATTCACCACGCGCTTAGCACCACCAACGGCAGCCGCAATACCAATGCCACAGGTATAAGAGAATAAGTTTAATACGGTCTTGCCTTGGCTAATGGCTTTAATATAACGGCGGCCTGCCCGTAAATCTAAAAATAACCACGGGTCCTGACCTTGATGGCGAGCTTGCACACGGTATTTAACCCCAAGTTCATTGGCTACCATGGGGGTATTGTCCAGTTCTTGTATTTCGTGAGGACTGTCTTGAATACGTGAATGATCACGGCTGCGATCGTTATAAACCAAATGCAAGTCTGGGAATTGCTTGCTGACAAATTCACGTACCTGCGTTAGCTCATTATCTGCAAGGGACTGATGAAACGTTTGTAAAATTAACAACGGGCCATAGCGGTCTAATGTAGTGCCCAGAGAGCCTTCATTGGTACCGTGAAAAATACGATAGCAATCGGTTAACTCGGCTTGCCACTGGGTTTTTAAATCAGCGCGATTTTGCCATGCCTGGTCAATAAGATTTTTTAATTCATTCATGGAGCCACTTTAACAGTTTAGGCTAGGGGCTTGAAAGTAGAAAGAATAAGGGGTCATGTATATTTTACTGTTAAATATTCGTTATCCTGCAATTAAACCGTCCCGTTTAATCTATGCTTGTTAATTTAGCAACACGCTTTATGTGTAAATGAATGGGGCAGGCTAGATTAGTTTCTTAGTGCCTAATTGGCCTTTTAAAGGGTATTGAGATCCCCCTTTAATCCCTGCTTTCATACTCAAATTTCAGGCTCTTTTGGTATAGAACTCATTAGCTTTTGTGTCCTAAATCGTGTGATCATAACTCACCGAAAACCCATACTGCTATAATGCACTCCATTCTCTTTACGACAACTTACCTAGGCCTCTATGTTATTTTCAAACCTTGGATTATCTAATCCTATTTTACAAGCTATTAAAGACTTGGGTTATATCACGCCTACCCCTATCCAGAAACAGGCCATTCCCCTCATTATTTCTGGTAAAGACCTCATTGCCACCGCTCAAACAGGAACAGGAAAAACAGCCTCGTTTGTTCTACCCATATTGGAGATATTTAACAAAGAGCGCCAATTACGCGGTAAACGCATACGCGCCCTTATCCTTACCCCTACTCGCGAATTAGCGGTTCAGGTGGCTGCCAATATTGCTGAGTACGGCAAACATTTAAGCCTCAGTTCTATGGCTGTTTATGGTGGCATTGATGCCGAACCACAAGTGCAACGTTTAATTGAAGGTGTTGATATTTTAGTCGCCACACCCGGCAGGTTACTGGATTTGGCTCATCAACGTGCACTGCATTTTGATGAACTTGAAGTGCTGGTATTAGATGAAGCCGACAGAATGGTGGATATGGGTTTTGCTAATGATATTTATAAGATCACTGACCGCCTACCCGAAACCCGTCAGAACCTATTATTTTCGGCCACCATGAACCACGAGGTTCACGCCCTTGCGGATGATTTTTCTTATAGCAAAATGAGTGAACCAGCGGTTGAGATATCGATCTCACCGAAAGCCACAACGGCACCCACTATAAAGCAGTGGTTAATCACCGTAGATAAAGACACAAAATCCACCTTGCTGAGCCACTTAATTAACCAACAGAAGTGGGATCAGGCGCTAATTTTTATCGAGAAAAAACACGGTGCCGCCAAACTGGTCGCCCAGCTTGCAAAACGCGGTATTGAAGCCGATTGCATTCATGGTGATAGAAGCCAAGCCATGCGTGAAAAGATTTTGGCTGATTTCAAATCTGGAAAACTAAAATACTTAGTGGCCACAGGGGTTGCTGCCCGTGGGATAGATATTGGTGAGCTTAGTCGCGTTGTTAATTACGACCTACCCTTTAAACCAGAAGAATATATCCATCGTATTGGCCGAACAGGTCGCGCTGGTGCCACAGGTGAAGCCATATCGTTTGTTGCAATGGGTGATTTTAAAAATCTATGCGCGATTGAAAGTCGTTTAAACCATCTAATCGACCGACAAGAGATTGAAGGATTTCCGGTTAGAAAAGTGGTTCCCGTTTCAGTTTTAAATTATGTTCGCAAGAGACACCGCCGCTAAGCCTAAAGCAGCAACTAAATCCAAGGGTAAAGCAGCAACAAAACCTCAGCCAATAAACCAGAGAAAAATAAGTTACAAAAAAGGGGGGGATTTGGGCCTTTATTTTTGCATGGTTTGCTGATTTATTCAGTGTTTTTTGATTGGTCACCATTTCCTCGGGAAAGCAGATCTTACGGCAATGTTTAGTGGTGAGGCGTTTGTCATCTTATTGCCAGTCAGAGATGTTAAGTCAGGGTTTGAAATGGCAGAGAAAATTCGTATTAATGTTGAACTGTTGGGTGTTCAGTATGGTCAACCTAATGTGGTCAACGAACTCAAGGAGTTATAATGGTTGAGCTTATTTTTCTTATGCTTACTTGGTGGGTTCTTATTCCGCTGTTTGGAATGGTTGTGGTTTATTTAACTATGCATCACAAAGGTAAAAAAGAGGTGCTTGAATAATTTTCCGCTACGGATGAGATCGGTGTCTACCATTCTATTTGTGAGTGTTACTTTCTTTTGATACGACTTATCCGTGGCAGACCACTACGAATAGAACTTGAACCGTGTGAGAAAACCGGCTCAGTTTATAAGCTGAGCCGGTTTTCAATGTACTATTGCATATCAAGTCCGACACTATAAAAGATGGGTTTCAAGCCATCGGTTAAAAATGGAAAGGAGGGGAGTGAATAATGCCTTGTGGGTGGTTGTGCTTACAGAACTTCTAGATCTCCACGATATCGTCTTTTGTACTCAAGACAAATCCCATAACATCTAACATCGTCAGACTCTTGTTTGGGAACCTTCACGGTTTGCATCGTAGTCTCGGCATGATCAATGAATATTGACCCGTCGTGTTCATTAATTCTCATGCTTTCATGGGAGGATTTCATATCACGGCCTGTTTTGGGGCTGTAATAATTACAAATCAGGTAACGAGTTTTCTTGTCGGTATACCAAAAAATTTATACAGCTTTAATCGTTATATTTATTGGTTTTATCCTGTGTGACAAGGTATGAGTCGGTTGCTTATCCAATCTCAATACTAAAATATTGTTTAGTTCTCGCCTTTAAAGAGTAAACTAACTTTCAAATAGGAGTTGTCAGTTGTATGGATACACGTCAAATAGCTTTAAAAATGGTCAGTTGTTTCAGGCCTACCATCATGCCAGTTTTGGTTACGTTCCTCACTACCAACAAATCGTTTAAAACGGACACGCAAAAATTGTGTGGCCTTTAATTCAGACGTTAGGTTTCAAAACCCCAAAGAAATTCTGACTAAAATAAATTTAGGGGAAATGAGGGAACAACATGCTTTCAAAAATTATTGTAGATTCGTACGCAACGCTTATTGAGGTTTCACTTTGGCTTTTATTGTTGGTAGCGCTAATTGGCGGCTGGCAATCAGGGGGATTCATGGGGGCGATTGTAGGACTAATAGGTGCTTTTATATTTGGAGCCATGTTTATGGGGGCTTTTTTGGTGCTCGAAGACATTCGTAAATCTGTGAAAGATATTGAGAAAAATAAGTAATAAAACGTCAGAAGGTAAAATCAGCGGACATATCAAATATGCGCACCGCTGATGTGAAAAGCAACGAGGCCAGAGTCGATTAACCTGCACCGGTTGTTAATTTATATTGTTTTTTATATGGGTGTTTAGGGGCTGCATCGTCTACGGCTTGTCTTTATTAAGAGCGAGCTTGTGACGGTTGTTATAAAGCAATATTGGGTGAGAATGAGCTACTATAGTTATATAGAGTTCCATGATTTTTTTCGTGGATAGGGTTGGGTTCAGCGTTAAAAATAAACCCACGGAGTCTGAGTCCATTAGTGATTCTAATAATTTAAATGGGCCAAAGCACAATAGGGATAGTTTGTGATATTAAAAGAAATTGATAAAAAGGATAACCTTAAAATATATCAAAAGTACGGTTATGATGCTGAAAAGCAAATGGCGTTTTACTTGAAGAGAGCATTTCAAGATAAAGAGGATGTTTTTGTTATAAATGATCTACGGCTAGAAATGAATGATGATGTGGCGCAAATAGATCATTTAATAGTTCATCGGTTTGGTTTTACCATCGTTGAGTCAAAAAGTGTCACTTCAAAAATCTCCATAAATGAATTTGGCGAATGGACAAGGCATTACCCTAAATATACAAGAGGGATGCCATCGCCGGTAAATCAAGCAAAGAGGCAAGCCGACTTCTTAAAAAACTTCCTAATGGCAAGGTCTGAACACCTATTGAGAAAAAAGCTAGTATTTAAAACTTCAATAGCCGATCTTAAGTTTGATGTATTAGTCGCCATTTCAGATAGTGGCATAATCAATAGGGCAAAAAATACTGGAATACCCGAAGTCCATAAAGCTGATCAGGTCACAGAAACAATCCATGACTTTTTATCAGTATATGTGGGTGAAAATAAGAGCCTCCTTAGCCTTAAAGTAAACTATAACCTTGCTGATGACAGCATGGATAAAATTACCACATACCTTCTTCAATCACACAAACCTAAAACAGTTGAGCACGAGGCAGTAAAAGAGTTAACAAAGGGTAGGGTGGAAATTGACGAGAGGACCGTTAAAGAGGCTTTAAAGCCTGAAGTAACGGATAAAAAGATCCCTCCAGAAAATAACAATAATGTCGCGTCGGTAAAAAAATGTAGCAAATGTAACTCCGTACATGTGGATATTACCTATGGTAAATATGGTTATTATTTCAAGTGTCGTGATTGTAAAGGAAACACATCAATAAAACTAAAATGTAAAGATAGCCGCTGTAAACCAAGAATTAAGAAGGCGAAAGATCACTTTTATGAAGAGTGTGCGCCGTGTAAAACATCGGAGTTATACTTTATAAACAAGCCTGTAAATTCCACTCAAGCTAAGGTCGAAACAAATACAAATTAGTCTTTAATGCGGGAGTCCGTGCTGATTTGGACTAGAGAGCGACGGTAGCTTTCTTACTCATAGCGGATTCCTCCAGTCCGTTACTTACCCTGTTTTATAGGCAAATTGATATGCTTAGGGGATCTGTAAGTTAAAGTCTGTTTTGGCGACAGCCACACCATTAATCATTATTTCAATGCTGTGCAGGCCTTGGTAGTACTTGCGGGTTGTGATCTTTTTAATGGGGTGTTGTTTAGATAAAGAAAGTGTTTCAGCCGGCATTAAAGTGCGCTTACGCCATTTAAATACTTTAGGTGACAATGTTCCGTTGGCCTTTTGATGGTAAATGACATAATCGATCATTAAGGGCTGTTCGTGTTGGGCGTTTGAGGAGGCCGACACGGTAAACTGCAAGGTATTGCCGAGGGTGACCTCGGGGGTGTGAAGGGTCATGCTGACTTGTTTTATTTCGGCAGAATGATAACCAAAAACACTTAAAGCCTTTTTATGGCCTTGTTTTATGAGGGTGCGGCAAGCATGCCTGAGTAATTTGATTCTATTTTTGTTGGCTCCGACCATCCATTTTTCAGTAATATCGGCAACAAGATCGGGGTGATCTTTCGATATATCATTCAGGTTGTTGGCTACGGAACGCCGTACATATTCATCTTCATCATCCTTGAGTAGGCTGAGAACGTTAATAATGGGAGAAGGGGCTTTTATAAATAGCGGTAATTGCATGGCCCACGGTAAGCGGGGCCTAATGCCTTCGGAGGCTAAACGCCTAACGTGTCGATTGTTATCGGTGGCCCATTCTTGCACCACCGATAGGGTTTTTTGTGGATCGTTGAGTAGGAAAAAACGAATACCAAATTCAGAAGAGAAACGTTTGGTTAATTCCTTGAGCAGGTTCATTGAAAGAGCGAAGTGGTGTTGCCCATATAGCCCGACATAATGGGTAATCGGCATAATAGCCCAGCCAGCAATGCCGCTGTCATCGACAGTGCTAGCAAATATGTCAGCATCGGGAGCAGGGCTTAAACTGGCCAGAATGACCTCGCCAGCTTTTTGATAGTCGGCGGGTAGGTACTCAACCATCGCATTCATGATCTGTTCTGAGCGCTGCTTTAATTCAAGAGCCTCTAAGTTTGTTGATGCGAGCGTATAGAAACCTTGAGCATCAAACTCTGGGCATTGGTTTTTAAAATGCTGGCCCATTCCCTTGATGATTTTTTGGTTAAATTTGTTTTTAAATGGTTCGGCCACGATACGTTGTCCTAGGTGTTTATTTTTTTGATAAGGTGTTGGGTTATGGTATGCCTAGCCCATACGCGCTTACGTTGAATAATCGTTAGCGAGGGTAGGTAAAACGGGTATTCAGCCCGATAGAGCGCTATCAAAAAGGAAAGACCATGGTATTTGAGTCGAGGTCAGGATAGCAATGGTTATTCAGCTTGTTTAAGTATATCTCGGTGAATAATTGAAAAAATGAACGGTATATCAGAGGGGGGCTTTTTCGTGTTTTTGTAAATTCTCGCTTAATCAGCGAAGAGCTTAGAACTAAGTCCGTATTCGCTAAATCCAGGTCGTTAATGTTTCTTTTTTAGCCAATAAAATTATAGGCAAATGCATGATAAAAGTGGATCAGTTAATAAGCTGGGCCGGTTTTAAATGTGCTGCTGCATATCAAGCCCGACACTATAAACGATGGCTTGAAACCCATCGGTAAAAAAAACGGAAAGGAGGGGAGTGAAGAATGCCTTGGGCGTAGTTGTGCTTACAGAACTTCTAGACCTCCACGATGTCGTCTTTTGTACTCAAGACAAATTCAACAACATCGTCACACTCTTGTTTTGGAATCTTCAAGGCTTGCATCGTAGCCCCTGCATGCCCCATGAATATTGACCAATCGTGTTCATCAATTTTCATGCCTTTGTGGGAGGGTTTCATATCACGGCCCGTGTAGTACATCGGGCCACCAGCACTTGAGCACAAAAAATCAACCAATAGTTGTTTCTCTCTGGCAATACCATCGTCGCCTCGGTTCTGCCAAAAACGCCCAAGTTGCGAGTCTCCTTGCAAACGAGGCAGTAAATCTTCGACAAATGTCGTAATGCCCTCATACCCGCCTAAACGTTCATAAAGTGATTGTTGATTCATTGGGTTTCCCCCTCGTTGTTTATATAGGCGTATACGTCCTTGAATAAAGCTCTAGAGACCGATTGGTTTGTTATACGCTATTAAATAATAGTAGATAAATAGCTGCTGTGTGCTGGAGAAATTTCAGTATTGTTTGTCACAACACAGGCGACGGGTAACAGTGGGGAAGCTGGAATGGAAAGCTGTATCTATTTGCCTGTATGTCTTAAGGGCGCATAAATTTAAGGTATCAGCTTATTAATGATGGATCATAAGTGTTCGTTTATTCGGGGTAAATATATGAAGCAAAGGCTTCCGGTTCAGAAAAAATAGGTTTGTTTTGACTGGGCACGAACTTACTTAGCTGAAAGCGTATGGTTTTTTAACCGCGAAAAAGGACGAGCGGCTAAATTTAGAATGCCTTAGGCAGAACGGCTGTTAGCCACTTTAGAGCGAAGTATTTAATGACTGAGGTAGTGATTGTTCGTGTGATTCATAATTCTTAGCCTATGCTAGTATTAAGTATTGTTTCTGCTTATGTTGGCTTAGGGGTTGTTGAATTATAAACAAGGATAAGTTTATGTTATTAAAGGGAAAAACTGCGGTTATAACAGGATCAACCTCGGGCATTGGTTTGGGTATCGCGCAAGGCTTTGCGGCAGAAGGTATTAATATTGTCCTTAACGGTTTTGGTGATACGCAAAAAATTGAACAAGAGCGTATGGCTTTAGAGGGTATGGGGATCAAGTGTGTTTATAACGCTGCCGATATGACAAAACCCGTTGAAGTAACGGCCATGGTGGAAGAAGCGGTAAGGGAATTTGGTTCAATTGATATTGTGGTCAATAACGCCGGTATTCAACACGTGGCACCGGTAGAAGAGTTTCCACCTGATAAATGGGACGCGATTCTTGCGATTAACTTATCTTCAAGTTTTCATACGATACGGGCGGCGATACCGCATATGAAAAAGCAGGGCTGGGGGCGCATTATCAACCTTGATTCAGCCCACGGGCTGATTGCTTCACCTTTTAAGTCAGCTTATGTTACCGCCAAACACGGCATGTTGGGTTTAACTAAAACCATCGCTTTGGAAGTGGCTCAAGATAATATTACTTGCAATGCAATTTGCCCTGGCTACGTGTTAACACCGTTGGTTGAAAAACAAATTCCTGATACAGCAAAGGCACGAGGGATTAGCGAAGAAGAGGTGAAACGAGATGTTTTGCTTGCCCCGCAGTGGACAAAGAAATTTGTCACGGTAGAGCAGTTAGCGGGTACGGCGTTGTTTTTATGTTCGAATCATGCGGAAAATATCACCGGCACTCATATTTCGGTGGATGGTGGCTGGACGGCGAGCTAGGGATTCCTTGATTACGTTTAGGCAATTCAGCCAGCATCAAGCAATCATGAGTGAACATAGGTTCCCTAAATAAATTTAAACAACAACGATGAGGTTTTAACATGGATGACAAGCCGTCTAAAATAGAAAAAAGGATTAACCTTGCCTTACAAGGCGGAGGTTCTCATGGTGCTTTTACATGGGGTGTGTTGGATAAATTACTCGAGGATGGGCGCATAGGTATCGATGGTATTTGTGCGACGAGTGCTGGAACAATGAATGCGTGTGTTTTTGCTTGGGGTTTGCATAAAGGTGGCCCAGATGAGGCGCGGAAGTTATTAGCCGATTTTTGGAAGCAAATATCTGATATTGGGCAAGCATCAAACCCTTTTTCAAGCGTTCCATGGAAACAATTTGGTCCATTTGATGCGTTCGAAAAATTATCGTTCTTTATGCTTGATTCGGTGACACGCTTATTATCGCCTGATCAGTTGAACCCCTTCGATGTGAACCCGCTGCGTACGGTGCTTGAGGGGATTGTTGATTTTGAAGAGTTACACCATTGTGATACTAAGCTATTTATTAGCACCACAAAGGTTCAAAGCGGCAAGGTAGAGGTGTTTTCTACCGCCAATGTAACGATTGATGTAGCCATGGCATCGGCTTGTTTACCGTTGTTATTTAAAGCGGTCTCTATTAATGGTGAAGATCATTGGGATGGAGGTTACGTTGGTAACCCTTCATTATTCCCGCTTTTTTATGCGACCGATAGTAGCGATTTATTGATTGTGCATATAAACCCCATTGAACGTTTAAAAACGCCACATACAGCCGCTGGCATTATGAATCGTATTAATGAAATTAGTTTTAATTCATCGTTATTGTCAGAAATGCGTGGTTTGGCTTTTATGAAAAAGCTGCTGAAATACGATATGCTGAAAGATGAGTTTAAGGATAATTTTGAAGATATTCTCGTTCATTCTATTCGTGCGGATGAGGCACTCATTGACTTGCCGATGAGCAGCAAATTTAAAACAGACTGGGTGTTTTTACAAGAATTGCGTGATAAAGGGCGGGATGCCATGGCTGCTTGGCTGGATGAGAATTTTGACGACCTAGGTGTTCGTGATACGGTCAACTTGCATGAAGAGTTTTTATCATCGACGACACGAATTTTTTACGATCGCCAAGGGAAAGCGCGACATACCAACCCGAGTTAATTTTCCTTATGCAGGGTTATTTGCATTAAGTAAAAGTGGGGAACGGGCCTTTCCACGAAGAACTTAGGGTTTTTGTCACAGGGGTAGACTAGAGTGATTTGTTTTTTAAAGGTGGGTTAAATAGTGTCAGCGCTAATAGAAAAATCAATCGAGTAGCAGACCCCTTCGCTTTCTAAATGGTGGAATAAAACACGTCTAGTTTGTGAGACTGGTTTCATGTTCGGCTTAGATGTTTTCGTCTACGTAGTTCAACCTTAGTTGCGGAACTAATATAAAGATTTGTCTTAATGCCGTTTTTGCTGCTTCAGTTAATCGCTTGCTCGTGACATTTTTTGAAACGTGGTTTTTTGTGTGTAAGAACGATACAGAGAAATCACCCAGCTCTATTTTTTTGAAGTCAGTTTTTGTTAGATAACTATCGAGTGCGTTTAAAGCAAGGTTACGTATATTAGAGCGTTCTACTCCATTAACGTCAATTAAGGTTTCCACTATTTTTATGGGGCTTTCATACATCAACATGGTCACCTTGCCATCATCATGAAGGTTAAGTGATACCGTACCTGACAGCCCTTTAGAGGGTTTTAGGCTGACTGATATTGACTCAGCTGATGCTGCTGAAGTAGAAGCTAATATTATAATGAAGGCTAATAATTTTCTCATTTCATAAGTCCTTTATATCTAACGTTCGAGTTAAGTGGCCGCAGCGAAGCTTATGCTTGAACGAGTTGTTAGCACTTATATTCAATGCCATCTTCTGATAAAGCTAATATGTTTGAACTAACTAGTTGATTTAAATGGTTTTGAATGGCAATTTCGTTCCCCTGTATTTTCATATGAGATGCAATATGGTTTCTTAAGCTTAAAACCTTTTGAGGACGCTTTTCTTTTGGTTTTGATTTTAGACTGTGAATTAACTTGGATAGCTCACCAGTAGGGTTAGCAAGCTTAATTTGTTTGCATGACCGTCCATTTGATTTGATATGAGAAATTAATGGTGCAAAGCCATTGTCATTTGATATTACCTCAAAACTGACAGTGGAAGGAGCTTCGGCATTATATTGGCCAAGATAAAAAGAGAGATGAAAATCCAAGTTATTTGCTTGGGTTGCTTTTATTTGTACAAGAACTAAATTAATTGGCGTTTCATATTTCTTACCACCAAAATCGAGTTTTGGCTGTTTCGCACCAATAAAAACAACTAATTTTTCGTAAGCTGAAAGATCAACTTTACTTAAACAGCCTATGTTTTCATAATCTATAAAAGCCCACTTCATGTGATACACCCTCCTTGAATGCTAACAATGTATTAACAGAAAGCTAAGCTCCCTGTAATTCCCGTACTTATACTGACTATAGTTTCCCGTAATAGAATAATCAATTCTAAATAAGGACTTGCCATTTAGGCCTAGCTATTTTTTGAATCTAATAGGTTTTTACAGGCGGGTGGAGGGCTCTTCGGCCCGCTCGTGAATGTCTGCAGTTGGGTTGGCATATCGCTGCCTCAGTGCGGTCATTTTTGCTATGTTTTCCTAGCCATTTCATTTGTAGGATGAATGTTGCTTAATAACTTTGGTGGGTGAATCCTATTTAACTCTTTGTACTTTAAGTTCATTTTGTATTTTTCTTGCCTCGGTGTTTTGCCTTGCGACAATTTGTCACTGTTTTAAAACGTTTTCCTGATCTAGGCTGTGCGCACTTTTTAGTTATTCAAACGGATTCACGCCAATAAGGGAGAGCTGTGTTAGGTGCATAGCAGAATATGAAAAAACAGGGATTTAAAAATAATAAATTAACACCGCTAATGGCATCAGTCTTGATGGTTCCTTTATACGGTCATGCAGGTAATAGCAGCGGAACTAACGAGGCGTCGGCGGCAGATACTATTTCGGTAACGGGTTCAACGGTAGCCCCCGAGATTCTTCGGCTTAAAGATGCACCGATTACTAGCACCGTTGTTAACAAGGTGGAGCTGGATAAAATTAAGTTCACCGACCCTATTGAGCTGTTGAATAGAATTCCTGGGGTCAGTATGAGCCGGAATTTAAGGATTCCGCGGGGCGATAAGGGTTATACGATTCCTTTGGTTGATGGGTTTTCATTACGTAATCCTTACCGTGGTTCAACCTCCCAAATTGGCGATAGTAACTCCGGTGATATGGAGCGTATCGAGGTCATTTATGGCCCCGGTTCTGCTTTATATGGCAGCAACGCCTTTGGCGGGGTGATTAACACCATTACCCGCACGCCGCCAGAGGAACAAGAGAATCGCATATGGCTGGAAGCCGGTGACCATGACCGTCTTCGTTCTGGTTTATCAAGCACCGCTGGGATATCGGCGGCTACCGAGATAATAGTGATGACGATCGAACCACGGTCTCCGCTAAATTATTATTTACTCCGGCCAGTGAGTCTAAGTTATGGATTCGTGCTGAACGAGAAGAACGTTACGATAAAAGTGCGGGTAGTTTAAAACAAGCTCAGTACGACGCAGATCCTAGACAAAACCCGGGGGTGTCAAGCTTTACAGACGCAACGATAGACTCGTTATCGACCAGCTATATATTGAATACAGATCAGGGGGAGTTCCGAGCGGGTTTTTCATACCGTAAAGACGATGGTTACAAGATTAGTTCATGGGGAGGCCCGGCGGATAGTGTTTTAGAGGATATGAATTTTAAAACACAATATCGACACGATTTTATTGATGCCAATTCTATATTAACGGGCGCCAATGGTATTGCCGCTAGCTTAACCGTGGGTGTTGAACTTATTGATAGTCAGAATGATCGGCTTGAATATCAAGATGAAACCAATACCGCTATTGCGGAAGATGAAAACATCGATATGACCGTCTCAGCGCCTTTTGCTCAATTAGAGTTAATGCCAACAGAAAAAGCAAAAATCACCTTAGGGCTACGCTACGAAGACGTTGAATACGATGTAAAAGATAATATAGACGCTAGCCGTGACCAAGTGAGAACGTTTGACGCTTGGACACCAAAATTTGGTTTTTCATACGATATCGATGTTAACCATAAGGTGTTTGGCGGCATATCGAAAGGGTTTGCACCGCCGAGTCGAAATAAGATGTTTCAAGGAACCTATGAAAACTCTAATCTAGAGGCCGAGTTAGCCACCAATTATGAATTGGGCGTGCGGGGGGTATTTGTTGATCAGGCGGTGACTTATGATGTGGCTATCTACAACTTGGATGTTAAAGACTTTATTGTTGATGAGTATGTTGAAACAGTCGCAGGCCGTGATAAGTTTAGGCCGGTTAATGCAGGCGAGGTTAACTTCCGTGGTCTAGAAGCACAGCTTGAATACGATCCTCTGGAGTATCTAAGTTTTGCGGTTTCTTATACCTATGCTAGAAATCAATTTATCGATTATGTCGATGACGGCAATGATTACAGCGGAAACTTCTTATCAAGTTCTCCTAAGCATCATATTAACGCTCGGATAACGCTTATTCCAGCGGAGGATTTTCAGATTGAATTGGAAATGGACTCAATCAGCAGTTATTACACCAATAACGCAAATGATGCCGATTCAGAGGGCCGCTATGACCGCGATGACTTGTTCAACTTACGTGTTAATTATGAACAAGGCCCCGTTGAGTTATGGGCAAGTGCTTTGAACTTAACCGACGAAAAGTACGCCACAAGGGTTTCATACAGCACCCGTAGTGGTGGCAGTCGAAGCTTTAGAGTGGGTGATGCACGTACCCTTTATTTCGGAGCAGCGTATAATTTTTAATCACTTCAGCTTGGCTAAACCACGTTTGTTAAATAAACGTGGTTTAGCATTAATTATTATGGGGTAGGGGCCCCTTTATGCGTGAATAATATGAATGACTTTGAGAATGGCGGTAATGGTACAACGAGGCGGTGTTTTGTTAGTTAAATTGTTTTTGTGTACGGGCTTAGTGCTACTCAGTGCTTGCAGTTTATTCCAAGGCCGTTCCGAACCTGCAGCGATTGAAAACCTGCCAAGTCATTGGCAAACTGAGCTTGAGCAGAAGCAAATGGCCAAGTTTTGGTTAGATGAGTTTAATCAACCTGAGTTAATCAAACTGATTGATGAAGCCTTGCTTACAAGTCCCAGTTTACATTCACAGGCCTCGGTGGTTGAACTGGCATTGGCACAAGCACGCGTGGATGGAGCGGGTTTATGGCCGCAACTATCGGGTGGGCTTAATTCCTCAAGAAATAAAAGAGGGAATACAGGCGGCTATTCAATATCGTCGGTTTACAGTACCTCGTATCGCTTTTCGTTAGACTTTAGTTGGGAAGTCGATTTATGGCAACGCTTAAGCCACGGTGTTAAAGCCTCACAGTACGATGTGCAAACGGCGCAGGCTGATTTTGAGGCGGCAAGATTATCCCTCGTGGCGAATGTTATTAAACGTTGGTTTGATGCGATTGAAGCGCAGCAACAATTAAATTTATCGGAAAAGACACTGGGCAATTACAGTAATGTTTTACAAATTGTTGAGCGTGGATATAACTATGGCTTGTATCGAGCACTCGACGTTAGGCTAGCCCGTTCAAATAAATTGAATGCGGTGAGCCGTGAGCAAAATTACCGCTTAGCAAAAGACCAAGCGATTCGTTCCTTAGAAGTGCTTATTGGACGCTATCCCGCGGCAACGCTTTCATTGAGTAACAGCTTGCCTGAATTGGTTTATTCGATACCTGCGGGTGTGCCCGCTGATTTATTAAATAGGCGGCCTGATATTATGTCCGCAAAACAGCGCTTTAAAGCATTAAATGAACGACATATTCAAGCAAAAATGAATCGCTTACCGGCCATTAAGTTAACAGGGAGCGGCGGTACATCGACACAAAATTTAACCGACCTGGTGAATACTGACTTTTTAGTTTGGAACTTTGCAACGGGCTTGCTGCAGCCTTTATTTCAGGGTGGGCGTTTAGATGCCTTACGTGATCAAGCAGGTATTCGTTTACAACAATCTGAAGATGATTACCGTGCGGTTGTATTGCAAGCCTTCCAAGAGGTTGAAACGGCATTATCAAGCGATCAGTGGTTAAAACAGCAACAACAAGCATTAGCAGAAACGGCGAATGAGCTTAATGAGGCGGAATTATTAGCCACTCAAGATTATGCATCGGGCTTAACTGATATTAATACCTTATTACAAACACAGCGGCAGGCATTTGATGCACAAAGTAGCTTATTAGTGGCGCATAAAAATCGTTTACAAAATCGAGTCAACCTTTACCTGGCTTTAGGTGGCCCCATCAATGCGGGGGCAATAACCCCAGAACAACAAGAAGACAAATGAGTATGAACATTAAAAAAGCGAGTTTACCCTTATTAGTTATCACGATCTCGGTGGCCATCGCATGGTTTATTAATAACAATGAACCTGAGTTGAAAAAAAGAACCCATCATAAAAAACCGGTCGCCGTTAACAGCTTGGTTCTTAACAAACAGCCGTGGGCAGCGACCATCAATACGCAAGGAACGGTCGAAGCGCGAACGATGACAACACTCGCATCACGGGTATCGGGCGAGGTTAGCTGGGTGTCGGAGGAGTTAAAACCCGGTGGTTTTTTTGAAAAAGGGGATCTGTTATTAAAAATTGAAACCATTGATTATGAACTGGCGATTAAATCAGCCGAAGCGGATTTAGCGGAAGCACGTTTTATATACCAAGAAGAACAAGCACAATCGGCGCAGGCCTTATTAAACTGGAAGCGTTTGGGTCGTACTGAGCAGGCAAATGATTTGGTGTTACGCAAACCCCAGTTAGCAAAGGCAAGAGCCGTGGTGGATTCGGGCAAAGCCAAACTACAACGAGCAGAGTTGGATCTAAAACGCACCCAAATCAGAGCGCCCTATGCGGGCCGAGTGTTAGAACAGTATGTTGATATTGGGCAGTTTCTTTCGTCTGGCACCGCGTTGGTTAAGCTATTTGCGATTGACCGTGTGGAAGTACGTTTGCCGCTGAGTGAAAAACAAAGAGCGCAACTGAATTTACCGAGCTTTTACCGTGGAGAGTCGATAAAACAACACCAGCAACTACCGATTACGATCAGTGCCAACATTGCAGGGGTGAACTACCAATGGCCGGCTTATTTTAGCCGTGTGGAAGGGGCGATGAATAGAGACACTCGCCAACAGTATATTGTGGCTGAAATAAACGACCCCTACCAACGTAATAAGGCGGGTCGCCCACCGTTGGAAATTGGGCAATTTGTTAAGGCGGAGCTTAAAGGGCGATTAAACAAAGGAATGTTTCATATTCCACGTTCTGCTGTACACAGCGATAACCAAGTGATGTTGATTGATAAAGATAAACGTGTGCAACGGAAAATGGTGTCTGTGTTGGCGGAAGAGGCCGGTTTTGTCATTATTGATAAGGGGCTAAATGAGGGGGACCGGTTGTGTACGAGCTATGTTCCGTTCCTTGCTAATAATACGCGGGTGAACTTGTTAGTTGCTGAGCAACAGGGTGATAAGCAAGCCCGTATAGCATCCACTGATCATACAAAAGGGCTGTAATGATGGAGCCAAACAAAAAAGGCTTAATCGCTTGGTTTGTCGACAATAAGGTAGCGGCTAACTTATTAATGTTAACCATTTTATTATCGGGTTTGTATGCCATGAACCATGTGCCGGTGGAGTCTTCACCACAATATGAACGCAAACGTTTATTTGTTAAAGCCAGTTACCCCGGCGCGACCCCAAGTGATATGGAAGAATCGGTGACGAGTCGGGTTGAAGAAGCCATTTTTGATTTAGCGGGAATTACCGATTTAAGCTCAACCGCCTCCAGCGGCAGTGCATCGATTACGATGAAAGTGGATGATGGTTTTGAATACCGTGAAGTACTTGATGATGTGAAAGCCCGGGTGGAGATGATTCGGAATTTTCCAGATGATATGGAAATACCCGAAGTGGGCATCATGTCGCGTCGGTTTGAAGTCATCAGTGTTGTGGTGGTGGCTGATTTGCCGGAAAAAGAACTGCAAACTGTGGCGCAACGAGTACGCGATGATTTGGCGGCGATCCCAGAGATTACCCAGGTCGATTTAACGGGTATTCGACCCTACGAAATATCGATCAATATTTCTGAGGAAATCCTGCGTGAATATGGTTTGAGCTTGGCGGATGTAGCAGCTTCAATTCGTCGTTCATCGATGGACTTACCGGCGGGTTCAATCCAATCTGACGAACGAGAAATATCCATTAGAACAACGCAGCAAGCTTATAGTGGACATGACTTTGCCGACATCATTATTAAAACCAATAACGATGGCAGCTTATTGCGTGTACGTGATATTGCCGAGGTATACGATGGTTTTTCTGAACAACCCATTCTGAATAAATTTAATGGCAAAAAGTGCATCACCATCGAGGTGTATCGTGTTGGTGAACAAGACGCCATTACTATTGCGGCTAAGGTCAGGGACTATGTCGATCAGGCAACGGGAATATTCCCGGCTGAAATAGCGATTAGTTATTGGCGTGACCGTTCTAAGTATATTAATAAACGCATCACCTCCCTCATTACCAATGCGGTACAAGGCGGTTTGCTGGTTTTCATCATGTTGAGTTTGTTTTTACGGGTGCAATTAGCCTTTTGGGTTTTAATGGGGTTACCGGTTTCAATGATTGGTGCGTTTGCCTTTATGCCGATGTTAGATATCACCATCAATTACACCAGTATTTTTGCTTTTATCTTGGTGCTGGGTATCGTGGTAGATGATGCGATTGTCACCGGTGAAAACATTTATCAACACCTGGAAAAAGGCGATGATCCAACCGCAGCAGCCATCAATGGTACACGCGAAGTTGGGGTGGCGGTGACGTTTGGGGTGCTCACCACCATCTTAGCGTTCGGTGCTTTATTATTGATGGAAGGGGCACGCAGTTCGATGTTCACGATGATTCCGGCGATCGTTATTCCGGTTTTGTTGTTATCGTTGGTGGAGTCCAAACTGATCCTACCTTCACACCTGAGCCAGCGGGTGGGTTCACGATATATTCCAGTGTTAACGCCTCTGCAGCAACGGGTGTCGACGGCGACGGATTACTTTATTAATCGCCTCTATCAACCCGTGTTGCGCCGCTGTACGAATCGCCCAGTGTTGACCATCTCCGTATTCTTTGCGGTATTTATTATTATAGCCAGCACCATTTCGGCGGGTTGGTTACGTTTTAATTTTTTCCCAAGGGTGCAAAGCGAGGTGGCGCGGGCAACACTAACCATGCCAGTGGGCACGCCCTTCGAGGTGACCCAATCTTATATTGAAAAAATTGAACAGGCCGCCTTACGTTTAAAGGAAAAATATAAAAATGAGGACGGGGAGGTGATTACCGACCTTTATTCAAGTGTCGGTACACGAGCCAGCTCAAGAATGGGCGTGGCCTCCAATACGGGCAGGGTTATGTTGGAATTATTACCGCCTGAGCTGCGAGACAATAAAATAAGCAGTATGAAAGTGGCCGCTGAGTGGCGGCGAATGGTGGGTGACTTACCCGGTATAGAATCACTAACCATTGGTTCGCATATTCATTCGGCGGGTGCGGCAATTGACTTAGTTTTATACGGTGATGATTTTACCGAGTTGAAATTAATAGCCGATGAAATTAAGGCGAAACTGGCGACTTATTCTGGTTTATACGATATTAGTGATAACTTTGAAACGGGTAAGGAACAGGTGCAATTGGCGTTGAAGCCGTCGGCCGAGTTATTAGGCATTAGCCTAGCTGATTTGGCTCACCAAGTGCGTGGGGCATTCCACGGTCAAGAAGTTCAACGTTTTCAACGAGGGCGTGACGAGGTTAGAGTATTTGTTCGTTACCCAAAAGGCGAACGTAACTCATTGGACAAACTTAAAACGATGTTAATTAGAACCAGTAATGGCGGGCATATTCCATTAGAAGATATTGCTACCATTCAGTTTGATCGTGGCCCAGCCGCTATTCAACATACCGACCGCTTTAGAACCTTACACGTCACCGCTGAGGCAAATAGGCAAGAAGTTCGCCTGCCTCAACTGAGGCAATCGGTGAGTAAACAAGTCAGAGAGATTTTGTTGATGCACCCCGGGGTGTCGTATGAGCAAGCCGGGGAAGCGAAAGAACAGCAAGAAACCTTTAGCAGCTTAGTAATGGGCTTCTTATTGGTGTTGTTTTTAATGTACGTCATGCTGGCGATCCCTTTACACTCCTATGTGCAGCCCTTAGTGGTGATGTCGGCCATCCCATTTGGCCTTTTAGGTGCAATTGCTGGCCACTTGTTAATGGGTTTGAATTTATCAATACAAAGTGTCTTAGGTATGCTGGCCTTAACCGGGGTGGTGGTGAATGATAGCTTGGTGATGGTGGACTACAGCAATATGCTGAGGAAACAGGGTTTGCCACTGCTGGAAGCCATTAAAAAGGCGGGTAGGGTGCGTTTTAGAGCGATTCTGCTGACCTCTTTAACCACCTTTATCGGCCTGCTACCGTTAATGTTCAGTGATAACACGCAAGCCCAATTCTTAATTCCAATGGCCGTGTCACTCGGTTTTGGGGTGTTATTTGCGACCTTTATCACCCTGCTGCTAACACCCTGCTTTTATTTATTGGTTGAACGTATGCGAGATTTCACCGCATCGCGTTTATCGCTTAATAACTCATAGAGCTTGCTGGAGTGGAGGGGCGGAACGGCCAGTTCATTCCAGCTCCGAACTGACATTGGTTTCAGATCTAGGCTGCAATAAGCAGTCATGGGTTTATCGTGTATTCCTTTAACCAAAAAAAGTTTAGCGTGACCCTTTAAAACCATAAGGCTTAAGTAAATACACACACTTGTGTAAGTCCTTTAACATTATTGCTTCACCGCCCGGCGTGGGGAGAAGCTAAATTATGGTTTATTTAATGGGGGGGATTACACATTGATTTGTGGTTATGTTTGTCTCGTTACTGGTTGAAGACAATAGTGCTTAGCTAAGACTACAGCCAAGATGCCACAAAAAATCAATAAGGCGGATAGTGCCATCCGCAGCGAGAAAACCTCATTCGCGAATAGCACACCACCCATGGCTGCGATCACAGGAACAAGCAACTGAACAACAGCAGCCTGTGTACCCGAAAGTCCCCTAAGCGCCATATACCAGATTGTATAACCAACTCCAGATGCAATACCACCGGATAGCACTGCTAGCACTACACCATTTTGCGATAGAGTAGCGTGCTGAAATGTTACAGCGATTAAAATGAGCACGAACGGCAACGTGCGATAAAAATTGTAAGCGGTATCGCTCAAGGGGTTTTTGGACCCTTTTCCAGCCAAGGTATAGAACCCCCACGCCATACCGGCTACCGTCATAAGGAGGAATCCCTGGAGTGAAGGAGCGTCCAGACCCGGCATAACCAAATATACAAAGCCGGTAAATGCGATAAGTACACCTAGCCATTCAAAAATATGAAGTTTATTTCCAAGGTATAGACCGTTTAAAATCATCGTAATTTGTACGGAACCAAACAGGATCAATGCTCCTGTTCCCGTTTCCAAGGATATGTAAGCAAATGAAAATGTGATGGCATAGATAAAGAGCATTAATGACGCTTTCCAGCTTCCTTTTGAGGAAGCAGCCTCACCCGCAGTAGTTGCCTTGAGTATGATTGCTAAAAAAATAATTCCGGAGAGCAAACGGATCGCTGTAAAGGTTGTAGCGTCAATTGCATTCTCTCCCAGCGCAAGCCTGCAGAGTACTGAGTTTCCGGCAAATGCTAAAAGCGCGATAATCGTGTACGAAAGTATTTTCATTTAAATTTTCAAATTACTGGAACCTACAGGGGCTTTTCTAAAACATAATGCCTGCCATCAGCCGTATAGCTTAATGCTGACTTTTGGGCTAATATTGGCACCGAAAATAGCCCGAAAACAAGCATTAAGCGGAGTCGGATTTCATGGCCTTGTTAGGCATGCTTTTGATATAAAGTAGCTTTAAAACCTTTCTTCTATAGGTTACTAAGCCAACAAGAGTTAAGCAAGCTACCGCGGTTACTGCTGGAAAAAACACAGTCGTTACTGAATAATGTTCTAACGCTACGATTGCAATTAAATTTCTAGGTATTAATATTATAAAGAAGACTATATCTTCTGAAAATGGGTCCTTATAAGATTTCCGTATTGTTGGTGCAAAGCCAACAACATTCACGAAAGTTAAGATCACAACAGCTGAAAGTGCGTTTGAAGTAAAATACCATGAGAATAAGGCAGCCATTGCAACAAACAAAAAGAACCAATCAATTTTTGAAATACTTGAATCTGACTTTTTAATATATGCTAGGACAGCAATACCAGTAACAAGTGTTCCTGATACTCCTATTACCCATGCACCAACACCACCATTATCTGATAACTGAGCAAGAAAAACTATAACTGTAGTTATCCCCCAAATGGCCCATGAAATAACATGCGGTTTAATCTTACCTTTTAGAATGGAACGTATATATGGGATATACGCTACAAAAGTAAGGAAAATTCCAAAGGCACTCAGGTATTCTTTATACATTTATATTTATTCTCATTCAGGATCACGCCCTTATTTTAAATAAGGGCGTGCGTTTCTTTGCGCGTCCCAGGCAGCGTGTTTTTGCTGGCGAACTTGATGTTTTTGTTGAACGAAGCCGCTCTGCGGCAAAATAAACCATTCCCCCATTCATCAGCAATAATTCCTCTACGTGCCCATCCCCGAGCACGACAACTAGAGGAATTACTACATAAACAAAGCACAGCAAAAAAAGTTTAATTCACTGTACCAACTCCATGTTAACGCATTGCACCGTCAGGGCAAGGCTCTTTCCACCATTGATGTTTATAGCCGTGCGGTTAGACGAGTGACGGCCTTTTATGACCGTTGCCCAGATCGTTTGAGTCAGGATAATCTTAAAGACTATTTCAGTCTCATTGGTTAAAAGCCATTCTTGGAGCACGGTAAAAGTTGACCGCAATGGTCTGCAGTTTTTCTATAAGCATGTGCTGAATAAAGATTGGCAGTGGGTCAATATTGTTAAACCGCCGCAGATCAAGGTGCTGCCAGACATTCTTACCCTAAAAGAGATTGAACGGGTTATCAATAATATGCGTGAGATACGTTATCAAAGCTTTATTTTAGTGGCTTTTAGCATGGGCTTACGTCTGGGAGAAACCCTTAATCTGAAGGTTGGCGATATTGATGCCGGTCGTATGAAGGTACATATTCGTCAGGGCAAGGGCAACAAAGACCGCTTTGTTACTTTGCCTGATCGTGCACTACATAGATTAAACGGGACGGTGGTACCCTTTAATCTCTAATTTGTTGTGATTTTTTACAAACAAAGGCTAGTGCTTAAACCCCTTTTGACGCGTATCCATACAACTTACCACTTCTTTTTCGAAGGTAAGTTTACTACTTAAAGGCGTGAACTCAACATAGATTTTATCTATCAAACTTGGATAGCGAATATTTAATTGTAAAATATACATGACCCCTTATTTACAGGGATAGCGAATATTTAATTGTAAAATATACATGACCCCTTATTTACATGACCCCTTATTTTCTTATTTTTTCAAATTAAAGGGTACCGTCCCCTTTAACCTTCGAAGATACGGTATTAGTCGCGGTTACCTCTATGAAATTGTGAAGAAGGTTGCTTGATTGAATGACTGCTCCCATTAGGACTACAGACATCCACAAGAACTAGCTTAAAACAGATTATTAGATAAAACTTCACCCCCTGTCTCTATCTCGGCAAGGCGTGATTTTTAGACACACCAGTCATTACCAATTAATTGCTTGAATATTTATAAACACCTAGAGCAGACATTCGATAATAATAAAACAGTAAAACTTTCTTTAATTCACACTAAACGTCTATAGCAGACACCAAGCTAAGGTCTAAAGTGCTATGTAATAAATTGGTGCTTTAGAAAATAACCACACTTCCCCTAATAGTGAAGTGTGGTTGGGAAGCTTAATGACAATGATTAAACAATAAAAGACGTTTCACTGCTTCCTAAATCAAAAGAGAAGCTTGGTAGACCTATAATATCAATAGATGTTTCTGCCAAAATGTCATCATAGGAAAAAACAGGGCCTAAGTCATATTCAGGATCATCGAACACAGGTACATCGACAGAAACAGAGGCTTTAAGTAATTCAAATTCATGTAGTAGTTGAAGCGTAAGAAGAAGGTTGCTTTCAAAAGTCGCATCAGGTGTAAGTACCAAATCAAAATCTAAGTCACCATCATTATTGGCATCATGACTACTTGCATCAACGACATTAAAGTCCTCGCCAAGAACGAAATCTTGACTAAAGCCATCTTCGAATAACAGCGAGGCATTTAAATCCCCAAATGACATTGTAAAGTCTTGCCCAACACCTATAGCACCGCTAATAACATAATTCATTAGATCATAGCTAAGTTCTACACGACCAAACTCGATGCTATCTCCAAATGGGTTTACAGGGAAACCAGCTAAAGTACTGACTATTTGGTCAATATCGGCATTAAGAGAGAAAAAGTTATCTGAACCAGATGATATAAGATGATCTTCATTAATCTCACTGTCTGTAGTGAAATGAGGAATGCTAGCCTCCAAATAAAGATCACCATTGGGAGTTAAATCTATGCTTACTGCTGAGTCACCTTCTAGACCAAATAGATTCAATGAATCGCCATCAAATTCAAGAAGCGTTGGCGCTTTAGCGAAGGAGAAATCGATATCTGTATGATTATTATATTCAAAGCCCGGAATTGCAGGGAAAATCTCAATACCTTCAACTTCAACTGCAGGTGTTCCAGGAATATCAATATCAACACCGATCTCGGTATCTGATTCAAGCTCTACAACTAAATTTAGTAAATACTCTACTATAGGACTCTGTGTAGAAAACATGCTCTCATCTAGTAATAATGTAGAATCTGTTTCAAAACGAAGCCAATCAGTCGTCTCATTATATAAAGTCTGCATTCCAACATCGTAAGATATACTAGCGTCTACTGAGCCTGCATCAATGTTTAACGTTGACTGAAAACCTAGTTTATAGTCAATGTCATAATCAGCATAAAAAGTTGAACCTTTTTTACTATCTACACCACTTTCTACACCAATAAAGCGCTCATCAGTAAAACCTAAAGCATCGCCTGAACTCCACATATTATGACCCTCAACCTCATAGGTATGATCAAAATCATATAAAGTTTCATCATAGATTATTGCTGCTGTCGTACTTTGTATTTCTTCATCATCGTTGCTGACTTCTTTTGAAACTGATGTAATTCCCAAAGAAAAATTGGCATCCTGATAACGTGGTAAGGTTAATATAAAATCATGTGTAATCGAGTCTGGTTCGTCTATAGGGTTATAAAGACTTGTATTTACAATAACTCCTTCTGGAATACCTGTGAGTTCAATTCGATCTATAAATTCTGAACTGTCCGCATCTGTTTGTGATGTGGTTACTCGAACAATAATTTCATTTACAGTGGTACCCGCTAGTATTTCATATGAAAGATTAGGAATATCTGCCACAGCTTCAATATTGACATCTACTTTTGCAAAATCATTTCCACCATTTCCATCATCAACCAAGTAATAGAAACTATCTGCGCCACTGAAATCTTCAAATGGTGTATAAAGTACAGCGTCACCAATTAGATCATCGTCATCATCACCATCGATGATTTCAACCGTACCATGTTGAGGCCCATATGCTTCAGCCGCAATGTCAGTGATTGTAAGTTTGTCCGCATCCGCATCAGTATCATTATCTAAGATATGAAACACTGTTCCTGTTGGAATGGTAGAGGGGGAATCAAGATCAGGGGCGCTTTCTTCGTTAATATTCCTGATGTCATCTTTTGCATCAGGAGCTGCTGGCGCTTCTACAGTTAATTTATTACCATTAATTCGTGCGCCAAATTGGGTGTTAGCAATATCATCCAAGGTTAAACCTATTAATGTAAATGAGGTTGAATCAATTTCGTCTCTTTCAACCCCAGGTGTACCAAAGTTTATACCTACATCATATCCTTTGGACTTACCCTTAAGGTTTGTACCATTCTTGAAATTTATTGCATTGCTCGTTTTAAAGTCAGTTATATCCTTTCCTACGTATTTAAGACCCTCCGCTAGATCTGATCCTGAAGTACCTTCACGATCATTTAAGTTTAAAAACAAACCGCGTAAATCTGTCTCTTGATCTGGCTCTGCAGCATGGACTTGTAATTCAAAAACAAGATTTCCATCTACTTCAGTTGCAATAACTTGTACTGAGGGGGTATTGCCAATGGCAGGGATAATAAATTCTATTTTACGCACAAAAGGAAAGGGCATAAGGGCTCCGTTGTTTAGGCTGGTGATTACGTAGTTATATTTTTTGCAACTCAGCCATCTTCTTTTGTTCATCCATGAAGACCTGTAGCTTTCCGACCCCACCTTGCGGTGAATGTGGCTATCTGAGACAGAATGTAATGATTTAATTAATTAGAGTCAATCAAATATATAATTTAATTTAATTGACTAGAAAAATCCTTATAAGCTCGCAAGATTAAATGGTTTGGTGTGTTGAACCGAACGGTTTAAATTACCCAAATAACCCGCTGCTTTGGGTTTTGAACTGGTGAATCAATCAACGCTCAACTCAGGACTTATTCAATAAAAATGCTATAAAGCAACTAGTCAATGGTGGGTTTTGTTGTTACCCAAAAAGAGCTAAAGCCTCGGAACCACCTTAAACTCATTTTATAGGAAGTAAGGTCAGTTTTTATTTTTGCATAACATCATGAATAAGCTTACTAATCCTTGAGTCATCTAATCCGTAAACATTACCAATCTGCTCTAGCGGTTATCCCGCATTCTTGTTCTTTCAAAAATAAAGCCTTGGCTTCTATTCGAAAAAAAACAACCTTAGCGACAATTCTCTAAAAACTAAATCTCTATCCGCTGTGCAGATCCGCCTTTAGCAACCAGCTCTACAAACAGTTTTATTCCCGCTAAGAAGCCCTGCGGGTTTTCTTGGGGGGCGCAGTGCCGAGTATCTTTTAGGGTGAGTTCTAGGCGAATATTGGGCAGTACATTTTTTGCGCGTTGGTTCATTTTGATAAAGATCGCCTCGGAATCAGCCGATATTGCGAGGGCTACCGGTTGCTGGATGTTTTTAAAGTGGCGGAAGGGGTCGCCACGGTGGTCTGCTCGATAGATATTGGCGGCGGCTTGTAAAATCGGTTCTATTATTTGCAGTTCGGCGGCGGGTCGGCAACTGAGTTGTACGCTACCGTCGTCGGCATCTTGCAGGCCGTTGGCCCATTGCGCGTGTAAGCTGACTTCGGCCCATTGTCGGTAGGGCTCTCGGTGACGAAAGTGCTCGATGGCATCGGCTCTGGACGGGAAGGTTACGCGGCGTTTGCTGATATTCGCCATGTATTGCTGTGACGATTCAGGGAAGTCGGGTTGTGGCCCCGCTTGCTGTGGGGTGGCTATGGTGGGTTCGTGCACAAATATTTGCTGAAACAGTTCGGGCTGTAGGCTAGACGCCAGCAGCACATCGGTGGCCCCAGCGCTATGGCCAATGATGAGTTCGGTGCGAATGTTCATCGCCTGCACGACGGCGATGAGGTCTTCGGCGAAGTCGAAAAATTCATAGTGCTGTTCGGGGCTATCGCTCATGCCGTGGCCACGCCGATCCATGGCGTAAACACGGTAGTGGGCGCTGAGTGCTTCGGCGATGGGTGTCCAGGTGGCGGCGACGAATGCGGTGCCGGCGAGTAAAAAAGCAACCGGCTTGCTGGGGTCGCCCCAAGCGTTAATGTGGAAGCGTAAGCCCCGCGCGTTAACAAAAAAACTGTCCATTGATAATCCCTTATCTGTTGTCGGTATTTATTCGGGAGCGGTGCTGCGAACGATCTCACGTGTGGCGTGCGCATCACGCGCGGCGAGTAGAGCGGGGTAGTCGCTAAAGTCATACAGCTCACGGAATTCTGCCCAGTCCATTAAGCTAATGAGGGCGATGCTAGATAAGTTCCAATCGTTAAAGTTGCCTTGCTCGGCCTGTTGGTTTAACCACTGTAGGCTTGCTGGGATGCGTTCTAATTGTAATTTGAAGAAAAGGATATCGGTACTGACGCTTAAGTTCGATTTTTTGCCCATGAATAAAATAATCAGTGAATCGGTCACCGCGTCGATCGCACTGATGAGGTTATGCTGCGCCAGGCTCGGTTCGGCCAAGTTGCGTAACTGGCTGATGTGCTGGGAGATAATATGAGAGTCGAAAATAGGGCTGTCGCCATCGACTAGCACCGGCAATTTTTTGATCGGGGTGATAGCGCTAAATTTTGCGCGGTCGGCATCGTCATAGATATTAACCGCTGAAAACTGGTAGGGGGTATCGTCTAGGTGCATACGAATACGGCGAACATAAGGCGACGGCAATGAGCCGTAAAGGGTAATTGACATGGTTGAAGCTCCAACAAGCGGGTAAGTAAAGCTATTAGCTTAAAGCAGAAAAATAAACAATGCACTGCTTAGCGTTTAATAAATGAACCTTAAGGTCGCTTATTATTGCTGCTGAGGGGCTGGCTTTGGGTATCAAATAGGGGGCTTTACCCGTATACTTATTTGCTTATACGGTATCTTTTAGCAACGGCTTTCGTACTAAATATTTGCTTAAGCGTTGTTGCTAAACGAACTAATTGAGTGCGTATTGACGACTGATATACGCGCAATACAAAATCTAACTAACGATAGGCTGCCGCATGGCAGCTACTAAAAAGGGGTATTAATATGGGGTCTTTATCGGGTCAACGGGTTGTCGTCGTCGGTGGTAGTTCAGGCATGGGTTTAGGTTGCGCTGAAGCAGCCGCTGCACAGGGCGCAGAAGTGATTATTGTGAGTCGTAACCAAGAAAAACTGGACGCAGCAGCGGCCGGTATCAAAGGCAACGTAAAAAGCCTGGCGGTTAATATTAAAGACGAAGAGCAAGTCGAGCAGTTTTTCTCGAATTTGGGGGAATTAGATCATCTCGTGGTAACGGCCTCATCAACCGCGATGGCTCCTTTTGTGAAGATGGAATCGGGCGCGGCCAAAAACTTTTTTGATACTAAATTCTGGGGTGCGTTTTATTGTGCGAAATATGCCGCACCCTTACTCGCTAAAACCGGCAGTATTACCTTTGTTTCTGGGGTGGCTAGCCGTCGTCCAATGAAAGGTTTATCCGTGGCCGGTGCTTGTAATGGGGCGCTTGAGTCGTTGGCAAAATCGTTGGCCTTGGAACTGGCACCGATTCGGGTGAACACGGTTTCACCTGGTTTGGTTGATACGCCGCTATACGCAAAAATGCCGGAAGATCAGCGCAACAGTATGTATGAAGCAACCGCAAAAATGCTGCCTGCCGGCAGGGTGGGAACCTCGGAGGATGTGGGCGGGTTTATCTTATCGATTATGACTAACGCCTATATTACCGGTACCACTTTGGATATCGACGGCGGTAATATGATCGCTTAGTTTTTAGCGGGTAAGTTTAACGAGTGGCTTGCCGATGGCGAGCCACTCGCACAATATTCCACAAAACACAGTTCCGAGCGGTAAGGGGCTATGTTTTTTCCGGGCAATAGCCCGTTTCAGCACAAGGTTAAATCTGGCGACTATGCCTTTATCTTCCCTCTCTTTACTCGTTACTTTTGCTTCGGCAATGTTGTTTCAAATTGTTGGCCACACGGCGATAGCCTTGTTAACGGCCGCTTCGCTAATGTTATTTATCGTATTGGAATGGCGTGAAACCAATGCTATTGGCAAGTTGATGGTGGCGATCGTGGTGGCGGTGGCGAGTTTTTGTTATTTTTATTTAGCCTTGCCTGAACAGGTGCTGCTGGATGCGATGAGCCGAGCGGGGTTCTTTGTTGCGCTGTTTGTTGGTATTGGTCTATTGCGTGAGGCTACCGAAGTCTCGCAGGCGATTCAGCGTTGCGGCGAATATTTGGTATCGCAGCCGCCGTCGCGGCGTTACTTTACGCTGGCGTTTGGTAGCCACGTGTTTAGTATTGTCTTAAGTATTGGCACCTTATCGTTACTGTCCGGCATTGTGAATAAAAACAATACGCTGGAATCGGCACGAGGGAATCGAGAAGTTTGGGATACCCGCCAGCGGCGTATGTCTATGGCGATTATGCGCGGTTTTAATGCGACGATTTATTGGTCACCTTTTTCATTGGCGCTGATTGTCACCAGTACCTCGCTTGAAGGCGGTGCCGCCAGCGATTTTTATGGGGTTGGTTTTATCTGCGCGATGATCTTGTTGTTCTGGGGTTGGTTATTGGACTTTGTTTCTACACGGCGCGCCAAACAAACCGGTGCTGAACCGGTTAGTTCTAGTGAACGCTGGCCGGTTTTGTTGAATTTGCTGGCCTTGGTGTTAGTGGTGTTTATTATTTCTTTGGCGGTGGCTGAGCTAATCGACAGTAGTTTATTGGTGGGCATGTTGGTATCGGTGCCGATTGTTTGTGTGCCGTGGATGATGTTGTGCATGCCGGGGCCTACGCTTCGCCAGCGCTTGCAGCAAACCACTGCGCGTTTGAAACGGCACGCGATTGAACAGTTCCCTAGCTATCGTTCAGAAGCCAGTATGGTGGGCACCGCGGGTGCTTTAGGGGTGTTGCTGTCGGCGGCGGTACCGAAGGAGATGATGGCGGAGTTGTTAAGCTCCCTGCATCTATCGGGTTTGCCCTTGGCGATTGCCTTGGTGCTGACAATCCTCGTGGCGGGGCAATTGGCCTTAGTCCCCTTGGTGACGGTGAGTATTTTAGCGAGTGTGTTACCAGCGCCTGAATTATTGGGTTTACGTTATGAAGTGCTGGTGTTGGCCTTTGTGGGCGGCTGGGCTTTTGCCACCCAATCATCCGTTTTTTCCGGTACCACCCTGGTGACGGCACGTTTATTTAACCGTTCTGCGGCCACCATTGCTTATACGTGGAATGGTCTATTTGTGCTCAGTGGTTCTTTATTATTGTGTTTGATGATTACCGGTTTGCATTTTTTTTATAAGCTTTAATGGCTGTTTAGCCTTAGCGACTGGGTGTGTTGCTTGCTGTCCTTATAGTCATAAAAAAGCCCGCTCAGCGGACTTTTTTATGACTGGTACTGGGCCGCTTAATCAGCGATCACCCAATAAATCACCGATGCCACCAAGAACCGAACCTTCGCCTTTTGAGCTGCTGCCGGCAGAGCTGGCTTGTAATACGCGGTCTGCGAGTCTGGGAAACGGTAGGTTTTGTAAGTACACGGTGCCGCGCAGGGTGGCGAGAAAGAGTCTGCTTTCGCCTCCGTCATATTGCAACGAGTGATAAAATAACGCTAATCATTTGATTTAATTAGGGAATGTTGTAGATTCTTCGTGGAAATCGCCTTATTCTGTAAAATGTAATCACAACCTCAATGTGGGGGCGCACTGTACAGGTGCTTATGTGAAAATTACTTTTCTACACTCATGTCAGGAAGATAAAAGAGAAAATCATCACCACCTCTTTTCTTGATTTCATATAGTGCAAGATCAGAATTCTTAATCAATTCTTCATCATTCTTAGCATTTTCTGGATATAGAGCAATCCCGATGCTCGCAGATATTTCAATCTTGTGTTCCTCGATATAGATAGGTTTCTTAATCTCATCGCTTATTCTCTTTGCACTTACCTTCACTCCCTCTTTATTCTCGGGGTGAATAACAAGGATTGCAAACTCGTCACCGCCCAGCCGTGCAACAAAATCAGAATCACGGCTGTACTTAGTAAGAATTGAAGCAACTGACTGTAGCAATGCATCACCTACCTGATGGCCGTATGAATCATTGACTGGTTTGAATTTATCTAGATCGATCATCATCATGGCCACAGTCTTCTTTTCACGATAAGCCAACTTAATACTTTGCTCAATAAGTTGTTTGAAATGCCTTCTGTTGGAGAGGTTTGTTAAGTGGTCAGTCATAGCCATTAGCCTAACTTCTTCTTCCACCTGCTTTCGTACTATGATTTGCTCTTGAAGTTCTGTGGTGCGTTCTTCGATCAGTTCTTCAAGACAATATTGATGTTTCTTCAACTCTATCTCAGCAAGTTTATGGGCAGTGATATCGATGAAACTGATTACTATTTCGGCAAAATCTCCAGTGCTATTCAATATGGGGAAACCATTAACTGTTACCCAAACAATATCATTTGTCACTGGCCTATGAATACCTAATACTTGATTTTGAATTGGTTTCTTAGTGGCTAACACCCTGTTTACAGGATAGTCTTCAATAGATAAGGCAACACCTTCTGTATCAGAAAATCGCCACGCAGGATCGGTATCCTCTTTTCCTACCATCTGTTCTTCAGTTAGGCCAAGTAATTCAGATGCTCTGAGGTTACTCATAACAATAGACGTATTAGGCGCATGAACAACAACACCAGCCTCAAGATTATTTATTAAGCCAATGTATCTTTCCTCGCTCTTAAGTAAAGCATCTTCTAATTTGTTAATGTCAGTCTGCATCTGCTTTTATTTTGGTCACTCTTATTTCAGAACCCTCAGAATGTGTGAATATTTGCATTGAGTTATTATTACTTCGTTCGGATTGTAATACTGATTAAATTGCTTAGGAATACCCAGTTTTCTATGATTTTGAGGCGCGGCTACTTTCCTAGACAGTTTATAGATTCTCAAAATACTGCTTTTAATGTCTCATGGGTGACAGTCCGTTATTATTACCATGATGTTGTTTAAGGTTGTAGAAAAACTCAATATAATCGAATATTTCAGCTCGAGCTTCCGCTTGTGTTTTGAATATTCGCCGCTTTATACGATATTTAATTCGCGTTTGATGACGGTACCACCCACGTGCACAAAGGCCATGCCATCGCCCTTTAAGTGTTGCAAAATAAAACCTTCCCCGCCAAAAAAAACGTGCCGAGTTTACGTTGGAAGGAAATAGATATTTCGGTACCAAGGGCGGCGCATAAGAAGGCGTCTTTTTGGCAAATCAGTTCCCCACCCATGTCGGCCATATCAATCGGGATGATTTTGCCGGGGTAGGGGGCAGCAAAGGCTACACGTTTTTTGCCCTGGCCTTGGTTGGTGAAGTAGGTCAGAAAAATAGATTCGCCGGTGAGTACCCGCTTGCCAACGTGCAATAAGGAATCAAGAATGCCGCTAAGCGGTTTAGAGCCGTCACCCATCTTGGTTTCAACGGCAATGCTATCGTCGAAATAGTTGATCTCGCCAGCTTCGGCGATAACCGTGTCTACGGGGGCTAGCTCAACTTTAACGATTTGCATAGCGTTGCCGAATATCGGGTCATCGACTTCATGGCATCTCATTATGTTCTCCCTGTTGAGTCCTAAACGTTCTTGTTAAGGTATGGCTATAAGGTCGAGTGGTTTCACATGGATAGCGTTCGCATTGGGCGTTCTGCGGATATAAAAAGACCCCGCAAAAGGCGAGGTCTATAGGGCTAGAATAAAACTGTATTTACTGCTGCATGGCGATGGTTTTATTAGAAAATTCAATAAAGTAATCGATACTTTTTGGGTTTTTCATCGAGTCACGGTTAACCGCCTTGGCTAAATCGAAGCCGAGTAAGATCTTCTTGATGGGGGTTTCTAATTTTTTACCGGTCATGGTGAAGGGGATTTCATCCACTTGAAAGACCTCATCGGGGACGTGACGGCGGGTAAAGTTTTCGATCAGGCTGGTCTTGATCTGTTGTTTGATGTCGTCGTTAAGGCTTAAACCGTCCTTCATTTGTACAAACAGCGGCATATAGTATTGGCCGTTACCGAGTTCTAAGCTAACCACCAAGCTATCGGATATTTCGCTAACGTGATCGACCCCACGGTATACCTCGCTAGTGCCAATGCGAATACCCCCACGATTTAAGGTGGAATCGGAGCGACCGACGATTTCAACCGAGCCGCGCTCGGAAATTTTCATCCAATCGCCGTGCTGCCAGTAACCGGGGAACATATCGAAGTAGCTATCGAGGTAGCGTTCATTGTCTTTATCGTTCCAGAAGTAAATCGGCATCGACGGCATTGGTTTGGTGATAACCATTTCTCCCACCTCGTTAATAACCGGTTGGCCGTCTTCATTAAAGGCGTGTACATCGACACCCAATTGCCGACATTGGATTTCACCGGCAACCACCGGCAATAAGGGGCAACTTCCAACAAAGGCCGATACGATATCGGTGCCGCCGCTAGCCGAATACAGCCAAACGTCTTGTTTGACCTCCTGATAAATCCACTCGAATGCTTCGATCGGCAACGGTGAACCGGTTGAACCGATCGCTTGCAACTTACTTAAGTTATATTGCTTGGCGGGTTCAATACCGGATTTCATGCAGCTGATGAAGTAGGCAGCACCACCGCCAAACACGGTGGCTTCAGTGCGTTCGGCAAGAGACCAGAGTTTACCGATGCCCTCGAAGGCTGGGCTGCCGTCGTACACAATGGCGGTGCCTCCGCATAGCAAGACGCCGAAAATGGTATTCCACATCACCCAGCCGGTGGTTGAATACCAGAAAAAACGATCGCCGCGTTGAATATTACCCATCAAGCCCTTGTATTTATAGTTCTCAAGTAATACACCGCCGTGTGAATGGGTAATGGCCTTAGGGATGCCGGTCGTCCCAGATGAATAGACTACCCAGAGTGGGTGGTCGAAGTCTAAGGCTTCAAATATGATTTCGCTGGCGTCGTTATCCATCGCTTGTTGCCACGAGGTTAACGCGTCAATTTTGGCTTCGTCAGCAAAGCCCATATAATCGAGCATGATGACTTTTTCGATAGAGCTGATTTCTGACTTAATGGTTGCGACTTCGGCCACGCGGCTAAAGTGCTTGCCGTCGTAGCTATAGCCATCGACACAAAATAACACCTTCGGAGAAATTTGTTGGAAGCGATCAACCACGCTGTCGGTACCAAAATCAGGAGAGGCCGCTGACCAGACCGCGCCGATTGAACTGGCCGCAAGAAAAGCAACGGCGGTTTCGGGAATGTTGGGCATATAGGCGACGACGCGGTCACCTTTTTTAATGCCTAGCGAGCGTAAATAAGCGGCTATTTTGGCGACTTGTTGCTCTAATTGAAGCCAGCTTAACTCGGTTAAGGGACGGGTTTCAGACTCTGACATAATCGCCGGGTTATCTGGGTTGTTGCTACGAAAAATGTGTTGAGTGTAGTTTAAGCTTGCCCCCTCAAACCACTTTGCTCCGGGCATTTTATGCGTGTCTAAGACTTGTTTATACGGTGTACTAGACTGAATATTATTGAATTCCCAGATTGATTGATAGAAGTCTTCAATGTGGCTCACCGACCAGACTCTGAGTGCTTCGTAATCGTCGAACGCTAGGTTTTTATGCTGCTTCAACCACGCCATATAGCGCACGATGACCGTTTTGCTCTTGAACGCCTCGGATGGCTCCCAAAGTACTTTTATTTTATCCGTCATCGGTTCCCTTATTGTTGTTAGCGGTGACCGAGGCGTTAACACCTGAGGCTGTTATTTGCTCGGTACTTTAGATATTGAGTATTAGTATACTGTTTTCAGCACGACGCTGTTAAGCAGGAAGTGATTAATGATCTGTCTTTATCGATCATCTATTTAAGCTAATGGTCGCTGCTGTTTGTGACGGTATGAGCAGCGATTTTTTAAAAAATCCGGCGCCAATGTTTATGTTAGGGAAGGGGCGCTCGTTGGTATGCAAAGGGTTTAGCGAGTGGCTCGCCGACAAATATTCCCTGTCCAGGCCAGGCGACACTTTTCCAGTAGGCTTCAATGTGTTGTTTTATCCCGTTTGCTCCTTAGCGAATAAAGGGATAGTTAACCCATGAGTTTCATTTCTAACAAGGGTCTAATGAAAAGCCAGTAACTGAGCTGTTCTTAGACAGGGTTAATAAATGAACGTTATACCACCAGAAAGAGAGCATCGTAACAGTATGCGGGTCGTCATGGCCCGGCCTGTTTATGTGCATGGTGTATCGGTGACGGGTGAGAAAGTTAAGGTTCATGGTGTTACATCTAACGTAAGCCAGGGTGGTTTATTTTTAGAAGCCTCTTGCGGGTTTAGGCTTGGAAGTATGGTTTTTACGGTGACAAAGATGCTGAATGGTGTACAGATTGCCGCTAACGGCATGGTGGTTCGAGTGGAAAATAAAGAAGGTGACCGTGCTGGTTTAGCGGTGAGTTTTAAACAGCCCCGTTTAATCCCAGCTGTTTCACCACATTCCCCACTGATGTGAAAATGGTTTGCAGTTCGGGATGTATATCCCAAGTTATATCTGATTAAGTGATTGCCGGTGCTGAAGGTCCGATGATAGGTAACACGGATGATTTCGCCTAGGGTTATACCCCAGCTGTTTTAGGAACCCGTGTGCTGTTAGTTTTTTCTATTGCTGGAAGGTATTATTGAAGATGAAGTTGTTTGTTTTTTGTGCTCTAGGCGGCTGTGTAATTGAAAATATTTTTGGGTATTGGTCTTTGCTAGGAATAAAGAATCAATGTTTTAGTTATGTACTATCAGTATTTATTTGATGTAGTATGAAGTCGTAATCAGGTATGAATTTATGTAGTTTTGATCATCAGAGTTTCGGTACTTTTCAGTAAAACGTTTCCCTTTGATATAAACCTAAATGAATTATGGTGAAAAATAATAAAGATCAGATCCAAATTTTTATCGCCGAGAGTCATGAAATAGTTCGTAGCGGCTTAAAGACGATACTTGATCAGCAGGATGACTTCGAGGTGATCGGGGTGGCTGCCTGCTGCGAAAAAATATTGGCGCAGAAATCGGCGCTCCAGCCTAGTCTTGTCTTGCTAGACCTTAGCCTCAAGGACGATTCAGAATTACACTTCATCAATAAATTAGCCAGGTCTTACCCTAGTTGTAAGGTATTGGTTTACACCGTATCAACCAATATGGATTTCCATTTATTAGCGCTGCGTTATGGTGCTGTTGGTATTCTGTATAAAAGCGAACCGGCGGGGTTGCTTTGTAAAGCGATCCGCAGAGTCTGTACCCATAACGAGATATGGGTTGGGAAAAATTTGGTTGCCGAAATGTGGAAGCAGAATATACAAAACAGCGTTTCATTAACGACGGGCTCAACAAAAACGTCTCGCGCCGATAAACACAATAGGGCGGATTCTTTAGATATCACGCTGGCTAGTACACTGACCCCTCGTGAGAGGCAAATTGCTTGTTTATCATCAAAAGGTTTAACCGCTAAGAAAATTGGTGAAGATTTGTTTATTTGTGAAAAAACCGTGCGTAATCAACTGACAATTATTTACAGTAAGTTACACGTTAAAAACCAAATTGAATTAACGATTAATAGCAGCCTGTTAAATTTAGGTGAAGAATAAGCTCAAGACGATTATTTAGACCCTTATATTAAATTGATAAAACACTGTTAGTGGGTGATTTTATTTGATGACGCCCTGGTAAGTTTGGGGTTACTTTAGCCTGTATTAAGAAATCAGGCTTGAGCAGTGATTCCTTAATACAGGGGTTTTCTAATAAGCAAATAATGGCTAACTAAGGATGGTTATATGATGCAAAATAGACCTTTTCAAAGAGAGCAGCGTACTGACGCACGGGCGGCGATGGCTTGCCCTGTTTATATTCATGGGATATCAGCCGGCGGGGGTCGTATTAAGGCTTACTCGGTGACTGATAATATCTGCCAAGGGGGTTTGTTCCTACAAATCCCGCAAAGTCTCCCGTTGGGAAGCGCCGTTTTTACGATCATCCAGATGTTCCATGGCGCTAAGCTTGCTGCTCGCGGGGTGGTGGTTCGAGTAGAAAAGAAAAATGCTAACCTTTCGGGTTTAGCGGTGCGTTTCATTCAATCTCGCTTGATAGCAAGATAAATTCAGCCATTAAATTACCTTAGTTTGTATGGCCTAAGGTATTGGTTGGTTCGACTGTCGTTGCTGCACAAGGAAGCTTATCCTGATAATTTATTGATTTAGACTGCTTATCAAGCGCTAGGCAAACTGTTGTTAATAGAGCGGCGTGTAGCTGAGCTTTGTGTTTTAACTATTGTCGGCAACGTGTGTTGTGTGAGTCCTGCTCGACGCTTAGAACATAATTGGGATACTCATCCCTAAACCCCTTTGAATATTTAGCCAAAAAATAAGGATAAAAGTCTCGTGTGCCCGCGTTCTTGTAGAGGCATTATGCCCTCCAAGCTTGGTATGAAGGCGTTGCTTACTGGTTTAGTACGGTTTTATTACTCAGCTGTTGTGATCGATGATTGTTGTGACACAAACACTTTCTTTCAAAAACAAAAGGGTATTCTGATGAAGATGAAAAAAATAGTAAGTATTTTGCCGATAGGTTGTTTGTTGGTAATGGGCTCTGTTGAAACGTTTGCTGAAGACGTTTTGGTGTATGGGCCATCAGATGGAAGGGAATCCACCATCGCTGCGGGAGCTGGCCATACTGTCACGGTTGCGGATATTGCTACTTGGGCAGCGATGGATACGGCTGATTTTGCAGCGTATGATGCGATTATTGTGGGTGACCCGCATTGCATAGGAGATACGGCTTATTTGGGCGTTCTGGATGGAACTAAGGCGACTTGGTCAGCGGCGATTACCGGTAATAAGGTATTGGTGACCTTGGATGTCAGTCTACATGCTCCTGGCGACCTTGGAGCCGATGTGCTTAGCGAGAATGCGATTGATTATGCTGCAACGGGGGGCGGAACAGGGCTTTCTTATAATACGGGCTGTGCTTACTTTAGTTCACCTCCAGGTACCCCAGTGGCACCATTGTCTGATCTAGGTAGTTTTCTAGTGACCGGTAAGAATGCTGATGATGTCGCTGTTACCGATCCTGCTCATCCCGTCGTGGATACCTTGGATGACGCTGATTTATCTGGTTGGGGTAATTCGTATCACGCGGTTGTTACTAGTTACCCATTGGGCTGGGATGAGGTGGCTACAACGTCAGTCGGTCCGGCTGAAGCCGTTATTATTGCAATGGACGGAGACCCCACCATTCATGTCGATATAGATGTGAAATTCCTTAGTAATCCAAACGCGCATAGCTGCAAGCTAAAAGGCAATGGTGTTGTTCCGGTTACTATATTTGGTTCGGCAGAGCTTGATGTTAGCGAGATAGATATTTCAACACTCGCGCTGGAACGGGTTGATGCTGTGGGCGGGCAAGTAACACCACCCAAAGCGGGTACGGGTTCTATTGCTGATCGAGGTGACCCTGACACTGACTTAGGTGCAGATGAAGGTGTGATTATTGATGATGTAGAGCAAGACTACCTTAATCAAGATGGTTTCGATGATCTTGATGTCGGTTTCATTAAAAATGACGTGACTGCGCTGATTGCTTGTGATGGGCTTAATCGAAATGGAGCTTCAGCAACATTACGCATCACCGGTATGTTGTTCAATGGAACTCCTATTATGTCTGATGCAGTTGATGATATAGGCGTTGATCAGCTTGTTATTAAAAGCAAGTAAAACCGTTAGGGTCGGCAACCTTCAGATGATGCAAAGAATACAGTTATTACGCTGAGCTTTTGTGACATGGAGGCGATGTTAGCCTAAAGTTAAAAAGGGTAACCCTCGTGGTTACCCTTTTTAGTGAGTGTTGGGTGCTATTTCTGCTTGGCTGTAATTAGGGATTACTAAAATAATTATTTTAGGACTGTCATTACCAAGCAACGGGAACTAGAGCTGAATTACTTACTGTTAATAGTCGACTTATTGGCTAAAGATCTGAAAATACCCAAACGATTTTACCAGGCAGGTTCGGCTTATTGACACGAGTCTACTCGGCGTTGTTTTACTCGGTCAGTGTTTTTGCGTTAATCTACCTGCGGGCTTCCTGCCTTTGCCCTATCTCCAGTCGTACGCTTTTTTATCATGCCGATTTTTCTTCTCAGAGCCCGCTATGTTATGCAAGGGGCTCACTGTATTCGTTTGATCAGTTGATTTAAGCGGAGGGTTCTTAATAGAAAAGTCATTGTTTTCGCAAAGAAAAAACGGTGTTATTTTTCTAAAAAATAAAATTCGTGTTTTGAATCAAAGTGAGAAATAGTTCACGGTCTGCTTTCTCAGTTTGCTGGAAACTACCACCCAGGTCACGGGAACACTTCGTGGCCTAGTGATTGGTTTATCGGTTAAATCGATAGGGTCAGAGTTATTTATGCTCCTACGAACAGGCAAACCTGTGGTAACACAGGGACGCAAAGCCAGTGCCCTTTTAAGGGTCGAACGGTTACCGAAAAGGGGTTGTGCTAGTTATAAGTCGAATCTTGGTCTTCTGTCTAGCACAACTAAAACATAAACCAGTGTATTTAGTTGTGTAACGATGAGAGAAGGCTGGATTGGAATCCTTCCAACGCCATAGCCTTATCTCCTTTATCCTCAGTGTCTACCCAACACCGAGGGGAATTTAAGGAGGGTATTATGAAATTTTCCTATGTTAAGAGCGCTATGTGCGCATCCGTGTTAGCACTGTCCACCCAGGCGAGTGCTGGCTTGACCACCGAATATAGTAACTCGGCAGAAGATCTGGTGTATGAATTACTTGGCGGTGGGGTAACAGCCAGTAATTTTACGCTGCAAAGTGCGGATGTCTCCGCGGGTTTCTTTTCTGGTGGAACAGATATTATTGGTTTCGATTCGGGGATTATCCTGTCTAGTGGCAATATTGCCAGTGTGGTTGGGCCGAATAAAAGTGACTCTACTTCATTTGCAACCTACCAAGCAGGTGATGCTGAGCTGAGTGCATTGGTTCCAGGCTACTCGGTCTACGATGCAACCGTTTTGGAGTTTGACTTCGTCGCTAGAAATGACGTGATTTCCTTTCAGTATGTATTCAGTTCAGAAGAATACAATGAATATGTAAATACCTCATTTAACGATGTTTTCGGTTTTTTCCTCGATGGGGTCAATATAGCCCAGCTACCCGGTAGCAGTGTTTCAGTGTCGATCAATACACTTAATAATGGTAACCCATTTGGTCAGAACGTAAACAATCCACAGTACTTCATTAATAACGACCTTTCCGATGGTGGTGGGCAGATTGAGACTGAGATGGATGGTTTAACTATAGTCCTGTCTGTTCAAGCTAAAGTCACACCCGGACAGACTCACCATATTAAGCTGGCTATTGCTGATGCGGGAGATCGTGTTTTTGACTCGAATGTCTTCATTAGAGCTGAAAGCTTTGTTGATGCGGTTGTCGATAGCGACGATGATGGAATCCCTGATAGTAATGACAATTGTATCGACGTGATGAACCAAGACCAACAAGACAGCGATGGTGATGGTGTTGGTGATGTCTGTGATGTGACAGATCCTGTAGAGGAATTGCCATTTGATAAATTCACTGGTGGTGGTGCGGTTAAAGGTAAGGATGGTCACTCGAAAGCGATGAACAGCTTTGGTTTCAACATCAAATCAACAGCAAATGGGATCGACGTTCATTTGGAATACAATGATGGAAATAGAGGCAAAGCCAGTAAAGGCCATAGTCCGCTGCAAATCAAAGTGAACGGAAATATTGATCAGGTAGCGCCATTCGTTGATGAAGCCGGTGGTCTGGGTGTTGTATTTACCGCGCCATGTACGATCAGAACCTTGCTGAATGATAATGAGCGGGCACTGAATCTATGTCGAGTTAAGCTTGTAGATTACGGTAACCCTGGTACTGGAAATCCGAAAAAAGGCATACCAGCCGATATCTTCCACTTGGAAGTGATTGAAGGACCGAGCACTGGTTACCAATCTGGTGATGAGTCTTTAATTCGCGGTAATGTTAAAGCACATTAAGCGCTAAGTGATAAAACAAGCCCAGCAGTGATGTTGGGCTTGTTGACACTCACTAAGAGCGAGAGCTTTCAAAGCTTAGCTCACCGTAACAAACATAAGACACAAAAAGGCCCTAGAGATAATCTCTAGGGCCTTTTTGTGTCTTATGTTTATTGTTTCTTAAGCAAACATTGGCATTACAAGCTCATATGAATAGCTAAGCAATAATACGAGTTGAACCACCCAGCAAGTCGCACGTAATAGCACAGCAACAAGCGATGTTGAAATCAAGTGAATGGTAGATTGAGCAATACGCGCGTATAAAATATAGATGGCGGTTGCTTCCATAATGGCCAGTTGATCAGAGATTGATGCAACAATGACTAAGGCGGCAAACATCGGTAACATTTCGATGCAATTTAGATGGGCTCTCGTTAAACGAGTACCAAAACCTTCTACATCGCTGCCATCGGGTGAAAATTTATTCAGAGGGATTTTTTTACTGTCAATGAACGCATAGTAGCCGCGCATATTCAGCAGTAAAAAAGTCAGCAGTAAGGACCATCCGGCAAAGCCTGCTAGTGCAAAAAGTGTTGAATTCATGTTTTCTCCTAATTATTATTGATTGGGGTTATTTTTTAAGTTTCCCAGTGTAGTACTCGGGGTGAAAGTCTAGCACTTGTTGACCATCGCTGGCCCAAGCGTGACAGCCATTGATATAAAACGGTTTTGATTTTTCTTCATCACATTTTCCCTTGGTAATACCGGCCATGCTTTGATAAATAGTGGTTGTTGCTGGCGGTACAAGGTCAGCCAAATGTGTGCAACCTTGGATGCCGGCAACCAGTTCTTTAACTAAACGCGTCCAGCCTGGAGCTATTTTATGGCCTATTAGGCGTTTAAAAATAGGTGTGATATCTGGACAGCAGCCGTAAGGTGAGTGATCAGTGATGGCAATGCAGTCGTGTACTAGAAGATCAACGTCGACGGTTAAGCGGATCCACATCTCATGGATCGGGGTGCCGGGTTGGATTTTTCCACGGTGATTATTGTCTACCGTGTAGGTTTTAACATCTTTGATTTGTGCATCGACATCCCATAGCCCGTCTTCTCGCTGATAACCGTTACAAGTTATTTGTCGAGTATGAATGTGCTTTCTTGGGGTTTTACTTTCAGGTAAGGGCATAGAATTATTGAGTTTATGTATGAATTTAAAAAACCTAACGATTGTAAGGTTAGGTGTTTTAATTATCCAGTGATTTTTTCATTGCCGAAATCGTACGCATCATCTTTTTGCTGGCCTAAGGTCGCGCAAAATTTTGGGTAAGCGACTTTAACGGCCTCAATAACTTGTTCAAATGGAAGATCATCGAAGCTACCGTGATCATCTAAGTACTCCATGTGTTTTTCGTTATTGTTATTAAATTCGTGCATAAACGAATCATTCACACCATCAAACTCTAAGGGTTTAACGCCAAAACGTTCACACATTTCAATATTGAAAGCGGGGGTGGCTTTGACCCACTTGTCATCGAGTAAAAACTCGGTGTAACCATGCCAAACAAAAACATCGGTGCCCATCAAGTCGAGTAATTTCTGTGTGCTCAAATGGTTTTTAACATCGGCAAAGCCTAGTCGTGCAGGGATACCGACGGCACGGGCTGTTGCTGCGAGTAATACCGCTTTAGGAATGCAAAAGCTGGCACCATCTCGAAGTGTATTGCTGGCGGTGTAGTTTTCTTCGGTGAGGAAAAATTTATACGGGTCATAACGAACTTTATCGCGTACGGCGTAATACAGGCGTATGGCCTTATCCTTGTCAGAAGTCGCCCCTTCGGTAACTTCTTTAGCAAACTGCTGAATGATTTCAGCATCGCTATCGATAAACTTAGTTGGTTTTAAATAAGCATTCATCTGTTTTTCTCTTTATTATTTAATCTAAAGCCGAGACTGTTACCCAAGATATACTTTGGGTAACAGTCTCTTGTTTAGTCATTATTTCAGCAATTCGCCTGCAATAATTAATTTTCTTACTTCGTTAGTACCGGCACCAATTTCAAGAATTTTACCGGTTCTGTATAAACGGTTAATTTCTGATTCCCACATAAAGCCCATACCCCCGTGGATTTGAACACCCTTATCAAGGACTCGCATACAAGCGCTCCCTGCGTGTAAAGCAACCGCAGCTGTACGCATATGGATTTCCCCACGACCACCACCGCCTTGTTCTAATTCATTAACTTCCTTTAGTAACTGGTAAGTCATACAACGCATAAGCTCAAGATCGGTATACATTTCAGCGATCATTGCTTGCACCATTTGGAATGTTGCAATCGGTTTTTTGAACTGTTGACGTTGTTTTGCGTAATCAATTGAGATTTTAAGCGCACGTTCAGCGATACCGATACAGTGTGAGCTAAGCACAACACGCTCAATATTTAAGCCACTCATGACGATACTAACGCCGTTGTTTTTCTCACCCACCATGTTGGCAACAGGGACTCTACAATCATCAAAAACAAGTTCGCCTGTTTCGCTACCGCGCCAACCCATTTTTACGAGTTTTTGTGCAACTGAGAAACCAGGGAAGTCTTTTTCAACAATAAAGGCTGAAATACCGTGAGCGCCTTTGTCTGGATCTGTTTTTGCGTAAACGAGCAATACATCAGCAACAGGGCCGTTAGTAATGAACATTTTACGGCCATTTAGCACGTAATGATCACCGTCAAGGCGTGCCGTTGTTGCCATGCTGCCTAGCGCATCAGAACCTGCACCCGGCTCGGTTAAGCCAAGAGCACCAATGTATGAACCATCACAAAAACCCGGTAAGTATTTTTGTTTTAGCTCTTCACTCGCATTACGTAAGATATTGTTAATACATAGGTTGTCACTGGCGAGATAGTTACCCGCCATGGTGTGATTCCAATAACTCATTGCTTCACAAGCAAAAGCTTGTGAGAAAAGATCCATGCCCGGGCCACCGTACTCTTCTGGAACGGTTAAACCAAGAATGCCCACTTCTGACATTTTACGAAACTGTGCTTCAGGGAACCAGTCATCGTTGTCCATTTTCTCAGACAGCGGATAAAGCTCGTCGCGAGAGTATTTGTATACCATATCGTATACTTGTTGGTGTTCTTGAGTGAAACCGTATTGTTCTAAATTAACCATTGTTGTCTCTCCTTTTTATACTCTAAATATGCCGTAACTTGGCTCTTCGATACTTTCATTCAGTGAGGCGCTGATAGCGATGCCGAGGGCATTACGCGTATCGACGGGGTCAATAATTCCATCGTCCCAGAGTTCTGATGTTGAATGGTAAGCATCACTTTCTTTTTCGTATTCTGCGAGTACGGGTTCACGAATAGCGGCGATTTCTTCCTCATTTAAGGTAACGCCTTCTTTCTTTAATTGAGCCAGTTTAATATCAACCAATACATCGGCTGCCTGTTCACCACCCATCACAGAAATTTTAGAATTTGGCCAGCTAAACAGTAATCTAGAATCGAATGCTCGACCACACATACCGTAGTTACCTGCACCAAATGAACCACCAACCATCACGGTAAACTTAGGCACATTACTACAAGCCTGCGCCATGATCATTTTCGCGCCATCTTTACAAATACCCATTTTTTCGTATTCACGCCCAACCATAAAGCCAGTGATGTTTTGTAAGAATACGAGTGGGGTTTTGTTTTGGTTACATAACTGCATAAAGTGAGCGCCTTTTAACGAACTGTCGTTAAATAGCACACCGTTATTGCCCAAAATGCCGACTTTATAACCCCAGATATGAGCGAATCCGCACACTAAGGTTGAACCGTAAGCTGGCTGGTATTCACTGAAGCGACTGCCATCCACTAAACGCGCAATAAGTTCACGTACATCGTATTGCAGCTTATTGTCCTGTGGGATGATGCCGTAAAGTTCTTCGGGATCGTAAAAGGGCTCCTCGGGTGCTTGTTGAGCAATTTTAGTTTTTTCACGAGGATTAAACTGAGCAACAATTTCACGTGCTTTAGCAATCGCTTCTTGCTCGCTATCCGCTGGATAATCGGCAGTCCCACTGATTTGAGTGTGTAGGTCACAGCCGCCTAATTCATCGGCGGTGATGATTTCACCGGTGGCGGCTTTTACTAGTGGTGGCCCACCTAGAAAGACTGCGCCAGTACCACGAACAATCACCGAGTATTCGCTTAATGACGGAATATAAGCACCACCCGCGGTACAATGTCCAAGGACCACTGACACTTGTGGGATACCCATTTTGCTCAGTTGGCATTGGTTACGGAAAACACGGCCGCCCTGATGACGGTCGGCAAATACTTTCGATTGTAGCGGTAAGAAACCACCGGCACTATCACATAGGTGGACAACAGGGAGTTTGTTTTCGATCGCAATATCCAGCATACGAACGATTTTTTTCATCGAGAGAGGGTACCAAGCACCCCCTTTAACACTAGAGTCATCGGCGTGAATTAATACTTCACGACCATTAACAATACCAATGCCGGTAACAATACTGGCAGACGGTGAGGCACCATCATAAGAACGGTTAGCCGCTAAGCTTGATAGCTCAAGAAAAGGTGTGCCCGGGTCAATTAAAAGATCGATACGGTCACGTACAAATAATTTATTTTGACGAGAAAGACGATCTAAATCTCGTTGTGGCCGATCAAAACGCGCTTGACGTTGTTTTTCTAAAAATTCGTCACGTACGTTAAGGTTGTGTTCCTTATTCTTTTTGAACAGTTCGGAATTTGTATCTATTTTACTAATAATACGTTGCATGTGTATAACGTCCTATTCTTCAAGTTGAACTAATACGGCGAGTCTGTCGAAGCTATCACCTACTTTAAAATTAACCGCGGCAACGGTGCCATCACGCCAAGCGGAAATGGTTGTTTCCATTTTCATACTCTCGATAACGATTAAGGTATCGCCTTCGCTTACGGCTTGCCCTGCTTCGGCATTAACCGATACCACAGTACCCGGCATGGGGGCAGTCGCCGTGGTTCTATCAGCATCTGAAGCACCACCGGCAGCGGCTTGAGCTTCATCTTCACATTCGATCAGGTAGTTACGCCCATTCAGGTGAATAAAGTATTGGTCGCCTTCGCGAACAGCGAGTAAGGATGCTGATTGATCATCAACGGTTACCCGGTATTCATCGTCGCCCAAGTCTTGGATGTTGATAGCCGATTCTTGGTTGTCATGGGTTAATACAGGCTTACCGGCACGACGTAATAGCTGAGCATCAATTGATTGACCCGCAATGTTATATAATGAACGCATTAGTTTCTCCAAGCGCCAATTGAGGCATAAGGTTCGGGAATATCAGCACCCCCAGATTGTTGTTGAGGATCCATTGACACGGCAATGGCGAGCAGCATTTTAAGGGTATCTTGATCAATCTCCTCTGGCTCAAGTTGCTCAGCAAACTCTTCTAAAAAGTGAGTGTGTAAGTCGGCGTCAACAAATTCAGGCAGACTTAAAATACGTTGTAAGTAACTAATGTTGCTGGTTAAGCCCATTAAAATAGTTTCTTGTAGGCCACGTAGCGCGCGGTTTCTAGCTTGTTCTCGATCGCTGCCGTGAGTGATTAACTTACCTAACATTGGGTCAAATGCACTACCCACGGCTTGACCTTGGCGTAAGCCGGTATCAAATCGCATTCCAGCACCTTGAGCTGCTTTTAACTTGTGAATGGTTCCTAGTGAAGGCATAAAGTTTTGATCAGGGTCTTCAGCATTAATACGACACTCAATAGCGTGTCCGTTAATTTGAATTTGATCCTGTGTTTTGCGTAGTGACTCACCATTGGCAACACGAATTTGTTCTGACACTAGGTCTATGCCGGTAATAAACTCGGTTACGGGGTGTTCTACTTGAATACGCGTATTCATTTCTAAGAAGTAGAAGGTGCCGTCTTGTGCAAGAATAAATTCAACCGTACCCGCATTGCTATAGCCTGCTTTAGAAGCCATATCAACGGCTGTTTGGCAGATTTTTTGGCGTTGTTCATCGTTAAGTGTTGGGGAGGGTGCTTCTTCAACAACTTTTTGAAAACGACGTTGAATAGAACATTCACGTTCCCATAAATGCACGACGTTGCCTTGTTGATCGGCAAGGATTTGTACTTCAATATGGCGTGGGCGCTCAATATAACGCTCACAAAATAAACGTCCGTCACCAAAGTAACGTAAACCTTCACTACGTGCTTGTTCAATTTGTGATTCTAGCTCAGCCGCATCACGCACAATACGCATGCCTTTACCGCCACCGCCAGCCGCCGCTTTAATCAATACAGGCACACCAATTTCTTTAGCGCGCTGGGCAAAACTGGCTGGATCGTCTTCTTCAACGACTGATGGAACGATAGGGAAGTCGTGCTTGATCATGAAACTACGGGCTGAGATCTTATCGCCCATCAGTTTGATAATGTCGGCAGAAGGGCCAATGAAGATGATCTCTTCTTCTTCCAAACGTTGCACAAAGGCGCTATTTTCAGATAAAAAACCGTAACCCGGGTGCACCGCATTAGCCCCTGATTTACGGCAGGCTGCGATAATATTATCGGGGTTAATGTAGGCAGCCACCGGGGTGTCACCAAAAATTTCTATACTTTCGTCAGCTTCTCGTCGTCCTTGTGAGTAATGGTCCTCAGCGTGGTAAATGAGTACGCTGGGGATATTCATTTCTTTTAAGGTACGAATGATGCGAACCGCGATTTCACCGCGGTTTGCAATCAATACTTTTTTAATTTGAGCCATGATTCTATTTATTCTCCGTTAAATGTTCGGCAAGGTTTTCTTTTACCCATGCGGTGGGCAAGGGTAGGGTTGCATCGAGTAATATTTGTCCAAAGGCTTTTGCCTGCGGGTCAATTCGTAAGGATGCGACACCGCCACCACCGAGTGAGTTATACAACATGAAGTTGAATGCATTAACACCGGGTAAGGGGAAGCGTTCTACAGTTCCTTTGAGGAAGTGTTTAAAGCGATCGGCCACCATCTCTGGGGTTAGGTGCTGATCTATCAGTGGTAGGAAGTGAGCTTTACGAGCAATAACACCAATATTGGCGTGGTCACCCTTATCACCGCTTCGAGCCCAAGCTAGGGCCGATAACGGGATCTCGGTGGTATCGGCTGATGATGTCTTATCGCTGTTAGTGCAGGGCGTGGCGGTTTTTTCAGCTGGCGCTAATGCTTGGCCCGCGGGTATCTCGATGGTTTGAGTTTTTTCACCACAGATGATGCTAACCGGCACACTCGTTTTGCTCATTAAAAATGAAAAGAGTTTTACCACGGGGACCACGTTAGGACGGCCAGCAAAGAACCCTGTCATGCTAGGGGTCATGCTGGTCGCCGAAGGGGCAATTTCTCGTGAAAAAAGTTGCACCGCCGCTTTATCAGCGTGTTTGACCGCTGTTTTTAATACGACCTCACGGGCGATGAAATCACGGGCGTGATCGCCGTACATGGACTCGGCACCCAATACTTCAAGGCTGGTTTCGCTAAAATCTGCTAAGCCACGTTCGGCCAGTAAACGACGGTTTCTTTTTAGGATCGCTTCGCCGGTTACACGCGCTTTTTTAGCGGCATTACCGCCGGCAAACGTTAATAAACTGGTGGCACGATAACCGTCTTGGTAAGTGCTGCTAACCTTGTAATACGGGGTTGCTGCCAAGCCGGTCGCACCGCTGACTTTGACTTGGTCTTTAGCAATTTCGCTGAGTTTTACTGCGCTGAAGTCACACACTACGTCGGGTAGTAAATAACGCTTAGGGTCGTTAATTTCATAGACCATTTGTTCGGCAACGGTGGCAAAGTTGACAATACCGCCACTGTCATCCGTTTTGCTGATAATGAACTCACCATTGGCTGAGCAATCGACGATTGGAAAACCCATTTTGTCAAAGCCTTCAACACTATCCCAGTCGCTAAAAATGCCGCCATTGACTTGTGGTCCGCACTCAATCAAATGCCCCGCTAAGCTACCCGCAGAGAGTAGGTCGTAGTCGTCGGCTTTCCAGCCAAATTCATACATTAAAGGGGCGAGGGTACAAGCACTATCCGCGCAACGTCCAGTGATAACGACTTGCGCACCTTGCTCCAGCGCAGCAACAATAGGTAGAGCACCTAAGTAGCAGTTGCTGCTCATGAGTTTGTCGGGCAGTGCTTCGCCGGTTTCCATTTCTTTAATGCCAAGTTGCTGTAGTTCAGTGGCTCTTGGCATTAAATCATCGCCTAAGACGACGGCAACTTTAAGCGGAATGCCCGCTTGTTTGGCCACTTCCTCTAGCGCTGCTTTACAGGCTAGCGGGTTAACCCCGCCGGCATTACTAATGACCTTAATGCCTTGCTGTGAAATTTGCTGCAAGAAGTTTTTCATCACCGGATTGACAAAGTCGGTAGCGTAACCGGCTTTATCTGATTTGGCGCGTATCCTAGACAGGATCGACATGGTGATTTCGGCGAGGTAATCAAACACTAAGTAATCTAAATTACCTTTTTCGATCAGTTGCTTGGGGCCTTCTTCGGTATCCCCCCAAAAGCCTGCCGCACCACCAATACGTATCGTTTGTTTGTTTTTTGACATGTTAATTTCCTTATTTTGTCAGCATTTTTATGTAGCAGGATATAGGTCTGAGTACTCAGTGCGTAACGTTGTTTTAAGGAACTTGCCGGTTGCTGTGGTGGGGATTTGATCAACAAAAACGACACGTTTTGGTACTTCATAACCGCCGAGTTCAGACTTACATAATTGAATAATGTCTTGTTCGTTGGCTTCAGCATCGTCTTTTAAGATGACAAAGGCGGTAACCGCTTCGGTCCAATAAGGGTGGGGTAAACCAATAACGGTAACGCCAGCAACGGTTGGGTGAGCCATGATGACCCGTTCAACCTTCACCGATGGAACGTTCTCGCCGCCGGTTTTAATCATGTCTTTTTTACGGTCAACAAACATTAGCAGTCTGTCTTCATCAAAGTAACCAAGGTCACCAGAATGGTGCCAGTCGTATTTTGAAGCTTCTGCTGTGGCTTCCGGGTTTTTGTAATAACCGGTCATTACCGATGGTGCACGCCAAACGATTTCGCCAATTTCACCATCAGGGAGGATGTTTCCATCGTCATCCATCACCGCTTGGTCGGTGGTTAAAATGGCTTCACCCCAGTAGTTACCTTTTTTTTCTGGCCAGTCATCACGGAAAACGGTGGCCAAGGGAGTCATTTCTGTTTGCCCCGATGCGAGTATGAACGTGCAGTTAAATAGCTTTTTCAGCGCGACGATACTGGGTTGATCCATCGGTGCCATGCCGTACATGCCAACTTGCATTGAACTGAGGTCGTAGTTTTCTACATTGGGTACGTCAAGAAAGGCTTTCCACATGAGTGGTAGTAGGAACATAAATTGAATTTTTTCTCGTTCAATTGTTTCTAACATCACTTTAGGATCAAAGGTTCTAACGATAAGTACAGAACCACTAACATGTAATAAGGTGGTGGATACCAAATGTTGTGCGCAATGGAACATTGGCATAACGGCCGTACCACGCATTTTTGGTCTAACGCCTAGGTCAATCGCGGCAGCTAGAGTGTTAACGAAAAGCGCCAAATGAGATGTTTCAACGCCTTTAGGTTTAGAGGTTGTGCCGCTGGTGTAGAGGATTTGTAAGGGATCACGATCATTAATCTTAACGTCTACAATTTCTTCGTCAGAGGATTGATTGAGTAATGTTTGGAAATCGAGGTAATGGTCGGCAACATCACAGCCTGTAACGGCTAAATTGATCCAGTTTTTTACATCGGCTACTTCAGAGCGAATAGGGTCAAACTTTTCTGTTAACGAATCTTCAATGAAGATGGCCTTTGCTTCACAGTGGTTGAGTGTGTAAATAAGATCGTCAGTACCTTGTAAGTGATTTAACGGAACAACAACAAAACCGCCTTTCATACAGCCATAAATAGACTGGGCAAACTCGATAGAATTAGGCCCAGCTAGGGCAACCTTATCGCCGGCTTTAAGGCCTAAGTCACGCAATAAGTGGGATACTTTGTTTAATGACTGATTCAGCTCTAAGTGGCTTAAACGGATAGTTTTACCGTCTCTGTCTTCGATTAAAGCGCCTGCGTTAGGTGCAGTGGATGCTCTACGTCTAAAAATATCGCCCATCGCGATACGATCGATTAGATTTTTTTCGTTGCTCATAATTATTCCTCCGTCGTTGAGCTTATTTGATAAACCCCTGCTGCCAACTGATTATGTTTTTGTGTGTAGCAGTAGGGGCTGTGATTTGTTTATTGAACCATTGAGCGTCCAATAATGAGTTTCATGATTTCATTGGTGCCGGCGTAAATCTTTTGAACGCGTGAATCGGCCCAAGCACGTGCCACTGGGTATTCCCACATATAACCATAACCACCGTGTAGCTGTAGACATTCATCCATCACTTTGCACTGTAGGTCTGTGCAGAGTAATTTGGCTTTTGAGGCGGTGATAGTGTCTAGCTTGCCTTCGATGTGGAGTTCTAGACATTTGTCGACGAATATTCTTAAGGCGGTCAATTCAGCAGACATTTCAGCTAATTTGAACTGGGTGTTTTGTAAGGCGGCGATAGGTTTACCGAAAGCCATACGTTCTTTGGTATATTCAACCGTTTGCTCAAGAATAGATTCTGCTGCGGCAATGGCGGTGATAGAAATCGATAATCTTTCCTGTGGTAAGTCTTGCATCAGGTAGATAAAACCTTTGTTTTCTTCACCCAATAAATTCGACTGAGGAATGCGCACGTCTTCAAAGAATAGCTCGGATGTATCCTGAGCTTTCATGCCTGCTTTTTTAAGGTTTTGACCTTTAGAAAATCCTGCTGTGCCCGTTTCAACGAGAACTAAACTCGTCCCTTTTGCACCCAGTTCAGGTTCAGTTTTAACAACAACAATCACTAAGTCAGCAAGTTGGCCGTTGGTGATGAATGTTTTAGAACCATTAATAATATAATCGTCACCGTCTTTAATGGCGCTTGTTTTAACGCCTTGTAAGTCAGATCCTGTACCCGGTTCGGTCATCGCGATAGCAATAATGAGTTCACCGCTGATGAGTTTTGGCAGGTATTTTCTTTTTTGTTCGTCATTACCGTAATTAATTAGGTAGGGAACAGCAACGTCGGATTGCAGGTTGAAACCGAGGCCGGTTAATCCTAGGCGTGCAACTTCTTCACCAACAATCGCGTTATAACGGTAATCAACGCCTACACCACCAAATTCTTCAGGGGCCGTTGGACAGATCATCCCGAGTTCGCCGGCTTTTAACCAGATTGAACGGTCTACTTGGCCATCTTTTTCCCATTGTTCATGGTGAGGGGCTGCCTCTTCTTCGAGTAGCTTACGTACGCTACTGCGGAACAATTCGTGTTCTTCTTCATAGACTGTTCTTGGGATCATGTTTTAATTACTGTATTGTTAAGAGAAGTGATACTATATCGGTAATTAAGAAACCGAACAAGCGCTTGGTATTAAATAATAATTAGGAGATTGGAAATGAGTAGTTCTGTCATAGACATGAAGAGTAACCTGCCCGAGACCGAGGCCAGCCGTATTTATAAGTTGCAACGTGCCGCTTATAAGAAGAACCCTTACCCTTCATTTGAAGAAAGGAAAGCTAATCTATTAAAGCTTGAAAATATCATGGTTGATAACCAAGCCGCGATTGCTGAAGCAATTAGCAAAGACTATGGTAATCGTTCTCGTCAAGAGACTGAGCTTATTGAATTATTCTTATCTATTGATGGTATTCGATATGCGCGTAAGAAGTTAAAGAAGTGGATGAAGCCGCAAAAACGCTCTGTCTCTATCTGGTTTGCTGGTGCGCAAAATCGTGTGTTAGCACAGCCTAAAGGGATTGTCGGGGTGATTGCTCCGTGGAACTACCCATTGTTTTTGGTGATGAGCCCTCTAGCCAGCATTATTGCATCGGGTAACCGAAGCATGGTTAAAATGGCCGCAAACTCAAAGCACCTTGCTGAATTGTTATCTGGATTATTCGCTAAAGAATTTCCTGAAGATATGATCGCTATTTTACCGGGTGTTAAAGCCAGTGAGTTTACCCCATTACCATTCGATCACATTGTTTTCACAGGCTCGCCAGAAACTGGCAAAGTTATTATGAAAACGGCCGCTGAGAAATTAATTCCAGTGACTTTGGAATTAGGTGGTAAATCACCAACGATTGTCGGCGAAGATTTTGACATGAAAACGGCTGCAGACCGTGTTATGCAAGGTAAATTCTTAAATGCGGGGCAGACTTGTGTGGCACCGGATTACATTTATGTACCTGAAGCTAAAGTGGATGAGTTTATTGCCGAAGCAAAGCTATCTATTGCGCGTCGTTATTCTGATATATCAACGAAAGATTACACCTCTATCATCGATCAAAAATCATTTGAGCGATTGAATGCAACGATAGAAGACGCTAAAGAAAAGGGTGCATCAGTGACCTCCTTAATGGAAGGGACAACTGTTGATGCTGAGCTTCGTAAAATTGCGCCTCATGTGGTGACCGGTATTAATGAAGATATGATCGTTATGCAGCATGAAATTTTCGGTCCAATCTTACCGATTAAACCTTATAAAGATATTTCTGAAGTGTTGGACTATATTAATGATAACGAGCGCCCATTAGCGCTGTATATCTTCTCTAATGATAAAAAACTTCAAGATAATATTATTATGAATACCCTGTCGGGTGGTGTTTGTATTAACGAAACGGTCTTACATGCGGGTCAGCATGATATGCCTTTTGGTGGTATTGGTAATAGTGGAATGGGGCATTATCACGGTAAAGAAGGTTTTAATGAGTTTTCTAAATTAAGACCCATCTTTAAGCAGTTTAAATTCCCTGCTTTGCCGTTGTTATACCCTCCATACGGAAAAATGTTTAACACGATTTATCAGTTAATGATAAAAGTTAAAATTTAGTCGTTTAGGTTAAAAGCCTGCATCAAAGGCCTGATTTATCAGGCCTTTTTTTATGGAGATTGTATTTTGAGTGTCAATGTAGAAACGGATTTAACACCTTCTGACCGCTTAGAAAAACTGCGGAGTAGTGGAACGCATAAGGTGGGTTTGGCGGTAGCGCTAACCTTATTAACCGCCTTGCTGATGAGCTTTGTAGCGGCAGCTATTAAACACATTTCACCGATTGTTAGTGTCGAGATGATTATTAGTGTGCAGTACCTAGTGTGTATTGCCTTTATGTTTCCTTGGTTATTTAAAAATGGTTTAAAAGCACTTAAAACAAAGCATTTTAAACTGCATTTATTACGCGCAATAACGGGCTGGTTCTGCCTGTACTTTTATTTTCAGGCTATTAAACACATTCCCTTGGTCGATGCGGTGTTATTACGTAATGCGGCACCGCTTTGTGTGCCGGTTTGGATACTGTTCTGGTTAAAGGTACGTATACCGGCGGTGCGTTGGTTACCGGTGATGATTGGTTTACTGGGTATTGGCCTCATCTTGAACCCCGTAGCAGACGGTTTTAAACTTTGGCATATCGTTGGTTTTGGCTCAGCCGCCATGATGGCGGGGTCAATCGTTTCGACACGGGTGCTCACCGTCACCGAGCCAGCACCACAGATTATGTTCTATTACTTCTTCCTCTCTTGCGTGTTCAGTTTACCGATGGCCTTGAGTGGCGATACGACGGTTCCCTTACAGGCATTGCCTTATATGATTGGTATTGGTTTATTTATGCTGTTGTCAATGTGGTGTTATACCAAGGCCTATCAATTTGCCAGTGCGACGATTATTTCACCGATCAGCTATTTCAGTGTGGTGTTTACTGGTTTGTTGAGCTGGTTTTTCTGGGATCAAGTTCCAACAAGCTTGGCTATTGCAGGTGCCATTTTGGTCGTTTTAGGCGGAGTCGGGTCGGTGTTGATTGGTCAGGCAGAAAGCCCGACTAAGTGAGAGTCAGCAGGGCCAGGTGAGCGGCTGCTTAGGTATGAGAGTCCTTAGTGTGTTAATGATGACCAACAGTTAACTATGCGAGGGCTCTAAAAAGGGTGTCCGGTGCGAGTTGACGAGTACCGTCCACGTTAGCTAATATAACTTTTTTATAAATTTAACCTGTAAGGATAAATAATGATCAAAGTAAGTGTAATGTACCCAAATTCCTCCGATGTAACTTTTGATATGGATTATTATTGCAATAACCATGTGACAATGGTCGAAGAGTTACTAGGCAATGCCTTAAAAGGTGTTGCTGTAGATTCTGGTTTGGCTGGAGGTGTGCCTGGGCAAATGGCGGCATTTATCGTAATGGGGCACTTAACATTTGATTCAGTAGAAAGCTTTCAACAGTCATTTGCTCCTCATGCAGAAAAAATAATGGCCGATATTTCAAACTTTACAAATATACAGCCTCAAATCCAAGTCAGTGAAATAAAGCTTTAGCTTCATCATGTTACTCATCGAGTAACGGAGCGTAATACGTCTTTAGCCCCTGCATGCGGATCCGCGTGCGGGGCGTTTCACTTTTGCTTAAGTTTGTGAAATGGCAAGCTAGCCTCTATTTATCGCAAGTAAGTAAAACGAAATCAGGGTGTCGGCTAGCTTGATATTAGAGACGTAGGGCTGGTTACTAGTGCAACAATTAGTTATTTTAGTGTGGTGCTTACTTTAAAATTGGTTTTCTCGGGTCAAGTACTAATCGCTTTGTTCATTTTGGTTGTTGTATGGGTAGTGATAGTTGCAGCAGGTTTTGTGTTGATCGAGCAAGTAAAAAGCTCGACTAATTAATAACCTCAGGGTGGGGCGTTGAGCTATTAATATAGTGTGATGATTTAATTTTTGGTGACTGAGCAGTAAAACTGCTGAGCGAGTTGCTCAATCGTTAGGTCTTTATCGGGCTGGAACCACTGAATGGTCCAATTGAGGGAGCCTAATATAAATAAACGAATAAGGTTGGGGTCACCGTTTAGTATTTTTGCATCAACGGCTTGTTGGGTGATTTCCTGCCAGTACGCTTCATACTGATCACGCAAGCCGATTAAGTGCTCTTTTGATTCATCAGAGAGTGCACGCCAATCGGCGATAGAAACGATATGCGCGTCTCTTTCATCGTTGTGTAAGGTGGTTAGGTGGCCCTGTATTGCGGCGAGTAGTTTTTTGTCGATATCTTCTATTCCAGCGGTTCGCAGCTGGATGGTGTCGATAGACTTCTTGAGCCCACTTTCGATAACAGCAACCAGCATTTCTTCTTTATCTTTGAAATGGTGGAACAAGCTACCAGACTTTAAACCCGTGGCAGCGGCAAGCATTCGCACCGTTGTTCTATCGAAGGATTTTTCCTTGAATAAGCGAGCGGCAATTGCGACAATTTCCTTGCGCCGATTAGATTGTTTGAGTATAGTCATTCCTTTTTTCTGCCTAGCGCTTGCTTGGTTGATATGGTTTTAAGTATAAAGATAAGGTAACAATATGTCTATAAAAAGTACGATGATGAATTTCCCCTTGGTTTTGCCTCATATGGTAGATCGTTTAGCTCAGCTCTTTCCAGAGGTTGAGGTCGTTTCAAGAATGCCCGACAAGAGCTTACATAGAACCAATTATGCGAATGTTAGTCGTCGAGCAAAGCAGCTCGCGTCGGCATTAACTAAGAAAGGAATCAACAAAAGCGAATGTGTAGCTACCTTGATGTGGAATCACTCTAACCATTTGGAAGCCTATTTGGGTATCCCAGCGATGGGAGCGGTTATTCATACGCTTAACCTAAGGTTATCACCGGAAGATATTGCCTATATTGCTAACCATGCAGACGATAAGATTTTGATCATCGATGATATTTTATTGCCGATGTATGAAAAATTTAAAGACCAAGTGCCGTTCAAAGAAGTGATCGTAGTGCCGTTAACTGGCGCACCTGTAGCAGAGGAATTCATCAATTATGAGGATTTCTTAGCAACAGGCGATGACGATTTTAGTTACCCTGAAATCGATGAAAACGACCCTGCTGGTATGTGTTATACCTCGGGTACAACCGGACGCCCTAAAGGGGTTGTTTACAGTCATCGTTCAACGGTATTACATTGTTTTGCTGAAGCGATGAGTGATGGTTTAGCGATTAGTCAGCACGATGTGGTTACCCCAGTAGTTCCTATGTTTCATGCAAATGCTTGGGGCTTGCCTTATACCTCAGTGATGGTCGGAGCGAAGCTCGTATTACCGGGTGATCACCTCGATGCTGAAAGTTTGTTGGACTTATACGAAAGCGAGCAAGTCACTTTAAGTGCCGGTGTGCCGACGATTTGGATGGCGATTAAACAGGCTCGTGAAACTGAACCTGATCGTTGGAAAACAGCGGCGAATATGCGTATGGCCGTAGGCGGTGCAGCGGTTCCTGAATCACTCTTCCGTGCGTTTGATAAGTTTGATATGAAAATTATTCAAGCTTGGGGAATGACCGAAACGTCACCATTGGCTACCTTAGGCATGGTTAAAGCCAGTTTGTCTGATGTGAGTGAGGATGAAAAATATAAATTACGCATCAAGCAAGGTGTGCCACTGCCCTTTGTTGAAGTAAGAATCGTCGATGAAGACGGTGTTAGCCAGCCTTGGGATGGTCAATCGCAAGGTGATGCCGAGCTTAGAGGACCTTGGATTACGGGTAGTTACCATAAGAACGAAGGTGCCGGTGATAAGTTTAGCAAAGACGGCTGGTTAAAAACGGGTGATGTTTGCAATGTAGATAAACATGGTTACGTTAAATTAACCGATCGTACCAAGGACTTAGTTAAATCTGGTGGGGAATGGATTAGCTCAGTTGACCTTGAAAATGCGATTATGGGTCACCCAGATGTGATTGAAGCAGCTGTTATTGCGGTACCTCATCCTAAATGGGATGAACGTCCATTAGCGACGATTGTTGTAAAACCCGGTAAAGTGGTGACAAAAGAAGATATTCGTAAGTTTTTAGACGGTCAATTTGCAAAAATTTGGTTGCCTGATGCGGTTGAAACCTTGGATGAAATTCCAAAAAATTCAACGGGGAAGTTCATGAAGAAAGAATTACGTGAGATGTATAAAGATTGGACTTGGGATTAAGTAAGTTTTAGTCCCAGAAACAAATATAAAATATAACTTAACTAGTGAGAATAACAATGAATGAAGCAGTAATTATTGAAGCAGTAAGAACGCCTTTTGGTAAATTTAATGGTGCGTATAGAGAAACACCGCCGAATAAACTTTTAGCATTAGCCCTTGATGGCTTAATGAATAAAACTGATTTAGATAAAGGCCGTATTGATGATGTGATTGCCGGCTCGGTAACACAAATTGGCGAACAGGCTGCTGATATTGCGCGCCAATCTTTATTGATGGCTGATTTCCCTATTACTGTACCGGGTGTAACCTTAAACCGTTTTTGTGGTTCTGGTCAGCAAGCAGTGCATTTTGCTTCACAAGTAGTGGCTGCCGGTGATGCCGATTATACGATTGCATGTGGTGTAGAAAGCATGACACGTGTTGGTATGCTAACGGATATGACTGTTGGTGGGCCTTACACAGGCTTTGATCCAATGGGTGAAGAACTGATGGCTAAATACCCATTAATCCACCAAGGGGTTAGTGCGGAATTAATGGCTGAAAAGTGGAATATTAGCCGTGAAGACGTTGATAATTTTGCGATCGAAAGTCACCGTAAAGCGCAGCAAGCGAAAGACGCGGGTTTGCATAAAGAAATTATCCCTACAGCGGGCATCGATGCGGATGGAAACGCGATCATCCTAGACGCCGATGAAGGTATTCGTGCAAAGATGGACCCTGCAAAACTAGCGTCATTAAAAACAATTTTCCGCCCTAATGGTGACGGTGTTGTGACGGCGGCTAATGCCAGCCAAATTTCTGATGGTGCATCAGCCGTTCTGATTGCTAACAGAGAAGTGGCGATTGCCGATGGCTTTACTCCGAGAGCGCGTTTCCGTGCCAGAGTCGTTGTGGGTAGTGACCCTGTATTGCAGTTAGACGGACCCATTGCGGCGACAAAATTGGCGCTTAAAAAAGCAGGTTTAACCGTAGATGATATCGACTGGTTCGAAATTAATGAAGCCTTTGCCACTGTTGGTTTGGCGTGGATGAAAGAAATTAAACCACCAGTAGAAAAAGTAAACCCTTGGGGCGGTGCTATTGCACACGGTCACCCATTAGGTGGTACAGGTTCTGCTTTAATCGGCAAGATGATTGCTGGTCTAGAAGCCACTGATGGTCAGTTTGCTTTGCAAACCATGTGTATTGGCCTAGGTATGGCGACAGCAACTATTATTGAACGTATTTAATTTGTAACTATTCAGCTCACCCCCTGAAATTCGTCACGCCTGCGTTGAAAAATGGTTCTTTAGTTATATTTTTCGCCTTGAATGGACAAATCTCAGGGGCAATCTGAATGGTTTGCAGCGCATTTATTAGGGCGCTGAATAGTGACTTTAATTTTAAAGAAGGATGAATAAATGAATTACGAAAATAGAACGTTTTTAGTAACCGGCGGAAGTTCTGGTTTAGGTGGCGCTACCGCCTCTATGTTGGTAGAGAAGGGTGCTAATGTTGTGCTTCTCGATATTAACGAGGAAACAGGAAAGGCGAAAGAGGCCGAGTTAGGCGCAAAAAGTCGTTTCATTAAAACCGACGTCACCAGTGAAGATGATGTGCGCGCTGCGATTGCTTTAGCAAAAGACGTGTTTACTGGTGTGCATGGTGTTATTAATGCGGCCGGTATTGCGGTTGCTGCGAAGGTGTTAGACAGAGAGGGTAAGGCTCACCCTTTAGACCTTTACGCTCGTGGCATTAACGTTAACTTAGTGGGTACTTTTAATGTTATTCGTTTAGCCGCAGAAGAAATGGCGACTAATGAAGCTACTGATGATGACGAACGCGGAATTATTATTAATACAGCTTCAGTAGCGGCATTTGATGGGCAAATTGGTCAAGCATGTTACTCAGCTTCAAAATCTGGGGTAGTTGGCATGGCGTTACCGATTGCACGTGAGTTAGCCCGTTATGGTATTCGTATTAATACGATTGCTCCGGGTATTTTTGAAACACCGATGCTGGCAGGTTTGCCTGAAGAAGCACGAGTTTCACTGGGTAAAATTGTTCCTTTCCCACCTCGTTTAGGTAAGCCATCTGAATATGCCTTTTTAGCCGGACACATCATTGAAAATGTGGTGTTAAATGCTGAGGTTATTCGTCTTGATGGAGCTATTCGTTTAACAGCAAAATAGGCAAGCGTATGACTTTTGAAACGATTTTATTAGAGTCACCTATTGAAGGTGTTGCGCTTATTCGCTTGAATAGACCGCGTCAATATAATGCGCTTAATAGTACCCTACTGGGTGAATTAGGTGACGCTTTGGCACAGCTTGAGAAAGATGATGCGATTGGTTCGGTGGTAATAACCGGTTCAGATAAAGCATTTGCAGCAGGCGCCGACATTGCAGAAATGATGGGTAAAAGCGGTAAAGAAATGCTGGACATGATACAGTCGGTTACCGGCTGGAAGGCAATTTCAGAGTTTAGTAAACCGACAATTTGTTCTGTTTCGGGTATGGCCTTAGGTGGCGGTTTCGAGTTGGCACTGCAATGTGATATTTTATTAGCGGCAACAGGCGCTAAGTTTGCTTTGCCTGAAGTTAACTTGGGGGTTATTCCTGGTGCGGGTGGTACGCAACGTGTGGCACGTCTAGTGGGTAAATCCATGGCTATGGAAATGGTGATGAATGCTCGCCCAATGCTCGCTGAAGAAGCTTTACAGCGCGGTGTTGTGAGTCGAGTGATCGAACCTGAGAAAATTGAAGCTGAAGCAGTAGCGTTAGCCAAACAAATTGCTGACCGTGCAAAACTTGCCGTAAGAGCGGGTAAAAACTGTGTTAACAAAGCAATAATGTCAACGTTGGAAGAGGGCTTGGAGTTTGAACAACAAGCGTTTTTTCCACTGTTTGATAGCAATGATGCAAAAAATTTAATGGATGCATTTTTAAATAAATCAAAATAACAAACTAATTAAGGAGAGTTGGAGATGGGTTATGAATCAGTATTAAGACCAGATGCATTTAAAGGTCGAAATATTATTGTTACTGGTGGTGGTAGTGGTTTTGGGCGTTGTAATGCGCACGAATTTGCCTCACTGGGGGCAAATGTTTTTTTAGTTGGACGTAATAAAGAAAAGCTGGAAACCGTACAAAAAGAAATCATCGATGATGGTGGTGTTTGTGATCATGGTACCTGTGATATTCGTGATGAAGCTTCGGTGAAAGCTTTGGTAGCGAGTATTATTGAAAAGCATGGTGTTATCCATGGTTTGGTTAACAATGCTGGCGGTCAATTCCCATCTCCTCTTGATTCAATCAGTAAAAATGGTTGGGACGCGGTGGTTAGTACTAACTTAACCGGCGGCTTCTTAATGGCGCGTGAAGTTTATAAACAATCGATGTCTGAGCACGGTGGTTCAATTGTGAATATCGTTGCTGATATGTGGGGCGGTATGCCAGGAATGGGGCACTCAGGTGCTGCACGTGCTGGGATGGCTAACTTTACGCAAACGGCTGCTTATGAATGGGGGCACTCAGGTGTTCGTGTGAATGCTGTTGCACCGGGTTGGATTTCTTCAAGTGGTATGGATACTTACCCTGATGACTTTAAGCGTACTCTTAAGAAACTGCAGCATGCAGTTCCTCTAGGTCGTTTAGGTAATGAAGCTGAAATTAGTTCTTCTTTATGTTTCTTGTTAAGTGACGCTGCGAGCTATATCAGTGGAACGGTATTAAGAGTCGATGGTGCTGCTTCTCAAGGTAATACCGCGGTTTACCCCTTGCCTCAAGACTGCAAAAATTTGAAACCATTCCCGGGTTTCCACCGTGAAGTTGTTCCTGAACTTTTCAAAGACTAAGAATGATTCTTAGTCTTTAGCTAGTTTTAAAGGCAAAAAAGGGAGGCATATAGCCTCCCTTTTTTTATCTAACGTTTAGTGCTTCGATTAATCTTTAAGGTTGTAATACTCGGGTTTTCCTGCAGGCCAGAAATCGCCCCATACTTGATTGCCGCCATCAACGCTGAGCATTTCACCGGTAATAAACTTGCCTGATGAGGCTGACATATAAACACAGGCTTCGGCAACATCATGTGCGTCACCAACTCTAAGCATTGGGTTCGATGTTTTAAATGACTTCAGGCCTTCTTCTGGGTAGACACCAAAACCTTCGGTCTCAACACAACCTGGAGAAACGCAGTTGATGCGAATTTTATGCTCGGCCCATTCAACCGCCAGTGTTTTACTGAGGTAGGTCACCGCTGCTCTAGCCGCACAGGTATGGGCAATACCCGGCATAGCACGCATAAAATTGGCGACAATATTGATGATGCTGCCTTCTTGTTTATGTTCAATCCATTTTTTTGCCGCGGCTTGCATCATATACCAAGTGCCATTTAGGTTGGTATCGATAACGGCATTCCAACCCTTGATTGAAAAGTCGATAGCTTGTTGTGGAAATTGGCCGCCACCATTATTTAGTAGGACATCTAATTGGCCGTATTTCTGCCAAACCTTATCCATCGTATCGGCAACAATTTCAGGATCTCGAATGGTCATTGCAATAGACATATGGTCGCCTGGCAGGTGATCAATGATTGCTTGAGTGGCAACAAGCTTATCTATTTTACGCCCGCATAACACGATATTAGCACCCAAACGAGCAAATAAAACGGCATTTGCCTTACCTAAGCCGCTACCAGCGCCGGTTATTAAAACGGTCTTATTTTTAAATAAATCGGCTGAATATACGGTAGGTACATTTAATAATTCTTCGTTAGAAAAGCCGAATTGTTTTTTGTCAGTCATTATTGAAGTGTGTGTTTTGAAATTGATCGAGTAGTTAGTCTAACATTTGTTAGAATAGTGTAATGAGGTTTTTATCTACCTAATTGATGTTAGAATTAGCCCTCAATATTACAAATAACTGTTTATGAGGGGAATATGTTTAAACCATTAGAAAATATGCGTGTTGTGACGTTGGCGCTAAATTTACCAGGCCCATTAGCGGCAAAAAGGTTCGCTGAATTAGGCGCGACGGTTATTAAGGTTGAGCCGCCACAAGGTGACCCGTTTAATGAGTATTGCCCTGATTGGTATACTGAAATGACAGAGGGCCAAGAGATTAAAGTCATTGACGTGAAGTCAGCTGAAGGTGCCGCTGAATTAGACGAATTATTGGCCTCTAGCGACTTGTTATTAACCGCGCAGCGCCCAGCAGCACTTGAGCGTTTAGGTTTGGGTTGGGATGTTTTGCAAGCTAAGTACCCAAAACTCAATCACGTGGCTGTTGTTGGTTATCCTGCACCGAATGATAATCACGCGGGACACGATTTAACTTATCAAGCAACCTTGGGTTTATTAACTCCACCGATGTTCCCTAAAACGCTGGTTGCTGATTTGGCCGGTGGCGAACGTGCTGCCTTAGTTGGTTTAACCTTATTGATGGGTAGTAAGGCTGGCTTAAAAGGCGAACGTGAATTAATCGCATTATCTGATGCGGCTGAGTACATGGCGCAACCGGTAAAACACGGTTTGACCAGCGATGGTGCGATGCTGAGTGGTGTATTAGCCGAATACGCGATTTATGAAACAGCTGATGGATGGGTGGCTGTCGCGGCTATTGAGCCTCACTTTAAAGCGAACCTTAAGAAAGAGTTGGGTTTAGAAAAGCTGACTCAAGAAACTCTTGGCGCTAAGTTAAAAGAAAAACCTGCGACTGAGTGGGAAAAGTGGGCAAACGAAAAAGATATTCCGTTGGTTAAGTTAAAATAATTTTAATGTAGGACAGCTTGGGTAAACCAAGCTGTCCTAGCTTAGAGCTTCTTAGTCTACCCAAGTGGTAAATTCATCTACTGAACCACGCTTGGTGCGGTACTGATTGATTGCTTCGTCTTCGTCGGGGTAACCCAAAGATAAACCGCAAATCAATGAGTACTTGTCGGGAACGTCAAGAATATCGCGAACGATATCGGGGTAATCGGTGGTTGAAGCCTGTGGGCAGCTGCCTAAGCCAAATTCACGAGCTGCGAGCATCACGCTTTGTAAAAACATTCCCATGTCGAACCATGAGCCTTTGCCCATAACATTATCGATGAAGAAAAATAAGCTGACGGGCGCACCAAAGAATCGGTAATTATTTAACGAAGCTTCTAGGCGTTTTTCTTTGTCTTCACGGCCAATATCTAAGGCTGAGTATAAATCCATGCCGCACTGAAAACGTCTGCCTTTGAACGGTTCGACCCATTCTTCAGGGTAATAAAGGTAATCTGGGTTGATTTCAACACTATTTTTAGCGGCGTCTAATAAGGCGTGACTAATGGCTTGTTTACTTCTGCCTTGAGATACGACAACTTTCCATGGCTGAGTATTGGTGCCTGATGGCGCCCAACGAGCGATATCTAGTACTTGAGTGATTGTTTCCTTCGAAACAGGACGGTCTTGAAAGGCTCTAACTGAAATGCGGCCTTCAATAGCTTCTTTTATATCCAATTTAATTACCATTGCTTATCTGTCAAAGCGAAATAATATCAGAAATAGGCTTTTATGCGGCAGTTAAAACACGGTTATATAATATAGTGTGATTTGAGTGAAATTTGAGCTTTTGTATTAGAGGGTAAGATCTACTTTAAAAAATGTCTAATGCTTGTTAGAATAAATAAAGACAATTTTTAAGGTGAACAAATGAAAGTTTTAGTCGGAGTAAAGCGCGTTGTAGATTACAACGTTCGTATACAAGTCAAGCCTGATGGCTCAGGTGTTATAACCGATGGCGTAAAAATGAGCATCAACCCGTTTGATGAGATTGCTGTTGAAGAGGCGCTTCGTTTGAAAGAAGCGGGTAAAGCAGAAGAAGTTATTGCCGTCACCATGGGCCCTAAAGTTTGCCAAGAGCAACTTAGAACTGCCCTAGCAATGGGTGCCGACCGTGCGATTCACGTAGAAACAGACGAAGAAATTCAACCGTTAACGGGCGCACGTATCTTCAAAGCCTTAAATTGGTTATTCTGGGTAAACAAGCAATTGACGACGATCACAGTCAAACCGCACAAATGTTAGCGGCCTTAGCGCAATGGCCACAAGCTACCTTCGCGTCTGAACTTGCTGTTGATGGCGACACAGCGACCGTGATTCGTGAAATTGATTCAGGCCTTGAAACCTTATCAATCGACCTACCAGCGGTTGTGAGTGCTGATTTACGTTTAAACGAGCCACGCTACGTTAAACTTCCAGACATCATGAAAGCGAAAAGAAAGCCAATCGAAAGCATTAGCTTAAGCGATCTAAACGTTGAAGCGGCAGCGGCTGTGAAAGTGATTAAAACATCTGCACCAGCAAAACGTGCGGCGGGTATTAAAGTTGA
>MAAC01013418.1_pt1 | contig 67327 bp, 58 predicted proteins | sample 1115981 | NCBI WGS metagenome assembly MAAC01 (sample SAMN04961126, study PRJNA320927) | seawater metagenome | isolation source: sample BD02T64 sea water enriched with oil for 64 days | place: USA:Gulf of Mexico | collected 2013-07-27
CGGTTGTCGAGGTTGTCATCAACCAGTGTGAGTACACCGGCTTTTTTCATGAACTGATCTGCTGTGAGGCCAAAGTTCTCTGAGACAATATCGATAGTAAATACGTAGGGCGTTGAAATCGCCTCTTCACCGGTGAATTTGAGCACACGCAGAGAGTCTGCTAGCCCGATAAGTTCGAAGGTGAATTTGCTGGCATTGGCTGGAAGCATGTTGAGACGATCCTGTCCTGTTCTGATATGTATGTATAGCTAACGATGTTTAGCTAAAAGAGACAGAGGGGAGGTAAGGAAATGGCGGGTTTTTGAGGCTTTTGAAGGGGTTGAGGTTCCAAACTCGTTATTTAGTGTTGTTCGCAGTCAGGTGGTAACCCGGTGGTAGTCAAAAAACTTCCTATGTTCTCTGCCTGCGCTGTTGGGGTTGATCTTGTTAGGGTGTTTGAATACTTTCCAACTATCCACTTGTTTGCCGATATTGAGCCGGGGGAAGTTAGTATCCGTTTGCGTTAACCCTTCAACCGAAATGCCCAAAAATGAGAGTAGTGTTCCTAAGCTGTCGCTTTGGCTGATATCAATGCTTAAAAAATCATCTCTGGTCGCAAAGTACTTCTCAACCTCTTCTTTGTGATTTTGATAACAAGCTGTTAAATGTTGCTTATCGAACGGGTCGGTTGCAGAGGAGAGTTTAAACGTGTCGTTAAAACTGCGTTTTAGTACCGGGTTAAAATAGCCTGTTTTGACGTTTAATGGCCCCTGCATTTTCTTCAATAACATCTGTATTGAGGGTATCCATTTCTCTAGAGGGCGATCCAAATATACATATCTGGACCCTGGGAATAGTGCGTCTAGTTGTTGGTAGTCAGAAAAACAGGGGGCATCGGAGACCACGTCAGCTAATTCAAAGGCTCGTTTGGTGAATGCGGTATGGGCGACGTTAAAGCCGTGCTCTAAGAGCGCTACGCTGACACTGGTGGTGCCGGTTCGGGGTAGGCCAATGATAAAAAGCTTGTTCATAGGTGATTAAGTATTTGATTGCTATGGGTAAATAGCCTGAGGCTATTTTGTATTCGACATTATAAAGTATTGGTGGTGATTGGTGGTGATTGGTGGAGAATATGGCGGGTTAAAACGGCGTGGTTAAAGCAATATGAAGTGAGGTTGGTACATATCTGGCCTTTTTTGATGCTTTCTATCATTAGGCGATGAGATAGGTAGGACTTTGATGGGGGGCGGTTTTGTCGATCATTTGTCACTTTTGGCCCTTGTTCGTAGATTAGTGATGTCTACAATCGAAGGATCTGTTTTAATCCATAAACTTTTCCCATAATTCTTTTCATTACTACATGCCGAGGGCTGAATGAGTTACGAAATTCCAACTTACGAAACATTGACTATATCCATTGAAAACCATATTGCTCATGTTCAATTGAGCCGCCCCAATGAGTTTAATGCGATGAATGTGGCATTTTGGCAAGAGTTGCCGGTTGCTGTGCGTGATATCGATAATGAGGCTGCTGCACGGGTTATTGTTATTTCGTCGCAAGGCAAGCATTTCACCGCAGGTATGGATGTGAGTGTGTTTTCTAATCCGAAAAGCCTTAACTTCTCAGGTGATCGTGCTCGTGCAGCAGAAAACTTTCGTCGTACCGTGTTGCAGTTACAAGATACTTTTAATTCTTTAGAGGAAGTTAGAATTCCCGTGTTGATTGCCATTCAGGGCGGTTGTATTGGCGGTGGTGTGGATATGGTGTCTGCGGCAGATTGTCGATACTGTACGGAAGATGCTTTTTTCACCATCAAGGAAACGGAACTGGGAATGACGGCGGATGTGGGTACGTTGCAACGGTTACCGCATTTGATTCCTCAAGGGTTGGTAAGGGAGCTGGCTTATACGGGTCGTAAGATGTTTGCTGATGAGGCAAAGGCTGCTGGGTTGGTTAACAAGGTTTTCCCTGATCAGGAGTCTATGCTGGCGGGTGTGATGGAAATCGCTGCTGATATTGCGAAGAACTCACCGTTGGCGGTGATTGGCTGTAAGGAGATGATTAATTACACCCGAGATCATACGGTTGCCGATAGCTTGGATCACATTGCAACATGGCAGTCGGGTATGTTTTCACCAGAAGAGATGATGAAGAGTTTTGCGGCTAAAGCGCAACGAGTGGCGGGGGAGTTTGAGGAAATTGCTCCAGTACGGCCTCCATTAGGCGGTTAAATAGCGTGACTAGGTAGCATGATTGAGGCTATTTAAAAGGGCCATTGTTATTGATAGCAATGGCCCTTTTTATGATTTTCGGTTTATTACTCCCAGTTTATAACTTTTTCGCCTTCGGTTGAATACTCAAACCAACGGTCTGGATCGTCGCCATTGACCCAAACACTTTCAATGCAGCGGACGGTTTTGCCAAGGGCCTCGAAAGCGGCTTTGGCACAGGCCATATCATCATTCCAGGGCAGTAATCGGCTGTCGAACCAGATACTTGTGTATCCTGTGCTGCCGGCATTTTTCACGACAACAACGGGAAACGTTTCTTCCTGGTAACGACAGGTGAGTTTTGCACCCTGCTTATTTTGGTTATTAACATCGTTGTCTTCAAATATGGTTTGAATCCAAGCGACCATGGCTTCAATATCGCCACCTTCAACATAGATTTCTAAGTCTGGAAGTTGCTGGTTTTCATCTGTCATGTTTTTTATGTTCCGCTGTTGTTGGCGTCTTGCGCTATTGGTGGTTTTGGTGTGAATTGTAGTAATTGCACATCAATATCCACGGCAAGTTGTTGTATGCAGTCGAGCTGTTTTTTCGCCTCTGGAGATGTTCGCCAAAAGTGCGGTGTCATTGCTAGCAATGACAGTATGTCATGATTACTCTTCATTTCCATTGTCTGTTGAATGGGGATGCGTTTTGACAGTGTAAAATGCGAGTCCATTTGTGCCAAGAACTTATCCTCATCGTAATCACTGGTGTTGTCGTATAACAATGACTTGAGTTGATGTAGATGGTTTTTTCCGGCACATAAAACCATCAGGTTACCTGAGGGTTTTAATAGACGCTGAAATTGAGAGGGTTGCATCGGGCTGAAGACTGAAATAATCAGGTCACAGCTTTGTGTGGCAACGGGAACCGCTTTGATGGTGGAGACAAAGCAGCTTAGTAATTTATTGCGTTTGGCGGCTTCAATGACTGCGGGTTTCGCAATATCAAAACCGTAAGTGGTAAGGTCAGGATGTTGGATTACAAGGGCGTTATGGAGCTTGTCTGTATAATAACCTTCGCCGCACCCTGCATCTAAGATGACGGGGGCTGTTTCAGTTTGTCTGGTGCTAAGGTGATGTGTGCAGCTTTCCACCAACGTGTTAACCAACGGTTTGTAATAACCCAATCCTAGGAATTTCTTGCGCGCTAACACCATCTCTTTGTTATCCCCAGGTGTTAGGGATTTCTTTTGCTGAACCGGTAACAGATTAACATAACCTTGTTTGGCGATATCAAAGGTGTGGTTTTGCGCACAAACAAGTGATCGTTGGTCTGTGCTTGGGCGGAGCCGATCAGCAGCATTGGGAGTTTCGCATGGGGGGCATAGCGGGCAAAGCAGATGTTTTGCCCCTAAGATTGTGTGTGGTGTTGGTGCCATTATGTCAGGAGCTTGTTAAGAATGAGCTCATAAATTGATGAGAGCTTGTCTAAATCTGCCGCGCAAATTTTTTCGTCAATTTTATGAATAGTCGCGTTACAGGGGCCTAGCTCGATGACTTGAGTGCCTGTGGGTGCAATAAAACGGCCATCGGAGGTGCCACCTGCAGTAGACAATTCGGTATCTAACCCGGTTACTGCTTGAATGGAGTCAACGACGGCTTCTACTAAATCACCTTTGGAGGTTAAGAAGGGGAGGCCGCTGAGGTTCCACTGAATATCGTATTCCAGGCCTGCCGCGTCGAAGATAGCACGAGTGCGCTGCTTAAGAGACTCTTCTGTGGATTCGGTAGAGAAACGAAAGTTAAAGATGATTTCTACATCACCAGGAATTACGTTTGTTGCACCGGTGCCACCATTAATATTGGATATTTGAAATGAGGTGGGTGGGAAGAAGTCATTTCCCTTGTCCCACTCTTCTGCGGTTAGTGTTGTTAATGCGGGTGCCACTTGATGAATAGGGTTACGGGCTAATTGTGGGTAGGCAACATGCCCTTGGATACCTTTAACCGTTAACTTAGCGCCTAGTGAGCCACGTCTGCCGTTTTTTACGGTGTCGCCAACAGCGCTAGTGCTTGATGGTTCGCCAACGATACACCAGTCGATAAACTCATCTCGATTCTGGAGGGTTTCGATGACTTTAACTGTGCCGTTGTGAGCCGGTCCTTCTTCGTCACTGGTGATAAGGAAGGCGATAGTGCCGTTATGTTTTGGGTGTTGCGCTACAAAGCGTTCGCAGGCCGTTACCATGGCTGCGAGGCTGCCTTTCATATCTGCTGCGCCACGACCGTGTAAAAAACCATCGATGACTACAGGTTCAAAAGGGGGTGTTGCCCAAGCTTCGTGAGGACCTGTTGGGACAACATCTGTGTGACCAGCAAAGGCTAATACTTTACCTTTGTTCTCTCTTTTGTTCTCTGTGCCGCTGTCGGAAGAGCGTGTTGCCCAGAAATTCTCAACTCTATCATCACCTTTACCAAAAGGCATGGGTTCGATGGTGAAACCTATCGCTTCTAGTCGATCTATCATCAGTTGCTGGCAGTTAAAATCGTCTGGTGTTACTGATGGCTCAGCAATTAGTGCTTTTGCAAGCGCTAGCGTAGGCGTATCGTTAGGCATAGATGTTTGTCCGAGGTATTCAGTATAGGAGATGAGCTGCAGTAGCGGCTGACATTATAGGCGGGCAATGATACCAGAAACAGGGCTTGATTGTGCTTTAAAGGGTACGCTTTAAATCTGCTCATTAAACACTATTATTTGAAGCCCTTGCTTTCCACAACAGCGACAACGGTGAGAGGTTGACGGGTATCAAAATACTTGCTCCAGTCCAGTTTGATTGCTCTAACGTTGCCTCGAGTAGGTTTTGGGAAGGCTTTGATGGATTTGAGTTCAATGCCGGCTTGCATCAGGGTTAAGGCAGCCATTTTGATGCTATCAATATCAACATTTTGGCCAAAGTACAGGGCGTTGGCATTTTCTGGGACTTCTTCTTGTTCTTTGAATGGTACGATACGAAAACCAACATTACGTAGCCCCATTTCTACTAACTTTCGGTCAACAGAGCTAGGAACCCCTTTGAGAAGGTAGCGCGTGCGTGCCACACCATTTTCTTGTTTTAATGTCTCTAGGGCTTGGTGAGCATCTTTCAACAGTCGGATGGAGTAGTTGTTGATTTGCCAACCATAGCTATTGAGTTGCTTGATAAGGGCGACATGTTCATCGTCAGGAATGCGTTGTTGGCCGATAATAAGGGACAATTCATCCATATGCTTGTACTTCCAGTCAACCATATCTGCTATTTCTTGGTTTTTTACCGCCAGTTTTGCTTCAAAGCCACTGCTAATGATCATCATAAATACAGAGCAGCCGATCATGAATAGGGATAAGGCGCCAATAGTGCAGCCACCGATAATAGATTTGATAGACAACATCTTCACAGCAACAGCAAGGCCGATAGCGAACATCAGCATGACTATAGGAAGGATATACGGCAGTAATTCCATGGTGTAAACAACATCCCCAAACGTTATATTTCATTCGTGTGGTAAGAGCCCACAGCTAACATAGTTAGTATAGACAAAGATTGGATAGTTTCTACAAAGGGGAGGGAGGTATTGCCGAAGTGTGATTGGTGGAGGGGGAGGAAGCCGAGTAAGTCCTTATTTACATCCTACTCGGCTATGTATTGATATTACTAGTTGTTCGAGTGTAACTCGTCGTTTAGTTGAATTGCAGTTTTGTTAGTCACACATTGTACTGCACCTGTTAGGGAGTCGCGACGGAATAACAAATCAGACTTTCCGGCTAAATCACGTCCTTTAACAGTATCGACGATTTCTTTTTTATCATCGAGAATGAGAATTTTAGTACCTGCTGTTAGGTACAATCCAGCCTCTATTGTGCAACGATCGCCAAGAGGGATTCCTGTTCCAGCATTTGCGCCTAATAAGCACTTTTCGCCAACAGAAATGATCATGTTACCACCACCAGATAAGGTTCCCATGGTAGAGCAACCGCCACCAAGGTCAGAGCCGTCACCAACGACAACACCCGCAGAGATGCGCCCTTCAATCATGGAAACACCCAAGGTGCCCGCATTAAAGTTCACAAACCCTTCATGCATGATCGTTGTGCCTTCTCCGATATGGGCACCTAAACGAACTCGAGCGGTATGTGCAATACGTACGCCAGCAGGAACAACGTAGTCGGTCATGCGTGGGAATTTGTCTACGCTGTTAACGCTAAGTAATTCGCCGTTTAGGCGTGCTTGCAATTGTGCGCCAGGCAGATCATTAAGGTCGATAGCACCTTTGTTTGTCCAGGCAACGTTAGGTAGTAGCCCAAAAATACCCGATAGATCAATGCCGTGAGGCTTAACTAAGCGGTGCGAGAGCAAGTGAAGCTTTAGGTACACTTCTGGTGTGCTTTGAGATTGCTCATCGGTTTCTAAAATAGTGACAACGACAGGTTTTTGGCTTTCTGTACAGGCTTTAGCAATGGCTGCTTGTTCAGGGGCGATAGCTTCTAATGCTGTGGCAAGGGCCGCTAGTGCAGTGCTATCCACATCAATGGCTTGGTTACCATCAACATAGTTGATACTGGCTTTGGCTGCGTCAATGATATCCGCAGAAGGTTGAAAAAGAGGCTGCTGATAAAAAACTTCTAACCACTCGCTGTTACTGTTTTTGGTGCCGACACCGATTGCAAATGCTGTGCTCATTGTATTTCCTCTTAAAAGTGTTTTGCGTATTCGTCTGCAGAAAATCCTACTAATAGGGTGTTTCCAGTGTCTAGCACTGGACGTTTAATAATGGAGGTGTTTTCCAACATAACGCTAATGGCGGATGCTTCGTCGATGTTATTTTTAACGTCGTCGGGCAGCTTGCGCCATGTGGTTCCGCGCTTGTTGAGTAATACTTCCCAGCCGAGCTGGTTGATCCAGGTAATCAATTGGTCTTTTTGAATACTTTCTTTTTTGTAATCATGGAATTGGTAATCAACCCCTTCTGCTTCTAGCCATTTACGGGCCTTCTTAATCGTGTCGCAGTTTTTAATGCCGTACATTGTGATGTTAGTGTTGCTCATGATAAAAGGTCTTTTCTATAGTGTTTAGATGCAATGTTTAAATGCAGTTTTTACGTATAGCTTTTAAGAAAGTGAAGTAATAAACGTTTTGATGCGGTTTGCCGCGTCGATGCAATTCTCTAATGGCGCAACAAGCGCCATTCTTACCCGGTGATCTCCAGGGTTAATGCCGTCTACTTCTCTAGCAAGGTATTTTCCTGGCAGTACGGTAACGTGTTGTTGATTGAACAGCTCTCTGCTGAATAATTCATCGCATATAGGGGTTTTAACCCACAAGTAAAAACTGGCGTCTGGAGCGCTTACTGGAATAATATCTTCTAGAATGCGCGTCACAGCGGCGAACTTCTCTCGATAGAGTTCACGGTTTTCTTGTACGTGCTTTTCATCGTTCCACGCTGCAATGCTGGCAAGTTGATGTTGAACAGGCATCGCGCAACCGTGATAGGTGCGGTATTGAAGGAAGCGCTTCAGGATATCTGCGTCGCCTGCAACAAAACCTGAACGTAGCCCGGGTAGATTAGAACGTTTGGATAGGCTGTGAAATATCACGCAATTTTTAAAGTCCGGCCGGCCAAGCTGCTGACATACTTCAAGTAGACCTACGGGAGGATTGGCCTCATCTTGGTATATCTCTGAGTAACATTCATCTGATGCGATAATGAAATCGTATTTATCTGAAAGCTCGATCAGTTGTTTGAGTGTTTCAGCGGGCGTTACTGAGCCTGTTGGGTTTCCAGGAGAGCATAAATAAACGAGCTGGCAGCGTTGCCAGGTATCTTCGGAAACGGCAGTGTAGTTGGGAATGAAATTGTTCTCTTCTAGGCAGGGTAAGAATACCGGCTGGGCCCCCGAGAGAAAAGCTGCCCCTTCATAAATTTGGTAAAATGGATTCGGAGAAATAACGACGGGTGGCATTTTGTCGCTATTAGTATCACTTTCTGTGCGATTCACAACCGTTTGTGCAAATGCGAATAGTGCTTCTCGTGTACCGTTTACGGGCAGTACATGGCTTTCTGCGCAGACATCGTTTTTGTTAAGGTTGAAGCGACGCTCTAACCAAGAGGCAATGGTCTGACGTAGTTCAGGTAGCCCTTTCGTTGTTGGGTATGAAGACAGCTTGTCCAAGTTATCCGTAATGGTTTGTAAAACAAACGCGGGGCTTTTGTGCTTTGGTTCACCAATCGATAATGGGATATGGACAAGCTCGCCAGGTGGGGTAGTGTCACTAAACAACTGCTTTAATTTTTCAAAGGGGTAGGGCTGTAATAATTCGAGATCTTTATTCATGAGAGTGTTTTGTTTGCTGCTTGTGGTATAGGAGTGATTGGCTGAGAGCTTGTGAATAAGCAATTGTTTGTTGCGCTTGTGTCAATTGTATTGATGCTAACTGTGTTGATGCTAACTGTGTTGAGGCTAATTGTGTCGATCCAACTTACGCTTGATTTCCGCCTCGATTTTATTACATAAATCTTTGTCGGTGATAGCTGACCCATTAGTTGAGGTTACATAGAAAATATCTTCAACTCGTTCACCTAGTGTTGCGATTCTGGCACTTTCAAGTTCAATAGATAACTCTGCAAATAAGCTTCCAATCTCGGCCAGTATCCCTGGGCGGTCGAGAGAAACCACTTCGATGGTGGTGTATGGAAGGTCCGGTTCATTGGATATGACCACTTCGGTAGGAATGTTGAAGTGTTTGAGCGCACGAGGCATGCGTTTGCTGCATGTTGAAGCGTATTCATCAATATTGATAATAGCAGACTTTAATTTCTCTTCTATTTGAGCAATGCGAGCAGGGTCGTCTCCCAGAGGCTGATTATTGTCTTCCATTACAACGTAGGTATCTAAACTAATGTCATCAATGGATGTCATTACTTTAGCATCGGCAATGGATAGGTTTAGTTGATCCAGAGCGGTTACGGTCACTGCAAATAGGTTTAGTTTGTCTTGCGTATAAACAAATATTTGAGCGGATTCTTCAAAACGACTATCTTCTGTTTTACCGACAATAACCAGTGGGCCGCTATCACTATCGTGGTTGAGGATAGCTTCAGTATGTCTGGCGATGGACCCATAAGACTCTCTGAGGAAGTAGTCATCCCCCAGCTTTTCCCATAAGGCTTCAATCTCATTGGGGTCGAGGTCGTGAGATAACAAAATGCTGAGAGAGCGCTCTTTTGTCTCTTCTATCCAGTCGGATTTGTCGACGTGCTTTTCAAGTCCACGGCGTAAGGTGCGGCGTGCTTCTGTGTAAAGCTGTCTTAGTAATGAGGAGCGCCAACCATTCCATAGCTTGGGGTTTGTTGCACAAATATCAGCTACCGTTAATGCATAGAGGTAATCTAGGCGAACTTGATCGCCTACAGCGGTTGCGAATTCGTGAATGACGTCTGGGTCTGAAACATCTTTTTTCTGGGAGGTTAGAGACATTAATAGGTGGTTTTTAACCAGCCAAGTAACTAAATGCGTGTCCCAAGTGCTGAGTCTGTGAAGTTTACAAAAGTTTTCTGCATCGGCTGCGCCAGCTTCAGAATGATCGCATCCTTGTCCTTTGCCAACATCATGAAACATCCCCGCAATATACAAGAGTTCAATTTTCGGTAATCGGTGGAATATATGAGCAGCGACGGGGAAATCTTTTCGTGCATCCCGGTAGCGGAAGCGACGAATATTCTTGAGTACTAATAAAGTATGAGCATCAACGGTATATATGTGGAATAGGTCATATTGCATTTGACCTATTACGCGCCCAAATTGAGGGATATAGTTACCCAATATGCCATAGCGTTTCATGCGACTTAATTGGGTATATAGCCGGTGCGGTGAGCGCAGTAATTCGATAAATAATGATGTATTTCGAATATCATTTCGGAATGCGTCGTCGACGAGATGTTTGTTGTCTTTTACGAGTCGAATGGTGCTGGCACGAATCCCTTGTATGTTTTCATTCTGTGCAAGAATGACAAAGATTTCGAGTAATGCAGAAGGCGTTCGTTTAAATATGTTTTCGTGAGTGGCTTCAAGGTATTCGTTGTGTATTTGAAAGCGGTTATTAAAAGGAACAATAACTTCTTCTTCTTTTGCCCGCAAAACGGTTTCATCAAAATGTCGTAGGAGCATGTCGTTGAGTTGAGAGACTGTTAATACGACACGGTAATAACGTTTCATGAACTTTTCAACAGCAAGGTTGGTGTCGCTATCGCGATACCCTAGCATTTCAGCAACAGATCGTTGGTAATCAAATAACAGTCGGTTTTCACTTCGATTAGTGATGATGTGTAATGCGTAGCGAATTTCCCAAAGAAACTGATGGGCTGCATCTAGGGTGTTGTATTCTTCGCGAGTTAGGAAGCCACTGCTGATTAAGTCGCTCAAACGGTTGGCGTGAAAATAACGTTTTGTTACCCAACCAATGGTTTGTATATCCCTTAATGTACCGGGAGAGTTTTTAACATCGGGTTCTAGACTTTGTTCTGTATCATCGTATTTTCGATAACGTGCAATTTGTTCTGTCCATTTTGCACTGAAAAAAGCATCAACTGGCCAGACATGTTCGGGGCCCGTGTCTTCCAGCATTTGAATGCCAAGTTCAGGGTTGCCTGAAATGGTTCTAGCTTCCATTAAATTGGTGGCGATGGTGATGTCTTCATCGGCAAGCGTTACGCATTCTGACAGTGATCTTACGCTATGGCCCACTTCAAATCCGATATCCCAGAGTTGAGTGATAAACCCCTCAAGGTCATTTGAAAAGGGTTCTATGTCGTCGTTGCGTAACAGAATAAGCAAGTCAATATCAGAATGGGGGTGAAGCTCTGCGCGACCGTATCCACCAACGGCCATTAATGAAATATCTGGAGATTGACTGCAATCAAGTTGTTGCCATAACCAGGCAAGCAGTTGGTCCATTACCCAGGCTCTTTGCCGAATAATGAGCTTAATATCTTTTTGTTGTTTAAAACGCCCCGTCAGTACATCGTCGGCAGCCCGAATGGCTTTTTTTACGGCTATGATTGGCGTTGGTGCTTCTTCAACAAGCACACTAAATTGTGCTGGATCAAAAAGCTCCAAGTCTGGCTGTAAATTCTCTATTGACGGCGTTTTCATAGTTGATTTAGTCGTTCGGCTTAAAAGGTTTCGTCTGAGCGCTTGGTGAGGACGTCATGTCCATCAGCGGTTACCACGATTGTGTGCTCCCATTGTGCAGACGCCTTTCTGTCCTTGGTGTGAACGGTCCATCCATCAGGTAACAGTTTTGTATGTCTTTTACCTGCGTTAATCATCGGTTCTATGGTAAATATCATACCTTCCTGAAGAATCACCCCTGTACCGGCTTTTCCATAATGCAGCACTTGAGGATCTTCGTGGAAACCTTCCCCTATGCCGTGCCCACAGTATTCGCGGACAACGCTGAAATATTGGGATTCAGCGTGTTTTTGAATTGCTGCTCCAATATCCCCCAATCTGGCACCAGGCTTCACCATGTCGATACCAAGTATGAGACATTCATGGGACACTTTACACAGACGTTGGAGTGGGGCAGTTGTTCCTTCCATAAGAAACATTTTGCTGGTGTCGCCGTGGTAGCCGTCTTTTATAACGGTGATATCAACATTAATGATATCGCCTTTTTTTAATACCTTCTTTTCTGTAGGAATTCCGTGGCAGATAACGTGATTCACAGAGGTGCAAATTGATTTAGGAAAGCCGTGATAGTTAAGGGGGGCTGGTATGGCTTTTTGTTCGTTAACTATATAGTTATGGCAGATGGTATTGAGTTCTTCTGTAGTAACACCGATTTTCACATGCTCTTCAATCATCTCAAGCACTTCTGCGGCTAAACGACCGGCAACTCGCATTTTTTCAATTTGTTCAGGCGTTTTAATGATAATAGCCATAATCGTAATTACTTTATCCTAATGGTCTGAAGTTGCTGGTCCATTCCAAGCACAGAGTCTTGAATAGCAACAGTATTTATGTGTGTTTTGGCAGGGCTGTTTTCTGAGAATAAGCGGCGTATTGTACACGGCAATGACATTCAATTCGACTACTTCGGTGAATCAGAGATAAGCGCTGTTTTATGGGCTAAGAAGTGAAAAAAAGCAGTGTAATATTGTTGTCTTAGAGCAGATATGGTATAAAGCGCCGCTCACTCTGTATAACCGTTTAGATAGCAGGGATGAGACAACCTAAATCCACACATATACCGACACACCATCATGGGTGCTTTGCGTTTGGTTTTTTAACCAATGACAGGGTTTGATTGTGGGGTATATGGAGGCCTAACCCATTAAAAACTAAGGAATTATCATGGCTGAAGTCAGCATGCGCGATATGTTAAAAGCGGGCGTCCATTTTGGACACCAAACCCGTTATTGGAACCCTAAAATGGGTCAATACATTTTTGGCGCTCGTAACAAAATTCATATCATTAACTTAGAGCACACTGTGCCTGCGTTTAATGATGCGCTTAACTACATCAATAAGACTGCTGCTAACAAGAACAAAATCTTGTTTGTAGGTACTAAGCGTGCAGCGGCTAAAATCATTAAAGAAGAGGCCGCTCGTGCCGGTCAACCATACGTTAACCATCGTTGGTTAGGTGGAATGTTGACTAACTGGAAGACTATTCGTCAGTCTATCCGCCGTCTTAAAGACCTTGAAGTTCAAGCGGGTGATGGAACATTTGAGAAGTTAACCAAGAAAGAAGCGCTGATGCGTACTCGTGAAGTTGAAAAGCTAGAGCGTAGCCTTGGTGGAATCAAGAACATGGGTGGTTTACCTGACGCGCTGTTCGTTATTGATGTTGACCATGAGCGTATCGCTATTCAAGAAGCGAATAAGCTAGGTATTCCAGTAATTGGTATCGTTGATACTAACAGTAATCCTGATGGCGTTGATTACGTTATCCCTGGTAACGATGATGCGATCCGTGCGATCCAGTTGTTTGTTACTGCGGTAGCGGATGCTTGTAGTGAAGGTACTGAGTACGCGCAAACACAAAGCGGTGATAAAGACGGATTTGTTGAAGTTGCAGAAAAAGCTGCACCTGAAGCAAAAGCTGGCTAAGTCATAGCGGGCAAGCAAGAATTAACTAGCTTGGCTAGTTCTAAAAAAGGGGGCTATGCCCCCTTTTTTAGAACTAGGGTAAGCAACTGATTGTAATACAGAAAATTTAAGAGGTTAGGCTAATGGCGATTACAGCTGCATTGGTAAAAGAGTTACGTGACCGTACCGGGTTAGGCATGATGGAGTGCAAAAAAGCACTTGTAGCGACAGACGGTGATATTGAAAAAGCAATTGATGACATGCGTAAGTCAGGTCAAGCAAAAGCGGCTAAGAAAGCAAGTCGTACTGCTGCTGAGGGCGCTGTTGTTACTAAAATCAGTGAAGATGGTAAGGTTGCTATAATCCTAGAAGTTAATAGTGAAACTGATTTCTCTTCTCGTCATGACGATTTTAAGAGTTTCTGCGATAAGGTTGCGGCTTGTGTATTGGCAAACAAAGAATCTGATGTTGAAAAGCTGAAAGAGCTAGAATTTGAAGGTGGCTTAACAGTAGAAGCTGCGCGATTGGCTCTTGTTCAAACGATTGGTGAAAACATTCAGGTTCGCCGAGCTTCAGTTGTTGAAAGTGCTGACGGTATCGTGGGTGGTTATATCCACGGTGTTAAAATTGGTGTTCTTGTTGCGCTTAGCGCAGGTGATGCGGATCTGGCAAAAGATGTCGCAATGCATGTTGCTGCTGCAAACCCTCAAGTGGTTAATTCCGATCAGGTAGATCAAACTATTCTTGATAAAGAGAAAGAAATCTTTACTGCTCAAGCAAAAGATAGCGGAAAGCCTGATGAAATCATTGAAAAAATGGTTGTTGGCCGAATCAAGAAATTCTTGAAAGAGATCACATTGGTTGATCAGCCGTTTATTAAAGACCCTGATGTAACCATTGGTGCATTGGTTAAGAAAAGCAGCGCCGATGTACTTTCTTTTACTCGCTACGAAGTAGGTGAAGGTATTGAAGTTGAAGTTGTCGATTTTGCTGCAGAAGTAGCTGCACAAGCTCGTGGCGAAGCGTAAGCTGTATTTACTGATTTAAACTGACAAGAGAGACCAGTATGCCCGGAACCCCATCAACCCCTAGTTACAAACGCATCCTTCTTAAATTAAGCGGTGAAGCTCTAATGGGAGACGGTACGTTTGGGATTGACCCAAAAGTACTTGATCGTATGGCTCTAGAAATAGGTCAGTTGCGAGGGATTGGGGTTCAAGTTGGTCTTGTCATTGGGGGCGGCAACTTATTTAGGGGAGCTGCCCTTCAAGAAGCCGGATTGGATCGTGTTAGTGGCGATCATATGGGGATGTTAGCGACAGTAATGAATGGTCTGGCAATGCGTGATGCGTTGGAGCGTTCAAATATTAGTACGGTATTAATGTCAGCTATTCCTATGACCGGTGTTGTTGAGCCTTATGACAGACGCCGAGCGATGCGTTTGTTAAACGGTGATGATGTTGTTATATTTGCTGCTGGAACAGGTAACCCATTTTTTACCACGGACTCCGCCGCTTGTTTACGTGCAATAGAAGTGAATGCAGATGTTGTTTTTAAAGCGACAAAAGTAGACGGTGTTTATAATGATGACCCCGTTAAAAACCCTGATGCAGTTAAGTACGAGCATCTGAGTTTTGATGAGGTTTTGGATAAAAAGCTAGGTGTGATGGATTTGACAGCTATTTGTTTATGTCGAGACCATGATATGCCTATTCGCGTATTTAATATGAATAAGCCTGGTGCTTTGTTAAGTGTGACGTTAGGTGAGCCCGACGGTACACTCATTGAAAAGGATGGTTAGCCCATGATAAATGAAATCAAAAAAGACGCTGAAGTGCGAATGAAAAAATCATTAGCTGCGCTTGAAACTGCATTTAAAAAAGTTCGAACAGGACGTGCACACCCGAGCTTGTTGGATACAGTAATGGTTTCCTATTACGGCTCTGATACTCCGCTTAATCAAGTGGGTAACGTTGGCGTAGAAGACGGACGAACACTGACGGTGACTTGTTGGGAGAAGCCTATGATTCCTGAGATAGAAAAGGCAATCATGAAAGCTGATTTAGGGCTTAATCCTTCTAGTACTGGTGATATTATTCGAATTCCATTGCCAGCGTTAACAGAAGAGACACGCAAAGACTTGATCAAGGTTGTTCGTAAAGAAGCTGAGCAAGGTCGAGTGTCCATTCGAAATATTCGCCGTGACGCTAACGGTGATATTAAAGAATTGTTAAAAGAAAAAGAAATTAGTGAAGATGAAGAACGTAAAGGCGAAGATGATGTTCAAAAGTTAACAGATACGTTCGTTGCTTCGGTAGAAGCGATGCTATCTAAGAAAGAAGTTGAGTTGATGGTTGTATAATATTATTGGCCTGCACTTTTTCGATAGCTCAATGACACTACTAGAAACAGGGCGTTTTTAAGGTCCTGTTTTATTCAGCCTAGCCCCGTCAGTAGGTTGAATCCCCCAAAACCTTGTATGAGGTTCTCGTGATACCTAAATCATCTGCTCCCGATATCATTTCCAGTGATAATGCATCTACCAATATTGAAGCTAATATCCCTCGTCATCTCGCTATAATTATGGACGGTAATAACCGTTGGGCGAAACAGCATGGTTTAGAGGGTAACCTAGGGCATAAACAAGGTGCCAAAGCGGTTCGTGATACTGTAGAAAACTGTGTTCAAGCAGGCGTGGAGGTGTTAACTGTTTATGCCTTTAGTAGTGAAAATTGGCGTCGCCCTGAAAATGAAGTCAATGCATTGATGGAGATTTTTCTAGAGTCATTAACGGCTGAAGTGCCAATGCTACATGAGCATAATATCCGCTTGCGCTTTATTGGGGATATCTCTGCATTCTCTCCTATTTTACGGGAAAAGATGCAACAATCCGTGGAAGATACCAAGAATAATAGTCGTATGACATTTGCCGTAGCCGTTAACTATGGTGGGCAGTGGGATATTGCTAACGCAGCACGGGTTTTGGCAGAAAAAGTTGAAGCTGGAGAATTAAACGCTTCAGAGATAACTCCTGAGCTTATGCAGCGGCACGTTAGCTTGGGAGATTTGCCGCCGCCAGATTTGTGTATTCGAACAAGTAATGAGCAACGAATTAGTAATTTCATGTTGTGGCAAATGGCCTACACTGAATTTTATTTTCCTGAGATCTTGTGGCCAGATTTTAATAATGATGCGTTACAAGAAGCGTTTAGAGAATACGGGTCTCGTCAACGACGTTTTGGCCGTACCAGTGAACAAATAGAAGAGGCAGAAGGTTAATGCTCAAACAACGAATCATTACAGCCCTTGTTTTATTACCACTGGTTTTAGGGGCAATTTTTGGATTATCGAATCAGTGGTTTGCTCTTGTTATGGCAATTCCTGTGTTAATTGGTGCTTATGAATGGGCTAATTTAATGGGTATTGAGGAGCTGGAGAAGAGAGCGCCTTACGTTGCATTGGTAGGTGTTGGGCTATCCTTGTCATTTTGGCTGGAATTGAAATGGTTATGTACTATCGCTGTATTGTGGTGGGTGCTAGCTGCCTATTTTGTTAAAAACTTCCCAGATGATTCTGGTTTATGGGCTGGGCGTATTCGTATGGGGACCATGGGTTGGTTTACCTTAGTGCCTGCTTGGATAGGGCTTGTTATGTTGCAAGGTCAAGAGAATGGAGCTTGGTTGTTGCTGTATGTCTTATTGCTAGTTTGGGGCGCGGATACGGGAGCGTATTTTGCAGGTCGACGCTGGGGTAAACGCAAAATGGCACCTAAGGTTAGCCCAGGAAAATCAATTGCGGGCCTTGTTGGTGGTTTGATAACAACGGCAGTGATTGCTTTGATTGTTGCTTTTAATACGGATATTGCCGAGAGTATTGGTTTAACGGTATTTTTTAGTGTGAGTATGGCAACGGTATTTGCTTCTGTGTTGGGCGACCTTGTAGAAAGCATGGTTAAGCGTCACCGCGGTATCAAAGATAGCGGAACCATTTTGCCTGGTCATGGTGGGATACTTGACCGGGTGGATAGTGTCACTGCAGCTGTCCCTGTTTACGTCGGGTTAATGTATGTGATGGGTGGCGTCGTTTGAGTGTTATTGGTGTCACCATCTTGGGTTCTACGGGCTCGATAGGCGAAAGTACCCTGGATGTATTACTCCGACATGAACAGAAGTTCAAGGTCGTTGCGTTAACGGCAAATAGCAATGCAAAGAAGCTTTTTCAGCAAATTCAAACTTTTCGGCCCCAATATGCTGTTCTTAATGACTCGAAAGCAGCGGCTGAATTACGCAATGATGTAAAAGCCGCTGGAATAGACACAGAAGTGCTAGAAGGTAATCAGGCTATATGTGATATGGCGGCACTAGATAGCGTTCAGTATGTGATGGCAGCTATCGTTGGCGGCGCTGGTTTGTTGCCAACTATGGCAGCGGTGAATGCGGGCAAAAGAATTCTCCTTGCCAATAAGGAGGCCCTTGTAATGACCGGTTCCTTGTTTATGCAGGCTGTTGCAGACTCTGGTGCGGAGTTACTTCCAATCGACAGTGAACATAACGCTATTTTTCAATGTTTGCCGGTTACCACGCAATTATCATCAGTACGCGGTGGAAAGCAGTGGCAAGAGCGCACGATCGAACAGTCTGGTATAGCGAGAATTTTGCTAACAGGATCTGGTGGACCATTTCGCGAAACCCCGGTTGGCGAGTTAACGGCAGTAACGCCGGATCAAGCTTGCGCTCACCCCAACTGGTCTATGGGGCGAAAAATATCGGTTGATTCTGCGACCATGATGAATAAAGGTTTGGAGTTTATTGAGGCGTGCTGGTTGTTTGATGCTCGACCTGATCAAGTCGAAGTCTTATTGCACCCACAAAGTATTGTGCATTCGATGGTCGAATACATCGATGGGTCTGTTGTTGCTCAAATGGGCAACCCTGATATGCGAACGCCGATTGCCTACGGTTTAGGGTGGCCTGACAGGGTAACATCAGGTGTCCCACTGCTGGATCTCGTGAAAGCAGGGGGGTTACACTTTGAAGAGCCTGATGTGCAACGATTTCCAGCATTAGCGCTATCTCGACAAGCGATGGAGACAGGAAAAAGTGCATCTATTGTGCTTAATGCTGCTAATGAAGTGGCAGTAGCAGCTTTCTTGAGTGAACGAATCCGTTTTACTGAGATCACAGAAGTGATAGATGACGTGCTTCAGGCTTCTGAGTGGATATTGCCGGATAGTATTGATATTGTCTTAGCAGTAGATGAAGATGCTAGGCGACGTGCACATGAGTGCTTGAACAGGCTTTAAGAGGATTAATGATATATGGGCTATTTGCAATACGCAGCGGCATTTATTGGCGCGCTTGGACTTCTAATTGCGGTACATGAATACGGACATTTCTGGGTGGCTCGACGCTGCGGAGTTAAGGTTCTTAAGTTCTCCATTGGTTTTGGTAAGTCTATTGCAACTTGGACTGATAAGCACGGTACTGAGTTTGCGATTTCAATCATCCCATTTGGCGGATATGTCAAAATGGTGGGTGAGCCTGGTGTTGATGAAGAGGCGATAGATCCTGCCGAATCTTTTGCCCATAAAGCAGTTTGGCAGCGTATTGCTATTGTTGCTGCGGGGCCGGTTGTTAATTTGGTGTTTGCTGTATTGCTGTATTGGTTAATTTTTATTATTGGCATTACTCGTGTTGCCCCGGTTGTTGGAGATATTGTTCCTGGTGGTTTAGCAGAGCAGGTAGGCATTCAATCTCAATCTGAGATTGTTTCTGTTGATGGTCGTGAGACGGTAAGTTGGTCAAATGTGAACTTTGCGCTGGTGTCGCGACTTGGTGATGACGGACTGATTGCGATTGAAACTAAGCGAGCAGGTGATGGTTTGCTGCAGAAATACAGCGTTCCGGTTAGTCAGTGGATGATAGGGCTGGAAAAGGAGGGGCCATTAGCCGCGTTAGGTGTAGAAGGTTACCGTCCCGAATTACCCATTGTTATTGGCGAGGTTGTTGAGGGTAAAGCTGGCGCAAGGGCTGGGCTTATCGTTGGAGATCAAATTATAGAGTCTGAAGGGGAAGTATTATCTCATTGGATTGATTGGGCGAAAATGATTCAAAAGCACCCAGGCAAAGCGATGAGTTTGGTTGTGAAGCGTGATGGTCAGTTGGTAAACGTTACTGTAACACCGGACGTGATAACAGAAGGTGGGCGACCTCCTTTTGGACGATTAGGAATAAAAGCAGACCCTGTTTCTGTCACGTTGCCTGAGGGGATGATTCGCCATTTACAATACACACCTATTGATGCATTGGGGCGGGCTTTGCAAAAGACACAGGATTTTATCAGCTTAACGTTGACAGCAATGGGTAAAATGATCAAAGGTCAAATCTCGTTAGATAACCTTAGTGGGCCTATTACCATTGCAAAAGTTGCAGGGGATACTGCGAGCTATGGTCTTGAACCATTTTTAAGTTTTGTTGCCTATTTAAGTATTAGCTTAGGAGTGTTAAATTTACTGCCTGTTCCAATGCTGGATGGTGGTCATTTAATGTTCTATTTGGTTGAATTAGTAAAGGGCAGTCCAGTACCAGAGACATTGCAAGATATCGGTAATCGTATTGGTTTAACAATGTTGCTGGCGTTTATGGGCGTTGCCTTTTACAACGATATTGTGGGCTTGTAAATCGTCGGCCTGTAAAGCCAAGGTAACGAGACGCATTAGAAATGTGTTGTTGACATACCTTTAAATAATAAAAATCTATTGCATAAGCATTTGAGATACCATTTTTTAATGAATAAATTATCTATTGGGTTAATTGCCCTGCTGTTGATTGTTGCTAACTCTGTTCGAGCAGATTCATTTGTCGTTAAAGACATTCGCATAGAAGGTTTGCAAAGGCTTTCGCTGGGAGCAGTGTTTAATGTGCTGCCTATTGATGTGGGTGATGAGGTCTCGACTGACGTATTGGCTCGATCGGTTAGAGTCCTTTTTAAAACCGGGAATTTTCAAGATATCCAGGTAGCTCGAGATGACGACATTCTTGTTATCAGCGTTAGTGAGCGACCTTCAATTGTGGATATCGAAATCGATGGCAATAAATCTATAGAGACAGATAACTTGCTCGATGGGTTGTCTCAAGCTGGGTTAAGTGAAGGTAGTGTTTTTCAGCGTGCTACTCTTGATCGCATTAAGTTAGAGCTTGAACGGCAATACATATCACAGGGGCGTTATGCTGCAAGCGTAGTCCCTGAAGTGACGCCGTTACCCCGAAATCGCGTTTCTTTAAAAATCACGATTAAAGAAGGTGATGTAGCAACCATTAGCGGCATTGATATTGTTGGTAATCACTTATTTACGGATGAGGCGCTGATTGAACTGTTTGAATTAAAAGCAACGCACTTTACCTCCTTTTATAAAGGAGATGACAAGTATTCTAAAGAGCGGTTATCCGGTGATCTAGAATCATTAAAGTCATTTTATCTTGATCGTGGTTACGTGAATTTCAATATCGACTCTACTCAGGTGTCGGTTACACCGGATAAAACGGAAGTCTATATTGCGGTCAATGTCAATGAAGGTAAGTTATTCAAAGTCAGCGAAGTAAAGCTCTCTGGCGACCTTAAAGTAAAAGAAGAAGATTTGAAACGTCTTTTGTTAGTGGCGAAAGGGCAAACATTCTCTCGCCAGTTGGTTACCTTAACGAACGAGTTAATTACAAAACGTTTAGGTAATGAAGGTTATATGTTTGCCAATGTGAACGGTGTTCCAAAGGTGAATAATGAAGATACAACGGTATCTGTGACCTTTTATGTTGATCCAGGAAAGCGGGTGTATGTTCGTCGAATTAACTTTTTTGGTAATACAAAAACAAGAGATTCTGTACTGCGCCGTGAAATGCGGCAGATGGAAGGGTCATGGGCGAATGGTCGCCTTATTGAACGTTCAAAATCTCGCTTAGAGCGTTTGGGTTTTTTCAAAGGAGTGGCGATCGAAACACCTAAAGTGGCTGGTGAGACTGATCAAGTGGATGTTAACTATTCAGTGGAGGAGCAACCTTCGGGTTCGATTGGCGCTAGTTTAGGGTTTCAAGAAAGCAGTGGTTTTGTTTTTGGTGCTAATGTTAGTCAAAGCAACTTTTTAGGGACGGGTAATCGAGTATCGTTTGCAGTGAATAAAAGTGATACAAGAACGAGTTATAATTTTTCTTTTGTTGATCCTTATTACACCATAGACGGTGTGAGTCGGGGGTATTCCTTATATTTTCAGGAAACGGATATTGATGAAGACAATAACTTATCTTCTTGGGCGACAGATCGATTTGGTGGCAGCTTAACATTTGGTTATCCGATTAGTGAAACACAACGTTTAAACTTTGGCATTGGGTATGAAAATACCAAAGTCTACGCCAGTGCGCGCTCCTCTTTGGATGTACATGATTTTATTGGCTATGACTATGTTGAGAACAGTAACGGAGCATATACCCAGAATGAAAGCTTTGACACTGTATCGTTAACCGGTAGCTGGACAAGCAGCACACTTAATCGCGGCGTTTTTGCAACGAGAGGAGCATCTCAAAGCTTATCTGCTGAGATATCTGTACCTAGTAGTGAATTAGAGTTTTATAAGATTAAGTACAATGGTCAACTCTACGTCCCGCTAACACGAACCTGGGTATTACATTTTAATACTGATATAGGGTTCGGTGATGGTTATGGCGATGATACGCAATTACCATTTTATGAGAATTTCTATGCGGGTGGCTTTGGTTCAGTTCGTGGTTATGAGGACAGGACCCTGGGACCTTTGGAGCGACAATCAAGTGATGATTTTGGTGATGCTAACCCTTTTGGTGGAAATCTTTTAGTTGAGGGTAGCGTGGAATTGATATTTCCTATACCTTTCGTTAAAGATAAGCGTTCTGTTAGAACGTTATTTTACCTCGATGGCGGTAATGTCTTTGATACACATCGTGATGAGGAAGGGCTTGATGTTTCAGTCGATGAATTGCGGTACTCTGTAGGTGTCGGGCTTTCATGGATTACGGGTATTGGGCCGTTAACTTTCAGCCTATCAAAAACCATCAACGATAAAGAAATTGATGATACTAAGGCCTTCCAGTTCTCCTTGGGTAAGCCATTCTAAATTCTAAAAACCACATTAAGATAAGTGACGTTAAATAATGAAACTACATAAATTAATTTGTACATTAAGTTTGGTAATTGTCTCAACTTTTGCTTTTGCGGAAGGGGAGGTGGTTGTTGTGGATATGCGTGCAGCTATCATAAGTTCTGACAAAGGAACACTAGAGGCAGAAAAGTTGAAGTCGCAATTAGCGAAAGATGAGGCAAGCTTGGTAGGGTTACAAACAGAACTTAAAGCACTGAAAGAGCGAATGGATAAAGATTCTGCCATTATGAGTGCTGATGAAAGACGGAAAATTGAGCAAGAAGGCAATGACAAAATGGGTGACTTTCAGTTTCAACGTAAGAAACTTCAGAAAAAAGCCAAAGAAGCAGAGCAGGCGCTATTTCAAAAAATACTCCCTGACTTTGAAAGAGCCGTTAAAAGCGTGATGGAAGAGAAAAAATACGGTGTAATTCTTAGACGTGAAGCTGCATTGCTAGTGACTCCAGAGTTCGATATTACTGAGCAAGTTGTCACAAAAATGAATAAGTAAGAAACTTTTGTTAGTCGGGTGTAAATCCGACAAAAGAAACCACGGGTTCCCTGGCGTTTGCCAGGGAACCCGTGGCTTTTGTGGGGTATGAGAATGGAAAATTACAGTGATTTATCGGTAAAAAGCTGGACGTTAGCTGATTTGGCAAATGCGTTGGGTGCAGAATTAAAAGGAAGTCCTGACCAGGTAGTTACTGGTTTGGCAACACTTGAGAGCGCAACGCCAAATACACTCAGCTTTTTAGCCAATACGGCTTATGAGTCACTGCTGGTTTCAACAAAGGCGGGAGCGGTTATTGTTCATCAAAATCAAGCAGATCTATGCCCTGTTTCGGCGTTGATTATTGATGATCCATATTTAGCTTATGCTAAAGCGTCACATTTTTTTGATAATTCACCTCAAGTCCAAGCTAAGGTTCACCCGTTGGCAAGTGTGGATCTTAGCGCTGTTGTTAGTGGCACAGCATCAATTGGCGCCAATGCAGTGATAGAGTCGGGGGTGACGATCCATGACAATGTTATAATTGGCCCTGGGTGCGTGATTGGAGCAAACAGTGTAGTGGGAGCGCATTCCCGGTTACATGCTAATGTTACGTTGTATCATAGTGTTCAGGTTGGAGAGCATTGCACACTTCACAGTGGTGCTGTGATTGGGGGTGATGGTTTTGGTTTCGCGAACCATGAAGGAAAATGGCAAAAGATAGCACAGTTAGGGGGGGTGACCATTGGCAATTATGTTGACGTTGGTGTTAACACTACCATTGATCGTGGTGCTATAGAAGATACGCGTATCCATGATTATGTAATCTTAGATAATCAAATTCAAATTGCTCATAATGTAGAAATTGGAGAAGGTACGGCGATAGCAGGTTGTACTGGCATTGCAGGCAGCACAACAATAGGCAAGCATTGTACAATTGCTGGTGCCGTGGGTATTGCGGGCCACTTAAGGATTTGTGATGGTGTACATATCACGATGCGTTCAGCAATTACGAACTCAATTACGGAGCCGGGTTCATATTCGTCGGGAACTGCCATGTCTAAAACACAAGAGTGGCGAAAGAATGCGGTAAGATTTAGACAATTGGACAGTATCGTCAGGCGTATTCGAGCTATAGAGCGCCTTGGTAAAAAGTCATAAGCCCTGTATGGTTGCACCTTGTAACAAATGACTTTTTTTCATTGTGGCGTTGCTATGACATGCTTGCGACCTGATTTGACAGCTATACAAGCTGTATTGGGCCTACTGGCAGCAACACATACACAACATTAAACGTTTGAGAAAAGCAGTTATGATGGACATTAATGAAATTCGTTTTTACCTCCCCCACAGATACCCATTTTTATTTTTGGATCGGGTCACCGAGCTTGAAGTAGGGAAGTATATTTTAGCCACAAAGAATATAACTATTAATGAACCAATTTTTGATGGGCACTTTCCTGGCAACCCAATTTTTCCAGGTGTGTGTATAATAGAAGCTATGGCTCAGGCGTCTGGTGTGTTGGCATTAAAAACCATTGGTACTGGAGCAGAAGCAAACAAGGCCTATGTTATTGCAGGTGTTGATAAGGTGCGTTTCAAACGATCAGCGGTGCCCGGTGATCAACTTATTATTCGCTCAGAAGTGATGAGCAGGAAGCGTTCTATTTGGAAATTTAAAACAGAGGCACGGGTGGACGGTCTGTTAGTTGGCTCCGCAGAAATCCTCTGTGCTGAACGGGATTTAGACGATTGATACATCCACAAGCTATTGTTGATAAATCCGCGCAAATAGCGGAAGACGTAGAAATAGGGCCATGGAGTTATATTGGCCCAAACGTAACCATTGATTCAGGAACCGTTATATCACCTCATGTGGTGATTAATGGCCCAACTACCATTGGCAAAGATAATCGTATTTTTCAGTTCGCTTCGGTGGGTGAAGATTGTCAAGATAAGAAATACAATGGAGAGCCTACACGTCTAGAGATTGGTGATAATAACGTCATTAGAGAAAGTTGCACGATTCATCGGGGTACTATTCAAGATGAAAGTGTTACTAAAATAGGTAACGGCAATTTGCTGATGGCTTATGTGCATGTTGCCCATGACTGCGTTGTGGGTGATGATAATATTTTTGCTAACAATGCCACGTTGGCTGGTCACGTTAAAGTCGCCCACGGTGCTATTTTAGGTGGTTTTAGCGGTATACATCAGTTTTGCCAAGTGGGTGCTTATAGCATGGCAAGTATGGGCTCTATGGTTGTCAAAGATATGCCTGCTTTTGTTATGGTGAGTGGTGATACAGCAAGAGCACATGGCATGAACTTTGAGGGCATGAAGCGACGAGGTTATAGTAAGGAAACGATTGCAATACTAAGGAAAGCCTATAAAACCGTTTATCGACAGGGTCTTACGCTTAAAACTGCATTGGAGCAGTTAGAGTTGCTAGAAGAAAATGAAGAGCTGCAATTATTTGTCGATACTTTGAAGTCATCTAGTCGGGGTATTGTTCGCTAGTGAATTCAACCGTACCTTCACCTGTATCGAGTAAACGACCTATTCGTATTGCAATTGTTGTTGGGGAGATGTCTGGAGATCTCCTTGGCAGTGGTTTAATGCAATCGTTAAAAAAGCTGCATAACAATATTGAATTTATTGGTATTGGTGGCCCCAAAATGATTGATGAGGGGTGTCGGTCTCTATTTCCGATGGAGCGTTTAGCGGTAATGGGAATTGTTGAAGTGTTAGGCCGACTTCGAGAATTATTATCTATTCGGAAATCGCTAGCTCAGGAATTTATTCAAAATCCGCCGGACTTGTTTGTTGGTATTGATGCTCCGGATTTTACGATTCCTCTTGAATTAACATTGCGTGAAAAAGGCATTAAAACTGCCCATTATGTTAGCCCCTCTATTTGGGCTTGGCGTCAGAATAGGGTGCTTAAAATCAAGAAAGCAGTTGACCTTATGTTGACACTTTTGCCATTTGAAGCGGCTTTTTATAACAAGCATGATGTGCCCGTGACGTTTGTTGGGCATCCATTAGCAAATATTATTGATATGGATCTAAATACAGATCTTGCCAAACAACATTGGGGTTACAGCCTTAGCGACAAAGTGATTGCGGTATTACCCGGCAGTAGAGGCGGAGAGTTAAAGCATATAGCTCCATTATTTATTGATGTAATGCGGCAATGTTATCAGATGGATCCGCGTATTAAATTTGTTGTACCTTTAGCCAACGCTGCTCGTAAAGCGCAGTTTGAGCGGCAGTTGTTGCTTAGCGAAACAGATTTTCCGGTGCAGTTAGTTGAAGGGCATGCTAGAGAAGTGATGGCTGGTTCTGATGCTGTGCTTGTAGCATCGGGAACAGCAACATTAGAAGCGATGTTGTTAAAGCGACCTATGGTGGTGGCATATAGGTGGGGGGCGATAACGCATGCCATTATTTCTCCCTTAGTAAAAAGTCCTTATATATCGCTGCCTAATTTATTGGCGGATGAGGCGCTTGTGCCTGAGTTTGTGCAAAATCAAGCTACGCCAGAAAATATTGTACCTGCGCTTATGGAACAGTTAAATGATAATGAAAATCGTAAAAAACTAATGCAGTGTTTTAATGGTATTCATGAGCAGCTTCGTCAAAATGCTAGTGATGAAGCTGCGTTGGCGTTGATGAAACTTATTGAATGTAACTTAGATTAATTCAACTTAGATTAATTCAACTTAGATTAATTCAATATGGGTTAATTCAAGAGTTACCTTCGAACCACGATCAAACCTAGGGTTGTAAATCAGTGAATCAAGTTAAAGCAAAAACTGTGGCCGAAACACTAAGCGAGACGCTTATTGCCGGTGTTGATGAGGTGGGCCGAGGCCCTCTTGCTGGGGCAGTTGTTGCGGCTGCGGTTATTTTGGACCCTAACCATCCTATAGAAGGGCTGGCGGATTCCAAAAAGCTGACAGAGAAAAAGCGAGAGCTATTGTCTGATCAAATAAAAGAGCACGCGTTGGCTTGGGCGTTGGGTCGGGCCGAAGCTGACGAAATTGATGACATCAACATTCTTCAGGCCAGTTTACTGGCAATGAAACGAGCTGTTGAGGCGTTACCGGTACCCGCAAAACATGCATTAGTGGATGGTAACCGGTGTCCTGATTTACCTTGTACTAGTCAAGCGATAGTTAAGGGTGATTTGACCGAGCCTTGTATTTCGGCGGCATCCATCATTGCAAAGGTAGCTCGAGATCGAGAAATGGTGGCGCTTGATGAGCAATACCCGGGTTATGGTCTTGCAAAACACAAAGGTTACCCTACAAAATTCCATATGGACGCACTAAAGCAATTAGGCCCTACGGAAATTCACCGTAAATCTTTTGGCCCGGTTAAAAAGCTGCTTTAATACTCTTCTATCTACGCTGTTTTCGACCACATTGTCTTCTATCTACATTGTCCTCGAATGCACTATTACCCCACCTTATAGGTTGATCGGGTTCCAATACTTATGACACCAACATCTTTTGTGCATTTACGCCTTCATACTGAATACTCTTTGGTTGATGGTTTAGTTCGACTTAAACCTTTAATGAAAGCCGCTGTTGATATGAAAATGCCAGCGCTTGCGATTACTGACTTTTGCAATATGTTTGCGCTGGTTAAATTTCAAAATGGTGCTGCCGGAGCTGGCATAAAGCCAATCTACGGTTCTGATGTATTGGTTGAAGGTGTAGAGGAGGGTGACCCACCTTTCTTGTTGGTGCTGTTGGCGCAGGACTTGTCGGGTTATCGTAATCTTACACAAATAGTATCCGAGGCATATTTGACGGGGCAAAGCTCGGGTAAGCCAGTGGTTAAACGTGAGTACATTGCTGAGAAAAGCGAAGGCATTATTGCTTTGTCGGGAGGCAAGCAAGGTGAAATCGGCCGCGCATTGCTAAATGATGCCCCCGAAATTGCTGAAGCTCGTTTGCAAGAGATGCAAGCTATATTTCCCAATAGGTTTTATATCGAACTGCAACGGACGGGGCGAAATAATGATGAGACGTATCTACATAAAGCCGTTGATCTTGCTGCCAAACATGATGTCCCTGTAGTTGCGACTAATGACGTGCATTTTCTAAAGCCCGATGATTTTGATGCGCATGATGTTCGCGTATGTATTCGTGAAGGGTGGACAGTAGATACAAAAGATCGTGAATATGCCTATAGCGAACAGCAATACCTACGATCGCCAGAGGAAATGATCGAGTTATTTTCGGATATTCCTGAAGCAATTATTAATACCATTGAAATTGCAAAACGGTGTACGGTGGAAATCCCGTTAGGTACTTATTATTTGCCGGATTTCCCTGTCCCCGAAGGTATGACGATTAATACTTTCTTGGAAGCTGAGTCTGAGAGCGGTCTAGAGCAGCGGTTGGATTTTCTTTTTGACCGGAATGCGCCTGATTTTGCAGAGATTCGAAAAGCTTACGATGAGCGATTGCGTATAGAGCTCGATGTGATTATTGAAATGGGGTTTCCGGGCTACTTCCTTATTGTTGCTGATTTTATTCAATGGTCCAAAAACAATGGTGTGCCGGTAGGTCCTGGCCGTGGTTCTGGTGCCGGATCTCTTGTTGCTTACGTGTTAAAAATTACTGATTTAGATCCCCTTGAATATGATTTGCTATTTGAGCGATTCCTGAACCCGGAACGGGTATCGATGCCGGATTTTGATGTCGATTTCTGTATGGATGGCCGTGATCGCGTTATTGATTATGTGGCCCAGCGTTATGGTCGTAATGCGGTGTGTCAGATTATTACCTATGGCTCTATGGCCGCAAAGGCGGTAGTGCGTGATGTAGGTCGTGTATATGGTAAAGGGTATGGTTTTGTTGACCGAATCGCAAAGCTAATTCCATTTGAAGTGGGTATGACGTTACCGAGAGCAATGGAAGAAGAGCCCCAGTTAAAAGAGCTATTTGACAATGACGAAGAGGTACGCGAGCTACTAACGATGGCGTTAAAGCTCGAAGGTATTACTCGAAACGTGGGTAAGCACGCGGGAGGGGTAGTTATAGCACCTTCTGCTTTAACAGATTATGTTCCTTTATATTGTGATGCAGAAGGGAATAATCTAGTAACTCAGTTCGATAAAGACGATGTTGAATCCGCTGGATTGGTTAAATTTGATTTCTTGGGGCTGCGAACATTAACTATTGTTGATTGGGCGTTAAAAACGATTAACCCCTTGCTGGAAAAGCAAGGCAAAGAACCTATTAATATCGATGCTATACCTCTTGATGATAGAGCGTCGTTCGAATTATTAAGGCGTGCAGACACCACCGCAGTATTCCAGCTGGAATCTCGGGGTATGAAAGACCTGATTAAAAAACTACAACCTACTAGCTTTGAAGACATTGTTGCATTGGTGGCGCTGTTCAGACCTGGGCCTTTAGGCTCAGGCATGGTTGATGATTTTATCGCACGTAAGCATGGGCGTCAGAAAGTTGATTATCCTCATCCAGATTTGGAACCTGTTCTTAATACCACTTATGGAACGATTTTGTATCAAGAGCAAGTAATGTTAATTCCACAGGTGTTGGCTAACTTTTCTTTGGGTGGGGCGGATTTGTTACGTCGTGCGATGGGTAAGAAAAAAGCCGACGTTATGGCGCAGCAGCGAGCTGTGTTTGCTGATGGTTGTGCAAAAAACAATATCGATGCAGACCTGGCAACCAGTATTTTTGACACCATGGAGTTTTTTGCTGCATACGGGTTCAACAAGTCACACTCCGCTGCTTACGCTCTGGTGTCTTATCAAACTGCGTGGTTAAAAGCACATTATCCTGCAGCCTTTATGGCAGCGGTAATGTCGGCGGATATGGATAATACGGAAAAAATTGTTATTTTGGTGGATGATTGTCGCAACATGAAGTTGGAGATCGTGCCTCCAGATGTGAGCGTCAGCCAATATAAGTTCACGGTCAATCCTGCAGGTTCCATTGTATATGGTCTTGGTGCAATCAAAGGGTTGGGTGAAGGTCCTATTGAAGCGATTATTGCAGGCAGGGGGGATAATGATCCTTACAGTGATTTGTTTGAATTTTGTCGTCGCGTTGATATTAAAAAGCTTAATCGTCGCTCATTAGAATCTCTGGTTCGTGCAGGGGCATTTGATGAGTTAAAGGCGGATCGAGCTACTATAATGGCGTCACTGCCTGATGCTATATTGGCAGCTACCCAATATAAACAAAATCAAAATGCCGGCATGGCGGATTTATTTGGCGGTGGAGAGGCTGCGGAAGAACTTGGCGGAGAATATACTCCAGCTCATGCTTGGAGTGATGATGAGCGTCTAAATGGTGAGAAAAACACGTTAGGTATATATCTGACGGGTCACCCAATCGATCAATTTGAAAAAGAATTGGCGAACTTTATTTCCAGCCGTATCAATAACCTGACGCCAGGAGGGCGTGGTAGTAAAAGTACCATTGCAGGGCTTGCGATTGCTAGTCGTACAATGACTAACAAACGTGGTGCAAAAATGTCGTTCATTACACTCGACGATAAGAGTGGCAGGATTGATGTATCGGTTTTTTCGGATGTTTACGAAGAGTACAAAGACCTGATTGTGAAAGATGCCATGTTGGTGGTAGAGGGCGAGGTCAGCATGGATGAGTACGCTGGAGGTATGAAGGTTGTGGTGCGAAAAATGTTTAGTATCGCTCAGGCGCGTGAAAACTATGCACGGATGGTGACGCTATCGGTAAACCAGGAGCTGGTTACTGAACAGTTTTCGATACGCTTGCACCAATTGCTAGAACCGTATCGTGATGATAATGGTTGTCGGTTGCGAATTGACTATAAGCGGCCTGATGTAAAGGGGACGGTTTACCTGGGTCAGGATTGGAATATTAAGGCGTCGCCGGAACTTATAAGTCAGCTGGAGGAGTTGTGTGGCAATCAATCCATTGCAGTACACTATCGTTGATACTATTTAGATGACATAAAATGACGCCTAAATAGTTGGAAACAATTTGCTACGATTTGGACTCGACACCTAAAGGTGGCTCCAGTAATGTAGGCCGACATAGTTAATGCCAATAGTTCTCTTGACGACTATTGAAATAAGAAGAATACCAATACCTATACCTATATTAGTCTGCGAGACACAAGTTTATGAACCCCAATTATCTGGATTTCGAGCAACCTATTGCTGAATTAGAATCTAAAATTGATGAGTTGCGCCTAGTTGTAGGGGGCTCTGAAATCAATCTCTCAGAAGAAATTGACCGTTTACACGACAAAAGCCTATCGTTAACAGAAAGTATTTTCTCGGATTTATCCCCTTGGCAGGTAGCTCAGGTTGCTCGCCATCCCCAGCGCCCCTACACGTTTGATTACATTAGTCGAATATTCACCGATTTTGAAGAAATGCATGGTGATCGTACATTGGGCGATGATAAAGCGATCATCGGAGGGATTGCCAATTTAGATGGTAAACCTGTCATGGTAATTGGTCACGAAAAAGGGCGCTCTGTAAAAGAGAAGGTTGCTCGAAATTTCGGCATGCCTAACCCTGAAGGTTATCGTAAGGCATTGCGATTAATGGAAACAGCCGAGCGTTTTAAACTTCCTGTTTTAACGTTTATTGATACCCCTGGAGCATATCCTGGTATCGAAGCAGAAGAGCGTGGTCAAAGTGAGGCGATAGCGAAAAATTTGTTAGTGATGTCTTCTCTTAAGACGCCCATAATTTCCACAGTTATAGGTGAGGGCGGCTCCGGTGGAGCGTTAGCAATTGGTGTATGTGATCACCTAATGATGATGCAATATAGTACGTACTCCGTTATTTCCCCAGAAGGTTGCGCATCAATATTATGGAAAAGCGCTGAATTTGCTTCTAAAGCAGCTGAAGCGATGGGTATTAATGCTTCCCGCTTGTATGAGCTTGGATTGGTGGACCAGATTATTTCTGAGCCTTTGGGTGGCGCGCATCGCGACCTTGATAATGTTGCGGACAGTTTAAAAGCAGGGTTAGTGGAAAACTTAGATCGTTTGACATCAAAGCCTATTGATACGTTGTTGGAAGATCGTTATCAGCGGTTAATGGCGTACGGTGCTTTAGATTAGGCATTAGGTAATGTAAGCTGCCGTTAGTTTTTAACAATTAATGGTAGCTTTCGGTGGCGTTGCGTTGCTGAAGTGATGTGATATGACCATGGAATATTTGATTTATCCTTTCTTAGGTATTTTTGCTGGCCTTACAGGTGGCTTACTTGGAATTGGTGGTGGCCTTGTTGTTGTTCCCGTTCTCATTTTTACGTTTACCCTATTAAATTTTGATGATTCAGTGTTAACCCATATGGCGGTTGGCACTTCGTTGGGAACCATTATTCTTACCTCTTATGGCTCAGTATTGCAGCATCATAGAAAGGGAGCTGTGCGGTGGGATATCCTAAAATGGCTTACTATCGGTTTGGTTGTTGGTGCGCTATTGGGTGCTGAAGTTGCTGGCGCATTGAACGGGAGAATGTTGCAATTGGTGTTCGGATGTTTTGCTTTGGTGATGGCTGCACAGATGGCCTTTGGGTTAAAGCCCAATCCAAAGCGCGGTGTTCCAGGGCATCCTGGACTAATGGTTTCTGGTGCTTTTATTGGTATGGTTTCTTCATTGTTCGGTATTGGAGGAGGTTCGATCACTGTCCCTTTTCTGTCATGGTGTAATGTTAAAATGCAAGAAGCAGTGGGCACGTCCAGTGCTGGAGGTATGCCCATAGCTATAGCGGGAGCTGTGGGTTTTGTTTATGCCGGTTGGGATGTTGGTCTTCGACCGGAGTGGAGCTTCGGTTATATTTATTTGCCTGCTTTAGTGGGTATCGGATTGACTAGTGTTGTTTTTGCGCAAATTGGTGCAAAGTTTGCCCATAAACTCCCCGCAGCAACATTAAAGAAATTATTCTCAGTATTGTTGGTAGTGGTCGGTATTAAACTGGTTCTTGGTTGAAATAGGTTTTTGTTTGAAATAGAAAAGGAGTTTGTTGTGATTATTATAGGTAGGAAGTTAAATGAGGTTGCAGAAAACCATGTATAAAGTAACTCTGAGTACAGTAGCTATGTGTACCAATATCATGTTTGAAAAAACAAGGTCGAAATTGTTAACGGTCATTTTTGTTGGCGTATTTATGTCAATGTCGGGGTGTTCCATTATAGCATCAAAGCATAAGCTCTATGATGGAGAAGTGGGAAACGCGGTAACAATATTGTCGGGTCCTACCGTGCAGGTGACGTATATCGATAATCGAGATATGGGATATAGCTTTGTTGGGCAAGAAAAAGAATTCTCTGTGTTGCCTGGTAAGCATACGTTAATCATTGAATATGCAGATTTCTGGAGCCCTGCGACAGGAGACGATGAAAAAGTGGTTTCAGCTCCGGTGAAGTTAACGTTTATAGCGAAACCAAGTCAAACCTACCAGATTACACACGAGCGTTTGATGACATTAAAGTCCTCACAAAATTTTGCTAAAAAACCGGTGTTTTTTGTAAAAAATGTTGTTACAAAAAGTGTGGTTGATGCAGCGTTTGAAGTGTCAGCGCCCAAAAGTTTTGTGCCAGAATTTAAGTTTGAAACAACCCCTGAGTATCAGTTTGTGAGCGATAATGTTGTAGCCGATCCGGTTGAAAAAAATGATGTTCCGACAAGAACAGATACAGGGCGAGTGTTACAGTTGCAGCAGTTGTGGGGTGGCGCAACACAAGATGAAAAGACTGCTTTTTTACAATGGATAACAGCGAAATAGATATCGAATAATTTAAGATATGGCTTAAATTTAAGCAGGGATGCTAGAGCTGTATCTGAATTAAATTATATAGTTTAATATTTTTATTTGCCAATGTGATGTTCTCTTGTGTTTAAATAATAATCTATGCGGTATTACATCAACAAATAACCGTTGACCTCCATCTTTAGCCCCCTATACTGGCACGTGAAAGTCATAAAAGTGAAATGTTTGTGGCGTTGCACTGTGGGGGATTTATTCAGTGCACCTCAGGATGAGGGAAAGAATTTTGCGAATATGATCGAACAAGGATATTGGGGTGTTCATAATTTTAGCAGTACCCCACCAATTATCTTTCTATTGTATTCTTTGATTTTCTTTTGCGACTACTGGCCCTCTTTTGTGGCTAATATCTGGACCTTATTGGAGAGAATAAAAATGAAGCGTAATTTACTCGCACTTGCTGTTGGCGCAGCTATAGCTATGCCTGGTGTTGCTTTGGCTGATGCCGCAACTATTTATGGTCGTATGGATTTATCTTTGGATAGAGTTAATGCAGATAATGATACGAATTTAGCTAACGATAGCGGATCGAATTGGAGTGTTTCAAGTAATGCCTCTCGCTTTGGTGTGAAGGGGGATGCGGATCTGGGGAATGGTCTAAAAGCTATTTATAAAATCGAATGGCAGGTAGATGCTGACGATGGAACCAATACGTTAAACGCTCGTAACCGATATGTTGGGCTTTCTGGTGGGTTTGGTACGGTGCTGTTGGGTATGATGGATACACCGTTAAAATCGGCGCAGGGAAAAGTGGATCAGTTTAACGATTGGACTGGTGATATTGGTAATGTGCTTATTGGTGATTATCGTGCTAGAAATGTAATCTCATACGCGTCACCAAAAATTGCAGATGCTCTTACATTAACTGTTGCATTGCCTCAAATTGAGCAAAATGAAGCTGCTGGATGTACAACTAAGTATGATGGTACAACAATTGATGCTTCCGATTGTGAAGATGGTTTGTTTGATGTGATTTCGGCTTCGGCAGTTTATAGTCAGAAAGGTTTTTATGCTGCTCTTGCGTATGACCAGGCTATGCCCGCAACAAGCGCCAACCCATTGGGCGCTACTCGATTTGATACTATTCGTTTGGTAGGTTCTTTCACTGTAGGTAATGCTCAATTAGGTGCTATTTACTCTACGAGTGAAGAAAATGATGATTATATATCAAGTGCAGCCAATGAAGTGGAGGCGGACGGGTATTTATTAAGTGGAGCTTTTACAATAGGTAAAACTGTTCTGAAAGCTCAGTATGGTTCTACAACTTATGAAATGTCTGGGGTCAAGGATGTTGATGTAAGTTTGTTAAGCTTAGGTGGGGACTATATGTTTACAAAGCAGACTAAGGTGTATGCGAATTACAATATGTGGGACTTGGATAACTCGAACGCAAATACGTCGGATCCATCTGCTGATGTATTGTCTCTTGGTATGCAACACAAATTCTAAGCTTCTTTAAAATTTAGAAAATCAAAAAACGCCAGTGCTATGCTGGCGTTTTTATATCTGTCATTAAACTGCAATACCCTAGGCATGATCTTGTCATACAGTTATTCCATACTATCTCCGTCCTCACGAATGTTGGGGTTCGTGAATGTTTTTATAAATCTCTAGGAGAGATAATAATGAAACGTAGTTTACTCGCTTTAGCTGTAAGTACTTCACTTGTTACACCAGCCGTTGCCTTGGCAGATGCCCCTAAAATTTATGGCCGTATGGATGTGTCATTGGATAATGTTTCTATAAATAATGGAACTGATGGGGCTAACAACTCAGGTTCTAATTGGGCGGTAACCGGACACTCCTCACGCTTTGGTGTTAAAGGTAGCGCTGAATTATTTAGTAACTTGAATGCTGTGTATAAGATTGAATGGGAGGTTGATGCCGAAGGTGATAGCGAAACGTTAAAAGCGCGTAATCGTTATGTTGGCCTTAACGGTGGTTTTGGTACCGTTTTGTTGGGGCAGATGGATACACCTTTGAAAACCGCTCAGGGTAAAATTGATTTCTTTGGTAGCCACGCCGCAGACATAAAAGCTGTTATTGAGGGGGAGCTTCGCGCCAAGAATGTGGTTGCTTATGTAACGCCAAAAATTGCAGATTCAATAACTGCTAAGTTAGCGTTGATTCAAGTAGAGCAGAATGAAGCAGAAGGTAATTGTGATACCTTGTTGGAAAATGATGGCTCTATAACGGGCGATGATTGTGAAAGTGGCTTGTTTGATGCGTATTCAGCATCCGTGGTATTCTCTCAAGGCGGTATATATGCTGCTATCGCAATTGACGATAACGTCCCTGCTAAAAAATTAAAAGAAAATGGCAGGCGTGTTGATACTAAGCGTTTGGTTCTTGGTTATAAAGTGGATGCATTTGACCTCGGATTCCTTTACTCAACTAGCGAAGAAGATTCTGCCTACAATAAAAGTACAGATAACCTTGAAGAGCAAACAGGTTTCATTTTAAGTGGTTCATATAAAATTGGTAAAACTGTTCTTAAAAGTCAATATGGTTCTTCGACAACTGAAATGGATAACGTTAAAGACGATATAGATATTACGATGATCGCCTTTGGTGCTGAGCAGAGGTTTACGAAGCAAACTAAGCTTTATGCAGAATATGTATTGTTGTCTACTGATAACGCGGATCACAATAATGGTGTAGATGAAGAAGAAAACACTCTTTCTGTGGGCATTCAGCACAAGTTCTAAGCAGGCGGTTATTCCTGAACAAAGTTACCAACAAGTTCTGAATATAAAAAATGCCAGCATATGCTGGCATTTTTTATATTCGTCTAAATATACGAAAAAGTTAGTTTGTATATTTTTGGAAAATCAAACTGGCATTTGTACCACCAAAGCCAAAGCTGTTGGACATCACGCGTTGGAGTCCCGCATTTTCAATGGTCTTTGTTGCAATCGGAGCACCCTCTAATGCAGGGTCTAGATTTTTAACGTTGGCAGATGCTGCAATAAAGTCATTTTCCATCATCAATAAGCAATAAATAGCTTCTTGAACGCCGGCAGCACCAAGAGAGTGGCCCGTTAACGATTTTGTTGAGCTAATCGCTGGGATTTTATCGCCGAATACCGCTTTGGCGGCTTTTGCTTCTGCTATGTCGCCAACGGGTGTGCTAGTGCCGTGAGCGTTAATATAATCAACTGTACCTGCTTCCACGGTAGATAAGGCCATTTGCATACAGCGTTGCGCACCTTCACCAGAAGGAGCAACCATATCGTAGCCATCAGATGTAGCGCCGTAGCCAACAAGTTCGCCATAAATTTTTGCGCCGCGAGCTTTTGCATGCTCTAGCTCTTCAAGAACCAGCATGCCTCCACCGCCAGCAATAACAAAACCGTCCCGGCTTTCGTCGAAGGCTCTGGCTGCAGTTTCAGGTGAGTCGTTGTATTTGCTGGATAATGCACCCATGGCATCAAATAGCATGGATAACGTCCAGTGTAGCTCTTCGCCACCACCAGCAAATACGATATCTTGTTTGCCGAGTTGAATTAACTCTCCGGCATGTCCAATACAGTGGCTACTTGTGGCACACGCGGATGCCATAGAGTAGTTCACGCCTTTGATTTTGAAAGGCGTTGCGAGGCACGCTGATACGGTGCTGGCCATTGTGCGAGGTACCATGTATGGGCCGACACGTTTTACTGCTTTGTTTCGAGCAATATCAGCAGCCTCAACCTGGTTGCTTGAGCTAGCGCCACCAGAACCAGCAACAAGGCCGGTGCGAATATTTGAGACCTGTTCATCACTTAGATCAGCATCTTTAACTGCCTGTTGCATAGCGATATAAGCGAAAGCGGCCGCGTCACCCATGAAACGCTGGGTTTTGCGATCGATAAATTCGCTTTTATCAATATCAATCGCTCCAGCGACATGGCTTCTGAATCCACGCTCTTGATAATCTTCTTGAAAAGAAATACCAGATTTGCTTTCTCGAAGCGCATTAACGACTGTTTCTTTGTCGTTACCGATGCAGGAAACGATTCCCATGCCTGTGACTACAACACGTCTCATTATATATTCCTTAGAAATTATCGGTTGATGTAAAGAGGCCAACGCGTAAGTCTTTGGCGGTATAGATTACCTTGCCATCAACTTCCATGGTGCCATCAGCGATACCCATAACCAGTTTACGTTCAATTAAGCGTTTTATGGTTAAGCGGTAAGTTACTTTTTTTGCTGTTGGTAATACTTGCCCAGTAAACTTTATCTCACCAGAACCAAGAGCTCTGCCTTTTCCAGGGTTTCCTTTCCAGCCTAGGAAGAACCCAACGATTTGCCACATAGCATCAACACCTAAGCAGCCTGGCATTACGGGGTCGCCTTCAAAGTGACAATCAAAAAACCAAAGATCAGGTGTGATATCCAATTCTGCAATGATTTCACCTTTACCGTGTTCACCGCCATCGGCAGTGATCGAGGTGATTCGATCCATCATTAACATGTTAGGAAGGGGGAGGCGGGCATTGCCTGGGCCGAATAGGTCGCCGTGACCGCATGCAAGCAGCTCTTCACGGCTAAATGAATTTTTATCAATCATGTGTGAGGTTACTAACTGGTAGATAATCTGATGGTATGGATTGAAGGGCTATCTCTATATAAAAAGACATAGGATAAGCCGGTGGTTTCAACCCCCTTGTTGCCACGTAATTCTCTGTTAAAGAAGCCTATAAGTGGCGCGGTTTATTGTTGTTATATCGTTTGACATACCGCAGCTTGATAATATCCCTTTCGGTGCAACAGATCGACCCTAATGTTCGTGGATTTTGCAACAAAACACGTCGAATCTCGCATATATCAAGGAATTAGGGGAGCGTATATTATATGTTGCGGTCAAAGCGGCTTCTTATGTTGAATTATGAGTTGAGATAGGTATTAAGCTGTGGTCTGAAATACAGCATGATCATGAAAATTGCGTAATGCGTTTTGTGTTACAGTACGCAGCTTATTTAATGCTGAGCTAATACCAACCCACCCGTAGGTTAGGAGATTGACGTGATACCTGAAATTGGGCACTTTGCCATTATTATTGCCATGGTTATTGCTATTGTGCAGGCCATTTTGCCGTTGGCGGGGGCAGCAAAAGACAACATCCGTTGGATGGCAGTGGCTAAGCCGGCCGCAGTGACACAATTTATTTTTATGTGCATCGCATTTTCCTGCCTTGCATACTCCTTTGCTACCAATGACTTTACAGTCAAATATGTGGCTGGGCATTCCAATACCTATTTACCTATGGTGTTTAAGTTGTCTGCGGTATGGGGGGGGCATGAAGGGTCTTTGTTATTGTGGGCTCTTACTCTCAGTGGTTGGACCTGTGCTGTGGCTTTGCGCAGTCAACAATTGCCACAAATTATGTTAGCTCGTGTTCTTGGGGTATTAGGTTTAGTTGCCGTAGGTTTCCATTCTTTTCTTATTTTCACATCAAACCCTTTCGAACGTCTATTACCTCAGTTTCCTGTTGATGGGGCAGATTTGAATCCATTGTTGCAAGATTTTGGACTTATTATACACCCGCCTATGTTGTATATGGGGTACGTGGGTTTTTCTGTGGTATTTGCATTTGCAGTGGCGGGGTTATTAGGAGGACGTCTAGATAGTGCTTGGGCTAGATGGTCTCGACCTTGGACTGTGGCATCCTGGTGTTTTTTAACAGTGGGGATTGCATTAGGTAGTTGGTGGGCCTATTACGAATTAGGTTGGGGTGGCTGGTGGTTCTGGGATCCTGTTGAGAATGCGTCTTTTATGCCGTGGTTATCGGGGACTGCGTTGATCCACTCTTTGGCAGTGACGGATAAACGGGGTGTTTTTAAATCTTGGACGGTATTGTTGGCTATTCTAACATTCTCTCTCAGTCTGTTAGGGACGTTCTTGGTTCGCTCTGGAGTGTTAACATCGGTTCATGCGTTTGCTAGTGATCCAGAAAGAGGGTTCTTTATTCTCATCTTTTTATTCTTGGTAATTGGCGGGTCTTTATTATTATTTGCTATTCGTGCCCCCAAGCTACAAACGGAAAGTCAGTATAGTGGTGCCTCACGAGAAGTTCTGCTGCTGGCAAACAATATTGTGTTGGTATTAGCGACAGTTATCGTATTAATGGGCACATTATTCCCTATATTTTTTGATGTGTTGGGATTAGAAAAGATTTCAGTGGGCGCCCCCTATTTTAATGCTATGTTTGCGCCCGTTGCGGTGGGTTTGCTTTTCTTGATGGGCATAGGTCCGTTAATTAATTGGAAACGTCATAAAATTGAGAGATTAATACGGCCATTTATTATCGCTTTTGTGTCCTCTGTGATAATAGCGATGGTTTCTTTAAATCTTTTGGGTATGACATTGTCTCTTTGGGTGTGTTTAGCGGTGATTGTTGCTGTTTGGGTGGTCTGGCTAACGTTGATGGATTTCTATCGTAAAATGAATACGGCCAAACAGGGCTTGTGGGCTGGATTTAATCGTCTTTCTCGTAGTTATAAAGGAATGATTGTTGCTCATATGGGGATCGTAATCACAGTTGTTGGCGTGACGATCGTAGCAACACAAGATGTTGAAAAAGATGTAAGGATGAGGGCTGGGGATAGTGCTGTTGTTGGCAAGTATGAATTTCGCTTTAGAGGCGTACAAGAAATTGCTGGACCAAATTTCACAGCGCAGCGGGGCCAGGTAGATATCTATGTTGGTGAGGATTTGATTGCGCAATTGACCCCAGAGAAACGTCGATATTGGGTGCAACGAAATACCATGACAGAAGCGGCGATTGATGCAGGTTTTTCTCGTGACTTGTATGTTGCGCTTGGGGAACCCTTGGGCGATGGCAGTTGGGCTGTTCGAATATACTTTAAACCCTTTATTCGATGGGTTTGGGGTGGTGGAGTAATCATGGCGATGGGTGGTGTCTTGGCTATGAGTGATCGACGTTATCGGTTGAAAGTAACGAGCCGACTGAAAATGAAAAGCCGATTGATTAGAAGCGAATTAAATACGGGAACGCAGGCTTAGGCTGGACGTTACAGAGGATATAAAAATGAAATGGATACGATTTGGCGTTCCTTTATTGTTATTTGTAGTGATGGCTGCGTTTCTAGCTAAGGGGCTTGAAAATGACCCTAGGCACCTGCCATCTGCCCGGTTGAATCAAGCAATACCGGAGTTTTCCCTTCCTACACTTGACGATGGCGCTGTTTTTGTTACACAGCAAGACCTCAAGGGCCCTTTGTTGTTGAATGTATGGGCAACGTGGTGCCCGTCTTGTCGGGTGGAGCACCCAATGCTAAATACGCTAGCCGAGCAAGGGATTAGGATAGTTGGTTTGAATTATAAAGATGAGCGAGCGGCGGCTCAGGCATACTTACAAAAATACCATAATCCATACTCAGCAGTGATTTTTGATCAAGAAGGGGATTTGGGGTTGGATTTAGGGGTTTATGGCGCACCAGAAACGTATTTTATCGATACTAAGGGCGTTATTCGTCATCGACACGTGGGCGTGGTTTCTGATGTTGAATGGGAACGAAGCCTTTCAGCTATTTGGCGGTCGTTAGCGGAGGAAAAAACATGATGTCTTTCGCACGCCTTTATGCCATTGCAACAGCCATTCTATTTTTTGTGGTCGCGAGCGTTAGTATTGCCACTATTGATGTCTATGAATTTGAAAACTCTCAGCAGGAAGACGATTTTAGGATTTTAGTGCAAGAACTTCGATGCCCTAAATGTCAGAATCAAAATATTGCAGATTCTAATGCAGGGTTGGCGAAGGATATTAAAGATCGAGCCTATAAATTGCTGCGTGACGGCAAATCAAGAGATTACATTACTAATTATATGGTTGAGCGGTATGGAGACTTTATAACGTATCGCCCCCCTGTAACCAAAAATACCTGGGTGTTGTGGTTTGGCCCTTTGATTTTGTTGGTTGTTGTTGTTCTGGTGCTGGTGTTGCGAAAACGTACTGATCCTAAATCCCAGGGTTCCGCTCATATTACGGATGAGCAAAAGCAACGTGTAGGTGCATTATTAGAGCGTTATAAGCAAACGGGCGAGAAAGATACCGTTGAGAATGAAGATCAGGGTGTTGGTCAAAAGGGGAAGAAGTAGTAATGAGTATACTTGTCGGAGTATTGTTCCTGATGGCTTTGGCTGCCACAGCAATGATTGTTGGACCGTTGCTGGTAAAACAGCGGGCCGTTACTGGCCAGCAGGATGTGTCTAGGGATGCCGTTAATTCAGTTGTTTTCAAAGATCGATTAGCAGAATTAAAGCTTGATGTGAGCACTGATACCATTTCTCAGGAAGAGTTTGAAAAGTTAAAAATAGAGCTGGAAATTGGATTGTTAAGTGATGTGCCGGAAAAGACAAAAGAGACAAACGCAAATGATGGCGTGGCAAATAAAGAAACCCCACGAGGTGTTTTTGCAACGATTGCAGTGGTTGTGTTCGTACCACTACTCTCTTTAGGGTTTTATTATCAAGGAGGTTATTCCCCTGAAGTTGAGAGCTGGCTGCAACTAAGAAAAGAAATGGAGCCGGTTTTTACTGCTTTAATGGCAGGGGAGAAACCTGAAGCGAATGGTTCTGATCGAACAGTGAATGATTTTGTAACTGCTTTGCAACGAAAAGCCCAAGAAAATCCAGACGATGCCAATATGTGGCATATGTTAGGAATGGGGTATCAGCAAATGCAGGCAGGAGAGCAGGCGGAACAGGCATTGCGTAGAGCTTATCGTATAGAACCTGATAACTCTCGTTATCGTCTAGCATTGGCGCAATTACTGGTAGGTATGGAGCAAGGAAAAATAACCCAAGAAAGTGAATCAATAATTTTAGCGGTTCTAAAAAATGACCCGGAGAATATGCAGGCGTTGGCTATGCTGGGCATGGGAGAGTTTTTTGCGGAACGTTTTCAACAGTCACTTATGTATTGGGAGAGATTACTTGTAGTATCCCGAAAAGCTAATGCTCCTCAAGAAAAAATCGATATACTGATTAGCAGTATTGCTGCGGCAAAGAAGCGCATAAATACGCGGAGTATAGCTTCGAAAGGTAGTGTATTGAGCGATGACCAAAAAGCTACAGACTCAGGGTCAGGTATTCAGCTTCAAGTGACGGTATCCATTGATCCAGTGCTGCAAAAAACATTAAATCAAACGGATGCGCTGTTTATTTATGCGCAAAAAGCACAGGGCCCCAAAATGCCTTTAGCAGCCATTAAAAAACAAGTGTCTGAGTTTCCAATAACGGTGATGTTAAGTGATAAACAAGCAATGACCCCTCAGTTTCGTTTGTCGAGTGCGGAGACGGTGATTGTGAAAGCCAGGATATCCACAACACATAATGCGATACCTGTATCAGGGGATTTGTTGGGTAAAAGTAAGGTAATAGAATTGGCGACGATAACTAATCAATCTAAAAAGGTATCGGTCGTGATTGACTCAACGGTTCCTTAGGTTTGAGCATTTGCACGTTGCTTATCGCTAGGTGATTAAGGTTAAGAATAAAACGGTTTATAACTAATTACAGTATTCAGTTATAAACCGTTTTTTTGTTATATCTCAAACGTTATAAAAAAAATATCTCAAACTAGTTAGGTTTGTGTTTTAAAAACAAACCTTGCACGCCGTCACACCAACTCTTTGATCTATTCGTTACGTCGATCGAAATGCTGCTAATAATGAGGAAAATACCACCAATAAGCGCTAATCTAAATGGATAGCAGTGCGAGTTATCCAGTGATTTTTATAGGTGGCAACATGACTATTTCAACAACCATTAAGCGGTACCTAGATACTGCAGGCGTATCCTACAAAGAGCATCCTCATCGTCGGGAGGTGTGTCTTCGTACGCTGGAGAGGGAATTGGGGCTTGATGCTCGTTATATAGCAGTGCCCACGATACTGCAAAGTGATAAGAATGCATTGTTAATGACGGTTATACCATTAACGCATGAACTTGACTTAAAACGTCTAAATGGCATGTTGCGACGACAGTTTAGCGTTGTAACCGACGCGGAAGTGTTGTCTGAATGGTTTGGCGATGTGGAGCCGGGAGCTTACCCTCCACTTGCCATGGCATACAAAATGCCTCTTATAGTTGATAGAAACTTAATGGCTGACCAGCGGGTGTTTTTTAAGTGTGGTACTCATAACAGTTTAATTAGTTTGGACGGAGAAGATTTTCAATATTTGTGCTCATCTGTTCCTAAGGCCGTGATTGCTAACGCTCGTTCAATGGACAATCAATTAGACCAACCCGTTATTCAGGAAGGGGCTCAACGCGCAACGATTGATGAAATTAAAGAAAAATTGGGAAAAGTAAACCGGTTACCTGCCATGCCTCCCATGGCCTATCAAATTGTCCGTTTAGTAAATGATGCGGAAACGACCGCAGAACAGTTGTCTGAAGTTGTTGAGTTAGACCCTAGTATCGCAATGCAGATTATGCGGTACGCAGGTTCTCCTTATTACGGCTATCGTGGCAATATAGATTCAGTACAAGATGCGATAACCCGAGTGTTGGGCTTTGATCTTGTGAGTAACATCGCGTTGGGTATTGCATCTGCGAAAGCATTCCACATCGATAAAGAAGGGCCGTTGGGGCTAAAAGCTTTTTGGCGACACTCTTTATATTCCGCTATGTTGTCTCAGGCTATAGCTAGAAAAATTGGTGATATTGGTAGAGTTAATCCATCAACGGCTTACCTTGGTGGTTTACTGCATAACATGGGCGTTTTATTAATTGGCCACCTGTTTCCACCAGAGTTTAAAATGCTGAATAAACTTGTAGAGAACCACCCTGGAGATAGTTTACAAGTCCTAGAGCAGCGGGTTATTGGGTTGGGTCAAGCAAAACAAGTGATTGAGTTGGGCCATAGCCAAATTGGTAGTTGGTTAATGGATGACTGGGGCATGCCAGCCGAAATAGTCGCGTGCTGTGAGCATCATCATGATGAAAGCTACAGTGGAGAGAGTGTTGATTACGTTCAGATAGTTCAAGTAAGCAATCACCTGCTTGCAAGAGAAGGTATTGGCGATTGTGGTGTTGTAGAAAGTGCCGAGGGGCTGTCTACGGACGTATTGCAAAAGTTTAACGTGCTTAGTGCAGAGGAACTGGAGGCTTTGTTTATTAATGTAATGGAAATGTGTGGTGAAATTGATGAGCTAGCTGGACGAATGGCTGCGTAAAATCAGGGGTCCAAACGTCGTCATTTATCTTCTTTATTTTGCTAATGTCCAATAAAAACAATGGACTAGATTTCATGCTTTGCAAATATCTGGTCCATTAGTGGTGTAATCAGGTGTTTGCACTTGTACAACCCCTTCTACCTGTGTATGTTTGCGCTCTTATTCTTATGATAAAACCACCTAGCTTAGTTAGTTCTGCGTTTGTATTTGATGTTTGTTTGCAGGGGATTTAAGGGTTAGGGGGTAACAATATTCAGAATACTTGCGTCTTAACTGCTGCGGGGTTCAAAAATCTCATAAACAATTATTGGAGTATTAACTAATGCGTATCATTTTACTTGGTGCACCGGGTGCAGGAAAAGGTACACAAGCACAATTTATTTGTGAAAAATACGAAATCCCTCAAATTTCCACGGGCGATATGTTACGAGCAGCAGTAAAAGCTGGCACTCCATTAGGGATTAAAGCGAAAGCGATTATGGATGCAGGTGAATTAGTCTCAGATGATTTAATAATTGGCCTGGTTAAGGAACGCATTACAGAAAGTGACTGTGCAAAGGGTTTCTTATTCGATGGCTTTCCTCGCACAATACCTCAAGCGGAAGCGTTGCTTGAGTCTGGCGTTGATATTGACAATGTTGTAGAAATTCATGTTGAAGATGAAGAAATTGTAAGTCGATTAAGTGGGCGTCGTGTTCATGAAGCATCGGGACGTATTTATCATGTTGTTTATAATCCACCAAAAGAAGAAGGTAAGGATAACGAAACAGGTGATGCATTAATTCAACGGGCTGATGATACAGAAGAAACGGTTCGTAACCGTTTAGATGTTTATCACAACCAAACTGAGCCTTTGGTAGCTTTCTATAATGATTTGAGTAAGACGTCAGTAAAAGCACCTGCTTATTCCAAGGTGGCTGGTGTAGGCTCAATGGATGATATAAAGAATGCTGTTTTGAGTGCTTTAGACTCATAATATAGCAAAATGCCAAGCACATTAAAAAGGGGAGCAGTATGCTCCCTTTTTTAATGTGTTTTTACCCTATAAATAGGCTCCTTATTGATGAGTATATTTATGAATATAAAGTGACTAATTACCGGCTGTTTTGCTATTAAATTCACGTCCCCTTTTTTGCCTTTTTGTTGCTTCTATTTGATTGTTTTTTTACGCTAGATAAATTGCCATATATTTTACGAAAAACACCTTCGTTTGTTACCATTTTCATACCGATGTTGCCCCTTATTTAAAGACCAATCTTACGTTTTTATTTGTACGGATTTATAGGTTGTTGGTTTTTTTTTGATGCTTTAATTTTACCGTTAGCAATCGTAGTATTTGGAATGGAGGTTCTTTAAAACAAAAAATATAGAAGAGGCTTGGTTTGTACTGAGGAGAGGCTAAAGGGTCGTATTTTTAAAAAAAGAGACGTTATTTTTTGAAAATTACAAAAATATGAAAAAAAAACGTTAAATTTGTAAAAAAAATGGGCTAGAGGGTGGAAATAAATAATATATTAAATATTATTCGCACGTGTACGTCACACATGTGTTTTTTTTGTGCTACTTTTTTTAGAGGTGCGTAATTTCTGTGTGCTGAGTACTGTTATTAGTACTGCCATTTAATCCACGTACTACTATTAAGTTGCCATCGTTGAGGAGATATAAATCATGCCTAAAGCTAAGAAAGCTGCTGGTCCAAAGAAGGTTGCTAAGAAAGCAGCTGTACCTGTTAAAAAGAAGCCTGCAGCATCCAATTCTGCTGTTTCAAAAGCACAGGAATCCGTAGATAAATTGTCAACAGAAAGTGCTGCTTTAGCTAAGCAAATAGTTGCTGCCAAAAAGGCTGCTGATGCTGCTAAAAAAGCGGCTGTAAAAGCTGGTACTAAAGGTGCTGCTCGAGCTGCTGAAAAAGCAAAGAAAGATGTTGCTAAATTAGCAGAAAAAGCCAAAACCAACCGCGAAAAGCTTCGTGGTGCTAAAGTAAGTCATGCAATTGAAATGGCTGAAGCGGCAGTGAAGGAGCTTGAGGAAACGGCCGTTCAAGCTGCTAAGGATTATGCAGAAGCACTAACTTCACGTGCTGAAGCTGACCTTAAGAAAGCTATTGCTGCTTTTGAGTCCAAATGGCGTAAAGGCCGTGAGAAAGTGGACACCAAAAAGGCTAAGGCTAAAGAAAAGAGCACTTCATCTAAGGTTAAAGCTGCATCTAAGAAAGCGGCAACCAAAGTTAAAGGCATTGAGAAGAAAGAAGCTAAGCGTCAAAAAGCCGCTGCAGCTCCTAAAAAGAAGCCCGCTGCTAAGAAAAAAGCGGTAGCTCCTAAGAAGGCCGCTGCAAAAGCTGCTAAGCCAGCCGCGAAGAAAGCTGCTGCTAAGCCTGCTGCAAAGAAAGCCGTTGCTAAAAAGGCCGCTGTTAAGAAGGTAGTTGCGAAAGCCGCGAAGCCAGCAGCAAAGAAGGCTCCAGCGAAGAAAGCCGCTGCTAAGCCTGCGGCTAAAAAGCGTGGTCGTCCAAAAAAGGCTTAATAAGAAAGGGAAACCTTTTTACTTAAGCAGAAAAAACCCTGGGTTTTCCCGGGGTTTTTTGTTTTATAAGGCGTTATCGGGTGCTGATACTGCGTTTAATAGCCGTTCTACGTTTTTCAGACTATCAGGGTCATTAACATTAGCAAATGAAGGAAGCAGTTCAGGATTTTTAATAATAATAGGAGATTGTTGCATACACCATCGCATTAACCGCCGGTGATCTTCTTGATAATAACTTTCTAAGCTTTTAATGAGTGAACGATGGTACAAACCAAAAAGTGGGTGTGTTCGCTCCCCATCATCAATTAATGATAATGCGGCTGACTTATTTGTAATTATGTTACTGCCCTTGTCGTTACTCTTGTTATTCGAGCCATGGCAAAGTACTTCTACTAAGTTCTCTGCTAGTAAGGGGGCATCGACAGGTACGATAACGGCGTAAGGCGTGGAAATTGTTTTAAGAGCAGCTAAGATACCTGCAACGGGCCCTTGGAAGCTGATGGGGGTGCTAATATCTTCATTTAAATCAGGTAAGTCTGTTACTACATCGACGCCTAAGGATCGATAACGCTCGAGTTCTCTGTTAGCACTAATAACAACTGAATGAACCTGAGGCTTTAAACGAGCAAGGGTATGGGATACTAAGGGGAGATTGTTCAGCATGATCCACCCTTTATCTACACCTCCCATTCGGCGACCGGCACCTCCAGCTAATATGATACCTGTGATGTGTTCTTTTTTGATGCCTGGTTGTGTAACTGTTGTGTTTTTCACGATAGATGCTTGTCTTATGTAAATGGTTTTGAAAGTGTGAGAGCAACTTGGTTGAGTTTATGGGGTATTTTCACCGAGCAATAGGTATTTCTGTGGAAACTTGCGATAATGGCCCTCGTTATATTCCGTGATAGAAAAAGTTAAAATTACTAATAACCATGTGATGTTATGAAAAAAAAATATTTGGCCATTGATACAACCACAGAAGCGTGTTCTGTCGCGTTATGCTGTGATGGCAACAATCAAAGTCGGTATACCGAAGAACCTCGTCAACATGCCAGTTTGGTATTGCCGATGATCGATGAGCTGTTAGCTGAAGCTGGTATTACACTAAGCCAGCTTAACGGTATTGCTTTTTGCCAAGGACCAGGAGCTTTTACAGGCCTTCGCATCGGTGCGGGTGTTGTGCAAGGGTTAGCTTTTTCTGCTGATCTTCCCGTATTGGGCGTGTCAACATTAGCAACAATGGCTCAACGAACTTATAGAGAATATAATGCCTCCCACATTTATGCGGCAATTGATGCTCGAATGGGGGAAATCTATTGGGGGTGTTACAGTTTGTCAAATAATATGATGTTACTGCAAGGAGAGGAGAGTGTTGTTGAACCACACGCTTTGATTTTGCCATCGACAATAAATAAGCAAGACAAGTGGGTTGGGTGTGGAACTGGCTGGGCATTTAATGAGGCTATAGAATCTGCTGGTATTCAGGTATCGAAGGTTTATAACAAAATGTTACCTCATGCAATTGATGCATTAACGTTGGCAATTCCTGGTTTAGAAGCTGGTAACGGTGTGAGCGCAGAGTTTGCTTTGCCACATTATGTTCGAAACAATGTGGCCAAGAAAAAAGCTGAACAGGGTTAATTAGCCTAGGTGATTTGTGTGAATTTTTTAGGATTATAATGGATTGGTTTCAAGCAGTATTCTTAGCGTTAATTCAGGGGCTTACGGAATTTTTACCGGTATCAAGCTCCGCCCATCTGATTTTGCCGTCACAGCTTTTGGGGTGGGAGGATCAAGGTGTTGCATTTGATGTGGCTGTGCATTTGGGAACGCTTATTGCGGTGGTGTTATATTTTCGTGCCGATGTATTATCGATTACTGGCGGTAGCATAAGGGCAATGCGGCAACGCCAAACAAATGAATACTTCCTCATGGGGGGGGCTATTGTAGTTGGAACTATCCCTGCTGTTATTATGGGGGGGGGGTTTCATGATTTTATTAGCCAAGAGTTACGCTCAGCGTGGGTGATTGCAGGTACAACGCTGATCTTTGGTGTGTTGTTGTTGGCTGCAGATAATAAAGGTAGTCGAGTGTTACAGCAGCACCAAATGACGCTTAAATTTGCACTAATAATAGGGTGCGCACAGGCAGTAGCTTTGATACCGGGTACCTCTCGTAGTGGTATTACGATTACAGCTGCATTATTCCTAGGTTTTGATCGTACTGCTTCTGCTAGATTTTCCATGTTATTGTCAATTCCGCTTATCCTAGCGGCAGGGTTACTTGAAACGTTAAAGTTAGTAAATGCGGAAGCCCCCGTGCTTTGGGATATGATTGTTCTTGGTACACTGGTGTCAGGGGCTAGTGCTTATTTGTGTATCCACACCTTTTTGAGACTATTAGACCGAATTGGAATGCTACCGTTTGTTATATACCGAATGTTGCTAGGGGCCTTCCTTATATTTTTCATTGCCTTAGCGTAACGCGTTGTCTTCGAGCTGAAGCATTCGCTGTTATAATGGCGGATTTTGAGGCTGGGATTGACGGAAAATCTCGCTATACTGAGTAATTGGGTGTTTGTGACAGAACAATTTGATGGTTTTTGTAAAAGGATGCACTAACTGATTATTATATGAATATTGCTGGTAGCTCACTTCAGTCCACTTATTTACCTGCACCCTCGCGAGATATTCGTGATGCTGAGGGAGCGCTTGCCCGCCGAAAGCAGCAGTTGGAGTCCGAGCAAGAGCAACGCAAGCAGGCATCTCAGCCGGTAGGGGATCAGGAGCGGCCTCGTGAGGGCAGAGATGTGACTCGTGTATCGGGTTTGCAAGCTACCAACAAACAGTATGAGGCTAAGCCAGTTCCAGATTTCACAAAATTATCCAATAGCCAGCAACAAGCCGTAAAGGCTTATACGGAAGCTGATGTTTTTAGCCGTATTGATGGCAATACCGATTTCTTAGGTTCAGTAGATGTGTTCGTATAATAATTCCGCAACAAATAGTTCTGATGTAAATAGCCCCGAATTTGAACAAAACGATATGAATAGCCCAGATGATCATTTAATGAATACTGTTTGCCTACGCGACAGTGGTTTTGAACAACGTTTAGCCGCGCTAGGGTGTAGTGAGTTTGTTTTGCCTTGTGATGTTGTTGATAATTTGGAAGCGTTGGATTCGCATTCTGCAAATTATGTATTATCGCTAGAAAATGACCAAATCCAATTAGCGCCTAGAGATAAGTCAATGGGCAACCCAGTGGTTGTTGATTTCGCAAGTGGCACGATCGGGTTTCGTGGGCGACAGAATGTACGTCAAGAGCTGTTAGTTAAAGCGGTATTTGGGCGAGATAAGAAATCCCCCCCTAGTGTTTTAGATATGACGGGTGGTTTGGGGCGAGACAGCTTTATTCTTGCCTGTGCGGGGTGCAACGTGACAACGCTAGAGCGAAATCCTCTTGTTTTTTTATTGTTGTCAGATGGATTGTATCGCGCAGAAACGAATTTCGAGTTACAAACTATCGTTCAACGTATTGAATTGCACTTTTGTGATGCGGTTGTTGCTCCAGCTATTGCTCTAGATAAGGTCAATTTTGACGTTGTGTATATGGACCCAATGTTTCCGGAGCGGACGAAATCAGCATTGGTCAAAAAGGAGATGCGAGTATTTCGAGATGTAGTTGGAGAAGATGTGGATGTTTATCAGCTTTTCGAGCAAGCAAAAAATGTAGCTCGAAAGAAAGTTATTGTGAAGCGTCCGCGAAAGTCGGCATTTATCAAGGATAAAAAACCGACATATTCGGTGGAAGGTCGTTCTAGCCGTTTTGACGTTTATCAAGTGTAGTAGGTAATGAGAGTTGTTAAGTCTAGTTGTTGACGTTATCCGTGCCCATGGGTTATTTGCCGAATAGTTTGTCGTACTTCTTGATTAAGAATCATTTTTGCATCCTTGTTTGCGCTAATAATACGACCGTCATACGTTAGCTTTCCATCATTACTTTCCATAAGGATTTCATTCTCTAACATGGCCTCGAAGAAACCTCGAAATAGTGCTTTGTCTGAAAATTCCGGGGTATGAAATTCGTGCAAGAGAGAGATTCGTTGTGCTAATTGGGTACAAAGCTCTTCTAGTTGCTTTAAGTCTAATGTGTCTGACCCAGCTTGTTGAAGGATTTGCACCGCCATATAGAATCGTTCAAGGGTTTGTTTCGTAGTGTTTGCCAAGACCGATAAACTTAGGTATTCAGGGCTGCTGGTATCAGGTGTTGATATTGTATTTCCATCAACGCTAAGCAAGCCTTCTTCCGCTAACAAGTTAACGTGCTGTTCTATAAGTTTGGGCAAATCGCCTAACGGACAATGAATTGATAGCTCTGATTTCATAAATGGAAAAACTGTCAAACAGACACGGTTGAGTTCCTCTTTATCTATTTGACGGTTGTTAATTAATAAACAAGCAATTAGCGAGGGTAACGCGAACATATGAATATTGTTGTTTCTGAAATAGGTTAACAGTACAGCCTTTTCATCAATAGCCAGTAAAATGTCACCGAAGGGGTGTTTTTGCCTAATAACCACTTCAAGGCTCTCGCAATATTTAATGATCTCTGCGCCGGATAGCGGCGTGACTTCCATTGCGTTTGAGTATGGGGCTTCCCTCAATAACTTAAGATAAAAATTGAGCTGCCACTCTAGGGCCTTTTCATCCATTGCGTGTTTATGTGTTGATAGGATCGCTAGGCTCATTAAACTGACAGGGTTAACAACGGCGGCGTTGTTGATGCTGGTCATAATGCGTTTTCCGGTAAGGTTAACGGCATCTTCTAACCACTCGGGAGGATTTTCTTCTTGATATTCTTCATTTTTCCATTGTGGATATTTGCTCTCTAATAATGCTTCTAAATGTATCGGTTCCCCAAAATTGACGTGGACCTTACCAAAAGTGCCTTTGATATTTTTAAAAGCTTTAATAAGTCCAAATATAGATTCATTTTTCTTCTTTTTACCGTACATCTCGCCTACATAAGTACCACCTTCCAAAAGCCGTTCATAACCAAAATAAACGGGAACAAAAACAAAAGAGCGCTTTCTTGTACGTAAAAAGCTGCGAATAGTCATGGAGACCATCCCCGGGCGAGATGTTAATAACCGCCCCGTGCGGCTCCTACCGCCTTCTATAAAGTATTCTACGGGGAAGCCTCGGTCAAAGACGGTACTTAAGTACTCATTAAATATGGCAGTATATAGTGGGTTACCTTTAAAGCTTCTTCTTAGGAAAAATGCACCACTCTTGCGTAAGAAACTACCAATAAGAGGCATGTTTAGATTGATGCCTGCAGCAATATGAGGTGGAACGTAACCATTTTCATGGAGAACGTAGGATAAAAGTAAGTAATCCATGTGGCTGCGGTGACAAGGTACGTAAATGATTTCGTTATCGTTAGCTACCTTCTGTAAGCGATCAAGGTTAGTGATAGTGACGCCGTCATATAATTTGTTCCATAAACGTTTTAACATCAGCTTAAAGGAGCGAATGACGGGGTAGGAATAATCGGCGGCAATTTCATTACCGTACTTAATTGCTTTTGCTTCAGCCTGTTTCTGGGAGATGTTGGCCGTTTTTACTTCTTCCTGTACTGCGGATTTTACGCTGTCGGTGGAAAGTAGTGAATTAACGATAGTTCGCTTATGAGATAAGTCGGGGCCGGTGATGGTTTCTTTTTGACGTCGAAAGTGAACGCGTAATATCCGACCAATTTTACGTACAGCTCGTTCACTGGATATGTTGCTGTCTTCTCGTAATACCGTATTTATCGATAAAGGCTCGTTAAAATGAACAAGTGTTTGTCGGCCTTGGATAAGGATAATAAAGAGTTTGCTGATGAAGCCCGGCACTGCCCAGCTTTCAGAAAAGAGCGCTTTGAATACTGAGTTTTCTTTTTCTGGGTGGCACCCCCATAAAATGGATACAGGAACAAGCTGTACATCCATATCTTCTTGTTGTTGGACCCGCTCTACCAATTGATGTAGTTTCTCTGGGTTCTGTGTAGTGGTGCGCCAACCTTTTTGTTCACTTAAATACAACGTGGCATTATTTTCCTGGTAGCCAGCAACGTTTAGACCGTCGATTGGGCGAGGTAGGCCAAGGTTTTTGCATTCTTGGTCCATAACCAAGAAATCAGAAAGCGATTTGTCTCTTAGAACAAAGCAAACAGGCTTTTCGGGGTCAATATTTAGGTGGGTTAAATCGGTGGGGTGAGCCTTGCTCTTAACCAACAGGAATAGAATATTTCGAACAATAGCGAGAAAAAAACGTTTCAATCCAGACATCGATAAACCTTGAATGCAATAAAATATGTAATTTACGTGTAAAAGACAGCGCGACCTAAAATATCGGCTGGGCGGTTAATCACAGCAAGCCGGTCTTGCTGCACGGTAGGCAGGCAGGGCTGTTGCTTGGTCGCTAAGTGTACCTATTCTTTAGCCTATCGGCAAAGCCATGCGATAAGCAGGGTGTAACATTCTACAAATAACGTATAAATCAGCTTAATCTATTGAAAATTAACCGATATGTTTTATATTTCGAGGCCAGAGAACTCCTATGGGAACTCTTACAGTGCAGCTAGGTCAATAAGGCTTGAGGTCTATTGGCATAGTATGTTGGGCTTGTGGGTTGAGATGGAATGTTGGGGAATGAAAAGTAAACAATATGATTACAGTTGATAAATTAACGAAGCAATTTGGCCCGTTTACGGCAGTTGACGACCTTTCTTTTACCGTTAATCCGGGTGAAGTGCTGGGTTTTTTGGGCCCAAATGGCGCAGGAAAGTCCACAACCATGAAAATGATTACCGGATTTCTTGCTCCTTCAAGTGGTCAAGTCACAGTGTATGGCCACAATACACTTGATGATAGTCTCAAAGCGCGTGAAATCATGGGGTATTTACCGGAAGGTGCACCGAGTTATGGTGATATGACGCCGTTAAAATTCCTTCGTTTTATTGCTGAAGTTAGAGGTTTTCGTGGTAAAGAGTTAACGCGGCGAGTGCAGACAGTGGTTGACGCATTGCAGTTAACATCGGTGCTCAACCAAACCATCGACACCTTATCAAAGGGGTTCAAACGTCGTGTTGGTTTAGCTCAGGCGATTATTCACGACCCTAAGGTCCTGGTACTTGATGAACCAACTGATGGGTTGGATCCGAATCAAAAACATGAGGTTCGAAAGCTGATTCAAAACTTGTCGAAAGACAAGATTGTTATTATATCTACTCATATATTGGAAGAGGTCACCGCTGTCTGTACGCGCGCAATGATCATAGCCGGTGGAAAACTATTGGTTGACGATACGCCTCAAGCGCTGGAGGCGCGTTCGCGGTTCCATGGTGCTATTCGGTTAACGTTAACCCATGCAGGCGGTGCACTTGAACAGTTACAGGCTCTGGATGGTGTGAAGTCTGTTGAATCATCAGGAAATGGATTGTCGCTTATCATATTCCCTGAAACGGGGGCTTCGTTGTTTTTGCCTATTAATGATTTACTGCAGAAGAATAACTGGGAAGTACATGAGTTCCATGTTGAAAAGGGCAAGCTTGACGATGTATTTCGAGCAATTACAAGTGGGGGCGACATAAATGAGTAACTTTACAGTGGTATTAAAGCGAGAGCTAGCCAGTTATTTCGCGACACCATTAGCGTACGTTTTTATTGTTATATTTTTGATGTTAACAGGTGTGTTTACCTTTTTTCTTGGTGGTTTTTTTGAGAATGGCCAAGCCGATTTATGGGCCTTTTTTAATTTTCACCCATGGTTGTATTTGTTTTTGGTGCCAGCATTGTCAATGCGCCTTTGGTCTGAAGAACGAAAAAGCGGAACGATTGAGTTGTTAATGACATTGCCGATATCACTGCGGGATATGGTTGTGGGTAAATTTTTGGCGGCGTGGTTATTCACTGGTATCGCCTTGTTGTTAACTTTTCCACTATGGATGACGGTGAATTATTTAGGTGACCCGGATAACGGTGCAATAATGGCGGGGTATTTGGGTAGTTGGATGATGTCTGGAGCCTTTCTTTCTATTGGGTCTTGTATCTCGGCAGCAACAAAAAACCAAGTTATTGCGTTTATTCTTACCGCGGTAGTGTGTTTCTTGTTTGTTATGAGTGGTTTTAACCTAGTGCAGGAGTGGTTTACTGGCTGGGCGTTGGATTGGGTTGTTGATGCGATAGCAGCGTTAAGTTTTTTAACCCACTTTAATGCGATAGCTAAAGGTGTTTTAGATCTTCGTGATGTGCTGTATTTCATAGTCATCATCATCGGTTGGTTGGTTGCAACTGGCATTGTTCTTGATATGAAAAAAGCAGACTAGGAGAGACATTAATGAAAACCAAACGATTGTTTTCAGGCATGGGCCTGGTTGTTGTGGCAGGTATTGTGCTGGTATCTACGGTATTATTTGACCGCTTGTTCACTAATACGCGTATCGATTTAACAGAAAATAACCTTTATACCTTATCGGAAGGTAGCCGAAACGTAGTTGCGAGTCTTGAAAGGCCTGTGGATTTGTTCTTTTTCTTCTCAAAAACGGCTACAAAAGATGCGTTGGCTTGGCGAAACTATGCCAAGCAAGTGCGGGAATTACTAGTGGAATTTGAGTTGGCATCTGAAGGGAATGTGCGTTTACATGTGATTGACCCAGAGCCGTTTTCGGAAGAGGAAGATCAAGCTGCAGAATATGGCCTGGAGGCGGTGAATCTTGCTGCTGGAGCTGATCCTGTTTATTTTGGTATGGCGGTTGTTAGTGGTGATGGCGGCGGGGGTACGCAAAGTAAAGAGGTCGTACCATTCTTTCAGCCCGATCGGCAGGAATTGTTGGAGTATGATATTGCTAGGATGATGTACCAGGCAAGTCGAGTTAAAAAACCTAAAGTTGGATTGATCAGCAATTTAGAGATCAACGGTGGTTTTGACATGATGAGTCAGACTCCAAAAGAACCCTGGTTTGTGATGAAGCAATTAGGGCAGTTGTTTGAAATTAGCGAATTAAGAGATGACGTTCAAGAGATTGATGCGGATATTGATTTGTTAGTGGTTGTTCACCCTAAAGACCTTCCCCTTACAACCTTGTTTGCAATTGATCAGTTTGTTTTACGTGGCGGGCGGTTGTTGGTATTTGTCGATCCATTTTCTGAAAGGGATCCTATGGGAGCACAGCAACCAGGTGCAGATTTGTCATCAACATTGCCTAGATTGTTTGATGCTTGGGGGGTCAGATTTGATACAACCCAATTTATAGGTGACTATCAATTGGCGTTACAAGTGAGTTCAGGGCAAGGCCAGGCACCTTTTAAACATCTGGCGATTTTACAGCTTACAGATGCAAATCATGGTGAAAAAGATATAACAACAGGTCAACTTGAATCCCTCAACTTTTCTTCTGCAGGATATTTGATGCCTGCTGAAGGGGCTGCAACGACATTTAAGCCGTTGTTGTTATCTTCTGAATCTGCAATGCCGTTAAGTGTGGCAAAAATTGCAACAGGCAAAAACCCTAAAGACTTGGCGAAAGGCTTTAATCCAACGGGTGAGCAGTATGTGTTAGCGGCAAGAATTTCTGGAGCCGTTAAAAGCGCCTTTCCTGATGGTGTTCCCGTTGATGAGGGGGGGGGAGAAACTGAGGCTGCGGATAAGGAAGAGCTTAATAAAGACGCTTCGAACAAAGAATACCTTACAGAATCTGTGAATGACATTCAGGTGATGATTGTTGCGGATAGTGATTTGCTAACAGATCGTTTATGGACGAGAGTGCAGGCTTATTTTGGCCAAAGTATTGCTCAGCCTTTTGCAGATAACGGTTCATTTTTTGTCAATAGTGTTGATGCGTTGTCAGGTAGCTCTGATCTAATAAGTATTAGGAGTAGAGGCCGGTTTATTCGTCCCTTTACGGTAGTGCAAGATATGCGTTACCAAGCTGAAGCTGCTTTTCGAGAAAAAGAGGAGCAGTTACAGCAACAACTAGTGGCGGCAGAGCAGAAGCTGGTTGCATTACAAAATCAGCGGGACGATAGTGGCAATATGCTAACATTATCACCAGAGCAGGAGGCTGAGCTAATTAAGTTTCAGGATCAAAAATTGGCTATTCGTAAGCAGTTACGAGAGGTGCAGCACCAACTTAATCAAGATATAGATAATTTAGATATGTGGTTGAAAGTGATCAATATTGCTTTGGTACCTGCGTTGTTAACATTCTTTGCGATAGGCATTGCAATGTACCGTCGTCGGTCGATTAGCATTTAATACCCTAGAAACGAGAACAAGAGGAGTATCCAAATTACCCGTTATGCCAATGACCACTATTAAAAACATCTACTTCGAAAAGCTTGACCAGGTGTTACAACAAGTTCAGCGGGATAGGGGGGCGCTGTTGTCAGCTCCGCTATCCCTTGAACCGCAGCGGCTTGTTGTAGGTTACAGCGGTGGTTTGGATTCGGCCGTTTTAGTGAAATTGTTAGTCGATTATTGTAATCAGCTTTCTCAAAAAAAATGCTATAGCTTGGAAGCTGTGCATATAAATCACCAGCTATCTGTTAATGCTGATAGTTGGCAGGCCCAGTGCGAGGCTGTCTGCGCACAATACGAGCTTCCCATTACCTCTAAAAAGGTCGATGTGAACGCTAAGGGAAAAGGTATTGAATCAGCGGCTCGAGATGCGCGTTATCGTGTATTTCAGGATGTTTGTGCGGATGATGGCGTTCTTTTATTGGCTCATCACCTTAATGATCAGGCTGAGACATTTTTTATTCGATTAATGCGAGGTAGTGGTCCATTGGGCTTGGGGTCCATGCAGGTACAGAGTCAGTATGGTGAAATGCCGGTGTTACGACCGTTGTTGTCGATATCGCGAGAAGATTTAGAGCTTTTTGCTCAATCAGAAGCGTTATCTTGGGTTGAAGATGAGTCAAATGCAGATTCAAAGTATGACCGAAATCATTTGCGCAACGATGTATTGCCCTTACTGGGAGGTCGGTGGCCTGCCATGTTAACCAGTATTTCTCGTTCAGCACGGTTGTGTTCTGAGGCGCAGAGTTTAGCTGATGATTTGGCTGCGCTGGATACGGATAGATTGCAGCGAGAGGTGGATGGTTTTGCTGGGTGCTTGGATGTAAAGCTGCTCGCGGAGCTTTCTTCGCTGCGCATTTGCAATGTTTTACGGTATTGCTTGCGCGAACAGAGGCTTCCTTTACCTTCAGAGGCTGTGTTGATGCGTGTTTTAACTGAAGTTATACCCGCTCGTGAAGACGCTACCCCTCTGGTGCAATGGCCCGGAGGAGAGGTTCGACGTTATGATGGCGCTCTATATTTACTTTCACCAGTTTCACCAGTAGCGGAAGGTGATAGTATTTTTCATCAGAAGCAACCGGTGTCGCTAGAGAGCCTTGAACGTATAGATGTGAGCTATGAGATGAATGATGGCGAGGTGGATTGTGCCGAGATCCTAGCTTATGAGTTGCCCTGGGGAGGTGAATTGTTTATATCCTCAAACGAGGAAGCCCTGGAACAACTTCGGTCTCGGGAAGGCGCTATTCTTTATGGGATTTTACCGCTGTCTTTGACGGCTGACCAATGGCTAAGGGTTTCTGTTCGTATAGGCACCTCCAAAGATAGTTTGCAGCCGGTAGCCCGTTCGGTAAATCCGCTGAAACATTGGTGGCAACAAAGCCGCACCCCCCCCTGGTTTAGACGTAAGCAGCCTCTGCTATATTGTGATGATGCGCTATTATTAGCCCCAGGGCTTATTGCCTGTGGGGGTGATGTTTGTGCCGAATCTTGTGTTGAAAAGCGTTGGGTTGCTTGGTGGCCTTATGCTGCTGTGTAAATGCTGGGTGGGCATTGAGTAAGTATTGAGTGAAACTGTTGCACCTGTTGATTGAGCATTGAGCTTTAATACTGTAGAATTAGCGCCCATTCTGAGCCGTTGGCTCCCTCACATTTTCTCTAATTTCCGTCTCAGTGGATTGTAATGACACGATATATTTTTGTGACAGGTGGTGTTGTATCATCTCTTGGTAAAGGGATTGCTGCTGCATCTCTCGCCTCTATTCTTGAAGCCCGTGGTCTACGTGTTTCCTTAATGAAATTAGACCCTTACATTAATGTTGACCCCGGCACCATGAGCCCGTATCAGCATGGTGAAGTTTTTGTTACCGATGATGGTGCAGAAACAGATCTTGATTTGGGGCATTACGAACGTTTTATTCGTGCCACAATGACGCGCCGTAATAACTTTACTACAGGTCGTATTTATCAAGATGTAATTGAAAAAGAGCGCCGTGGTGACTACCAAGGGGCTACTGTTCAGGTCATTCCACATATTACCGATGCGATTAAAGATCGCGTGGTGAATAATGGCTTGGATGTTGATGTTGTTATTGTAGAGGTTGGTGGAACTGTTGGTGATATCGAGTCATTGCCGTTTCTAGAAGCGATTCGTCAATTGAAGGTTGAGTTAGGTGCACTGCGCACAGTGTTGATCCACCTGACATTGGTGCCTTACATCGCTACCGCAGGCGAGAATAAGACCAAGCCTACGCAGCACTCTGTAAAAGAAATGCGCTCTATTGGTTTGCAGCCTGATATTTTGTTATGCCGCTCTGACCATAAAATACCTGAATCATCGTTAGATAAAATATCGTCATTTACTAACGTTGAGCGCAAAGCGGTTATTGCGTTGCAGGATGTCAATTCCATTTACAAAATACCTTCTGTTTTGCACAGCCAAGGTTTGGATGCCATTATCGTTGAGCGTTTAGGCTTGGAGTGTGCACCAGCGGACCTTAGTGAATGGACAGCGGTCGTAGATGCGCAACTTAATCCCCAGCATGAAGTGACGATTGCTATGGTGGGTAAATATACTGAGCTAGCAGATGCCTACAAGTCATTGAATGAAGCTTTGCTACATGCAGGCATTCATGCGCGTACAAAAATCAATATTGAGTACGTTGACGCAGAAGATATCGAGCGTGATGGAACGGATGTGCTTGCGAATTATGATGCTCTGCTTGTGCCGGGTGGTTTTGGCCAGCGCGGAACAGAAGGAAAGATTAGCACTGTTCAATACGCACGTGAAAACAAGATTCCCTATTTGGGGATTTGTCTTGGTATGCAGGTTGCGGTTATAGAATATGCTAGAAATGTAGCGGGTATTGCCGATGCATATAGCTCTGAGTTTAAGTCTGAAGGTATTACCCCTGTAATTGGTTTGATCACAGAGTGGATAGCTGAAGATGGTAGCATCGAAACGCGTGACCAAGGATCTGATATCGGCGGCACTATGCGTCTAGGGGCACAGGAATGTCGATTGACAAAAGGCAGCTTGGCTCATGAGCTTTACGGGAAAGATGTGATTCGTGAGCGTCACCGTCATCGCTATGAAGTGAATAATCAATATATTGGGAAAATAGAAGAAGCTGGCCTGAAGATTGTTGGTAAATCAATTGATGATTCTTTGGTTGAAATGGTGGAAGTGCCTGATCACCCTTGGTTCACTGCATGTCAATTTCATCCCGAATTTACGTCGAATCCTCGTGATGCTCACCCGTTATTTGTTGGTTATGTGCAAGCGGCTAAAACGTTCAGAGAAAGTCGATAATTTGATGATGATGGCAGCGTTCACGCTGCCATTTTTATTTCAAAGATAGCGCTTTTTATTTTAGAGGCAGCACAATGGAACAGAAAATTATCACATTAGGTGATATTAAGATTGGAAATGAGCTGCCATTTGTTTTGTTTGGTGGCATGAATGTGCTTGAATCTCGTGATTTGGCGATGAAGATTGCAGAACATTACGTCAAGGTTACCGAGAAGTTGGGTATCCCCTATGTGTTTAAAGCATCATTCGACAAAGCAAATCGCTCTTCCGTTCATTCTTATCGTGGTCCCGGGATGGAAGAAGGGCTAAAGATTTTTGAAGAAATCAAGAATACATTTAATGTACCAATCATAACGGATGTACATGAACCCCATCAAGCCGCGCCTGTTGCAGAAGTGGTGGATATTATTCAATTGCCAGCTTTTTTGTCTCGCCAAACAGACCTTGTACAAGCAATGGCCGATACCAATGCAATTATTAATATCAAAAAGGCTCAGTTTTTAGCACCCCATGAAATGGGGCATATTGTTAAAAAATGTAAAGAAGCGGGCAATGATCAGCTGATAATTTGTGAGCGTGGTTCATGTTTTGGCTACAACAACCTTGTTGTAGACATGTTAGGTTTTGGGGAAATGAAGCAAACCGGTTATCCGGTGCTTTTTGATGTAACCCATGCGCTACAAAAACCAGGCGGCCGCTCCGACTCCGCAGATGGACGACGGTCACAGGTGACCGAATTGGGAAGGGCCGGTATGTCCCAAGGTTTAGCGGGATTATTTTTGGAGGCGCATCCTGATCCGTCGCAAGCGAAATGTGATGGGCCATGCGCGTTACCATTAGAAAAACTAGAGTCGTTCTTGGCTCAAATGAAAGCGGTTGATGATTTGGTGAAAAGCTTTGCCTCAATCGATACAGAGTAGAGTGAGACTATCTCCGAGTCAGAACAACCGTCAGAACAACAGTCAGAGTGAGAGCAACAGGAAGCCATTATGTCTAAAATTGTAGAAATCAGAGCGCGTGAAATACTTGATTCTCGTGGGAACCCAACCGTAGAAGCGGATGTTATTTTGGAATCTGGAGCCGCAGGTTTTGCTTGCGCCCCTTCTGGTGCATCCACGGGATCTCGCGAAGCGTTAGAGCTTCGTGATGGCGATAAAGCTCGCTACCTTGGCAAAGGTGTGTTGAATGCCGTAAGTATCATTAATAATGATATCAAACAATTGTTGTTGGGTATGGATGCAACGGATCAACGTGCTATTGACCAAGCAATGATTGATGCTGACGGTACGGACAATAAAGGGAAATTTGGTGCCAACGCCATCTTAGCAGTATCTCTTGCTACTGCAAAAGCAGCCTCTGTACATAATGGTATTGCACTGTACCAGTACATTTCAGAATTAATTGATGACAAACCTGGCCCGTACACATTACCTGTACCGATGATGAATATCATCAACGGTGGAGAGCATGCGGATAACAATGTTGATATCCAGGAATTCATGGTTCAACCTGTTGGCGCTAAGAGCTTTAGTGAAGCGTTGCGTTTTGGTGCTGAAATTTTTCATTCCCTAAAGGCTGTTTTGAAAGCTAGAGGTTTGAATACTGCTGTTGGTGATGAAGGTGGCTTCGCCCCAGATTTGCCTTCAAATGAAGCTGCGCTTGAAGCTATCATGGAAGCGATTAGAAATGTAGGTTTGGAGCCTGGTGTTGACGTAACCTTAGCGTTAGATTGTGCGGCATCTGAATTCTACAAAGATGGCAAATACCACCTTTCTAGTGAAGGTAAAGTGTTGGATTCGGCAGGTTTTGTCGACTACCTTGCTGATCTTTGCGATCGTTACCCTATTATCTCTATTGAAGATGGTCTTGATGAGAGTGATTGGGATGGTTGGAAGATTTTATCCGACAAGCTAGGGTCGCGCGTTCAGTTAGTGGGTGATGATTTGTTTGTTACCAATACCGCTATCTTAAAAGAAGGTATCGATAAAGGTATTGCAAACTCGATTCTGATTAAGTTCAATCAAATCGGTACATTAAGTGAGACGTTGGATGCAATTCAGATGGCAAAAGATGCGGGTTATACCTCCGTTATCTCTCACCGTTCTGGTGAGACTGAAGACACAACAATTGCAGATTTAGCGGTAGCTACGGCAGCTGGACAAATCAAGACAGGGTCTTTATGCCGCTCTGACCGTGTTGCTAAGTACAACCAATTGCTTCGTATCGAGGAATCTTTAGGGGATGCTGCAGTGTATCGAGGTCGAGCTGAATTTAAGAACTAGTTCGCTAATTTTGTATTAAACCTAGATTGCTATATAACTAGATTATGACTGAAAAACCATTAAAAGAAGCTAAAACAAAGAGTGTGGCTACATTGCCACGCGCTTTGTTTTGGTTGCTTTTAATGGTTTTTGTCTTTCTGCAACTGCGTTTATGGACAGGTGATGGAAGCCTTGCCGAGGTATGGCAGTTACGAGGTGAAATTGATAAGCAGCAACAAGAAAATCATGTGTTATCTGAACGGAATCGACGCTTGACTGCTGAAGTAAAAGATTTAAAGGAAGGTATGGATGCGATTGAGGAGCGAGCTCGTTCGCAGTTAGGTATGATCAAAAAAGATGAAACCTTTTATCTGATTATTGATAAAAAGCTCAATAATCAATAGCACTGACCTGTTAAAGAAGTACAGAGAATCATGAGAAATCCAATGCGTTACTGGTGTGTTGTGCCCGCAGCGGGTGTCGGGAAGCGAATGGGCGCTGATATTCCAAAACAGTATCTACCTCTTGGCGAGAGCACCGTTATTCAGCAAACACTTGAGAAACTCCAAAAAGTCAAACAGTTAGAGGCTGTTGTTTTGTGTTTGTCTTCAGGGGACGAGTGGTGGGGCGCTTTGAAAAATAACGAAAACCTGACCAGCGATCAGTCGGTGATTATCGCGGCGGGTGGAAAAGAACGGTCTGATTCTGTGCTAAATGGACTAAAAGTACTCGCAGGTAAGGCCCATGATAATGACTGGGTATTGGTACATGATGTTGCTAGGCCTTGTGTGCGGATTAATGATATTCAAACGCTCATAGAACAGGTGTCTCTGCATGACGTTGGTGGTTTGCTAGGTATGCCCGTTCGAGACACTATGAAGCGCGCTGTGGTGATAGAGGCTGATGGCGGAGGTGTCGCGGAAGCTCAGGAAACGGTTTGCCGAGAAAATCTTTGGCATGCGCTAACGCCACAAATGTTTCGATATGGTGATTTGATGCAGGCAATGACGGATGCGATTTCTGAGGGGCGTCCTATTACTGACGAAGCATCCGCTATAGAGACGTTGGGCAAGCAGCCGTTATTAGTTGAAGGTCATCCCGATAATATCAAAATAACCCATCCAGAAGATTTGGCACTTGCAGAATTGTTTTTGAAGCAGCAAATGTCCTTACAATAGGAAAAGAGTAAATGATTCGAGTTGGCCATGGTTATGATGTACATGCTTTTGGGGATGGTGATCACGTCGTGCTTGGTGGTGTCACTATTCCGTACAGTCGAGGGTTAATTGCGCACTCGGATGGTGATGTTGTACTGCATGCTTTGGCTGATGCATTACTCGGAGCGACGGGGTTGGGGGATATAGGTAAACACTTTCCGGACACTGATAAGCAGTATGAGGGGGCGGATAGCCGCATATTGTTGAGGCACGTTGTTACATTGGTTGTGAGGGCGGGGTATACCCTGGGGAATGCCGATATCACTATTATTGCACAAGCTCCAAAGATGGCTCCCCATATTGATGTTATGAGAAAACTGATCGCTGAAGATGTAAATGTTGATATTTCCAGGATTAATGTAAAAGCAACAACAACCGAGCAGCTGGGGTATATTGGTCGAAAAGAAGGTATTGCAGTGCATTCTGTGGTGTTGCTGGAAGAACTATCAGAACTTACAAAGATGAAAAAGAAAGACAGCGGGAACCAGGTATGAGTGTTGAATTGAATTTATGTCCCCATATTGAGCGGCTTGCTTATGCCGTTGGCGAGGCGCCTAGCGTTAGCGCTCAGCTAAAAGCAGTGCCAGAAGACTTTATCGTTGAGGAGGTATTAGGTTTTTCTCCTTGCGGTGAAGGTGAGCATCTTTATATCCATGTAAAAGCCATTGATTATAATACTGAGTTTTTATTGTCGCACATTGCAAAAGGGCTAGGTGTTTCTAAAAAATCGGTCGTTTATAGCGGCCTTAAGGACCGGTACGCCGTAGCATCGCAGTGGTTCAGTGTGCACCTGTCAGGAAATGCACATGTTGACCTCACTCCTATACTGAATGAGCATGTCGCTATTTTGGAGGCAGCTAGGAACCTTAAAAAACTTCGTCGTGGTGCTCATAAGGGGAATCGGTTTACGATTCGATTGAAAGGTATGGGGAATGAGGAGGGGCAGCAGGACGCCATTAATGAACGAATACATCTCATTCAAAGGGAAGGGTTTCCTAATTATTTTGGGCCACAGCGTTTCGGGCGTAATGAAAACAATATCGCTAATGCAATGCGCTCAGTTGCATCGGGACGATCCCCCAAAAAACGTTTTGAGCGATCAATAACGTTCTCCGCATTACGCTCATTGCTATTTAATATTTCTTTATCTGAGCGGATTTCTGATGGTACGTGGAAAGACGCGTTGGAAGGTGATGTGTTTGCGCTTAGCGGTACGGAAAGTTTCTTTACTCCTGATACCTCGAATGATGAAGAAAAGGAAGGTGTGGACACGCGTTTGGCATCAGGCGACATTGCTGTTGCTGGCGTGTTATACGGTGATGGTGAGTTGCCTCAGTCGGGTATTGCTGCAGAGAAACTACTAGCAACATTTGCTCCTTACTCTTCAATTATGGAGTTTTTGGTTGCTCAGCGGGTTGCGATGTCAGTAAGGCCTTATTCGGTAATACCTAAAGAATTATCTTATGAATGGGAAAGTGGCGGCGTATTAAAATTATCTTTTTTCCTACCTAAAGGTGTTTTTGCAACGAGTTTACTGCGTGAATTGGTGGCTTGTTAGAGGTTTTTTCTCTTAGCTCATGCATGTTTTTTAGTACTCCTTTCACTGTACCCCATTTATAAGCGTGAGCTATAAACCTGAGTGTCGCATTGATCTGTTTTCAGGCTACAGAACTCTCTTTATACCCAATGTTTTAGTTGAAAAGGTTCGATTTCTATATAACTGAATAGTCTATCAGGTGCCAAATTTGTATATGCCATGCACCCTGTACTGTTATAGTTTTTTGTGCATATGCTAATATCAAGTAAGGATTTCAGGGCAAGCTTAAGAGTTGTTTTTTATAAAAGGTTGGGCAGGCCAATGCATAAGACTTCTGATGATGAGCAAAACAAAAAAAATCGACGATCGATCTCCTGGCGCAATTATCAGATAGGGGAGGATTTACTTGACGCCCTTGCGATACTGAATGCCGATCTTGATATAGTACAACTTAGTAGCAGGGGATGGGATCTCCTTGGTTTAGAAACAGAGATCGAAAGAACAGGGGGGTTTTGTGAAATTATACATGAAAAGGACAGGGGTAGAGTCAAATCTGCGTTAGCGCATAGCTTGAAGGGTAACAGTACAATCGATACTGAAATACGCCTGAAACCTGAAGGTGATCAACAGCGATGGGCGCATTTGAGAGCTGTTCCGATGAATGAGCGTCAATTGATTTTCGTTACCGTTTATAACATTAGTACTTATAGCGCTGAGATTAGCCAGCTTAGCCGCTTTTTTTCCATGTCCCCGGACTTGTTTTGCCTTATGGATTTTGATGGGAACTTTATTCGAATCAATATCGCATGGGAGCAGCTTCTTGGCTGGCCAATAGAAACACTGGTTAAGAATGACTTCTCCTCTCTGGTGCACCCATCCGATCAAGAGCATACAAAGGCTCAATATTTAAATAATACTGCTGGGGCAGACTCGGTTCTTTTTGAAAATCGCTATAGAACGATTGATGGCACGTATAAATGGATAGAATGGAAAACCGTTTCTTTGATGGATGAAAAATTAATATTTGCCAATGCGCGTGATATTTCTGCCAGGAAAGAGTTTGAAAAAAAATTACGGGAGATGGCAGCTGCGGAAATTGCGAACCAAACAAAATCCACATTTTTATCTGCGATGAGTCATGAGTTAAGGACTCC
>MAAC01016903.1_pt1 | contig 67239 bp, 67 predicted proteins | sample 1115981 | NCBI WGS metagenome assembly MAAC01 (sample SAMN04961126, study PRJNA320927) | seawater metagenome | isolation source: sample BD02T64 sea water enriched with oil for 64 days | place: USA:Gulf of Mexico | collected 2013-07-27
ATTGCTTGTGAATAAAGGGATTGTGGGGGTTTTAATCAGGTGTTTAGTTGATTGGTAATTTTAACATTTCATTTGAATAGTTAATAGAAAAAACATAAAACATGAAAATTACACCTCGGAAAATCAACTTATTTATGCTTTATAAATTGCCGTCAGCATTTTTTTGTGGAGTTAGAGTGCAATCAATTTCTGATGAAAAGGCAGCTGTAAGAGTAAAACACAGGTGGATCAATCAAAATCCTTTTAATTCTCTGTATTGGGCAGTTCAAGGTATGGCATCTGAATTTGCAAGTGGAATCTTGGTTATGCAAGAGATTAAAAAGACGAATCGAAAAATATCAATGTTGGTTACGCATCAAGAAGGGAGATTCACAAAAAAGGCTGTAGGAAAAATTACTTTTGTATGTAATGATGGAAAATTAATTGAAGAAACTATACGGAAATCTATAGAAACAAAAGAAGGACAAATCATTCATTTAAAAACAGAAGGTTTTGATGCAAGTGGAGATGTGGTTTCTCAGTTTATTTATGAATGGAGTATTAAAGCTAAGTCATAAATAGTTGTAACAAATTCAATTATTTTTCTTCTAACAAATAAAAAAGACAAAAAATGAATGCACACGAAATAGATTACAACATTTTTGGAGAGGAGATGCAATACGTAGAAATAGAATTAGATCCGCAAGAAAGTGTTGTTGCAGAGTCTGGTAGTTTTATGATGATGCATGATGGTATTACGATGAATACCATTTTTGGTGATGGTACGAATCAAGATAAAGGAATTTTAGGGAAATTATTCTCTGCAGGAAAAAGATTATTAACCGGAGAGAGTTTATTTATGACCGTTTTTACAAACAGTGGTTATGGGAAAAAGCAGGTTTCTTTTGCGTCTCCATATCCAGGTAAAATTATTCCTATTGACTTATCTGAGTTTGGAGGCAAATTTATTTGTCAGAAAGATGCTTTTTTGTGCGCAGCAAAAGGAGTTTCTATCGGGATTGAGTTTTCTAAGAAACTAGGAAGAGGTTTGTTTGGAGGTGAGGGCTTCATCATGCAGAAAATGGAAGGTGACGGAATGGGATTTGTACATGCCGGTGGAACGATGGCAAAGAAAGTACTGCAACCTGGAGAAATTTTACGAGTGGATACAGGATGTATTGTTGGTTTTACACAGACAGTAGATTATGATATCGAATTTGTTGGTGGAATTAAAAACTCAATTTTCGGAGGTGAAGGCTTGTTTTTTGCGAAATTGCAAGGCCCCGGAATTGTATATATTCAATCATTACCATTTAGTAGATTGGCGGGTAGAGTATTGGCAATGGCTCCACAAACAGGAAAAGGAGGTAGAGGAGAAGGGAGTCTTTTAGGCGGAATTGGAGATTTACTCGATGGAGATAATCGATTTTAATAAAACAAAAAATCCGCTGATACATCAGCGGATTTTTTGTTTCTATATATTCTCTGAAACTACTTCTTAGCTTCAGATTTTTTAATATCTGCAATAAATTTCTCTAATTTCTTACCGTATAAAGATTTTTTAACATCAGCAGAAAGAGAGTTGTTAATTGTGTCTAGCCACTTTACATGAGCGTTTACCAATTCGGTTAATGCTAAGTAAGGTGCAACATTGTTGTCTGCGTTGTTTAGAGCGTAATTAACAGTCACTAAATAGCGTCTTCTTAATAATGATTCATGCTTCTTGTTTAATAAAGCAACAGAATCTTTGTTATTGTTTTTTAGTGCTAAAAACTTGGCTTGAATCAAATCTAAATTTTGATCGTTAAAACGTCTAGATATTTTTGTGTATTTGTTTAATACATCTTGGTTTTTAGAGCCTGTTATAACTGGGTTTAACCCAAATTTAGCGACATCATCATTAATAGTAATGTTCCCTTTTTCAGCAAAAAAAGCAATTGACTTGTTTGTTGTGTTCCCTTTAAATGTTAAGTAATACATTTCTGGTGATTCAACATTGGCTGTTAAAGAAAATTGATCATTACCAAAAACAGCAACAGAATCGATTGTTTTAACAATGCTATCATTTTCTATTTTTTGAATGTATAAAGTTCCTTTTTTTAATCCTTTTATTTGCCCGCTTACAATCATGTTTCCCTCTTTCTTAGAAGAACATGCTATCATCATCAATGTAGTTATGGTTAAAACAAGTATTTTTTTCATGAGTTTGGTGTGTGATTTATTGTATTTGCAAATATGCATTTTTCTCTTAAACTTTAGAGGCTATTTCTAGTAAAATTGTACAAGCAATCGCGCCAATAGTTCCTATGGCATATCCGAAGACAGCAAGTAATACGCCAACGGTTGCTAATGATGGATGAAATGCAGAGGCAACAATTGGTGCAGAAGCTGCTCCTCCAACATTTGCTTGACTACCAACTGCTAAAAAGAAATAGGGAGCTTTGATGATTTTTGCAACTACAATTAGTAATATGGCATGTATCAACATCCATACAGCACCAATTGCAATCAATCCTAAATTATCGAATATCATTCCTAAATCCATTTTCATTCCGATTGTTGCAACCAATATGTAAATAAATATGCTACCTATTTTGCTTGCGCCAGCTCCTTCATAATTTTTTGCTTTTGTATAAGATAAAGTAATTGCCACGATAGTAGAAATACTAATCAGCCAGAAAAACTGAGAACCTAAAAAGCTAAATATGTTTCTTGTTGTTTACAAATGCAATGGAAAGAATGATCATGAAATCAGTTAAAGTTGGAGTTCTTTTTACTTTTTCAGTAAAAGAGGAAACCTTTTCTTTTAAGCTTTCAATTGCGCTTGTGTCTGCGCCAAGCCATTTATTGATCTTGTCTTTTTTACCAATTCCAATTAATAAAATGGCCATCCAAATATTAGCTATTACAATGTCTACAAACACCATTCCGCCATACTTTTGAGGATTGTATTGGTATATTTCTAACATGGCTGTTTGATTTGCTCCACCACCAATCCAACTTCCTGCTATTGTAGAAAGACCTCTCCATACAGCGTCAAAATCTGCGCCCCCAACAGTTTCTGGAGAAAATATTGAAATCAGTAAAATGGCAATTGGTCCCCCAATAATAATTCCAACAGTACCTGTAAAGAACATGATTAGTGCTTTTGATCCAAGGTTGAAAATGGCTTTTAAATCGATGCTTAACGTCATTAAAACCAAGGCTGCCGGTAGTAGAAACCTACTAGCTACATAATATAAATTTGAACTTTTCTCTATAGTTTCTCCTGTTGCTGAGGTTTCTGTCCATTCAGGAGCGATAATGCCAAAAGTTGTAAATAGTGCCGGTAGCAGATAGGCCATAAACAGGCCGGGAACAATTTTATAAAATTTAGGCCAAAACCCAGATGTTTTTGATTCCGTATAGAATACAAATCCTAGTGATAGCATTAAAATTCCGAATACAATGGCATCATTACTAAAGAAAGGTGTTGTCATGTTTTATTTTTTTGATTTCAGCTAAAGTATTAAAAATCTAGGCACAAAAAAAACGAAGCGGTTAGGCTTCGTTTTTTTATGTGATTTTAATTAAAAGTTTTTGACTTCTTTAAAAGGTGAGATCTCAATTTTTTCGACTTCTGATTTGTATTTTTTCCAATCTGTATTAAAGAAGCTATTTGTTTTCTTTAGAGCCTCTTTTAAAGAGTTTTTGAAATTGGTAATCAATTCTGTTTCTGTTTTGGTGATCTTGCCAAAACGAGCTCCTAAGTACCTTCTCGCTAAAGAAGATCTTTGTGAAACTGTTACTTCTGGGTTTCTAGTAATTCCTTGTCTTTTATCAATAGTTCCTAGGTAGCCACCAATTAATTTTTCAATTTTCTTAGCGATGTCCTTAGATGATTTAATTTGCGATTTGTATTTCTTCTTATCACTTTTAGTGAAGGTTTTAGAAAATTTAGTTGCGGTATTTTTACTCTCTACTAATTGTTTTACAACTGCAGCAATGGTTTTATTATCTGCTTCTAATTCTTTACCAACTGTATATCTGTTAGAAACATCAGCATTAGAAAACTGCGTTCGTGGATCCATTTCTACGGTAATATTTTGCTCAGAAACTTGGTCTCCAAAACTCATTTTTAATTTGTAAATGCCTGCCTTTACTTTTAAACCACTTGGTTCTCTGTTCGATTTTCTAATTCTTCTTGATGCTCTAGCGATCCCTTTTTCTCTTAAGTACCAATAGATTGTGCTGATTCCGTTTTCTTTAGGCGTTTTCTGCTTTAAGGTTCTAATTAAACGAGTGCCATCAAAAACCTCTAATTTGATAGAGTCAAATTTGATGGTTTTTTTATCAAGCCCCTTCTTTTTTGCATCTTTTTTTACAGCAGGCTTATTGATGAAGTACGAAATTGCAGCTCCTCGTCTTCTATTCTCTCCTTGATATAATGCATCTCCACCAAATCTACTTCCTGTTGGTTGTATATAGAATGCATGATATGCAGTGGGAGGTTTAAATAATTCTAATTTATTTTTAATGATGTTTTTGTTGTTTGCGATGGCTCTTAGTGGTCTAATGTCATCTAGTACCCACGCCGCTCTACCAAAAGTTCCGATTACTAAATCGTGTTCTCTTGGGTGAATTACCATATCCTTTACAGGGACTGTAGGGAATCCATTTGTCCATTTTGTCCATTTTTTACCTGCATTTATAGAAATGTACAATCCGTCATCTGTTCCTAAGAAGAGTAGGTTAGGATTCACTAAGTCTTCTACAATGCTTAAAGTGTAGCTTTTCACATCATTTACATCAACAATACGTGTCCAAGTTCTCCCGTAATTTTTTGTTCTATAAGCGTACGGGGTATAATTGAAGCGACGGTAATCATTCGCAATTAATAAGGCTTCTCCTTTGTTTTTGTTGGATGCTTTTATTTGAGCAATCCAGCTTCCTTTAGGTAGATCTTTAATGTTTTTGGTTACGTTAATCCAGGTAGATCCACCGTTTTTGGTTACCTGTACATTCCCGTCATCAGTACCAATCCAAAGCATGCCTTTTTCTAATGAAGAAGGTTCAATGACTAAAATTGTAGTATGATTTTCTGCTCCAGTAGCATCCATTGTTAAGCCTCCGCTTTCACTTTGTTTTTGTTTTTCTGGGTCATTGGTTGTTAAATCTGGAGAAATTACGCTCCATGTTGTTCCTTTGTCTGTGCTTTTATGTACAAATTGACTTCCGAAGTAAATGGTTGAATTGTTAAAAGGATCTTGCCCTATTGCACTATTCCAGTTGAAACGTAACTTAACTTTTGGGTCTTTATGAGTGGGTTGGATTGAGTAGCTATATCCAGTTTTTTTATCGTATCGAGATACATATCCTTGTTGACTCATTGCATATCCATAACGAGAATCATCTTTGTCGGGTACCACATCAAACCCGTCTCCAAAAGCTAATTCTTGCCAGTACGAGCTTCTAATGCCTTGTGCTTTCCATACATATGCTGGTCCTCCCCAAGAGCCGTTGTCTTGCATCCCGCCATAAACATTATATGGGAATTCATTATCCACATTGATATGGTAAAATTGAGCGATAGGAATATTTCCTGCAAAGCGCCATGTTTTACCTTTGTCATGAGTAATGTTTAAGCCACCATCGTTTCCATCAATCATAAATGAACCATCTTTAGGATGAATCCACCAGGCGTGATGGTCTGGATGGACTCCATTATTAACACCATAAGCAGGCATTAGCTGCTTAAAGCTTTTTCCTCCATCATCAGATACATTGATGTAGGTAAATACAGAATACAATCTGTTTTCGTTTTGTGGATCTACATAGATTTCAGAGTAGTAAAAAGGCCTGTTTCCGATACCGGGCTTGTTATTTATCATTTTCCACTTAAAACCACCGTCTGTACTTTTGTATAAAGCGTTCTTTTTTGATTCTACTAAAGCGTAAATAGTATTCGGATTGCTTCTAGAAATTGCGACTCCTATTCGTCCTAATTCTCCTTTAGGAAAACCTTCTTTGTCTGTAATTTTTTTCCAATGTTCACCACCATCATGCGTAATATACATTCCGCTTCCTTTTCCTCCTGATTTAAAAAACCAAGGATCACGTTTGTGTTCCCACATTGCGGCAATCAGTTTGTTTGGGTTCGATGGATCCATCACTAGATCTGCAGCGCCCGTTTTGTTATTGTTGAATAGAATTTGTTTCCAGTTTTTCCCCCCATCTGTGGTTTTATAAACGCCACGTTCTGGATGTTCTCCCCAAGGAGATCCAATTGCAGCGGCATACACAATATTAGGGTTTGTAGGGTCAATAACAACACGATGAATGTGGCGTGTTTTTTCTAGTCCCATTAATTCCCAGGTTTTTCCAGCGTCTAATGACTTGTATATTCCGAAACCTCCGTTTAAGCTATTCCTTGGGTTTCCTTCTCCAGTCCCCACCCAAATAACACTTGGATTTGATTGTTGAATGGCTACTGAACCGATAGAAGCAGTTGCCTCCTTTTCGAAAATTGGCGCCCATTTAATTCCGCCAGAAGTAGATTTCCACAAACCTCCCGAAGCGGTTCCAGCATACATTATGTCTGTATTAGATTGTACAACATCTACAGATGTTACTCTTCCACTCATTCCGCCAGGGCCAATGCTTCTTGGTTTCATGTTTTTTACTAAGTCCATAGAGAACTCTTGCGAGAATAGTAATGGAGTGATAAATAATAGGAGTAGTGAGAGTGATTTTTTCATGGTAATAAGTTCGTTAATTTGCGCTTGAAGGTACAAATTATCAACATGAAAAATATCTTAAAATTTTGTTAACAAAAAAGCGAAGAATATTATTCCTCGCTTTTCTTTTTTGGTTCTCTTTTAGCTTCTTTGAGACTCTGCATAAGCATCCATTCCATCTGCCCATTGGTAGATCGAAATTCGTCTGAAGCCCATTTTTCAATGGCTTTGATCATGTCTTCGTTAATACGAAGTGCAAAGGCTTTCTTTTTTGCCATGAGTTAATTTTTTAAAAAGTCTACAATAGTAGTAATTAATTCTTTTGATAATTGAAAATTAGGAGAATAATATGAATTCATATTGTCGGCCTCTTTTTCTATTTTTTTTAATACGTGATTCATGTTGTCGATTAAAGTAAGTTTTGATGTCGGCAATGCTTTGTGTAATGCTTTTGCATCTTCAATTTTTACTTGTATGTCTTTTGTGCCATTGATAATTAACACAGGAATCGTGAGTTTTTTGATTTCTGCTGCTGGATTGTATTGCATCCAGCTAGCTAAGAAATTTTGATTTTGTGGTGCAAAAATACTCATCAATAGTGGGTTTACTTTTTTAATTTCCCCTGTTGCTTTTAGTTCTTTAAAATGTTTTTCTACAAATGGAATAATTGCGGGGCTTTGTTTGTTTATTTGTTCTAATATTGTTTTGTCAATGCTTTTTGAAGGCCCAGCAATAGAAATATATTTGTCTACATCTTTAGTAGAGAGCATTGCTGTTAATGATCCTTGACTATGTCCAATTAAAATAATTTCTGAAAAACGCTTGTTCTTTTTTAAGTGATTGATGACTTGTTTTAAATCTGACACGAAACCATTGAATTTCATGTTTTTTGAAAGAGCAAAATTTCTTTTCGTTGCAGATCGTTTGTCGTAACTAAAAAAGGCAATGTTGTGTTTGTTAATGCTGTCTCTAAATTGTTTGATGTAGTTTGCTTTGATTATGGTTCCTTGATTTCCATTTCGATCAACATTACCAGAGCCATGCACCCAAATAATTAATGGAGATTTGCTATTAGAATAAGACAAGGTTCCGGGTAGCTGAATAGAATCATTTGTAATTAGAATCTCTTCAGATACTATATTGTTTTGTGCATATGAGAATGAACAAACAAATAAAAGAAAGTATATTATTTTAGATTTCATCTGTCTTTGTTTTTGATGAATAAGTTTTTAACACGGCATTTACTTCGCTTTCTTTTTGTGTACCTATTAATATTTTTTGACCACTTGTAAGTACCAATTGAATACCTTGATCGCCTGAAACATTATAAGCTATGCCTTTGCTTTTTCTTGAGAGAAATCCACTTTTTATTCCCCATCCACCGTATTCTGTGATAGCGTAGTATCTTCTTGTATTGGCAGATTTTAATTCTAACCAAGTAATTGTTTTTTTTGATAAATGAATTGGAGAAAACTGATAGTGAATTCCGACTTCATCAATTCTAGTTTTTAATTTTAAGGATAAAAAGAATGCTAAAAAAAAGAACATTCCAATACAGAAAATTATTAATCCGTTATCAGACATTGGTTTGTCCCCAAATGGTTTTTTGAAGATAAACTGTTGTACAATTCCGTATAAAGGAATAAGCATCACAGCTATTAAAATTAGCCACACCCACCATTGTGTAAAACGTTGTTCTTCTTTAAAAATTCTCATTTACCTGTTTTTATCTCTTTCAAAAACAATTCTAGCAGTTTGTTCTGCAATGTGTATCACCTGCCAACCATTTCGAGCGTGCTCGTTTAAGGTGTCTTCTAGGCGTTCGTTATTTTTTGTTAGGCTTGATTTCCAGCTAACTACTTTGTATTCTTTCATTTATCTGTTTTTATCTCTTTCTAAAAGGGCGTTAACAATACCGCTTGTATTTACATAAATGTTAACTACGCGCCAACCTTGTTTTGCATGTGTGTTTATTTCGTCTTCAAACTTGTTCTGACTGTTAGACCAGCTCGCTTTTTGTTTTAAAAATTTGTATTCTTTCATTTGTTTTTTTCTTTACATGGTTGTTTTTCTTCTTGATTGACTAAGGCTAGTGCAACTCCAATAGCTGTTCCTGCTCCAGAGCCTAATGAAATGCCAATAGCAATATTGTCAAATGCAACTCCGTAGACAATGCCTAAGCTAGATCCTATTGATGTGCCAATTGCTAAATATAATATCTGCTTTTTGTTCATTTCTTATTTGTCTTTTTTTTGTTGCATATCTAGTATTAATCCTATAGCAAGTCCAACTCCAGCTCCTATCGGTAAGCCTAGTCCTGTGCTGTTAAAAATGATTCCAATACCCGCGCCAAATATCATTCCTATAAATGCATTTTTACTTTTCATTCTAGGTATTTGAGATGATTAATACTCCGATGCTTATCACAGCTATGCAAATAGCAAAAACGATGAGCAGTACTTTTTTATTTTTGATTTGAATTCCTAACATAATTATTTATAAATTAAAAAATGAAATGAGTATCAATGGTAATATTTGCATAATCATAGCAATCAATTTTAAGATTACAGAGATCATTTTAATGACTTAAAGTTCCGGTATTTAATACTGGAGATGCTTCTTTATCTCCACATAAAATAACCATTAAATTACTAACCATTGCTGCTTTTCGTTCATCATCTAAATCGACAATTTGTTTTTTTCCTAATTCCTCTAATGCCATTTCGACCATGCTAACTGCGCCTTCAACAATTTTGTGTCTGGCAGCTACTATTGCAGTTGCTTGTTGTCTTTTTAACATAGCGCTAGCAATTTCTTGTGCGTAGGCTAAATACCCAATTCTTGCTTCAAGTACTTCAATCCCAGCAATGGCTAAACGTTCTTCAATTTCTTTTTCTAGTGCTTCACTAACTTCATTTACACTAGAGCGTAAAGTAATATCCTCTGTGTGACCTTCATCTGCAAAATTATCATAAGGATACATGCTTGCTAGTTTTCTTACTGCCGCATCTGTCTGTACACGAACAAAATTCTCGTAATTATCTACGTCAAAAGCAGCATTGTAGGTGTTGGTAACTCTCCAAACCAAAATAGTGCTAATCATTACTGGGTTTCCTAATTTGTCGTTCACTTTTAAACGTTCACTATCAAAATTACTTGCTCTTAAAGAAATAGTTCTTTTTTTATACAATGGATTTGCCCAAAACAGTCCGTTGCTTTTTATGGTTCCAACGTATTTCCCGAAAAGTAAAATCACTTTAGAAGTGTTTGGATTTACCAAAATAAAACCAAAAAGGGAAATGAAACCGATTAAGGTTGAAATTATATACACTGGGTTTTCGAATTTAATAGCGAATATGATTCCTCCAATAAACAGTAACAATGCAATTAAGAGCATTAAGTATCCATTTGCGGGTTTTATGATTTTTTCTTGTTTCATGATTGAATATTTTATAGTGATATTAAAATGATATCACAAATATATCAAATTATTTTTGATATTTCCAAATATTCTACGATTTATTTTTATAAATTAGCCGAAAGTTAATATAGAATATAAACATATGAGAAATATTATTTTATCCATTTTTGCATTTTTATTGATTAGCAGTACAACCTTTGCTACAGAAAATGATTGGGGAAATACTGGTCACAGAGCTGTCGGAGAAATTGCAAACATGCATTTGTCTAAAAGACTAAAAAGAAAGATTAAGAAAATATTAAACGGGCAAACACTGGCCATGGTTTCTACTTTTGCGGATGATATAAAGTCTGATAAAAAATATAGAGACTTTTATACGTGGCATTATGTGAACTTAAATGATGATGAAACCTATCAAACGTCAAAAAAGAATCCGAAAGGAGATTTAGTTACAGGGATCGAAAAATGTAAACAAGTTCTTATGGATGTCAATTCTTCTAAAGCTGATAAAGCATTTTATTTGAAAATGCTAGTGCATTTAATTGGCGATTTACATCAGCCAATGCATGTTGGAAGAGTTGAGGATAAAGGAGGAAATGACTTTAAAGTAAAGTGGTTTTACAAAGGATCTAATTTGCACAGAGTTTGGGATAGTAATATGATTGATAGTTTCAATATGACGTACACAGAGTTGGCTCACAATGCAGATGTGTTAAGTAAAGGCCAGGTTAAAGAGTTGCAAAAAGGAACTCTTATAGACTGGGTAAACGAATCGAAAGTATTGGCTCAGAAAATATATAGATCAGCTAAAAGTGAAGAGAATTTACGGTACAGATATATGTATGACCATTTTCAAACGGTGAGAAGTCAACTACAAAAAGGCGGAATTCGTTTGGCAAAAGTATTGTCAGAAGTATTAAGGTAATCTGTCTTAAAGTTCTGAAAAAAAAAGCCTCAAGAACATATGTTCATGAGGCTTTTTGATTGCCTTTATTTAAATTATATATTATTCTGTAACTTTTAATCTTGCTTGTGCAGTAACTGAAATATCAGAATAATCGTTGTTTAGATATTTTAAATAACCCGAAATTGCAATCATTGCAGCATTGTCTGTTGTGTATTCAAACTTCGGTACATAGGTAGTCCAGCCCCAATGTTTTTCGGCAATTTGTAATTGTTTTCTTATTTCTGAGTTGGCAGAAACCCCGCCAGCAATAGCAATATGTTTAATGCCAGTTTGTTTTACTGCATTTTTTAGTTTCTCTGTTAAGATTTCTACAATTGTAAGCTGAATTGATGCACAAATGTCGCGAAGGTTCTCTTTTATGAAATCTGGATTTTCTTTTAGTTGCTTCTGAACGAAATATAAAATACCTGTTTTTAATCCACTAAAGCTAAAATCTAATTCGCCAACTTTAGGTTTTGTAAATTTATATGCTTTCGGATTTCCTTCTTGCGCGTATTTGTCAATTAATGGTCCGCCAGGATATGGCAATCCTAAGATTTTAGCAGATTTGTCATAGGCTTCACCAACCGCGTCATCAATGGTTTCTCCTAAGATTTTCATCTCAAAATGATTGGTGATTTTTACAATCTGAGTATGGCCACCGCTAATTGTTAAGCAAATAAAAGGAAATGGAGGTTTATTAACGCCTTCCTCTTCGATAAAATGAGCTAAAATATGTGCTTGCATATGGTTGATATCTAGCAATGGAATGTTCAATCCTAGCGCTAGAGATTTGGCAAATGAAGTACCCACTAATAAAGATCCCATTAATCCTGGGCCTTTGGTAAATGCTATAGCGTTTAATTGAGATTTATCAACATTTGCTTGTTGCAATGCTTGTTGTACAACCGGAACAATATTTTGTTGATGTGCTCTAGATGCAAGTTCTGGAACAACACCACCGTATTTAGAATGCACTTCTTGATTGGCAACAACATTGCTCAATACTTTTCCGTTGTGTATTACTGAAGCACTGGTGTCATCACAAGAAGATTCTATGCCTAAAATATATATTGACTTTTCGCTCAAAAGGTTGAAAATTTAAATTTACTACTGCAAAAATATTGATTCAAATCTAATAGTTATTAAAATTTCAACTTTCTTTGCAATAATTGGCAATATTTTTGATTATTATTGTCAGAATGCACTTACTATTAGAATAAAAGGTTGAATATCAAAAAAAGAGGAAAAATACTATTAAGGTTTGTTGGCTATCTGCTGTTGTTCCTGTTTTTGATAAGTATTATATTCTCCATTCCTGTAGTGCAAACAAGGTTAGCTAAAACACTAACAAATGGCTTAAAAGAAGATTACAACACAGACATTGTTATAAAACGGGTGGATTTATCTTTTTTAGGATCCGTACAATTAAAAGGTATAGAAATTAGAGATCATCATAAAGACACGCTAATTTTTGTAGATAATTTGACTACTTCTATACTCAATGCTAAAAAAATTATTGATAATAAAATAAACTTAGGAAGTGTTTCTTTAGAAGGAGTGAATTTTTATTTAAAAACCTATAAAGACGAACGTTACGATAATTTAACTGTTTTTGTTGATAGCTTTGATTCAGATACTCCTAAAGATTCTTTGTCTGAGCCTTTCTTGCTAAATACATCAAATATTTATGTTGATGATCTGACTTTTAAATTGGTGAATGAAAACACGAAAATTGAAAATCAGTTTTCGGTAACCAAAGGTGGTGGGAGTTTAAGTGACTTTAGCATTATTGGGCCAAATGTTTCTGCAAAGATTAGAGGCCTGTATTTTACAGACGACCGAAATATAGAAATCACAAATTTCACAACAGATTTTACATATACAAAACAACAGATGTTGTTTCAGAATACAAAAATTGAAACAGAACACTCTAGTGTAAATGCAGAAATATCTTTTAGTTATAAAAGGGAAGATTTGCAATATTTTACAGACAAAGTAGCTATAAAAGCAGACTTTGTAAATAGTAAGTTTTCACTTTTAGATTTAAAAAAGCTATATGGCGAATTTGGAAGTGATGATGTGTTGAATTTTAATGCAAATTTAAAAGGGCAATTAAATAATTTTCAATTATCAAATGTAGATATTCTTTCTCGAGATGGATTAAAAATTATTGGTGACATGCATTTTATAAATGCAGTCGATTCTGAAAAGGGATTTGTTTTTGATGGTGATTTAAAAAATGTTACAGCTAATTATGAAGAGCTGAAAAATGTATTGCCCGGTTTGCTAGGTAAAACGTTGCCTACAGAATTAAAAAGATTAGGGAACTTTACGCTTGAAGGAAAAACATTTGTAAATAAAGATAAATTGGATATCGATGTTGTGATTGACTCTAGAATAGGGAAGACAATTGCAGATTTAGAGCTTACAAATATTAGTGAAATAGATAACGCTAATTACAAAGGGAAAATTGAACTTAAAGATTTTAATATTGGTGCGTTTTTAAACGATCCTTTATTTGGTAAAGTCTCATTAAGAGGAGATGTAAACGGAACAGGATTTAGAGTCGGAAATATAAACTCTGGAATTATTGGCATTATTTCTGAACTCGATTTTAACAACTATGTGTATCAAAATTTAAGTATAAATGGCTTATTTCAAAACAAGTTGTTTAATGGGAACTTAAACGTAAATGACGAGAATTTTAAAATGCGTTTCAATGGACTTGCAGATTTTTCTTCTCAAAAAAACAAGTTCGATTTCACAGCAAACATCACAGAGGCAAATCTTGTTAACACCAATTTATACACTAGAGATAGTATTTCTTTGGTGAAAGGGAATGTTGAAATAGATATTATAGGAAACACTTTTGATGACATTATTGGGGTTACAACTTTCACAGATGTTCAATATGTGAATCAGAAAAAAAGGTATAATTTTAAAAGGTTTGTAATTACATCAACAGTAAAAGATAATATCAAGACGATTGATATTAATAAAAATTCAGAGTCTAATGATGTTGCTCAAGGTTGGTTAAAGGGAGATTTTAAATTTAGCGAGTTGGTGCCGATGACACAAAATGCTTTGGGTAGTATTTATGCAAATTACAATCCTCATAAGATAGATGAAAATCAATTTGTAGATTTTGATTTGAATATTTACAATCAGATAGTAGATGTTTTTTTTCCTGAAATATTTATTCATGAAAACACCAATTTAAGAGGGCGCATCAATGCGAAAACGAATGCGTTGAAATTGACTTTTGTATCTCCTAAAATTGTAGGATATGAAAATGAGTTAGATTCCGTGTATTTAAGAATAGACAATAAGAGTACTTTGTATAATACGCACTTAACAGCAACAAAAATCAACACAAAATACTACAATGTTAAAAAGCTAAACCTTTTAAATATTACAAAGAACGATACCTTGTTTTTTAAATCGGAATTTAAAGGAAATGCAGGTGACGATAAGACCTTTAATATGGATTTCTTTTATACATTTAATGAAGGGAATAAATCGGTTTTAGGAATTCAAGAATCTACTTTCGATTTTGAAGAAAATATTTGGAAGGTGAATCCAGCTAACAACAAATTGAATAAGGTTGTTTTTGATTTAAAGAAAAATGAATTTGATTTTAGTGAATTCTATTTAAAATCAAAAGAACAAGAGATTACATTTAACGGAGCACTAAGAGATTCAACTTATAAAGATTTGAAAATTGATTTTGTAAAGGTAAAACTATCGAGTTTCTTACCACCAATTGATAGTTTGTCGCTAAATGGAGTTTTAAATGGTCAATTAGATTTTATTCAAAATGATGGTGTCTATAGCCCAAAAGGAAAGTTGTTGGTCTCAGATTTCACCATCAATACTTTTAGGCAAGGAGATTTAGATTTAGATGTTCATGGAGAAAATTCATACGAAAAATACTCTGTAGATTTAACGTTGAGTAATAATCAGACTAAAAGTATATCAGCCAAAGGCTTTGTAGATTTTACGAATGCTAGACCAACTATAGATTTAAAAGTAGCTTTAGATAAGTTTAAATTGAATGCTTTTAGTCCGTTAGGACAAGATATTTTAACGAAAATTAGAGGAGAAGCTTCTGGAGAATTTGATGTTTCTGGTTTTTTAAGAAATCCAGCAATGAAAGGTGAACTAGAGTTGCATGGAGCTGGGTTGAAATTTCCATACTTAAATGTTGATTATGATTTTGATGGTGTGACCAAAATTAGATTAGAAGAGCAGTCATTTGTTTTTGAGAAGCTAAATTTGTTTGATTCAAAATATAAAACGAGAGGTGATTTTAGTGGGAGTATATCTCATCAAAATTTTGAAAATTGGTATTTAGATTTAGATATTCTAACAACAAATCTATTGGTTTTAGATACCAGAGAGACAGAAGAATCTCTGTATTATGGAACGGCTTTTATAAATGGAAATGCAGAAATATATGGTGTTACAGATAATTTGTTTATCAATGTAAACGCTAAGACAAACCCAGGTACAACTTTTGTAATTCCCTTAAGTGATATAAAGACTGTAGATAATTATAAATTGATTCAGTTTAATGTCGATAAATCAACAGCGACAACAGAAAAGCTAATTAATAAAGAATTAACTGCTTTAAAAGGGCTTGACTTAAATATTAAATTGGAAGTAACAAATGACGCGACAGCTCAGGTTGTAATTGATAAAACCAACGGGAGTTATATTGAAGGGAAAGGAACTGGGAATTTGCAAATAGAGATTGATACTCGTGGTAAATTTTCTATGGATGGTCAATTTGCTATTGATGAAGGTAAGTACGAATTTAAATACGCTGGTTTAGTTAACAAAACATTTAAAGTAGAAAAAGGAGGAACCATTTCTTGGAACGGTTCTCCATTTGATGCAGATTTGAATTTAACAGCTGTGTATACTACAAAAGCTAATCCAGCAAAATTGTTGGAAAATTTTAATTCAAGTAGAAAAATCCCCGTTAATTTAATCACTAAAATTAGTGGAGGTCTGTTTAATTCCAAACAAGAATTTGATATAGAGATACCAAATGTAAACAATACAATTGCATCAGAATTAGCATTTAAATTAAATGATAATGATGTAAATGAAAAAACAAAGCAGTTCTTATCTCTACTCGCTTTAAATACTTTTTACAACCCAGAGAAATCAAACTTTAATAGCTCTACAGCAATTATAGGGACTACTTCAAATGCGATATCAAACGTGCTTTCTGATTTAATTAGTAGCGATGATGGAAAAGTACAGTTTGATTTAGGCTATGACGTTACAGATAAAAGCGATGTAAATAGCATTAGAACAGATGATTTGGTTAATGTAGAGGTGGGTACACAAATTTCAAATCGAGTAATTATCAATGGTAAAGTTGGTGTTCCGGTTGGTTCTAAAACGCAATCGAGTGTGGTTGGAGAAGTAAAAGTAGAGGTGCTCTTAAATGAAAAAGGAAACTTTAGAGGCGTTATTTTTAATCGACAAAACGAAATACAGTATTCTAACGAAGAAGAAGGGTACACGCAAGGTGTAGGTTTATCATATCAGGTGAACTTTAACAGCTTCTCAGAATTTTTAGAACAGATTGGTTTAAAGAAAAAAAAATCAATCAAAAAAAACACTAAAAAAGACAGTGTAAAAACTCCGCAATTGAGTAAATTGACCAACTTTAAATCAACAAAAAAGAAAAATAAGAAATAAGATGAAGAAAGATTTTACACTTGTAATTTTAGCTGCCGGAATGGGAAGCAGATACGGAGGAACAAAACAATTAGATGCCGTTTCTGGGAATGATGAAACAATTATGGATTTTTCTTTGTTTGATGCTGTAAAAGCAGGTTTTACTAAAGTTGTATTTATTGTTAGAAAAGATATTTTAGAAGAAGTTAGAGAAGATTATAATAAGAAATTAAAAGGCAAGGTTGAGGTTGAGTATGTGTGTCAGGCAGTAACAGATGTTCCTGCTGATTTCAAAGAAAACAATAGGGTGAAACCATGGGGAACCGGGCATGCATTGTTGGTCGCTAAAGATGTTATTAAAGATAACTTTTGTGTAATTAATGCTGATGATTTTTACGGATTTGATGCCTTTAAATCTATCATTTCTTTTCTGAAAGAAACAAAAGAGGATAGTACTAACCATGCAATGGTTGGTTACCAGATTTTCAATACCCTTTCAGATAATGGAAGTGTTTCTAGAGGAGAATGCTTCATTGGAGAAAACAATAAATTAAACCAAATTATAGAACGTACTTCAATTACTAAAAAAAAGGCAGAAATTGTTTTTACAAATGATCATGACGAAGAATTAGTTCTTTCAAATGATACGTTGGTTTCTATGAACTTTTGGGGTTTTACTCCTGATTTTTTAAAGTCTTTAGATAGCCAGTTTTATGAGTTTTTAAAAGAGAACTCACAGGAAATGAAAAGTGAATTCTTTTTGCCTTCTACTGTTGATCGTTTAATTAAAGAGGATAAAGCAACTGTAGATGTATTAAAAACAACTGCAAAATGGATGGGCGTAACTTATAGAGAAGATAAAGATACGGTTATGGCTAAGGTAGCAGAATTTAAAGCAGCTGGATTGTATCCGGCAAAACTTTGGTAATGACTACATTGTTAAAGAGTATTTTTAATCAATTTAAAGTTGTTTCTAAATTTGATAGGCATGTTGAGTTGAACTCAGGTCATATTAATGATACGTATTTAATAAAGACTAAAAGTTTACCAAACTATATTTTACAAAGGGTTAACGGCAATGTATTTAAAGATGCAGCGGCGCTAATTACGAATAAAGTACTTGTAAGTAATTTTTTGCAAGAGCAATTAATAGAATTACCATTAGTAGAAATTCAGCGAAAAGTATTGAGTTTTGTTGCTGTTAAAAATGATGATTTCTTTTTTAAAGATGCAGAAGGGAATTACTGGAATATGACTGTTTTTATTGAAGATTCGGTTACTTATGAAAAAACACCCAATGCCTTAATTGCTTTTGAGGCAGGTAAAGCTACCGGTAATTTTTTAGCACTAACAAGTGGGTTTGATGTATCTAAGTTGACTACTGTCTTACCTGACTTTCATTCAGTGAAAAGTAGATTTTCACAATTCAATACAGCTTTGTCTAAGGCATCAGAAACTAGAAAAGAAAAAGGGAAAGAACTGATTTTTTTCGTGAATGAAAACATTGAAGAAATGTTTCAGTTGGATAACGCTTTAGAGAAAAAGTTACTGCCATTAAGAGTTACTCATAATGATACAAAAATTTCTAATATTCTTTTTACTCAAGAAGATAAGTCTCTCTGTTTAATTGATACAGATACTGTAATGGAAGGTTTAATTCATTTTGATTATGGAGATGCGATTAGAACCATTTGCAATACTTCTGATGAAGATTGTTCTGATGTAGCAGCAATTGATTTTAATTTAGAGTACTTTAAAAATTATACAAATGGTTTTTTTCAAGAAATAAGAGCAAGTATTACAAAAGAAGAAGTTGAATACTTGCCTATAAGTATTAAAATTCTCCCTTTTATCATGGGATTACGTTTTTTAACCGATTTCTTAAATGGTGATGTGTATTATAAAACCAATTATGCACATCATAATCTTGATAGAGCACTCAATCAATTTACATTGGTTGAAAAAATAAACACAAATTATTTAGAGATTAAAACATTCATAAAAAGTAAAATTTAATGTCATAAAACACTCGCTTTTTCTGGCCAAACAGCTTTGTTTTACCGAAATCGTTTTCGTCTTTTTTTCTCTAAATAAGATTAATAATTCCTAATTTTACATTGAAAATGATGAAAAAAATAAAGAAAATAGCAGTTATGACTTCGGGTGGAGATGCACCTGGAATGAATGCAGCAATCAGATCTGTTGTTAGAACTACCGCTTATTATAAAATAGAATGCGCAGGAATTTATAGAGGTTATCAAGGATTGATAGAGAATGACTTTATAGACCTTTCTGCAAGAAGTGTAAACAACTTAATTAACAAAGGTGGTACTATTTTAAAGTCTGCCAGGTCTATAGATTTTAGAACTCCAGAAGGGCGTAAAAAAGCACACGAAAACTTAATTGCTCAAGAAATTGATGGTTTGGTAGTTATTGGTGGTGATGGTTCTTTTACAGGAGGAGTGGTTTTTAACCAAGAATACAATTTCCCTATTATAGGTATACCTGGAACTATTGACAACGATATTTTTGGTACTTCACACACCTTAGGTTATGATACCGCATTAAATACAGCTGTTGAAGCAATTGATAAAATTAGAGATACTGCATCTTCACACAACAGATTATTCTTTGTTGAGGTTATGGGGCGTGATGCTGGATTCATAGCATTGAACGCTGGTGTAGGAGCAGGAGCCGAAGAGATTTTGATTCCGGAAGAGAACTTAGGAATTGAAAGACTTTTAGAATCTTTAAAGAAAAGTAAAAGAGCAGGGAAATCATCTAGTATTGTTGTAGTTGCTGAAGGGGATAAAACAGGTAAAAACGTTTTTGAACTCGCAAACTATGTTGAAGAACATTTACCAGAATATGAAGTTAGAGTTGCTGTTTTAGGGCACATGCAAAGAGGTGGTACTCCAAGTTGTTTTGATAGAGTTTTAGCAAGTAGGTTAGGTGTAAAAGCCGTTGAACTGCTTTTAGATAATAAAACAAATTTAATGGTTGGTTTGATAAATAACGAAGTGAAATCAACAGATTTAGAAAAAGCAATAAAAGGTCAGCATACAATTAATACTGAGTTGTTAAGGGTGTCTGATATAATGTCAATTTAGACAAATAATACTAAAATAGTAAGTAATGATTAAAATAGGAATTAACGGATTTGGTAGAATAGGAAGATTAGCTTTTAGATCTGCCATGGAAAGAGAAAATGTACAGGTAGTTGGTATTAATGATTTATTAGATGTAGAATACTTAGCATACATGTTAAAGTATGATTCTGTTCATGGTCAATTTAATGGTACTGTAGATGTAAAAGAAGGAAAGTTAATTGTGAACGGAAATGAAATTAGAATAACTGCAGAAAGAAATCCAGTTGATTTAAAGTGGGATGAGATTGATGCAGATTATGTAATGGAATGTACGGGGATTTTTACATCATTAGAAAAAGCACAATTGCATATTGATGGTGGCGCAAAGAAAGTTGTAATTTCTGCACCATCACCAGATGCACCAATGTTTGTAATGGGGGTTAATAATGAAAAATTATTGGCTAGTGATACGATTATATCTAACGCATCTTGTACAACAAACTGTTTAGCACCAATCGTTAAAGTATTGAATGATAATTTTGGTGTGGTTGAAGGGTTGATGACTACAGTTCACGCAACAACTGCAACTCAAAAGACTGTTGACGGTCCTTCTATGAAAGATTGGAGAGGTGGTAGAGCTGCTATACATAATATCATTCCGTCATCTACAGGAGCCGCAAAAGCAGTAGGTAAAGTAATTCCAGAAATGAATGGGAAACTTACAGGAATGGCTTTTAGGGTACCAACAATGGATGTATCTGTGGTTGATTTAACCGTAAGGTTAGAGAAGGCTGCTTCTTATGAAGACATTAAAAAAGCAATGAAAAATGCTTCAGAAAATGAAATGAAAGGAATTTTAGGATATACAGAAGAATTGTTAGTCTCTCAAGATTTTGTTGGAGATACTCGAACTTCAATATTTGATGCCAACGCAGGTGTTGCTTTGAATGATAATTTTGTAAAAGTAGTTTCTTGGTATGACAACGAAATTGGGTATTCTACAAAAATTGTAGACTTAATTGAATATGCAGATACTTTGTCATTAAAAGAGGAAGAATTAGAAACATCTGTTTTAGCTTAAGTTAAACAAAATATCGCTTAAGAGTTTTAAGTGAATCATAAAAAAAAGGTTAGATTTCTTAATTGAAATCTAACCTTTTTTTTAATTTTTGATACGTAAATATTTTTCAATAATATCTCTATCAATATTTGCTGTTTTTACTTTCTCTTTTCCATATTGAATTAAGGTGTCTCCTTTTATTTCAATTTTAAAATTGAAAACATGACCTCTAATAGCCTTGTAAGCAATGTAATTTAAAGTTTCAGAATAATTCTCGCCGTCAAATGTATATGAGCCTCCGCCTGCATAAAATTTACCTAAAGAATCTTTAGGCTGATTTATAAAAGAGAAATGAGTATTATTAATTATTTTAATAAAATCGATTGCAGAAAGGTCTTTTATTTGGATTGAGTCTCCTTGTTTTATTTCGTTGTAAAATAATTTCCAAGAACCAGTAATTGGAAACCCCTTAGCTTTTTCATTGTGAAAACAAGATGTAATTAATAGGGACGTAAATGTAACAAATAGAATATGCTTTTTCATAAAACTATTTGATTGCAATAGCACTTATTTCTACATTTACATACTTAGGTAAATTGGCAACTTCTACTGTTTCTCTAGCAGGTGCAGTTTCTTCATTAAAATACATTCCGTAAACAGCATTAATTGCTCCAAAGTTTTCCATGTCTGAAATAAAAATAGAGGTTTTTACGATGTTCTCAAAAGTCATATCTGCAGCAGCCAATACTTCTTTCATATTTTCCATCACTTGTTTTGTTTCAGAACTGATATCATCTATAACTAACTTGCCTGTTTCAGGATTGATAGCAATCTGCCCTGATGTATATAAGGTGTTTCCCGTGAGTACAGCCTGGTTGTATGGACCAATTGGAGCTGGTGCTTTTGTTGTTGTAATGATTTTTTTCATTTTTTATTAAGTTTCAGAGTTTCAGAGTTTCAGAGTTTCAGAGTTTCAGAGTTTCAGAGATGATAAATGATTACTTGAGAATAATGATTAAAATAATAAACGATCGGGTAAGTTTCGTTTGTCCCATTTTAAATCGCTAAGCATGCTCGAATTTACACCAATTCTAAAATAATACGATTTGTTGTTGCCAAAAGGAGACCAATCGAAATTAAAATTCCAACTGTCTAAATCTCTTGTAAAACCTAACCTGGTATAAGAATAACCCCCATTTTTAAAATCATAACCAGAGCTAAACCTCACTTTCCATTTTGGTGATAATTCTACGTCACCATTGAACATAAGAGTATTAGAACCAACACCGCTAATTAGGCCGTTATTGGTGTAGTTTATAGCATAGGCAAGGTTCAGTGTCCAGGGGACAGAAGCTTGGTATAATGTTGTTTCTTTCGTTTTTCTGCTATCTTGACTTTGATTTCTTTTGTTTGGAGTAGCAGAATCATCTTCAAATTGATTGTTACTCGTTTTGTCAGTAGCCGTATTCTTTTTCTCTTTCTTTTTAAAGTCTTTACTCGAAATGGCATAGTTGGCCGAGATATTTGCGCTCGTTAATCTAAAAATATCTTTATTAAATTCATTGATTCTTAAGCCTTTTTCATTGATCTGATATGGGTCTAAAGTAGCGCCAGCATTGATAGAAAGTTTGTCTTTAAAAATGCGAGTACCAGCGGTAACAGAAACTGGGCTCCAACGTAGACTGTCTGCAGCTATGTTGTAACTCGTGCTAAAATTTAAGTTATTTAATATCGTTATTTTTTTATCTTCAAGTTCTGTAGAATCTCTAGAAGCTACTTTTGCTTCTAAAACATTGTTTACAGAGATACCTATTGAATTAGATAAGCCTTTTCCTGGTTGACCATAAATTCCGTTTTCAAATGGAGAATAGGTTAAAATATCTGTTGGATCTGCACTCTGCTGTACTTGTTTGTTATACTTGTCAGCAAAATCGGGTCTGTATCCATAAGAAATGGAGGGTCTAATTGTGTGTCTAATAGATTTTAAGCGCCCTTTTTTAAAGCTTTTAACACCATAGATACTAGTGCTTAAAGATAAACCAAGACTATATTCTCTAAAGCTTTTAAAACCTCTTAAAGTGTCATTTACTGCTGCTCCAAGGCCTAGAGCAGGGTCTTTGTTTATTGCTAATGGGTCGTAATTTTTATTGATATAATCAAAATTCCAAACCTCCTTAAATGTTGTGTTTGGTGATAAAGTAAAATACTTAAACACTTTCATGTTTGTGCTTAAGTTGGCATTGTGCTGCATTCCTGCTTTTGCAGTTTTAAACATTTCTGGCTTAAAGAAAAGAGAATCTACTGTTTTTATCCTATAGTCGCCTTTCATGCTGTAATTCACTCCGATTTTTTGTAAAGCATTCTTTTTAACGCCTCCTTTTCCTGCAAAAGGATATATTCTATCCATATTTACCTGTAAAGAAGGTAATGTCATGGTTATTTCTTGAGTATTTGTATTCTGTGAATGTGTTGCTGTTGCATTCAAATTAAATGGAGTTCCAACAAATTTTCTATAATAAGAAATGGAAGAACTCAAGGTGTTCGTTAAAAAATCTGAATTGTTAACTTGATTTAGAGATTCTCGGTAGTATTTACTACTTCCTAGGTTAACAGATGCAGAAAAACGAGCATTTGGGTTCGATTTTGAATCTTGAGAATGTGACCATCTAATATTAAAGTTTGCAGATTTACTGTAATCATCAAAACCCTTTACACTTCTAATTAGATTTTCATACCGAAGGTTAAAACTACCGCTAAATTTATAGCGAACATAATAATTAGATTCAGTCCTGAATCCCCAGCTCCCATTTGTATATACATCTCCTAAAAGGGTAATGTCTAAATAATCATTTAAAGCAAGATAATACCCTCCATTTTGTAAAAAATAACCTTGATTGCTCGCTTCTCCCCATGTAGGGATGATAAAGCCAGAAGCTCTTTTGTCGGTCATAGGGAAATATGCAAAAGGAATAGCCAATGGGGTTGGTACGTCTGCAATTACTAAATTACTTAGGCCTACTATAATTTTTTTTCCAGGGACTAATTTTGCTTTTTTAGTTCTTATGTAATAATCGGGGTTTTTCTTTTTTGATGTTGTAAAGCGAATGTCTCTAATAAATATGGTTGAATCATTTACTCTTTTGGTCTTCTTACCATACATAATCATTCCGCTTTGATCGGTTTTAATGCCGTAAATCAAAGCTCTTCTAGTTTTGATGTTGTATAGTATAGAATCCTGTTCAGATTCTTGTCCATCTTGTTTGAAAATGGGTTTTTGAGTATAGCCTAAACTGTCTTTTATTCCCTTTGCAAACAGCGTATTTTTTTTGTTGTCGATTAAAATGTATCCAGCTTTTAAGTCGATATTTTGATACATTACATGCGCATTGTCATAGAGCAAAATTTGCTTTTTCTTAGCTTTTTGTAACATGTATCCCTTAGAAGTATGTGTAATTATATCTACGATACTACCTTTCGGTCTAACAATACTGTCTTTTTTTATCGTGTCTAAAGATTTATTTAATGGTAAACGGTCTTTTTTAATACTAGATTTTTTATCTTTAATAATTGCAGGAATTATCTTAGTTTTTTGTTTTATATCTTGAGTATATCCAACATGTAAGCAGAAAAAGCTAAGGAAACTAAATAAAAGTATGTGACGTATGTTTGCTTGCAATGCTTTTAGTGCTATTTTTGTGACAATGTAAAAATAAACTTCATCAAATGAAGTGCCAAATTTGAAAAGCCAAAATTAAGTAAAATTTATTGATGCAATTACTAGAACATACTAAATTTATTACAAGAACGAATCTTTTGCGCCTTTTTGTATTTGCGATGATACTTTTTATAGGAACTCAAAGCACAAATGCTCAACAGAAAACTTACACAGTAGTTTTAGATGCTGGCCATGGAGGAACAGATCCTGGTAATTTAGGAAATGGTTTTAAAGAGAAAAACATTGCATTAAAAGTTACTTTAGCTGTCGGAAGAATATTAAAAAAGCAAAAAAATATAAGAGTAGTTTATACTAGGAATAAAGATGTTTTTATTGAGTTATGGAAACGTGGTAGTATAGCTAATGATGTAAAGGCAGATTTGTTTGTTTCTTTACATTGCGATTCTCATACAACAAAAGCTTATGGAGCCGGAACTTTTGTTTTGGGAGCTAGAGGAAACAAAACAAACCTAGCAATTGCGAAAAGAGAAAACAGTGTAATCTTATTAGAAAAAGATTATAAACAAAAATATGATTACAACCCCAACTCTCCAGAGTCTGTTATTGGGTTGACTTTATTGCAAGAAGAAAATTTAGACCAAAGTCTTTTGTTGGCAAGTCTAATTCAGAATGGACTAGTGCGAAAATTAAAACGAAGAAATAGATTGGTGAAAATGGATAATTTTCAAGTATTAAGAGAAACCATTATGCCAAGTGTGTTGATTGAATTGGGCTTTTTAACAAATAAAACAGAAGGTCGTTATTTGAATTCTAAAAAAGGACAACAAGCAATGTCTAAGAGTATAGCATCTTCTATTACAGAATACATCAATCAATTAAAATTAAATACTGTTGAGATAATCACAATTGCAACCCCGATTGTTGATGTAGAAAAAACGGTTAGTAAGAAAAAAAGTAAGCCTGAATTTAAAATTCAAATAGCATCGAGTAGAAAAAAAATTGCAACGAAGTCTTATAATTTTAATGGGTTAAAGAAAGTGAAACGGGTAAAGGTTCAGCAATTTTACAAATATTATTATGGTAAATCAACTAACTATAAAAACATTGTATCGCTCTTGAATAGAGTAAAAAAGAAAGGCTATGCATCTGCTTTTATAGCAGCGTTTATTAACGGAAAGAAAATTTCTGTAAAAGAAGCACTAAAAACAAAGTAGATTACTGAGTCTCTACAAAAAAAATGTAGTAATATTGTTCTAAAATAATAGAGTATGTCTAGAGAATTAAAAACAGGTTTTATTGCAGTGGTAGTTATTGCATTATTTATCTGGGGATATAATTTCTTAAAAGGAGAAAATATTTTCGCAAAAAACACACGACATTTTTTTGTTGAATATGATAATATACAGGGCTTGAAAAAATCGAGTAGTATAACGATTAATGGTCTTCAAGTAGGTAGTGTTGTCGGAATTATGTTTAATACCGATCCTGATAAAAAAGGGAAGTTGGTAGTTGAGTTGCTTGTCGAAAACGAATTTGAATTCTCTAAAAAGAGTATTGCAAAAATTTACAGCGCAAGTTTAATGGGAGGGCAATCTTTAGCAATCATTCCTTCTTATGACGGAGATTTGGCTGTTTCTGGTGATTATCTAGTTGGTGAGGTTGAGTCTGATATCTTTTCTACAGTTGGAGAAAAATTAAATCCACTTCAAGCTAAATTAGAAAGTGTAATTGTAAGTGCAGATTCATTGTTGTTAGGGTTGAATCAAACGTTGACAATAGAATCTCGTAAAAGCTTAAATAGAAGTATCAAAGGATTAGAATTTACAATTGGTGATGTTAGAAAAACGCTTGGGTCTGTAAATCAATTACTTGATTCTAGTAAGGTAGGAATCAAAAATACATTTGACAATACTAGAGTGATAACAGAGAATTTCATGAAATTGTCTGATACCTTGGTAAATGCAAACATTGGACAGACTATTAAGAAAGCACAAAAATCATTAGACTACATCAATAATTTAATGGCTGGAATTGAAAGAGGAGAAGGTTCTTTTGGGAAGTTTGTCAAGGATGAAACCATGTATGATAACTTAACCAGAATGTCTCAAGAGATGGAAGAGCTAATTAGAGAAATGAAACTGAATCCTAAGCGTTTTGTGCACTTCTCTCTGTTTGGTAAAAAAGCAGTTCCTTATGACCCAAATAAAAAGGAGAAAAATAAAGCCAACAAATAATGAGTTGGATAAAAATTATTTCATTTGAAGAAGCCACTGGTAAATTAAAACGATTGTATAGTAAAGTTACTGGGCCAAATAATAATGTAGACAACATTATGATGGTTCATGGATTGCGTCCACATACAATGACAGGTCACATGGCTTTGTATAAAAATGTGTTGCACAATAGCAATAACACCCTGCCCAAATGGTTTTTAGAAACAATTGGAGTACAGGTCAGCTTATTAAATGAATGTGATTATTGTATCAATCATCATTTTGAAGGCTTGAAAAGGCTAATTGATAATAATGATACCTCCAATCAGATAAAAAGCGATTTAGAAAAAGGAGATGCTCCTTTTTCTGAAGAAAAATACAATTTAGCATTGAAATATTCTGAAAAATTGACATTAAAGCCAACTGAACTTATAGAAAAAGATGTTGTAATTTTAAGAAAAACAGGATTAACTGACGGAGAAATTTTAGAGATAAACCAAGTTGCGGCTTATTTTAATTATGCAAATAGAACAGTGCTCGGTTTAGGAGTCTCTACCAAAGGAGATGTTATCGGTTTATCTCCAAATAATAGTGATGATGAAAACAGCTGGAGTCATCAATAAAAAATAACTGGTTACCAATTGTAGCCTACGCAAAACTATAAATATGCAATACCTACCAAACTTAATTTTTGCAATTGTACTTATCATCGGAATCGGATTTTTTGTAAAGAATATCAGAAAGCTAATTCGGAATATAAAACTAGGGAAAGCAGTAGATAGGTCTGATAACAAATCTGCCCGCTGGAAAAATATGGCCAAAATTGCTTTGGGGCAATATAAAATGGTGCGTAGACCTGTTTCTGGTGTTTTACACGTTGCTGTTTATTTAGGGTTTGTCATTATCAATATTGAAGTCTTAGAGATTATTATTGATGGATTGTTTGGTACTCATCGTGTTTTTCAACCTCTTATAGGCGATGCCTTATACGGTTTCTTAATTGCAACTTTTGAGATTTTAGCGGCCATTGTTTTTATTGCTGTAATTATCTTTTGGATCCGTAGAAATGTGATTCGAGTAAAACGTTTTCTAAATAAAGAAATGACTGGTTGGCCAAAGAATGATGGAAATATCATTCTGTATTTTGAAATGGTGTTGATGTCTTTATTTATTGTGATGAATGCGACCGATATTCATTTTCAGGAAGCTGGAGTTGGGAATTCAATCAGTCAGTTTATTGCACCATTGTTTAACGGGACTTCAGTCGAAACCTTACATATAATAGAGCAATCTGCTTGGTGGATTCACATCATCGGGATTTTGGCTTTTTTAAATTATTTATACTACTCAAAACATTTACATATTTTGTTGGCATTTCCGAATACGTTTTATGCGAATTTAAATCCGAAAGGACAATTTGATAATTTAGAATCGGTAACAAAAGAAGTACAATTAATGATGGACCCGAGTGCAGACCCTTACGCTACGCCACCAGAAGGAACTGAAGAAGAAGTTCCTGAGAAATTTGGAGCCAGTGATGTGACAGATTTAAACTGGGTACAGTTAATGAACTCGTATACCTGTACAGAATGTGGTCGTTGTACATCTGCATGTCCAGCAAATATTACAGGAAAAGAATTGTCGCCAAGAGCTATTATGATGAAAACTCGTGATAGAATGGAAGAAGTTGGTAAAAATATCGATGCAAATGATGGTGAGTTTAAAGACGACGGAAAACAATTATTGAACGATTATATTTCACCAGAAGAATTATGGGCGTGTACAAGTTGTAATGCTTGTGTGCAAGAATGTCCTGTAAATATTGATCCGTTGTCTATTATTATGGACATGCGTAGGTATTTGGTAATGGAAGAAAGTGCAGCTCCACAAGAGTTAAATATGATGATGACAAACATCGAGAATAACGGAGCACCCTGGCAATACAATCAACAAGATAGATTGAACTGGAAAGACGAAGAATAATCAATGTAACAATCCTCAATTTCTTTGAAACTGAGAAATAAATAGAATAATTGTTCTTGGTGATGGAATTCCTAACCACTAAAAACGAACCACTAAAAACGAACAAAATGAACGTACCTACAATGGCAGATATGATGGCTCAAGGAAAACAACCAGAAGTGTTGTTTTGGGTTGGAGCAGCAGGAAGTTTTGATGATAGAGCTAAAAAAATAACAAGAGCTTTTGTGAAGATTTTACATCAAGCTAATGTTGATTTTGCAGTATTGGGAACTGAAGAGAGTTCTACTGGAGATGCTGCTAAAAGGGCAGGGAATGAATTCTTATTCCAGATGCAAGCAATGATGAATATTGAAGTACTGAATGGTTATGAAGTGAAAACGATTGTTACTTGCGATCCGCACTCATTCAATACATTGAAAAATGAATATCCAAGTTTGGGTGGGAAATATGAAGTTTTTCATCACACACAATACATAAAAAAGCTCATTGCTGATGGAAGACTTTCTATTAACGATTCAGTGTTGAAAAATAAAAAAGTGACGTTTCACGATCCTTGTTATTTAGGGAGAGCAAATGACGAATATGAATCTCCTAGAGATTTAATCAAACGTTTGGGGGTAAACTTAACAGAAATGAAACGCAATAAATCTACCGCATTGTGTTGTGGGGCTGGAGGAGCGCAAATGTTTAAAGAACCAGAAAAAGGAGATAAAGACATTAATGTATTAAGAACTGAAGATGCGTTAGCAACAAAACCAGAAATTATTGCAACTGGTTGTCCTTATTGCAATACAATGATGACAGATGGCGTAAAATTTAAAGAAAAAGAAGCTGAAGTCCAGGTATTAGATATTGCAGAGTTAATAGCACAAGCGAACGAATTATAAAAAAAAGTCAAATTATGAAAAAACTATTTGTATTATTAAGTTTTACATTAATTCTGATTTCTTGTGGTGCTGAAGAACCCAAAAAAGAAATAGTTCCAGAAAAGAAAATTGAAGAAGTAAAAACTCCAATAGTTAAAAAAGAAGTCCCAAAACCAACCTTGGTTTTCACTGTTCAAATAAGAGCTTCAAAAAAGAAGTTGAAAAGATATTCTTCTGTAGATAATGTTCTTATTTTTAATGAAGAAGGAATGTATAAATACAGATTGGGTTCTTTTAGAACATACCAAGAAGCAAAATCATTCAGAAGAACATTGTTGCAAAAATTTCCAGGAGCATTTGTTCAAGCGGTTAAGAATAACCAACCGATTTCTATACAGGAAGCTTTAAAATAATTTCTTTTGATAAAAAAATACATACAAGCTGCTCGTTTAAGAACCTTACCACTATCGATTTCAGGAATTATTGTTGGAAGTTTTTTAGGAAGTAATGAAGCCGTTTTTAAAATTTCTGAAAATCTTTTCAATACAACCATTTCAATAGGAGGCAATCCTATTTATAAATCTTCAATTTTTTGGTTAGCAATCTTAACCACAATTGGTTTTCAAGTGTTGTCAAACTTTGCGAATGATTATGGTGATGGTATCAAAGGGACTGATGATAATAGAACAGGAGAAAAAAGATTAGTGGCTTCAGGAATCATCACGCCAAAACAAATGAAAACAGCAATGGTAATTACTGCAATGCTTACATTGGTAATTGCATTGTTATTGATTTATGTGTCTTTTGGGAAAGATAATTTCGGGTATTCTATCTTGTTTTTTGGACTTGGAATTGCGTCAATAGCCGCCGCAATAAAATACACAGTCGGTAAATCGGCTTATGGTTACAGTGGTTTAGGAGATGTCTTTGTATTTATCTTCTTTGGCTTGTTAAGCGTAGTAGGTTCATATTTCTTGTTTACAAAAGAAATCAATGTTACCATCTTTCTTCCAGCATTTTCAATAGGATTGTTAAGTACAGCTGTTTTGAATTTGAACAATATGCGAGATCGAGAAAATGATCAGAAAGTTGGAAAAAATACCTTGGTCGTTAAAATTGGAGCGGAATCTGCGAAATACTATCACTATGTTTTAATTATTGCTTCCTTCTTATTCGCTTTATTGTATGCCGTAATACAGTTTAAAAGCCCATTTCAGTTCTTGTTTGTAATAGCGTACATCCCTTTATTAAAACACTTGTTGTATGTTGTAAAAAATAATGACGAAGCAGCTTTTGATGGCGAATTAAAAAAAGTAGCGTTGAGCACTTTCCTATTTGGCATTCTTTTTGGATTAGGACAAATACTATAATCTAAAACAAATGAATATGAAAAAAATAATCTTATTCTTCAGTATCATTTTACTTACAGTAGGCTGCAATGATAAACAAGATTTGGCGTATGAAGCCGAAGTAATGCGTTATGATACAGCTTCATCAAGTAAATCTTTTGTTAAAGGGAAAAGAATGAACAATTCTTCATTTGATAAAAATGAGAACGTATCAGTAGAGCGTAAACTAATAAAAACAGGAAGTGTTACTTTTGAAACGAAAAAATTAGAAGCTACTAGAAAAACAATTTTAGATTTAGTAGATCAAAATGACGGGTATGTTGCAAGTGATAATCAATACAAATCTAACGATAGAATTACTACAACGATAACAGTACGAATTCCCGTTAAAAGCTTTGATGTAGTTATAGAAGGAATTGCAAAAGGAGCAGATAAGTTTGATAATAAGAACATTCGTGTTTCTGATGTTACAGAGCAGTTTTTAGATGTTGAGGCTCGATTAAGAACAAAGAAAGCGTTAGAAGCTAAATATTTAGAAATTCTAAAAAAAGCAAAAACTGTTAGAGAAATATTAGATGTAGAAAGAGAGTTGGGGAAACTAAGAGGTGATATTGAAGCAACAGAAGGTAGGTTGAAGTATTTACAAAGTCAAGTTTCATTTTCTACATTAAACATTACCTTTTACAAAAAAATAGCTGGTAGTGAAATAGGGTTTGGAGGGAAAATCGCAGATGCATTTAAGCAAGGATTTGAAAATGTAAAAGTTTTTATGGTTTCTATGATCAATGTTTGGCCTTTTCTGATTATTTTATTCCTTCTAATTTTCTATGCTAGAAAAAGAATGAAAAGAACAAAATCTTAAGGTAAAATGAAGGCTATTAAAATAATTTCAGGAATTGTTACCGTATTGGTAATTATCTTTTTTTCCACTGGATTATTAGTGAAAGAAACAACATATCAGGTTAAAGTAGAGATTCATAAACCTTTACAAGAAGTGTTTTTGGCTTTTAATGATCAGCAAAAAATGATGGAATGGATGCCGGAAGTAAAAGCAATTGAGCCAATTAGTGTGAAGCCCGGGAAGGTTGGTAGCGAATACAAAATGACCGTAGATAACAAGGGGCAAGCCATTGTAATGACAAAAAAAGTGATGGCTTTTGTCCCAAATAAAAAAGTCACCTTATTTTTTGATGCTGATGATATGCTGAAAACAGATGATTATAGTTTTAGTGCACAAAATGGTGTTACCACCATCGTAAAAGAATCTGTTTGTAAAAGTGATTCATATATTATGAGTTGTATGTTTCCGTATTTTAAAAGTGTTTTTAAAGAAATAGATCAAAAATATTTGAATAACTTTAAAGTATACGTCGAAAAATAACGGAAGTAGTATAAAAAAAATGATATAAATCATAAACCTTATTAACTAATAGAAGTATTTTTGTGCTAATATTATGAAGAGGCAAATTAGTACATATTTCTTATGTTTTTTATACTTACTGGCTATGATAAGACCAGTGTATCCAGTTCTTGAATATTATATAAATTACGATTATATCTCTACTGTTTTATGTGAGAATAAAGAAATAGTTGAGCTCGATTGTAACGGTAAATGTTATTTAAAAAAGCAGTTAAAAGAACAAAAAAGCCCTCTTGAAAATGAAAACCCTAATCACGTTTCTATAGATTTAGAAAAGTACCCAGTAAGTCTATTGGGGTTGTTTAGTTGTAAATTAAAGAATACTGTAAAACTGAACAAGAAACATTATATCTTGAACTTTGGAAAAACAAAAAAATACATCTCTAAAGTCTTTCATCCACCTACATTTTTAATTGACATATGTTAAAATGATCATTTGACTAGTCAAATGGGTTTTAAATATCACGTCCCATCACTTTATTTACATTTTATCTATAAAGTTGTTGCTAGATTTTTTGAATCTAATAGCGCTTTTTATCAATGATTAAAAAATGAAATTATTTATTCTTTTTTATTGATAGCTCAACTCATTGCTATTTGTTAATAAACAATAGCATAATATAGAATGCCCTAAAGTGATACATACACACATAAGTTAAATCTCTTTTTTTTGGATAAAACACTTCTAAATATAAATGAGATGTAGTTCATCTATGATTAATATTTAATAATAGAGAGCTAGAATAATATTGATATAATAAAAATTATGTTTAAAAAAATAATAACAATACTGTTAATAGTTAGCAGTATGTTAGTGCAATCACAGCAAGTGATTAAAGGAAGGGTTATAGATGCTGAAACCAATGAGCCTTTAGAAGGAGCTTCAGTTGTAATAAAAAACACAAGAATTGGAGTTCAAACAAATTTATCTGGCTTCTTCAAGTTAGAGACAAAAAAAACGAATCGAAAAATAATAATTTCTTATATCGGTTATGAAGAAAAAGAATTATTAATCGCTGAATTGAGCAATGTTATTAAATTAATAAGCAAAGACGAGTTATTAGAAACCGTTGTTGTAAGTGCATCTAGAATTCGTCAAAAAAGAGAAGATGTACCAGTCGCAATATCAACAGTGTCAAAGGCAAAAATAGCAGATATACGACCAAATACTTTAGATGAAGTTTTGAATCAAATTAGTGGAGTTCTAATGGTTCCGTTAGGAGGAGAACAACACATGATGGCTATTCGACAACCAATATCAACAAAAAGTGTTTTTCTATACCTAGAAGATGGAGTACCAATTAGACCTACTGGAGTTTTTAATCATAATGCGTTGTTAGAAATGAACATGGCTGCTGCAAAAAGCATAGAAATAATTAGAGGACCATACTCTTCTCTATTTGGAAGTGAGGCAATTGGTGGGGCGATTAATTTTATTACTGATAATCCAACAGAAAATACAAACGCAAATATCTCTGTTCGAAGTAATAATATTGGTTATAGTAGGATTGATGTTAAGTATTCTGATGTTATTGGTAAAACAGGAATTCTTGTTGCTGCATATAAGTCTAGAACAAGAGATGGCTTTACAGATTATGGAGATAATAATAAAATGGCTTTGACAGGGAAAATCACATATCAGTTTTCTGACAAGATGTTTTGGACAAATACATTAACCTATATTGATTATTTTAGTGAGATGAGTGGGAGTATAGGTGAGACAAAATTTTTAAATAAAGATTACTCATCAGATCATACATTTACCTATAGAGATGCGAAAGCTTTTAGACTTAACTCTACTTTAAAGTATAGATGGAATGATGTTCAGAATTCATCTATAACGGTTTTAAATAGATATAATAGAATGAAGCAAAACCCAAGCTATAGAATAAGTAGCAGAACAGCTTCAGATAGTTATACTAAAGGTCAAATAAACGATAATAGGTTTAATAGTTTCGGGTTCGTTGGCCAACACAATGTAAAATTAGATAAATTAAAATTTAATGTAGGTCTTAGTTTAGATTATAGCCCTAATACCTACGAGTCTGATGAAATAGAGGTTTATAGAAATGATAAAGGAATTTTCGAGAGTTTTATGTTAAACAATAATAAGCTATCAGACTATAGTGTTGAATTGCTAAATATTGGAACTTATGCTTCCGGTGAGTATGAGTTGACTTCAAGCTTAAAGTTAAATGCAGGTCTCAGGTTAGATCAATTTAATTATAATTTCGCCAATAAATTGGGTAGCAATGCATCAGATTATAAGGCGCCAAATACAAAGAACTCTTTTACGGCTGTAACTCCGAGGTTAGGATTTATTTATAAATTGAATGCTAAAAACGGAATATATTTGAATTATAGTAATGGATTTATTCCTCCGAGTGTTGGCGAGTTGTATAGAAATAAAGATGTACCATTATTAGATCCGGCTAAATTTAACAATTATGAAATTGGAAACTGGCTGAGATTATTTGACAATAAAGTTTATGTTGAGTTGGGAGCTTACTATATGATAGGGAAGAATGAAGTAGTTTCTGTGACAACAATAGTGAATGGTGATGAAATTAGAGAGAATAAAAATGTAGGGAAAACGAAGCATTATGGTATAGAGTATTTACTAAAAATCAAACCTATACAATCACTTAATTTAAAATTTAGTGGAAGTTATTCAAAGCACGAGTATGTAGATTTTGTAACAAAAATCAAAGAAAATGCAAAGACAGATTTTAGTGGGAATGAAATGCCTGGAGCCCCAAAATTAGTGGCAAACTCCGAGCTTGTTTATAAACCAACATTTATTAAGAATCTTAGTTTTGGGTTAGAATGGCAACACGTTGGTAGTTATTTTACCGAAGAAAAGAATACAATTCCTTATGAGGGTTATGATGTGTTTAATGCAAGAATAGGTTATAAGTATAAAAAAATAGTTACATGGTTAAAAATAATGAACCTTACAGATAATCTATATTCTCCAAGAGTTTCTACAAGATATGGGAAAACAACATATACTCCAGGAGCTCCTATATCGTATAATTTAGGAATTGAATATAATTTATTTTAATATGAAGAAGTTTAAAGTAATATTGATTTGTGTTTTTTGTTTGAGTTTAAATACTGAAGCTCAATTTAAATATAAAACAAACGCGCCAATGGAAATTTCAGAAAATGGGAATGGAGTTTTTGTAACGAAGGATAATCAAAATAACATTGTACTGAACTGGACAGAAGCCGTTTCTGATGGACAATTTGTGATGAAATATTTAGAACTTGATCCTTATGGGAATAGAAAAAACTCTATAAAAACAATTCCAACAACCGTTGGTACTCAATCTCATGCAGAAAGTATGCCTAAAATAATTAAAACTGCCAAAGGTGTTGTCTATGCCGTATTTAGAATAAAAGCACAAAACCCTAAAAATAGATTTGGAGGACATATTTATTATACTCTATCTAAAGATAATGGGAAGACTTGGGTAGAGAAACAAAAACTAGTACAGATTAAAAATGCTAGAAGTCAAAGTTTTTATGATGTTGCATTATTGCCAGACGGAGAGGTTGGTATTAGTTGGTTGGATAGTAGAAAGATAAGTGGGGATAAAGAAGGAAGCACATTGTACTTTGCTAAATCAAAAGGAAGTAAAGGTTTTGTTGGTCAAAAACCCCTTGTAGGCTCAACGTGTCAATGTTGTAGAACAGAATTGTTTGTGAATTCAAGAAGTGAAATTTATGTTGCTTTTAGAAACATAACAAAGGGTTCTATAAGAGATATGTTTCAGGTTAATTCAAGCGATAATGGTTTAACATTTTCTTTGCCTAAAAGAATAGGAAAAGATAATTGGAAAATTAATGGTTGTCCACATACAGGGCCAAGTTTAGCTAGTGACGCTTCTAAAACTGCAGCCGTTTGGTTTACAGGAGCCATTAGTGGTTCTGGAATTTATTTTAAGAAACTATCTGATGAAATGACTTTTTTAGGAAAAAAGAAACCACTTACTTCTACAGGAAGGCACCCGCAAATGGCAGCATTGCCTAATGGAGATTTCTGCGTTGTTTATGAAGATTCTTATACAGTTAAAGAAAAAGTATTTGAACGCATTGTTTTGCATGTTGTTAAAAATGATGGATCGGAAATTAAAAAGATCATTTCAGAGAGTAATACTAAAAATGATCACGCCGTTATAACCATAACAAAAGAAGGTAAGTTGCTGGTTTCTTGGGTGAAACGTGAAGAGGGAAAATCTAAAATTTTGTATACGGTATTAGACGAAATTTAAAATTAAATAAAAAATATAAAACCCTTATGGCAACATTAGGGTTTTTTCGTTATAATGAGATAAATATGCTATTTTTGAAGTTCAGAAAATTATAATAATTGATACAAGCAACCTGTCATAAATACATTCTCAATTTTAAACGTCCTAGTGGTACATCACGTGGGGTTTTAAAAACTAAAGAAACGTGGTTTGTTATTTTGACGCAAAATGACAAACAAGGAATTGGTGAGTGTGGAATTTTACGGTCTTTAAGTATTGATGATAGACCAGATTATGAAGAAAAGTTGAAATGGGCTTGCCAAAATATTCAATCAGGTTTAGACTTTTTGTTAAAAGAACTCTTTGAGTTTCCAAGTATTCAGTTTGGGCTGGAACAGGCTTTCTTATCACTAGACAGTCAGTCAAAATTCGATTTATTTCCATCAAAATTTACAGAAGGTAAACAAGCGATACCAATCAATGGTTTGGTTTGGATGGGAAGTAAAGAATTTATGAAAGCACAGATAAAAGAGAAACTAGCCGCTGGTTTTTCTTGCATCAAAATGAAAATTGGGGCAATTGATTTTGATACAGAACTCCAATTGCTAACTTCAATTAGAAAAGAATTTTCTGTAGATAAAATTGAATTGCGTGTAGATGCAAATGGAGCATTCACGCCAGAAAACGCATTAGAAAAATTGCAAAGATTGTCAGAGTTAGATTTGCATTCAATTGAGCAACCTATAAAACAAGGACAGTTTGAGCAAATGGCAATATTGTGTGGTAAAACACCGCTACCAATTGCGCTTGATGAAGAATTAATTGGCGTGTATTCTGTAACAAAAAAGCAAGAGTTACTACAAATTATACAGCCACAATACATCATTTTAAAACCAAGCTTAGTTGGTGGTTTTAAAGGAAGCAAAGAGTGGATTGATATTGCTGAAAAAGATAACATAGCTTGGTGGGTAACTTCAGCTTTAGAAAGCAATGTTGGGTTGAATGCTATTTCTCAATGGACACACACACTGAATAACAAAATGCCACAAGGACTGGGGACTGGCGGTTTATATACAAATAATTTTGATTCTCCTTTAGAAATAAACAAAGGGAGTTTGCAATACAATAATTCCGTAAAATGGAATTTTAATTTATAAGAGAATGGACTTTATACAGAGAGGATTTACTGGGAAAACAAATAGTTGGATGTATATTCTAACCATGTTTTTGATTTTTTTAGCAATTCAATTCGCAAGTATTCCTTTGGTGATTGCTGCTTATTTTGAGGTAGATGGAGATATGCAAGAGTTTTTAAAAGGAGCAGAGGCAAATTTTATGGATATTGGAATGAATTCGAATTTATTTCTTTTTCTAATGATATTCACCTTTATGATTGGGGTTTTTACATTGCTACTCTGTGTAAAATACATTCATAAAAAGAAAATAATTTCAATAGTAACTTCAAGAAGTAAGATAGATTGGAAACGTGTTTTTTATGCCTTTTCTTTATGGGGCTCAATTTCTGTAATTGCTCTTTTTATCGGAATTTATATTACGCCAGAAATTTATACTTGGAATTTTAAACCAATACCATTTTTTACATTGCTATTTGTGTCTTTTGTGTTTCTGCCATTTCAAACAAGTGCAGAAGAACTCATTTTTAGAGGGTATTTAATGCAAGGGTTTGGAACTTTAGTGAAAAATCGATGGTTCCCGTTAATTTTAACTTCAGTTATTTTTGGTTTGCTGCACGGAATGAATCCCGAAGTTGAAAAACTAGGGTACGTTTTAATGGTCTTTTACATAGGTACAGGTTTGTTTTACGGAATTACAACTTTAATGGATGAAGGAACTGAGCTGGCCTTAGGGTTGCATGCTTCTAATAATATTATTGCCGCATTTTTGGTGACTACAGATTGGATGGTTTTTAGAACCGATGCCTTGTATGTTGATACTTCTGAACCTTCTGTTGGAGCTGAAATGTATGTGTCAGTATTTGTGTTGTATCCTATATTAAACTGGAGAGGCAAATTATTTGGTAAAGTTAAAAGACCTGTGATTGATGAAAAATAGTCAATTTCATATTGATTTTAAGCTCAACGAGAACTCTTTTTCGTCTGTTAATGACTTGTTGGTGTATTCTAAAACGCTTTCTGGTACTATTCATGAATTCTTACAGGAATGGTTTTCTAAAAACGATATTATTGTAGTGAAAACTTCTGGTTCTACTGGGAAGCCAAAATGGATTCAACTCAAAAAAGAATTCATGGTCAATTCGGCTTTAGCAACAGGAGAATTCTTTGACTTAAAAGAAAAAACGACAGCTTTACTCTGTATGTCTGTAGAATATATTGCGGGTAAAATGATGTTGGTTAGAGCGCTTGTTTTAGGTTGGCAAATTGATGTTATTGAACCGAAATCAAATCCATTACTAGGTTTAAATAAAATGTATGACTTTTCTGCGATGGTGCCAATGCAATTGCAAAACTCCCTTTCAGAAATTGAAAAAGTGAAAAAACTAATCGTTGGTGGTGGAGTTGTTTCTAAAGAGTTAGAGAAGCAAATACAAGGTGTCTCTACTGAGGTATTTGCAACTTTTGGGATGACTGAAACGATTACCCATATTGCAGTTAAGAAGTTCAATCAGTTTAATAATGTCATCTCTAGTGGAGTTGAGGAGTCTCATTATGTAGTCCTACCAAACGTTCTAATGTCACAAGACAAAAGAAACTGTTTAGTAATTGATGCTCCAAAGGTTTCAGAAGTTCAAATTATAACAAATGACGTAGTTCAGTTAATCTCTGAATCAGCATTTAAATGGCTAGGACGTTATGACAATGTAATTAATTCTGGAGGAGTCAAATTACATCCAGAAGAAATAGAAAAGAAATTATCTCAAATAATTGAGCAACGCTTTTTCGTATCAGGGGTTTCAGATGAAATTCTTGGTGAAAAGTTAATCTTAATAGTGGAAGAAAATAGCATTTCAAAAGATATTGAAAGTTCTTTGAGAAATAAATTAAACCATAGTTTAATGAAATCAAGGAATCTTTCCAAATATGAACTTCCGAAAAATATTTACTTTGTTTCACAATTTATTGAAACAGAAACGAATAAGATTCAAAGAGGGAAAACGATGAGTTTACTAAGCTTGTAAGTTTTTTAATAGTAAATAGACTTATTGGTTATGCTAACAAATATTGGTCTTGGTGGTGGTTGTCATTGGTGTACTGAAGCAGTATTTCAATCATTAATTGGAGTAGAGAAGGTTGATCAGGGATGGGTGAATTCTTATAATGGTAACTATGCTTTTTCTGAAGCAGTGGTTGTTACTTTTAATTCGGAGGATATTTCTTTGAAAACGTTAATCGAAATTCATTTACACACGCATAAAAGTACAGTAGCTCATTCTTTTAGAGAGAAATATCGATCAGCAATCTATGCGTTTTCAGAAACGCAGTTAGAGCAATCAAATTCAATTCTGTTAAGTCTTCAATCGGATTTTAGTAATAAGATCATCACTAAAGTAATTCCATTCTCCTCTTTTAAAGCATCAAGAGAAGAAATTCAGAATTATTATCTTAAAAACCCGAGAAAACCATTTTGCGAAAAGTATATCAATCCTAAATTAGACTTATTATTATATAGGTTCACAAATATCGTTGATAAAGAAAAACTTAAACATTTGGCCAGCTAGAAAGACTAAACTATAGCGACGATGTAATTTCTTAAATCGATTTCCTCATCTAAATTCATTTTCTTTTTAATACGATATCGAGATGCTTGTACAGATCTTGGGTCTACGTTTAATATTCGCGCAATTTCTTTTGTTTGCATGTGTAATTTTATAAACATACAATGTCTTAATTCTATTTCTGTTAATGTAGGGTGTTTACTTATTAAGTTGTCATAAAAGCCAGAGAATACGGTGTTGAAATGTTTTTTTAAATTATTCCACTCGTCATCCTTTTCAGTGATGATATCTATTTGTTGAATGATGCTTTTTACAGTTGATTTTTGTTCAGTTTTAACGTGTTTTAATTCTAGCTTTATTTCTTTAAAATGTTGTTTGTTATGAAGTAGTTGAGTGGAAATGGTCATCATTTCTCTGTCTTTATTGAAAATTACTTCATTTAAATTATTAATGTCTTTCGTATAGCCTTCTTCGTTTTTTCTGTACTTAGCAATAAATAAGTATAACCCAGTAAAGGTGATAATAAACAAGAAACTAACGAGAAAAAGCATAAACTTGAAATTTTCATTGGTGTTTTTTACCAGTTCTAGTTGAACGTTTAAATTTTTAATTTCAAATTGATATCCCAAGCTTTTTATTTGATTTTCAAGCTTAACATTTGTTGTTGATTTTTCATCAATTAAAACAGATAGAACTCGAGGATTGTCATGAGCTAATAGCTCAAGGTTAAAAATACAGTCGCTTGAATTTTTTTTATACTGATGTATTGAAACACTAATGGTATTCTTACCTTTAATAAAATCTTTAGAATCGATAATCTTAGAATGATAAGCAGACTCTGCGGTGCTTAATATGGCATAAGTAGCTCTGGTTTCACCATTAATAATGCCTTTTGGCATATTATCTCTGTAAATTTCCTTACCATTTAAATACATGACAATTCCATCATCTCGTTGGAATTTTAATTCATATGCTATGTATTTTGTAGGGGTGTTTAGTGTAAATGTATTTGTAAAGTATTTAGTGATATCTTTATTTGTAATGTCAATTCCGTAATTGATTTTTGTAATTACCTTTTTATCACCATAACCTATTGGCGTAATTCCGGTTTTCCAAAGACTATTATTTTGAATGTCTTTTTCCCACCCATTGTCTAAACTTCCAAGATCATAATATTTCCATTCATCACCTTGGCTAATTATTTTTTCTTGAGAGAAAACAAATAAGGGAATAAATAAAAAAACGAATAAGAAGTAGTGCTTGTGAAAATTGTTCTTTTCCATTTGTTTTTTTTAAGGCCGAGTGTAAATGTAGTAGTTTTATATCATAAAAACATAAGCTTGTAGTACTTTAGTTGTATGTTAAATTTCTGTAAACTACATATTCTAACGTAGTTTTGCCATTGAAGAGTAATCCGTTGGGAAAATTGTCATGAAAAATCGGGGGATACTATATTGTAAATTTAAAAATTGATTACTCATTCAAAAGCCGCATCATTTGATACGGCTTTTTTTGGTCTTGTATTTGTTGATATACATTTTGCACATCATCATCATCTTCTAGTTTTTCTAATAATTTATCTACATCTATTTGCTGTTCTTCTGTAAGCTTAGAAGTTGTAGTCGGTATTCTTTCAAATCCAGATGATAGAATTTCGACGTTATTTTCTTCAAAAAATGATTGTATGGCACCAAATTGTTCAAAAGGTGCATAAATAATAACACCTTCTTCATCATCAAACACTTCTTCTACTTCAAAATCAATCAATTCTAGTTCTAATTCTTCTAGGTCAGATTTTATATCTTCTTTTTTTAATGTAAATGTACATGTATGATCAAACATGAAAACGACAGACCCTGATGTTCCAAGATTTCCATTGCATTTATTGAATGCAGAACGGATATTTGCAACTGTTCTATTGTTGTTATCTGTTGCGGTTTCAACTAAAAGAGCAATTCCATGAGGTGCATATCCTTCAAACAACGCTTCTTTGTAATTACTGGTATCTTTATCTGTTGCTTTTTTTATTGCGCGTTCAACATTTTCTTTGGGCATGTTTGCTGCTTTTGCGTTTTGCATGACAGCTCTTAAGCGCGAATTTGCTTCAGGATTACTACCTCCTTCTTTAATAGCCATTACAATGTCTTTACCGATTCTTGTAAATGTTTTTGCCATTGCCGACCAGCGTTTCATTTTACGTCCTTTTCTAAGTTCAAATGCTCTTCCCATTTTTTATATTAATTTTTGCAGTTTTTATTATAAAATTTAACAATACCAAATATAGTTTCTTTTTTAAGATACTTGTTTTTGTTTTTTGTCTTTTCGATTAACTCATTGCAGTTTTTGAAATGCTTTAAAACAATTTTTTTAAAACGTCTGAATGATAATTTTTCTCTTAATGTGACTTTTTCAACAACATCACTATCTGTTTTACCTATGTAATAAGTTGTAGATGTTCCTCCAGCTCCGGCAGAAAAGGCGACATGACCTCCAGAGCCTCCAAATCCTCCCATTGCCATTCCGTAGCCCGAATTGGTTTTTTCTATTCCATATAAACTTACCTTTCCTCGAAGGTAAACTTCCATTAGTTTCGGTGTAACTTGTCTCAAAACTATCTTATATTGATATTCTGTTTTTACTTCGTCACCTTTATTTTCTGTTGTAAAAAAGAATCTATCAACTTTTTTATATGAATATATTACTGGATCAGATTCTTTTTCTACTTTGTATTTCAATTTTGAGCTTGCAAAAGGGTGTTTTGCTAATCCAGTTTTTATAGTTCCATCTCTAAAATGCAACTCCGCTTTTTTATACTGTGCCTTAGTAGAGAATATTGTAAGTATTGAAATAATAAATAATAACTTTTTCATGCTTTTTTTGTAAATATATTTTGTCAAAAAGATCTAAACCTGGATAACCCCTAAGTTAAATTTCTTTTCTATTGGTGATTGGTTTGCTGCTTCAATACCCATAGAGACCCACGTTCTTGTGTCTAAAGGGTTTATAACGTTGTCTGTCCAAATTCTTGCAGCTGCATAATAAGGAGAGATTTGATTGTCGTATCGAGACTTTATTTTATCGAACAATTCAGCTTCTTTTTCAGGTGTTATCTCTTCCCCTTTCTTTTTTAAAGATGCAGTTTCAATTTGTAATAAAACTTTGGCAGCAGAATTACCACTCATTACAGCAAGTTCGGCACTTGGCCAAGCAGCTATTAATCTAGGGTCGTAAGCTTTACCACACATTGCATAATTTCCAGCTCCGTAAGAGTTTCCAATAATAATTGTGAATTTTGGTACTACAGAATTACTTACGGCATTAACCATCTTGGCACCGTCTTTTATAATTCCACCATGTTCAGATTTACTACCAACCATGAATCCAGTAACATCTTGTAAGAATACCAAAGGGATTTTCTTTTGATTACAATTTGCAATAAAACGAGTTGCTTTATCGGCACTGTCATTATAAATAACACCACCAAATTGCATTTCTCCTTTTTTAGTTTTTACCAACTTACGTTGGTTCGCTACGATGCCAACAGCCCAACCATCAATTCTAGCATATCCAGTTAAGATTGTTTTTCCGTAGCCTTCTTTGTACTGTTCAAACTCAGAATCATCAACCAATCGTTCTATGATTTCAAGCATGTCATATTGTTGATTTCTGGCTTTTGGTAATATTCCAAAAATGTCATTTTCATCCTTTTTTGGGGCTAAAGAAATTTTTCGGTTAAAACCTGCGTTTTCAGCATCTCCAATTTTATCAATAATATTTTTGATTTTATCTAATGCGTCTTTATCATCTTTTGCTTTGTAATCTGTAACTCCAGATATTTCACAATGGGTTGTTGCTCCTCCAAGTGTTTCGTTATCTATAGATTCTCCAATCGCAGCTTTAACTAAATAACTTCCGGCTAAGAAAATACTTGCAGTTTTGTCAACAATTAGAGCTTCATCACTCATAATAGGTAAATAAGCACCTCCCGCAACACAACTCCCCATAATTGCAGAGATTTGTGTAATACCCATACTACTCATAATTGCATTGTTTCTGAAAATACGGCCGAAATGTTCTTTGTCTGGGAAAATTTCATCTTGCAAAGGCAGGTAAACACCGGCAGAATCTACTAAGTAGATAATTGGCAATTTGTTTTCTATAGAGATTTCTTGTGCGCGTAAGTTTTTCTTAGCTGTAATAGGAAACCAAGCTCCAGCCTTAACAGTTGCGTCGTTAGCAACAACAATACATTGTCTTTTATTGACGTAGCCAATTTTTACAATTACACCTGCAGATGGACAGCCACCGTGTTCTTTGTACATTTCTTCTCCGGCGAAAGCACCAATTTCAATTGATTTAGCCTTGTCGTCTAATAGGTAGTCAATGCGCTCTCGAGCAGTCATTTTTCCTTTCTCATGATGTTTGTCTATGCGCTTTTGTCCGCCACCTAATTTTACTTTAGTAAAGCGCTTGCGTAAATCAGAGACTAAAAGTTTGTTGTAATCTTCGTTTTTATTGAAGTTTAAATCCATAGAAGTTGTTTGTTTTCGTGTGCTAAAGTAAGAAAAACAAGAGGAATATCAAGTGGTAATCTTCTGGTATGATGTAATAATTTTATCAACCGAATTCACTAATTCATCCAGTTGTAATTGGTTTTTCGAATAGTTCATGTTCGGGCATACAGTTTTGTCGGTTTCTAGTGTGCAAATTTGGTTTATCGTTTTTCAGTGACTGGCGTCCTTATTTTATTTTTATTAGTAATGATATTGCTCTTTTTAAGTGGAAGCGAGACGATGACACCTAAAAATTAGTATTGAATGGTGCGAATAGTTTTACTCTTGAGCTCTTGTGAAACATGTAAAAAATGTCTAATTGATATAGTTGCCTTTTTTATGTTGTTTTTAACTCCATCTTTATATTACATCGTTTGTATGGGCAATTTTCTTCAACAGTGATTTCAATAAAACCATATTTACGATAAATGTAAATGGCGTTTTCGAGCTTGGTATTCGAGTATAAAACTAATTTATCAAAATGCTGTTCTTTTGCAAAATCAATGCATTTTTGCATGAGGTGTTGACCGATTTTAAAACCTCTGTGTTTTGGTGAGACCGCCATTTTTGTCAACTCAAAGATGTTTTTTTCCTTTGTAGGCATGAGTGCAACTGTACCTACAATCTCGTTGTTTAATTTTGCGAAAAAAATATGCCCGCCTTTGTTTATTATGTATTGTTTCGGATTGCTTAATACTTCATTATCATAGGGTTCAACATAAAAAAAGGTTTTCAACCATTCGATGTTTAAATTGTGAAAATTGGGGGCGTATTCATTTTTGAAGTTTACAATTTCTAGTGAGTTGTTTTTCTGAGTATTCATTTGTATATGTTCTATAGTTGCTTTGCTAAAAGGTTTTGTGTTAAACTTATCTTCTAATATGTTTATATGCTCAATCAAGGAGTTTGAAGAAATTTTCGTAAACTCTTTTATAGTAAATTCAATACTATTCCAAATTGGAGCTGCATTTTTAATTAGTTGTTCTCCTTTTCTAGAGAGTGTAATCACTTTTTTTCTTTTATCTAGTATGTCATCATTTAAATGTATCAACTTTTTTTTAAAAAGCTTGTTAACAGCTTGTGTTGTTGCGGGTTGAGAAATGTGTAAGCAACTGGTTATTTCTGTATTTGTAACTCCTTTTTTGTTTTCTATTATTTTGAAAATTGGAAATAGATAGGGATCAAAGTCAATATTGAATTCATCGTAAACTAGTTGCGTTTCTCGCATCATGTATTCACTCATTCTTTTTAATCTTGAGCCCATTCCAATCTCGCCAAAACCTTTTAATGCATCCATAAAATATTATGTTAACTGTTTATATAAGTACTTATGCAAAAGTATGGTTTTTATTTTACTTTGGCTCTTTTTATATTCCTAATTAATATTTTCCTAGGAAAACAAATATTAATGTTGTAGATTTGCCTTGAATTTAAAACCAAATAAAATGAAAACTAAAAAAATTATCTATTATATATCAACAGGATTGTTAACATTATTGCTACTGTTTTCTGCAGGAATGTATTTTTTTAATCACGATGAAGTAGCAGGAGTGTTTACTAATTTTGGATATCCAACATATATTATTTATCCATATGCAATTGCAAAGCTCTTAGGTTTAGCGGCTATTTGGATTGTTGGGAGCAAAACCTTAAAAGAATGGGCATATGCTGGCTTTTTCTTTGCTTTTATATTTGCTCTTTTTGCTCATATTATGATTGGGGATGGTGAGCAAATGGGAGCAGTAATAGCAATGGCCTTATTAGTTGTTTCGTACATTTATGATAAAAAGATAAATGGCTAAAAATCCAACTTCAGAAGTTAAATTAAGCAATCGCAACTATTTAGCTGAGGCAAAAATGAGAACTCATTTTGCGGTAATTGATGAGCCTTTAGATAAAGGAGGGGATGATAACGCACCAACACCGGTAGAATATTTGTTAACTGCTATTGGTGGTTGTGTATCAATAACCCTACGTATGTATGCTGAGCGAAAAGAATGGGATTTGGGAGAGATAACTGTAAAAGTGTCTCAAAAACAAGAACTCACTTCCGAAGGAATTAAAAAATCATTAGTGGAAGATATTTCATTTGAAAATGAAGTGACGCAAGAACAGAAAGATAAATTATTGGAAATAGCAGGGAAATGTCCGGTAGCTTTAATGCTAAAAGGAGAAACTGAAATGATTAGTAGTATTCGATGAAGCAATTTAAGTTACTGCTATTAGTAATAGAGAGTTTTAATTGCTAAAATAGAATAGTGTAATAACAATTAAAAATCCAATATATGTTTTTAAAAACACGTGTTTGGTAAAGGTTTATGATGAAAAAAATAGTAGTATTTGGAGGAAGTAATAGTAAAAAATCAATCAATAAGGAGCTGGCTGTGTATGCATCTGGTTTGGCCCAAAATGTTGAAGTATCAGTTTTAGACTTGAATGAATTTTCATTGCCAATATATGGGATAGATGAAGAAACGGAAAATGGAGTTCCCAAAAATGCCCAAAATTTCTTTGAGAAGCTTCAGGGGGCAGATGGAATCGTTTTGTCGTTAGCAGAACACAATGGTAATTTTTCAGTAGCATTTAAAAATGTATTTGATTGGATGTCTAGAATAGAGCAAAAATTTTGGAACAACACACCAATGTTATTGATGGCAACATCTCCTGGAGGTAGAGGAGGTAGTTCTGTTCTGTCAATTGCTAAAAATGGATTTCCGCATATGGGAGGAAATATTGTTGCAGATTTCTCATTACCAAGTTTTTATGATAACTTTAAAGATGGAAGTATTGTAAATGAAGAATTTAAAGACCAGCTTAAAGGGGCAGTTTCTGCTTTCCAAAACGCATTATAAATTAAAAGTCATATACCATGTCTAACAAAAAAGAGATTGTTAAAGAATATTCTAATGGTGAATTAACTATTTTATGGAAGCCAAGAAAGTGTATTCATGCCGCTGTCTGTGTTAAAGAGTTACCAAAAGTATATAAGCCTAGTGAAAAGCCCTGGATTCAGATAGAAAATGCTACGACCGAAGAATTAAAAAGACAGGTAGAAGCCTGTCCGTCTGGAGCATTATCTTATGTAGTAGAAGGAAATAGTTCTGAAGAGGCGTATGTAGAAACAAAAGTGGAAGCTTTGGAAAATGGACCATTGTTAATATATGGTACCTTACATGTAACCAATTCAGATGGGACAAAGGAAAAGAAAAATAAAACCACGGCATTTTGTAGGTGTGGAGCATCTGAGAACAAGCCATATTGTGATGGTGCACATGTGAAAATTGAGTTTAAAGGATAAATTATTGATGAAAGTAGAGCAAGAAGACAACGGGGTAAAGGGGACGTTTTATGTTGAAGTTGATGGTAAACGAGGTGCTTTAATGACATATACTTGGGCGGGGACTGATAAAATAATTATAGATCATACAGAAGTTGGTGATAGCTTGCGAGGACAAGGAGTTGGTTATGTTTTAGTAAAATCGGCAGTAGATTTTCTTCGGGGGCAAAAAATAAAAGTAATTCCTTTATGCCCGTTTTCAAAATCAGTATTCGATAAAAAACCAGAATATAAAGATGTTTTAGTGTAGTTCATTGTTTTTTTCAATGAGGGAAAAAACTGTTAATTACATTTAAAATAGTTTCCTTGGTAACTAAATATGTTTTTCGTAAATTTGTGATTGGAAAGAAGATAAGAATTATGAGGATTATTTTGTACGGAAGAAAAGGACATGCCCACACAGTAGCGTTTAAAAACTATTTAAAAATGTCAGAAATTCCATTTATTTACAAAGATATATTTCTGGATGAAGAAGCTAAAGAACATACCAAAGAATTGTATGGAGGAATGCTGAAATTCCCAACCTTATTTGTCGACGGTGAAGTGTATTTAATACCGACTACAGATGAGTTTAATAAAATAATGAAAGAATTAATTTAAAAAATAGCCAGCTACTTCTAGTTGTTGCATAAAGATAAATATAGAAAATGGGCGATATAGGAAAGGACATCAATTCAAAATTTATAAATAATAAAATAAAGGCGTTGATCAACATAAAATATACAGCCAATTGGATTAATAGTAAGGAAAATGAATTTTTTAAACAGTATTCAATTTCTCCACAGCAGTTTAATATTCTCCGAATATTAAGAGGGGCAAATGAGCCAACAAAAGTTCAGGTTATTAAAGATAGAATGTTAGAACGTTCGCCAAATGCAACTCGATTGATGGATAAATTGTGCGAAAAAGAATTTATTGAACGTCTTCGTTGCGATCACGATAGAAGAGTGGTTTACATCAATATTTCAAAGAAAGGATTAGAATTGTTAAAAACGATTGATTCAAATATCAAGCTCGACTTTATTGAGAATTTATCTGAAGAAGAAGCAGAACAACTAAGTTATTTATTAGATAAAATAAGATGATTTAAGATCTTGCTTTATAAAATTGGAGCTTAAAAAAATTTACAAAAATATTTTCCACGGAAAATAAATTAAATACAATTAAAAATGAAAACATTAAAAAGTATAAATAAAAAAGTAGGTAGTCCATTAGTAAACATGGGGCCAATTAGATTAAGACAACCATTGCCTACAGCTGGTGTAGAAAATGTAGACCCATTCCTATTATTACATCATTATGGGCCCTATGCAATTAGCGAATTCAACAATCCGTTTGATTTAGGACCACATCCTCACCGTGGATTTGAACCCATTACCTTACTTTTTAAAGGGGAGCAGTTGCATCGAGATTCTCTAGGAAATGAGATGTTGGTTAAGGCTGGAGATGTGCAGTGGACAACAGCAGGGAGAGGAGTGATTCATGCAGAAGGTCCATCCAAAGAATTTGTGAAAAAAGGAGGTGATTTGGAAGGAATTCAATTGTGGCTGAACCTTCCTGCAGAGAAGAAAATGATGCAGGCAAATTATCAGCATGTCAAAAATGAAGAAATACCAATTGTTGAAAATAAGGATAAAACAATTGAATTAAAAGTCGTTGCAGGCGTGCAAGAAGGCAAAAAAGGTTTGATTAAGACCCAAACTGAAGTAAATGTATTTACGGTTAAAACGAAAGTAAATGGTGCTATGGATATCACAATACCAATAAGTCATCAGTCTTTAATATATTTATTAGATGGCGAAGTAATGGTAAATGATGAAGTAACATTGAAGAAAGGAGCTACTCAAATGATTACTTTCAATCAAGAGGGAGAAGCCTTAAAAGTAGAAGCGAAAAAAGAAAGTACCTTATTGGTACTTTCAGGTCAACCTATTAATGAAGAGGTTGCTCAATATGGTCCATATGTAATGAATACTCAAACAGAAATTATGGAAGCAATGCGAGATTTTCAGCAAGGTAAAATGGGCTATTTATATTAGCGATAACTATTTTATAGTATTTATTAAACTCAAGAAATAGAATTCTTGAGTTTTTTTGTTTTTCATAAAATAATAGTACCTTGCTTAATTATTATGCATGCATAGTAAATTTGATTAAAATAGATTTCAGATGACAAAATACAAGCACATTTTTGAGCCTTTAGATTTAGGGTTTACAACATTAAAAAATAGAATCTTGATGGGTTCTATGCATACTGGTTTAGAAGAAGAAAAAAACGGACTGGAAAAAATAGCGAAGTATTATGGAGAAAGAGCTAAGGGAGGAGTTGGTTTAATAGTAACGGGTGGTATTGCACCTAACAGACAAGGTTGGACTGCCCCATTTTCTGCAAGAATGTCAACAGAAAAACATGCAAAAGATCATAAAATAATTACTGATGAAGTGCATAAGCATGGAGGTAAGATTTGCATGCAAATCTTACATTCGGGAAGGTATGGATATCACCCATTTAGTGTAGCTCCGTCTACTATAAAATCGCCAATTACACCTTTTAAACCATTCAAATTAACGGAATCAGGAATCAAAAGGACCATAAAAGATTTTGTGAATTGTGCCAAACTATCAAAAAGAGCAGGTTACGACGGAATTGAAATTATGGGCTCTGAAGGATATTTAATCAATCAATTTGTTGCTGAAAGAACCAACAAAAGAATGGATAAGTGGGGTGGTGTTTATGAAAACAGAATGCGTCTTCCAATTGAGTTGGTAAAACAAACTAGAAAAGCGGTTGGCAAAGAATATATTATTATTTATAGATTATCAATGTTAGATTTGGTTGATAATGGAAGTAGTTGGGAAGAAGTAGTTCAATTGGCAAAAGAAATTGAAAAAGCGGGAGCAACAATTATAAATACAGGAATTGGTTGGCACGAAGCTAGAATACCAACAATTGCAACATCGGTTCCAAGAGCCGCATTTACTTGGGTAACTAAAAAAATGAAGAGTGAGGTTACAATTCCATTGGTTACAACCAACAGAATTAACATGCCAGAAACGGCAGAAAAAGTTCTTGCTGAAGGTGATGCAGATATCATTTCGATGGCACGTCCATTTTTAGCGGATCCAGAATGGGTGAATAAAGCTGAAGCAGAAAAAGAGGATGAAATTAATACATGTATTGGTTGTAATCAAGCATGTTTAGATCATGTTTTTGAGCAAAAAGTGGCTAGTTGCTTGGTCAATCCAAGAGCATGTCATGAAACTGAATTGAACTACAATCAAACAGAGAATATAAAGAAAATTGCTGTTGTTGGTGCCGGCCCTGCAGGACTGGCAGCTGCAACTATTGCTGCTCAAAGAGGTCATGTAGTTACCTTATTTGATGCTGATTCAGAAATTGGAGGGCAATTTAATATCGCTAAACAAATTCCGGGAAAAGAAGAATTTTATGAGACTATTCGGTATTTTAAAAGACAATTAGAAATTCACAATGTAACCGTGAAATTAAACACTAAAGTCACTTCAGATGATCTATCAAAAGATGATTTCGAAGAAGTGATTTTAGCGACAGGGATTAAACCAAGAATGCCTAGAATTGAAGGTGTAGAAAACAAAAAAGTACTGAATTATATTGATGTCTTAAAAGATAAAAAACCGGTTGGAAAGAGAGTTGCTGTTATTGGCGCTGGTGGTATTGGTTTTGATGTTTCAGAATATTTAGCACATAAAGGAGAAAGCACGTCTCTTAATATTGATGCTTGGTTAAAAGAATGGGGAATAGATAAAACATTAAACTCTAGAAGTGGTATTGAAGGAATTAAAGCAGAAGTTGAGCCTTCTCCTAGAGAAATATTTATGTTTAAACGTAGTAAAGGTAAGTTTGGTGGTAAACTAGGAAAAACTACTGGGTGGATTCATCGATCTACTTTGAAGAAGAAAAATGTTCAATTTATCAATAGAGTTGAGTATACTAAAATAGACGATATCGGTTTGCATTATGTTCAAAACGATGAGCAAAAGGTATTAGAAGTTGATACGATTGTTATTTGTGCGGGACAAATTCCTTTTAAAGAATTGTTAGATCCATTGACAAATCAAAGTGTAAAAGTTCATGTTATTGGTGGCGCAGATTTTGCTTCAGAACTAGATGCAAAAAGAGCTATTAATCAAGGAGCAAGATTGGCAGCAAGTTTATAAGGAACTCAATTGGAACTTACTATTTTAATCCACAAATAATTACGATATTTGCCTTTCAACGATTAAAAACGAAACGATTATGGCAATGAATAAAAATACTGTATTGGCTTGGGCAACTTTTATTATGATACTTGTTGGATTAGGGCTAATAGCATTAGGTGCTTTTAGATATGATGACGTAGCTGGATGGGGTTTTGCGGCCGTAGGTATTGGATTCTTTGCCGTTGCTTGGGTATTTAATGCACTTAAAGGAAGAGTTTAATCTTCAAATTTACTTATTAAATTAATTTATAATTATGTCAGACGATAAGAAAGTCATCTTTTCGATGAATAAGGTTTCGAAAACCTATCAAAGTACAAACAAACAAGTTTTAAAAGATATTTACCTAAGCTTCTTTTACGGAGCTAAAATTGGAATCCTTGGTTTAAACGGATCTGGTAAATCTACCTTATTAAAGATTATTGCAGGTGCAGAAACAAATTTTCAAGGAGATGTTACTTTTTCTCCTGGATACAAAGTTGGCTATTTAGAGCAAGAACCAAAATTAGACGATGATAAAACAGTTATTGAAGTTGTAAGAGAAGGTGTTGCTGAAACAGTTGCAATTTTGGATGAATACAATAAAATCAACGACATGTTTGGTTTAGAAGAAGTGTATTCTGATGCTGATAAGATGGATAAGTTAATGGCGAAACAAGCTGAACTTCAAGATAAAATTGATGCTTCTAATGCTTGGGAATTAGATACCAAATTAGAAATTGCAATGGATGCTTTGAGAACTCCAGACGGAGATACTCCAATTAAGAACTTATCGGGAGGAGAAAGAAGAAGAGTTGCTTTATGTAGATTGTTATTGCAAGAGCCAGAAATTTTATTATTAGATGAGCCTACCAATCACTTGGATGCTGAATCTGTACATTGGTTAGAACACCATTTAGCACAATATAAAGGAACGGTAATAGCCGTAACACACGATAGATACTTCTTAGACAATGTTGCTGGTTGGATCTTAGAATTAGATAGAGGAGAAGGAATCCCTTGGAAAGGAAATTATTCTTCTTGGCTAGATCAAAAATCTACGCGATTGGCACAAGAAAGTAAAACAGCTTCTAAAAGGCAAAAAACATTAGAACGAGAGTTGGAATGGGTTCGTCAGGGAGCAAAAGGCCGTCAATCAAAACAAAAAGCTCGTCTAAAAAGTTATGATAAATTGATGAGCCAAGATCAAAAGAAAACAGATGAAAAGTTAGAGATTTACATTCCAAATGGTCCTCGTTTAGGAACAAATGTAATAGAAGCATCAGGCGTTTCTAAAGCTTTTGGAGATAAATTATTGTACGAAAACTTAGAGTTTAATTTACCGCAAGCAGGAATTGTTGGAATTATTGGGCCAAATGGTGCTGGTAAAACCACTATTTTCAAAATGATAATGGGTGAAGAAAACCCAGATGGAGGTAATTTTAAAGTTGGAGAAACAGCAAAGATCGCCTATGTCGATCAAGCACATTCTAATATAGATCCTGATAAATCTATTTGGTCAAACTTTTCTGATGACCAAGAATTGGTGATGATGGGAGGAAAGCAAGTAAATTCTCGTGCGTACCTAAGTAGATTTAATTTTGCTGGAAGTGAGCAGAATAAAAAAGTGTCTACACTTTCTGGAGGAGAAAGAAATAGATTGCATTTAGCAATGACTTTAAAAGAAGAAGGAAATGTATTGCTATTGGATGAGCCTACCAATGATTTAGATGTAAATACATTGAGAGCATTAGAAGAAGGATTAGAAAACTTTGCTGGCTGTGCTGTAGTGATTAGTCACGATAGATGGTTTTTAGATAGAGTTTGTACGCACATCTTAGCTTTTGAAGGAGATAGTCAAGTCTATTTCTTTGAAGGTTCATTCTCAGATTATGAGGAAAATAAAAAGAAACGTTTGGGCGGAGATTTAATGCCGAAAAGAATTAAATATAAAAAGTTGATTAGATAATTAATAGCATAAAAATCCCGCTTTATTAAGCGGGATTTTTTTATACTATTAATTACGTCTTCTTCGTTCATCCTTTTTAGTAGTTGATCTTCTTACATTACTGTTTTTAGTTCTTGGAGAAACTTTTCTTTTTTGATAAGTCTTGTTTTTTCTGTTTTTAGCAGTAGATTTTCTACGCTTAATTACTTTGCTCCTTTTTCCGATTTTCGCATTAGATTTTGCTCTGTAATAATAGTAGTTTCGATCTTCTTTATATTTTCGGTAATTATTTTTAAACTCCCTTTTGTAAAAATATCGGTCGTTATAATTAAAAACAGAACCAATGTTTATTGAAAAGTGAAAACCATCATCGTAATAGTCGTTATTATACTTTACTTCTCCATGGTAAAAAGGATCACCCCAATCATTATAAGAGATCTTTAAATGACCAACTTTTCTCAGTAAACCATTTCTATAATACAATTTGATGTTTCCAATTTTGGTAACATTTCCTCTGAAGTCATATCTGATATAGTTTCTTCCAATTCGCTTTATTCTACCCTTATAATCTCTGTCAATATTAAAAGAACGATTACTGTATCTATTCCCGTTATAATATCTAGATCTATTAGGGTTGTTAAACTCAAAGTCACCATTTAAAAATATATGAAATTGAACACCTCTTTCAATAAAAGTAACCTTTTCATCGTATCCATTTATAGAAGTTGTTGTCGCTGTTGATTTTTTTAACTCATTCGCGTTAACTGATACTAACGTCATTAATCCAATCAATAATAGTAGTCCTTTTTTCATAATTTCTAAGTTTTAAATTTTCGCTTACTCTATTCGTTTTTCAGCTTCCTCGATAACAGTGAATTTTCAAAGAGCGTGCCAAAAATTGATATTACGTTTTTTAAACTACTCGAAAAAGAATCTTGGCAGATCAAATTTCTATATGTACTTTCGTCTAGAGGATTAATTATGTCAATGGAAATTAGCAGAGAACTTTTATTTTTTTTTAGTGCTTTAGGTGCCTTTAATGGATTACTCTTGGGGTTGTACTTTTTGTTTTTTATTAGAAATAAGGAAGCATTTCACCCTTTTCTAGGGTTGTTACTTTTATTATTAAGTATTCGTATAGGAAAATCTACATTTTTGTATTTCAACTCAAATTTGTTTGAATTCTTTATTCAATTAGGGCTGTCTGCTTGTTTTTTAATTGGCCCTGCACTGTTTTTGTATGTTGTGTCAGCTACAAATGAAAAAAGCTGGTCTAATAAAAATTGGTGGGTTCATTTAGTTCCTTTTTTACTTTTAATTACTGTGATAAGTTATATATACCCATATTATGATAATTTACTGTTATGGAAAAAATATTTAATACAAGGTATTTATTGGCAATGGTTCGTTTATCTTTTGTTTTCGGGGCTTTATATTAGAAATGTTTTAAAGAAATTCTTTTCAAAGAAATTGAAGTTGATTCAAAATGAAATATGGATAGTAAGTGTTTTTATTGGGGTTTTAATTATTTGGGTAGCTTATAATACGACCGCTTATACTTCTTATATAGCTGGAGCAATATCTTTTACTTTTATTTTATACATTCTTTTTCTGGTTTTCATTTTGAGAAAGAACAAAATTGAAAAACCAATTCGAGTTAAAGAAAAGTATGTTGACAAGAGAATTGATGATTTTTCTGCAAATACGCATTTGAAGAAGCTAGATCGATTAATGAAAGAAGATAAGCTGTTTAAAAATGCAAACCTTAAATCTTCTGATGTTGCTAAGGAAGTTCATTTAACTACACATCAACTTTCACAATTATTGAATGATAATTTTGGTAAAAGCTTTCCGGTATTTATAAATGAATATAAAATTTCTGAGGCAAAGTCTATGATAGAACATGGCAATAATTTTACTTTAGAAGCTATTGGTTATGAGTGTGGTTTTAACTCTAAGTCTACGTTTTACACTACATTTAAGAAGGTTACTGGCACAACTCCTGCTAAGTATAGACAACAGCTTTAAGTTCTAGTTTATAAAACCGTACTTCTAATTTATAAACTAAAAATTCGTTTTAGAATAAAGAATACATCTTGCAGTAAAAACAATAATTATGCACTATGTATTAAAGTTGACTCTGGTAATGCTTTTTAGTTTTGGATGTCAATCTAATGTGGAAAAAAAGACTATTCTACCCCAAAAAGGTGAAGCAACAAAAACTTCTAAAATTCTATTCATTGTTTCTAACCAGAAAACATATGGAAATTCTTCGATTGAAACGTCAAATCATTTTGGTGAAATAGTGTATGCATATGATGTATTGATCAATGTAGGTTACCAAGTAGACTTTGTAAGTCCAGAAGGAGGCGCAGTTTCATATGGCTATTTAAACAAGTCCAATCCAATTCAAAAAAAATATTTGAGTAATGCTATGCTATTAAATAAATTAAAGAATACGTTGAATCCAAAACAAGTAAATGTATCTGATTATAAAGCTGTGTATTATGTTGGAGGAGGAGCAGCGATGTATGGAGTTCCTGAAAATAAAAGCATTCAAAAAATTGTAATGGAAGTTTACGAAAAGAACAACGGAATAGTTTCTGCTGTTTGTCATGGTTCTGCTGGGATTGTGAACTTAAAAACATCAAATGGAGAGTATATTTATAAAGGGAAAAAGGTAAATGGTTATCCAGATAAGTTTGAAAGAAAAAAGGCTGCTTATTACAAAGAGTTCCCTTTTTCTATTGAACAACAACTTATTAAAAATGGTGGGAAATTTTCATTCTCACAAAAAAATAGAGATCAATATTATCAAGTTGATGGGCGTTTAATTACTGGGCAAGACCCATCTTCGGCTAAAAAAGTAGCGCAAAAAATTATAGAATTACTAAATAACAAATAAATCAGAATAACATGAGAAAAATAATTTTAATAGGATTGTTCTTTGCCGGTACGTTTATCGCAAGCTCACAAAACGAAAAAGAACACATAAAAAAAGCGTTGTATAATTATATTGAAGGCACTGCAAATGGAGAGCCAAAAAGAGTGCAAAAAGCCTTTCATAAAGATTTGAATCTGTATTCGGTAAGGAAAGGTGAATTGCACACTTGGGATGGTAAAGATTATATTGGAAGATTAAAGCAGGGTAGGAAGAGTAATAGAATAGGAAAGATAATATCTATAGATTACCAAAATAATGCGGCCATGGCTAAATTAGAAATAGACATGCCAGGAGCAAAAAGAATTTATACCGATTATATGTTGCTGTTAAAGGTAAAAGGAGAGTGGAAGGTAATCCATAAATCATATACGTACAGACCTTATAAAAAATAAGAGTTAAGAAGCCTTTTGATGTTCTTTCGAAAGGCTTTTTATTTTTTTAGTATAAGCTCTTAATTCAAGCATCTCTTCAATAAATATTTTTGAGCTTTTATAAGGAACTTGATGTTCATTGTGATTTGTTGTTGCCACCTGGTATAATGATTTCCAATGTGTTCTAATTGCTTTTAGAGCATTGAAATAGTTGTAATTGGTTGCATCATAAATATGTGTAGGTTCTGCTAAAATTCCATTTATTTCAAGAATCTTAAAGTTTTTTCCATCTTCTAATTCTTCAAAGCTATTGTACTTAATATCTACTCTACCATAAAACCAACCAGGAATTGAATTGCTTAATGAGTCAAAAGTCTTTTCTAGCTTTTTTGTTATTAAATGTGCTCCACATAAAAATTGTGTTCCTTTAGAATGATTTCCTATGGTTGTCAGTTTAATTTTTTCTCCTTTTAAAGGTATGTTTGATAGTTTTTCTCGATGAATTTCTACTAGTATATCAATATACAATTGAGCTCTGTTATCAAGTAAAATTAATTCTTTTAACGTTGAAGAACCATCACCTAAAACAGCTAAAAATCGCTTTAATGTAATCGAAGTTATTTTGCCTTCTTTTTCATTTGGGTTTTTGTGATAGAATATTCCACATTCGTTTTTATAATCAAGAAATTCTTGTATGATTATTGCAATAGGATATTTTTCTAAATATACTTTTAATGCTGCTTTTGTTTTTATTTTTTGAACCAACAAACCTCTAAAACCAATGTCTGGTTTAGCAATTAATGGAAATGTAATTCCCTTTTTACTGAGTTTATTTAAAACAATCTCGAAATCGGTAAAAGGGTTTACAAAAATACTTTTAGGTTTGTATTTATCAGGAACTAATTCGATGGTAGTAAACTTGCTTTCAGTGCCATTTCCAGAGCTTTTAATACAGGGGTTTGCTGCGCTAAAAAATGCTGAATGTTTAGCCTTAGCAGCTAGATAAAAAGCATAAGGTAAGTTAGGAATGTAAAACATTGACGTTGGCCAATATTCCCATTTATAAAACTTAGATATATTACTGTTTTTTATCAACTATTTATGAGTTAAAAAGTGCATTTAAAAATGTTTTAAACGTTTTAAAAGCTAAAATTAAAGTTATGACAACTAAGAGAGCTGAAGCTCCCAGAAGAAGATATGCAATCCAAATAGAATCACTCTCTAATTTATTTAATGCTTTAAAAGCGATGCTTAAAGATATTGGAGAAACAATCAAGAGTAAAATTAAGAACAATAGTTGTTTTAAACCCTTGTTTAATAAATCGGTATTAATACTCATTGTTATAGTTTGTTATTGCGTTTCTAACATTTTTATATTTCTTCAATAATATCGCCGCTTTTTCTTGGTCGATCTTTAATTCATTAGCTAACATAACAATGCCTCTATTTACTAATTTGTCATTAGAAAGCTGCATGTCAACCATCTTGTTTCCTTTGATTTTTCCAAGTAAAATCATCGTTGATGTTGTAAGCATGTTCAAAACCATTTTTTGAGCTGTCCCAGCTTTCATTCTTGAGCTTCCTGTAACAAATTCAGGGCCAACAACTACCTCTACGGGCAATTTAGACACGTGAGATAAAGGACTGTTTTTGTTGCAGGTAATACAACCAGTTACAATGTTATTTTTATTACACATCTCTAATGCTGCAATTACATAGGGTGTTGTACCAGATGCGGCAATGCCAATTACAATATCTTTATCTGTAATGTTTTTTTTCTGTAAATCCATCCATCCTTGATTGGTAGAATCTTCGGCGTTTTCAACAGCTTTTCTAATCGCAATGTCTCCTCCAGCAATTAACCCAACAACCAACTCATGTGGTACGCCAAACGTTGGCGGACATTCAGAAGCATCTAAGATACCCAATCGACCGCTTGTTCCAGCTCCAATGTAAAACAAACGCCCATTTTCTTTTAGTTTATGAACAACTTGATTTGTTAATTCAGAAATTTGTGACATTGCTTTTTCTACAGAAAAAGCAACTGTTTTGTCTTCATTATTGATATGAGTTAGTAATTCTGAAGCGCTCATGTTTTCTAAGTGATTGTACTTAGAATCTTGTTCTGTTGTTTTTGTAAAACTCATAAGTCAAAAATAAGAATTATAACTTTGGCTATCTAATAGGAATAAAAAAAAACTCTAATAAAAACAGTTTTTATCAGAGTTTTAAAAGAATTTGTGTTCTAAGTGCTATTCAGAAAATAAGTCTGAAGTTTCAATCTTTTTATCATTAAGGAAATCATACAAAGTCAATCTTCTTAACGTATAGTAGTCTGTCCAAAACTTCTCTAAAGAGTTTAAATAGGTAACTACAGCTCTGTCTTTCTCTTGTTGTGCAATGTTTAAATCAGTAATAGTTATTTTTCCTAAAATGTATCTTTTTTTAGTGATATCATACCTTTTAATTGCAATTTCTTGAGCTTTATCTGATGTAGCTAAAAATGCTCTTTGATTAGACCAATTAAGTGTATGCAAATATATTTCTTGCTCAAATGCTTGTTTATCTTGCTCTAAGTTTGTGTTTACCAAATCTAAATTTGCTTGTGCCATTTTTCGTTTAGATTTTGATACACCCCAATCAAAAATTGGAATTCCGATAGTAACCGATACGTTTTGTTGCTTATTGTAATCCTGAAAGAGGTCATTAAATATTGGGCCTTGCTGAGAAACCCCAAAGTTTGCATTTACACTAAGCTCTAAGCGGTTGCTTCCTCTTACTTTTGCTAGTTCTTTTTCTGCTTGCAGTCTTTTACGTCTAAATTCTATGACTGATTTTCTATTAGACTGAGCTTCTTTCATAGCTTTTTTTACATCAACACTAAATAATGACAAGTTTTTAGGAATGCCCAATTCAATATCTTCTGTATCTAATTCTAAATATCTAGCAAAGTTTTGCGAAGCTCTTTTTAGAGCTATTTTGTTTGTGGTAACATTGTTTTTAGAATTTAGTAATGAAAGTTCCATTTGTAACAAATCATTCTCTGCGATTTTCCCCATTTTAAACCTTCCTTTTGCAATGACAAATAATGTGTCTTGATTGGAAAGGTTTTTCTCAGCAATCTTTAATTGCATTTGAGATTTTAACAAGTTAAAGTAATATTTAGACGTTGTTAAAGAAATACGTTCCATATTCTCTACAAAGTCTCTTTTCGATTCTTCATAAACTAAAGGTTCAATTTTTTTATCCCACTTAAAGGCGTTGTAAAATATTGAGTTTTGATAATAATTTACAGAAAAAGGAACTACAGAATAACCTGTTGTGGGGTTGTTTCCAAAAATATCAACTCTTTCAATTTGAGTATTTACTGATAAAGAACCTCCCGTATATGGTACATTTTGAGAAATCGATAAATTTGCGTCAATTCTAGATTGGTTTTGATTTACGAATATATCTTGACCAGCGTCATTCGTTATTCTTCTGGTTGATTTTGAGTATGAAGGCAATGTGGCGTTCAATCTAAATTGAGGTAAAAAACTAGCTTTGTAGTTTTTATATCTCCAATAGCTGCCTTCATTTTTGTTGATGTTGGCTTTGTAGTCTGGAGATTTTTTTTGTGCTAACTGAATAGCTTCTTCTAGAGTTACTTTTTTTGTTTGTGCATGTATTCCTATTGAAATAGAAATAAATAGCAATACTAATAATTTTTTCATGAGCATGTTTTTATTCGTATCTAATAGCTTCAATTGGGCTCTTTTTTGCGGCAGCTTTTGCGGGAGCAATTCCAAACACTAATCCTATTAGTGTGGCTACAAAAAAGGATAATAATACAGAGTTAAATGAGATAACTGTTTCTATACCGGTGGCTAATTCTATTCCATAGGAGGCAATAATTCCTAAAAATATACCAATTATACCACCACCAATACTAATCAATACCGATTCTGATAAAAATTGTAAAATTACATCTTGTTGGGTTGCGCCAATAGCTCTAATAATTCCAATTTCTTTAGTTCTTTCTAATACAGATGCTAGCATAATATTCATAATACCAATACCTCCAATTAACAAAGAGATACCTGCAATAATACTTAATACGATATTAAATATTTGCTTTGTTTTTTGTTGTTGTTTTAATAATTGTATCGGAATGGTAATTTCAAAATCTAATACATCATTATGTCTTCTTTTTAGCATTCTACTTAGTACTTCTGCGGTAGATTTTAATTCATTGGAATTGGAAACCTGAATCGTTAATTTATCAATTTGATGGTAGTTTCCTCTTGGGATTCTCTTCTTTGGTCCACCTTGGTTTCCTCCAATCATGATCATGCCTCCACTATTGTCAAGAGGTTTGTCGCTAATTATTTTACGGTCTTTGTAGCGTACTAAAAATGTTTTAATAGGAATATATATATCTTGATTTAAATCTCGAATTCCTAAGTTTTCTTGAGCTTGATCAGAAATCATTTTTTCTTCAATCACACCAACAATCTCTAGCCAAACATCTTTTACCTTTATGTATTTACCTAATGCGCTTTTACCTGTAAATATTTTTTTTTCAATTTTTTTACCAATGACACATACTGGTAACGCATTTTTTAATTGATATCTAGTAAAGTTTTTTCCTTTTTCTATTTGAATGTTTGAAGTATTAAAAAAAGGAGCAGTAATTCCTACAAGCTTTACTGAATTTTGCTTTCCATTATTAATAACATAAGTATCAAGTATTATTTCGGGGCTGGCTACTTTTACAGAAGGAATATTCTTAATAGCACTTTGTGCATCTAGTAAATCTAAACCTTTAGAAAAACGTTTAGATTCAGTTTTACCTTCATCCTCGTCATTGTCACTTTCTTCTTTGTCATCAGGTATAGGAGTGATGACAATATTATTTACACCTACCAATTCTAATTGCGCCAATATTTCTTTTTCAGCCCCCTTACCAATGGCAAGCATTGTAATTACAGCAGCAACACCAAAAATAATACCGAGTGCTGTTAAAAAAGTTCTAACTTTATTGGTGATAATCACCCGAATGGCCTCGCTAAAATTTGATTTTAGCTTCTCTAAAAGTATTTTGTCTATCATTGCCTTATTTTAATAGCGTTATACTTTTCTTTTCGTAGCCTTCAGGTTTATTTAGATACAGTACATCCTTTTCTTTAAGTCCTTTTTCTATAATGATAACGTTGTTATTAGATTTGCCTAAAAGAACTTGTTTTTTTTCTACTGAAAAACCAGATTTTTTATAAACATAGCTAATACTGTCTTTTGAAAAAATAGCTTCTAAAGGTGCAGTCAACACATTGTCTTCTTTATCCGTTAATATTCGGTTAGAGGTAGTCATTCCAGGTCTAATATTGCTATTCGTACTTTTCAATCTAACTTTAATTTGAAAAACTTTAATGTCAGATCCTCTTTTTTTCTCACCAACATTTGCAACTTCAGTAACAACTCCATCCAATTCAATGTCTGGAAATGCATCAAAGCCAATTTTGACAGGCAATCCTTTTTTTATCTTTCTAATATCAACCTCATTGGCGTACGTTTTAGATTCCATTTTTGTCAAGTCTGGTAGGCTTGCAATTGAGTTATTCCAAGGGCTTATAGTGGAGCCTACTTTCTTTTTGTTGCCACTCCAATCTTTCACGTAAGTAATCATCCCATTTGAATCAGAATAAATAGTGAATGACTTTTGAAGGTCAATTAAAGCATTTAATAATTTTAATGTTTTAGAAACTTCTGTGCCTACTTCTACCATTTTAGCATCTGCTTGTCTTTTTTTAATAGAGTAGTTTTCTTTTTTTTCTTTTAAATCTCTTTCAGATTTTTCGATTCTTATTTCTAATTTTTTAATTGTAGCTGGTGGCTCGTATGTAGATTGTTTTAATTCAAGTTTTGTTTCTTCGATGTTAAAAGATAAATCTTTTATCCCGTTACGCTCTTGTTTTAAGGTTAGTGTAGTGTCTAATTGTTGTTGTGTGAATTTTGATTGTGCAGTCTCTAAATTCAAGCGTTTGTCAATGATTTGCTCATTAACACTGGATGGATCTAGTCTACCAACATAATCTCCTTTTTTAACAATTGTTCCTTCAGGAATTAAGTCTTGAATTTTAATTTGATTTAATCTGAAATTTCTTAAGTTGGACGGGCCATTAATTTTCTTTAAGCTAGAAGAAAGGGCTTCTCCCGAGGTGACAACTTCGTTGATGAATTCTCCTTTTTTAAGTGTAACTGTTAACGAGATATCGTCATTGTTACTTGTGTTGTAAAAAGAATACGCAGCAATAAGTACTATGATTCCTACACAGATAAGTGCAATTTTTTTCTTAGTCATTTCTTTTTCATTTTTTATGAGAGCGACCAAATATAACACAAAAAGCATGCCTAAGGCATGCTTTTTAGTTAAGATAGACTTAAAGTATTGTTTTATAGTGAGTTTAAAGTATTGTTTAAGGTTTCACTTGGCCTCATTTTTTTAGCGGTTAAAGCTTCGTTAGATTTATAGTAACCTCCTAAGTCTAATGGAGAACCTTGTGCTGAATTTAATTCGGTTACTATTTTCTCTTCATTACTTGCTAATTCTTTAGCAATGTTTGCAAATCTATTTTTTAAAGCTTCGTTTTTATTTTGGTTTGCCAAAGCTTCTGCCCAATACATAGCTAAATAAAAATGAGAGCCTCTATTGTCTAGTTCTCCAACTTTACGAGAAGGAGATTTTTTGTTGTCCAAAAATTTATCTGTAGCTTCATCTAGTGTTTCAGCTAAGATAATTGCTTCTTTGTTAGAATTTGTTTGTCCAAGGTGTTCTAAAGAAACTGCGAGTGCTAAGAACTCTCCTAAAGAGTCCCAACGTAAATGTCCTTCTTCTTCAAATTGTTGAACATGTTTAGGGGCAGATCCACCTGCGCCAGTTTCAAACAATCCTCCTCCATTCATTAATGGAACAATTGATAACATTTTTGCAGAGGTTCCTAATTCTAAAATAGGAAATAGATCTGTTAAATAATCACGTAAAACATTCCCAGAAACAGAGTTTGTGTCTTTCCCTTCTTTTACTCTTTGCAGTGTAAAAGTAGTCGCGTCCATTGGTGAAAGGATTTGAATTTCCAAGCCTTCAGTATCGTGATTTGGTAAATATGAGTTCACTTTTTTAATGATTTCAGCGTCGTGTGCTCTGTTTTTATCCAACCAGAAAACTGTAGGGATATTCGTAGCTCTTGCTCTATTTACAGCAAGCTTTACCCAATCTTGAATTGGAGCATCCTTTACTTGACACATTCTCCAAATATCACCAACTTCAACCGTGTGCTCAATTAATGTATTCCCGTTAGAGCTAGTAACACGTACAATTCCGTCAGACTCAATTTCAAATGTTTTATCATGCGAACCATACTCTTCAGCTTTTTGAGCCATTAAACCAATATTAGGAACTGTTCCCATTGTTGTAGGATCAAAAGCGCCGTTTTCTTTACAGAAGTTGATGGTTGCTTCATAAATACCTGCATAGCTACTATCTGGTATTACAGCTTTAGTATCTTGTTGTTTTCCTTCTGCATCCCACATTTGACCAGAAGTTCTAATCATTGCTGGCATTGACGCATCAATAATTACATCACTAGGTACATGTAAGTTGGTAATGCCTTTGTTAGAATTTACCATTGCAATAGCTGGTCCATTTTGGTAAGCGGCTAAAATATCAGCCTCAATTTCTGCTTTTTTATCTGCGGATAATTCTTCCAATTTACTGATTAAGTTTCCAAAACCGTTATTTACATCTACACCTATTTGATTGAAGGTGTCTCCGTGTTTGTTAAACAATTCTTTGAAAAAAGCTCTAACTCCGTGGCCAAAAATAATTGGATCTGAAACCTTCATCATTGTTGCCTTCATGTGTAATGAGAACAATACATTCTGCTCTTTTGCATCAGTGATTTGAGCTTCTAAAAAGGCAATTAGTGCATTTTTACTCATTACAGATGCATCTATAATTTCTTCCGCTAATAATGGAGTAGATGCTTTTAATACTGTTTCAACTCCAGTTGTACTCGTGTGAACTATTTTAACATCTGTTGCTTCAGAAACGGTCACAGATTTTTCGTTGTGAAAAAAGTCCCCCTCAGTCATTGTAGATACATGCGATTTGGAATCTGCACTCCAAGCTCCCATTGAGTGTGGATTTTTCTTTGCGTAGTTTTTTACAGCCTTCGGAGCCCTTCTGTCAGAATTCCCTTCTCTTAATACTGGATTAACAGCGGATCCTTTTACTTTATCATAACTAGCTTTGATTGCTTTCTCTTCACTGTTTTGAGCGACATCTGGATAGTTAGGAATTGCAAAGCCAAGGATTTGTAATTCTTTAATCGCTGCTTTTAATTGCGGTACAGATGCGCTAATATTAGGCAGTTTAATAATGTTAGCTTCTGGTGTTTTTGCCAATTCACCTAATTCAGCCAATGCATCATTTACTTTTTGATCATCAGTTAAATAATCAGAAAGGTTTGCTAAAATTCTAGCTGCTAAAGAAATGTCCTTACTTTCTATTTCAATTCCAGAAGAAGCTGTAAAAGCTTTTACAATAGGAAGAAAAGAATAGGTGGCTAAAGCTGGTGCTTCGTCAGTTTTAGTATAAATAATTTTAGCAGTTTTTGTCATCGTATATGGATTTGATAATTATAATTTTATTAAGGCTTAAAGTTGTTTTTTAGAACATGTTAAAAGCGAGACAAATTTACTAATTATAGACGAGAAAAAATCTATCAAATTATTAATAATACGTGGTTTTAAGTGTGGATTCAATAAAAAAAGGTATAGAAAATAAAAATAAAAGCCATATCAAACAATTGCTTGTTGTGATATGGCTTCTCTGAAATAATGCTTCTTGATTGTGTTGTATCTCTACAAACGCTTTACAAGTAGAAATTCTTTACGAATTCTATGCCTCAATAAAAATCAATTTTCACTATTTCAGTTTTTGACTTGTCTAATAACATCTACACATTTTGTATACATAGTATTATAATTGACAAATCACTGTGTTTTTCAATCCCTAAAAAGTAATTACCGAAACAAATACTCTAATAACGTTTAATTCAACCATTTTACTGGTGTCCTTTGCGGTTATAAAAATAGTTTACATTGCTGTAACATATTTTATCCTATTGAAAAACTATATAAAGAACGTTACTCTATTGCATTTACTTGATAATTATTTCTTGTATCTTTTCAATATTTCGAAATTATTACTTTGCTAATACATTTCAAATATAAGAGAAATATTTGCTTATATGTAGGTGTTAACTAATTAATAATCAACAGGATATGAACATTACTTGTTAACAATTGTTCATTAAAAAAAGCGTTGTGAGATTCACAACGCTTTTTAATATTTTTGAATAAGGAGATATTATCTTCTTTTCTCTGTAATTCTAGCTTTTTTACCAGTAAGTTCTCTAAAGTAAAAGATACGAGCTCTTCTAACTTTTCCTCTTTTGTTTACTTC